>Ga0137365_10001550_pt1 | contig 17954 bp, 15 predicted proteins | sample SagtaG_9_FD_104799 | JGI IMG/M metagenome (GOLD analysis project Ga0137365, IMG submission 104799) | Vadose zone soil microbial communities from Sagehorn Ranch, Mendocino, California, USA - Sage1_L_40_16 metaG | ecosystem: Environmental > Terrestrial > Soil > Vadose zone | place: USA...
AATCACACTCCGGGTTGCGGCCATAACGGGCTGGCGCTCACGAAACAAAAGACGTTCCTCCTAGCGTGCACTGAGGAGCATGGTGCCATCCTTGAACTCGATATGACCGGCAAGCAGCTGCGCCGTTGGGATGCCGACAAAGACGGAAAGCCATTCGACGGCGGCATAAATGACATTGTGGTAACCGCCAGCGGCGGTGCTTATGCCACGGTCTTTGGCCCGTACAAGGACCTACCAACCTCCGTCGTGGGGAGGATTCTCTATCTTGCGCCTGGCAGCGAGCAATGGGTCGAGGTAGCAGACGATCTCAATTACGCGAACGGAATAGGCGTCTCTCCAGATCAAAAGACCCTCTACGTCAGCGAAACCGTCGGAAACTGCATGTTAAAATTCAAGATCAATGACGACGGCTCGTTGAGTAAGAGATCGAATTTTTCTCTGCTAAACCTTCTCGTAAAAAACAAGGTCGAATCCTGGTGGCTCGGACCTGACAGCATGAAGATCGACAGCAAGGGTAACATTTATGTTGCTCAATGGTTCGGTGGCAAGATTTTGAAAATATCTCCTGAGGGGAAGCTTCTCCATGTATTTGGGATCGCCGCGGGTGATGGCACAACAAACGTCGCATTCGGCGAAGGCGAGACGGAGTTGTACGTGACCGTGGTGAAGGATCCAAAGGACCCGCAGGCAAAGGGCAGCATCGTAAAGATCCCAAATGTGAAGTAACGGATTTTTGTTGGCTTTGGACTGGGTAGCAAACGAATCAACGCTTTCGGAGTTTGAAACGCGACCCCAATTCTTGCAGAGGAATCTCAACCTTGGCGTTGGATGTTCGCTAATGCTCGCGTTCGGATGCTCGTTGGCGTGCTAGGGGAAGTATCGCTCAAACCGTCGGAACCATTTTTCGTACGTCGATGGAACCGGCTCGAACAAGAGCACCTTATGTTTCATAAACACGAGTTGCGACGCAACGGTCACCAAAAATGCAGCTGGAAAATCAATGGGTCTTCTATCAAGTGGATTACCTACCCCCAAATGGCGACTAACAAACGACAGAATCCTTTCGATAGGTGACGGATGCGATGGAGAAACAATCTTCGCATCTAATCCTAACACTAAGGTCGGAACGTGAGCACACGCAATTCCAAGACAACGGCCGATGAAAACCTTCTCATCTCTCTTATAGTCCGTCCATCTTTGTAGCATCCAATCGTCAGCCCATTTATCGGCCTCAATCTCCTCGGACTTGAGAACCTCCGACGTCACGCCCGGCTTAGTGCCATGCTCCAAAACTGTGTGCGCAAATTCATGCAACAAGAGTCTTCCAGACATCATAAGGAAAATGTGGTTCGCGGCACGCACGTGCTCCAATTGTTCAGAGTCGGATGGATCTGGCAACGAATGCGGCCACCCGCCTTCAATATCGCGGAGTTCCTTCTGGCTCGCCCACTCAAGTAGTTGGAATCCAAGGCGAAATTCTGGCTGGTTAGCGACCGCTTGGCCATCGCCATCGGCTTTTTGCAGCTCTGAAACGATCGCGTTGTAACCGTAACAGTACGCCCAAAGTCGTTCGAGCGTACGGAGCCCGATAAATATCTTCTTAAGCATTCGACGCTCTTCGAACAGCCAGTTCTCTGCGTCTCCTTTCAGGTAAATTCGAATGTCATACTTATCGCGAAGAACAAGGAGTTCTTTTTCTCGTTCAGGCGCGACATGAAAAGGCGCCGATTGGAACGCCTTCATCAAAGGCCGCAACTTAGAAGGAATGTCCTCAGGCTTCGGCTCATTAATCACTAGATCAAGCATCGTTGGAAAAACGCGATCGGTATAAAGTGGAGGAACGCAGAGCCGAGAACGTGGCACTAATCTATCGCAACGCTGTGTCCAGGGTGAATGCCTTCAACGTAAAGCCGTCCACTGACAATTCAGACGCTTGCGCGTCGAAAAGCTGCCGCGCTTCTTCCAGCGTCAATTTGGGAGTCTGCGCTAGCCTGTAGTCTTCCTTGGTCCAGCGTCGGCTGAGATACCACCCGACCACGAAGAGGCCATGGCTGCACTGATTCTCTCTTAAATAGCGATCGCGTAACTGATCGCGCATTGCGGTCTTGAGATCCTTATTCCAACAGCCCTTCGCTTCCACAATCACACTGACAATATCGAGTGAATCGCCGCGGTTCTCGCGCCTTACGGCGTCTACGTGGATGTCGGTAAATTCCCCTTTTCGGATTTTTACTTCTCGATTTGCGATAATTCCCTGCTGATTCAAGTCGTCGGACAAATGACGCTTCAGATAGTTGGACAAATGGTCCTCATCTTTGGGGCGATCTTTGTCCCACAGATCGGGAATTGCCGGAGTGTCGCCGTGGAGCTTTTTTTCCAGTCTTTGTAGAGACTCAACAATTCTTTCGAGTAGCTGCCGTGGGCCTTCAACGAATCTCGGCCGGCGGCTATCCGCCATTGCAAATAAAGTTGCGGGATCGACGCCCTGCCAAGTGCGTCGCAGCCTCTGTCGGTCTGCATCGGCTGCAATAAACTCTAGCCACGACAAGTCAGGCAGCGAACGCGCTAGATTCCGTAGAGTATCGACCGCTGCTTGGCTGCCACTTTCTTTCAAGCCGGTAAGGAGTGCGTCACGGTAGTGCGCAATACTTTCTCGCGCTGTGACCGCGTGGCCGCCCTGCTCCTTTGGATCGTCTGCTCTTGGGAATTCCCGTTCTAACCAGACGAACAAATTGCCTACATCTTCTGATTTTAACGTCCTCGATAGGTCCGGTACTTTCGCAAGAGACCCCTCGTGAGCGAGTTCTGCAAAAAGCCGATGACCGAATACTGGATTTTTCTGAACAACCGCCCAAACAGCCGGCCACGATTGGCTTGGCGCCAACTCCAATAGCACTTTCGCTACCTTAACAGCTTTGAGATTCGCTTCGCCGCCAGTTCCGGCATTAGTCAAAACTGCTATCGCGAAGTTCTTATTTGAAGAGTTTGGATCGTTTTTAACTAACTCTGAAAGCAGTTCCTCGAACGCCTGCGGTTTGAGTGTTTCATCCTTTTGGAGTTTTTCGGACAATGCTTTTAGCAACGTCGCGTCCCAGCATTGTTGCATTTTTTTCAAGATAAACATCGAGCCATGGTCTCGATTCTCTTTATCGATCAGCACTAGAAGTGCGTTTATGATCGCTGTTGGGGCTTTGGCGTACGCCAAGCGGACAAGTGCTTGTGTGGGTCCGAGATCGTGCGTTCCATATCCCTCAGGAAACCCTAAGACAATAGCACTCCACTTTTCCCAGATTGCAGGCGTCAGCGTTTCAAGGAAATCTGGCCGCTCGCCCGTAAGCAGACGAAGCGCGCGATACCCAGCCGCGGCGGGACGATAAAATGTGTTTGTGCCAAGCCAACTTTCATTGTTCGGTTCGGCGGCATTCACATACATCTCCGCCGCCGTTAAACATCGATCTTTTGTCGCCTGATCAAGTTCCTGCCACGACTCTAGCGATGTTAAGTCTGGGACTAGTTCGCCGTAGAGGCTATCGCCGACCCGTCGAACCAACTCCAAATTGACACGCCACCATGCAGAAATGTCTCCTGCATCTATTTTGTCCAGTTCCGCAACAACTCGTTGGGAAACGGGCGCTAACTGCATTTTCGCCGACTGGGCGACGCGCGCCGCTTGTCGGCGGGCGCTTTCCTGCATCTCCCGCGCAACATCTGATCCGAGTTCGACAGCGGCAAACTGTGGCCCAAACTCGTCGCGGAGGCCTGCCACTTCAGGCATCATCATCAAGGTTCGATCGACGTGTCCGGGGGATCGCCAATCAAAGACAGTTCGAACCATTCGTGCCCACTCACGTTGCTCCCGACCGACGTTTGCCCGCTTAGTCTCTTCCAAAAGCCAGTCCAGATCTTTCGCGTCTACGATGCCAACATCCGCGCCCCAAAATAACGGTAACTCAATATTATTAGTTGTTGCGAACTGGATGATCGCACCGATAACCGCACCGCGTTGCGCTTGCGGTGCTTCAACAACGCTGTTTCCCCTCGGTTCGTCATCGAACCACCCTGCGTAATGGTTTAACCTCAAGGTTGCCGCTCTTGCAAAAACGGCTAGGACTTTTGGGTCATCCCAATTATCCCATCCCAAGCGCATGAGTTTCGCTCGCAGGCCGTGCCATCCCCCGAAAGCGGATGGTGCTGGATGTTTTGCCACCCAATCCAGAGCGACCGGGACATCCTTGACCTGCAAGCCCTTGAGCAAATGCGACACAATAAAGATCGTGAGGGTTCCGTAGACTGAGCCGTGACGTTCTTTCGCGATCTCATCAAAAGCCTGCGCCGCGCTAATATAGTTAGGCCACAGCGCAAGCAAAGCATCACCACGTAATTCGTCCTCCGGATCCTCCTCGGTCGTCGTGTTCAAAAGTGGCAACAACGCCTTTCTGTGTTGCTCCGCGCCGAACTGACTTAAAATGAACGCAGCGCGATGCCTGATGTACCATTCCTCGCCTTGATCGAGGGCGATTGTTACAAGCTGATCGTATAATTCCGCCACCTGACATGCTTCTAAGATATCTAAGACCACGCGCCGTAGCTCGCGGTTATGCTCTCTTCCGACCAAAATCGGGCGAAGCTGGCTTGCGAGGTTTGGATGCGTGAGCACGTCGTATCGCGGCGAGAAGTTGGGGTCGCGTTCTGCCACGCCACGTTTCTCAAATTGATCAAGGATTGCCAGAGTTAGCTTTTCTCTTGTGGTCGCATCTGTACTCATGATTGTGCTTGCAAGTAACACTTGAGGATCTGCTGTCATCACTCTGGTCATGAAATCGTGGTCTAAGGAAGCAAGCCAAGCGGCAGTCTCATGCAGTTGAGGCACCACCTTGTCTGGCGTGTCTGGGTGCATGACAAGATCCGCGATCTGTTCCGCACTGAGGCGATTTCTGACAACATATCGCGCTGCCAAAAACTCGGCGAATGTCCAATGAGCCCACCCCATCCTCTCGCCAGATCGTCCCGTGAACAAACCGGTTTGCAGTACATCGCGAAGTACCTCTGGTGTGACTTCAATGGCACGACCGGCGGCCTGCTCGGCGCCTCTGGCCAAGTTACTGATGGTAATATCCTCGGATGTTGCGGTCGGTTCGTTGTTTCCAATGAAGATGGCGGATCGCTTCGCGAACATAGTTACGGCTGCTATGCGCTCAGCCACGGCCAACCGTGACTCGCTGTCCAGTTCTGAACGATTCCCGGACGCTAAACGACTTTGATTTTCATCACTGCAAAGGCGCAGACATCCTTGATGATACAACTCCCCCTGTGTTTGAGGAAAGGAGCCGCGCGATTGCATCAAGAATATCAAAGTCAGCGGTTTCATCGCCAAGGCGGCGATGCCAAGCCGATCAATCTCTTTCAAGAAAGCATCTGGATCGAGCCCTTCCACGATCGCTGCGTCGCGAACATTCAGACGAGTCAACGGTGCTAGCTCGTATTCACCGAAATTCTGTTCTCCCCATAAGCGAGGTAACTCTTGGCTTAAGAGTTGAGGCCACTCGGCGGTTCGACAGGCAATTCGGAGGTGCAATCTGCTGCGCGGATACTTCGCAAATTCGTCAATAAGGAGCCGTGCAACTGTGCGAACGTGAATCAAGCACTCGTCCAAGCTGTCGAGGAATATCTCCAGCGTCGTTGAAGAACTGACCCATGCCGTAAATGCTGGCGACTCGAAAATCGCCTTGTACAGCATCGAGTCGCTCCCATATGCGGCGAGGTCAATTTGCAGCAAACCACTTCGGTCCTCAGCAGTTGAAAGCCTCCTAATTGTCTCGGTCTTGCCGATACCCGGCTCTCCTAAGAGGGCAAGGCAGCCGAAATTAGCGATCGATTCAAATGGAACCACCGATGATGTCGGACTAAAGCCAATTTCCTCGTCTGCGGGCTCCGATATAAAGCCCTGATCGCTGAAACTAATGGCTCCGCTGCGGGGCGCCCAGTATCGGCGCCAATCATATTGTTTTTCAGATAACGCCATACTCACAAGCCTCCCACTCCAGGGAATGGCGGTTCGCTGTCCGGCTTCGCCCTACCTTCGCGCACGCCGTCAAGCAGAATGTTGCGGGCGACGTCACGTGAGCGGCCTACAAGATCGACATATATGATTCCGGCTAACAAATCGCGCAGTTCACATGGCTTTATACGGACAGGAATCAACTTACGACCCATGCCCGTCGGATCCTGACGCAGCGCATTCGCCCATTCAGTTTGAACAAAAGTTGCTTCGAGAAAATCTGGGGACAGAACGACTAACGTGTGCGCGGCCCGAACTGCCATGTCCATCATCAGAGGAAAGTTGTGTCCGGGGCGAAAATCCCATGCCTGTAATATCACTGAGTAACCGGCGTCCTCCAAACACCAAGCCATCCATTCAGCCCAACCTTTGTCGACACCAGTATAGCAGATGAAAAAGTCAGGGGGCGGTGCGATCTCTTCCGGATTCATTTTATTTCCCAGATGTTCGGGGATGCTAGCAGGTCTCAAGGCGAAATGAACGCCCCGTTTCGGAAGGGCGTAAGCCCCAAAATCACCATGGGTAGGTTTACCCCGGCGAATTCGTCGTTTGGCGGATCAGAACGGAATAGTCGGAGCGTCCCGGATTCAGCGATCGCTCAGCTGTACGCTGAAGAGGTAAGCATTCGGGTTGTACTTGATCGTTTTGTTTTCGCGTTTTTTGTAAACGCCGGCGTTACTCTCTTTCCCCAAGTGTCGAAATTGCAGGCCCTTCGGTTGATTTTTGAATTCGGTGAATCCGCGGGATTGGAGCGTGTAATCTTTTTCCACCCTCGCCACAGCCTGCCCGCCGCGGTGGGGCGAGTCCGTGCCGCCGCGGCGACCGGACATGTTGCAAGTGCGCACTTTGCGTGGACGGATGTTTGCCCGCGAATCACACGAATAACGCTAAAAAGAAATCCCAGAATCAGCGGGAGGGGTTAAGAAAAAGTCCTGTCAATTCGCGTATTTCGTGGGCTGTTTCTTAGTTCTGCGGCTGACACATCTCGCCCATTATCGCGATGATGGTTTCCACGTCAGTGGACCTTTCAACTTTGCCACGCCCGGCATGCAATTGCGCATCCCAATCACGGCTGATACACTCAGTTTATGGTAACGGACTTTCTTTCCTTCTTCGAGCGACGCCCGGATGTGTGTGGCGGCGAGTTAGTAGTCAAAGGCACACGAGTCACCGTGCGCACCGTGCTCGCGAGCTTGGCTGAAGGCGCCACCGTCGATCAAATTCTCGCCGACTTTCCCACATTGACCGAAGGGTCCGTGCGCGCGGTCATCGCTTTTGCCGCTGCCTCCGCCGAAGAAGATTTGCCCATACCCGGCGCGCCCGTGCCGGCATGAGAATCAAACTGGACGAGAACCTGCCGGAATCGCTCCTCGCCTCACTGGGCTCCTTGGGCCACGATGTGGACAATGTGCGGATGGAGGAATTGAGCGGACGGCCCGATCCTGATGTGTAGCAGGCGGCGCAAGTAAGCGAGCGCTATCTGATCACGCAAGATATGGACTTTTCCAATATGAAAAAGTTCGCGCCCGGTACGCATCATGGGTTGCTGTTGCTCCGGCTGCGCGCACCCGGGCGGATCGCTCTGGCCCGTCGAGTGCTGGACGTCTTCCAATCAGAAGACGTGGTATCATGGCCACGATGTTTTGTTTTGGTTACCGACTGGAAAATTCGCGTCCACCGCCCAAAAAGATAATCCCCCGATCTCAGTCCTCTTGGTTTATGAACTGGCGTAGTCGGCGATGGCTTTGGCTACGTCGAGGGTGGAATCTTTGCCGCCCATATCGTATGTGCGCACTTTGCCTTCGGCGATGACGCGAGCAATGGCGGATTCTAGACGCGTGGCCATGTCCGCTTCCTTGAGCCAGTCGAACACTAGCTTGGCGGTCGCTTTCTAGATTGTGACCTGCTCGTATGAGAAGCGCGGGATGTCGGCGCGATCGCTGGCGTGCTCGACGGTTATGCCACGGATATTGCCTTTCTCATCCAAATCAAGAAGCGTGTTTTCGTCCAGATCGCGGGTCTCCGCCACCTTTGAAGCCTTAAACTCGATGTAGAGTGTATCTGTGTCCTGGAAATACTGAATTTTCATGGCTTAAACGAACGCCGACACTCCCATCAGTTCCTCGGGCGTGCAAACCCGGATACGCCAGGATTCTTGCCCGCGAATCACACGAATCACGCGAACCAGATGTCAGAGATCAGAAGTCAGACGTCAGAAATTTCGCGTCAATTCGCGTGTTTCGTGGGCCGTTTTAATTCTCGATTGCGGAGAAAGATTGTTTCGGCGAGGCGCCGAAACCAGGTCGCCGCGGCGACCGCTACCCAGCGTAATCAGCGATGGCTTTGGCGACGTCGAGGGTGGAATCTTTCCCGCCCATATCGTAGGTGCGCACTTTGCCTTCCTTGATCACGCGTGCGATCGCAGACTCCAGACGTATGGCGCGTTCTGTCTCGTTGAGCCAGTCAAACATTAACTTTACGGTCAATAGCATCGCGATGGGATTGACCTTGTATTGACCGGCGTATTTTGGCGCTGATCCGTGCGTCGGTTCGAACACGGCGTAGTTGTCACCGAGGTTGGCGCTGGGCGCGAACCCGAGTCCGCCGACCAAGCCGGCGCACAAATCGCTGACGATGTCGCCGAACATATTTTCCGCCACCAGCACCGAGTAATCCTGCGGATTCTTGAACATCCACATGCAGATGGCGTCGATGTTCACTTCGTCAGCCCAGATGTCCGGGTAAGCTTTGGCCACATCGCGGAAGCAACGCGTCATCAGCCCACCGGTCTCGCGCAGCACATTAGGTTTTTCAACGAGGGTGACGCGTTTGCGTCCGGTTTTCTTCGCGTAATCGAACGCTTCTTCGCAAATGTTCGTGCAACCCTGCACGCTCATGATGCGCGTCGATAGCGCGATGTTCTCGAGGCCTTTCGCCTGAAATTTTTTCATTTTCGGATTCGCGCAGAGAGCGGTGAAGACCGATTCAGGCAACGGGAAAAACTCCACACCGCCGTACATGCCCTCGGTATTTTCTCGGAACACGACCTGATCAATCGGCACATCTTCGCCGCCCGGATTTGTGATCTTGTTCCCTCGGTAATTCAGCGGATTCCCCGGATAACTTTTGCATGGCCGCATATTGGTGTGGAGGTTGAACAATTGCCGCAGCCCGACGATTGGCGAGAAGTAGGTGAGCCCTTTGCCTTTGAGCTCAGGGCTCAGTTCCTCCTTTGCTTTGTCCTGCGGCTTACTGGTAATTGCTCCGAAGAGAGCGCACGTGGTGTCCTTAAGCGCCTTCACCGTGCGATCCGGAAGCGCATTGCCTTCCGTGCACCAAAATCTCCAGCCGATGTCGCAAGGGACATACTCGGCATCGAGTTTCAGGCGATCGAGCACGAGCCGCGCCGCTTCCATGACATCGTTGCCGACGCCGTCGCCCGGCATCCATGCAATCCTGTATTTAGCCATAGGATGTCGATCTTATCGGTGCGTCACCAACCCGCAAGCGCCGGTAAATTTTGGAACCGCGGATTACGCGGATCAATTGTAGCCGCCTTGCTCCGTCGAGGCGCAGCGGTAACATGGCGACAGAGCGCCGTGGCTACACTACGCTTTCGCGCGAAGGCGAGAGGCCACCAGATTTTCAGCGCCGCCGGCAACGATCAATTCTTGCGCGGCGGGACTCAACGGGGGAAAGGAGAATGATTTTCCATCGACACTCAGAATGGATTTTGCGTAATCGATTGTGATCTCGGGTCCCACGGTGGTCGGCTCACGATTGGTGAGGGTGGTGCGCAAGTGCGTCACCAACTCGGGACATTCAAATACTACAAAGCCGTTGTTAAACGCGTTGCGCTTGTAGGTTTCGGAAAAGCTGGCGGCGATGACGCATGGTATGCCTTTGAACTTCAACGCGGTGGCTGCTTGCTCGCGACTGGAGCCACTTCCAAAATTGAGGCCGCCGACCACGACATCACCCTTTTGATAGAGCGTATTGAAGTTCGGATCGTAATTTTCAAATGTGACGGCCGCCATCTGCTCGGGCGTCATGTCGTCGCGGTAAGTGTGTTTGCTGCCGTAAATGCCGTCGGTGTTCAAATTGTCTTTGTCGATGAAGAGAACGCGACCACGCACGCTTGCCGGAAAACCGGCCATGATCTCAACAGACGCCGGCGGTTTCGGTTTGCTTTGGGCGCGTCGGACGGCAGTGCCCGCCGGTCGCTCGGCGAAATCTTGTGGCGCGCAAATGAACCCTGCCAGCGCACTGGCAGCGACTACGGCGGGCGAGGCGAGATAAACGAACGCGTCGCGATCGCCCATGCGCCCTTTGAAATTGCGGTTGGTGGCGCTGATCGCGGTCTCGCCTTTTTGCACTAGACCGCGCCCCAGGCCAATGCATGCGCCGCAACCAGGCGGCAACGGAATCGCTCCTGCGCCCAAGAGCGTTTGCCAATCGCCATTGGACTCCGATCTCGCCTGCACCTCGGCGCTGGCCGGCGCCAAATAAAATTCGACACTGTCGGCGACGCGTCCGCCTTGGGCGCGCACCACTTCGGCCGCGTCGTGTAAATCTTCGAAGCGCGCGTTCACGCACGAGAGCAAATACGCTTTTTGAATCGGCACGTGTTTCCGTTCCATTTCCGGCAGCGACACCATCGTTTTGACTTCGTTAGGCCCGGAGACGTGCGGAACCACAGTCGCGAGATCGAGCTCCAGTTCGATCGCGTACTCCGCGTCTGCACCGGCGCTAAGCTCGCTGCGATTCTTCCACCACTCGTCGATATCCGCGTTCGCGTAACCGGAGCGACTCTTGGGGCCGCGTCTTCCGGGCCGTTTCGGATTCGTGAACTCGCCGACGCGCGAGTGCAAATAGTTCACTGTCACTTCATCGAACGGAAACACACCCGCGAGCGCGCCCCATTCCGTGGTCATGTTGGCAATGGTCATGCGCGCTGACATCGGAAGGTTTGCCACACCGTCGCCCACGAATTCAACAGCGTGATTGAGCACCTCGTCCTTGTTGAACAGTCCGCACAAAGCGATGATGACATCCTTACCAACGACACCTGGCGAAAGAGTTCCTTTGAGCACTACCTTGGCGACCTTGGGAACCTGCCACCAGGTGACTCCAGTGGCCCAAATACTTGCCGCGTCGGTTCGCACCACCGGCGTGCCGAGCGCGGCAGCCGCCCCGTATAAATTCGAATGCGAATCGCTTGCCACCACCATCGCGCCGGGAACGACATAGCCCTGTTCCACCATCACTTGATGCGAAATGCCGGTTCCGGCCGGATAAAAATCGATCCCATGCTCGCGAGCGAACGCTTCGATCTTTGCGTATTTCTCCAGGTTTTTCGGCGAAGTATTTTGGATATCGTGGTCGATGGCAAACACCGGCTGCGCCGGATCAGCAATCGTACTCGCGCCGATCTGCTTGAACTTCGGTATCACCGCGCCGGTGTTATCGTGCGTCATGACGTGACGCGGACGAATCGAGATGAAATCGCCGCTGCGCGCCATCGCACCGGGACCGAGCCCATCCGCGTGACGTGCAGCAATCTTCTCAACAAGCGTCAGACCCATATCAGTTTTCTTCCGAATAAATTTACCCGCGAATGACACGAATTACGCTAAAAGGAGCATTATAGTTTAATAGATAGACCAGAAAATTCGCGTCAATTCGCGTGTTTTGTTGGGACCCACTTTCTGTGTTCTAGCTCTTCACTTTTTGGCAGCGCGCTTGCCTAGAAGTTTCGCTATATCGAAGTCCACGAAATCGGCGTGATGAAAAATGATCGATTCGATCGAGCGCTCCACTTTGTCGCCTTCGTGACTGTGCGTGGCGATAATGTGCAGGACTTCGCCGGGGATGCCGTGCTTGTAAGCGAGCGCGACGCCGCTGAACGGATGGCGCAGCTGCTGCCCAAATTTTCCCTGAATCACTTTGCCCGAGGCATCCTTATCGTATTCCAAAGGCTTGCCGACGTCGGCCAGCAGCGCGCCCGCGATGAGGTAATCGCGCTGAATGGAAATGCCGCGGCGGAACGAACTCTCCAGCACACCGGCGATGGCGATGCATTGCCGCGCACAGGAATTGAGATGCTCGACAAACGTCATGTCGATATCGCCGGCCAGCAGGGTGAACCTCACCGCGCGCAGCTCATCGAAGGTCCATCCCTTCCCGCCGCAACCCGTAGTGATCGCTTCGTTCCACACGGCCGCTACTTTTTCGCGCAGCGATTCGTCTTTGATCTGCACTAGGCTGGGAAAAAGTTCCGCGATCTCCTCAACTCCATAGTTGGTTGGTTGGGTTGTTTTCATGATGATTGTCGATGTTATTTTTAAGAGGGAATATTTCTGGGAGCCGGCCCGTCGTAGCCGTGATTCACGGGGTCGATACGACGCATCGGTTTTTCGCGGGTTTGTTCTTCGAGAACGTGCGCGACCAGTCCGGGCGTGCGCGCGATCATGAAAATGCCGTTGAACGCGGCGGGATCCATTCCCAGATCGGCGAGGATCGCGCCGATGGCGCCGTCCACATTGATAGGAAGTGATTTTTTCGCGTCAGCGAACGCTTGCTCGAGCGCGCGCGCCGCTTTCATGTGCACTCCGTCCACGCCGGCTTCGCGCGCGAGCTCGAACAGACGTGCGGTACGCGGGTCTTTGCTGTGTAAGCGATGACCGAATCCGGGCATGCGTTCGCCTGCTTCCCTCATCTCCGCGAGCGTGCGCGCGGCGGCTTCATCCAGAGAGATGGATTCACTGGTAGCGCGATCGGCGATCTTTTTCAGTTGGCGGGCGCAATCCTCAATCGCGCCGCCATGATGACGATTGATCGACATGATTCCGGCGGCGATCGAGGCGCTCAACGTTGCGCCGGTAGATGCGACGGTGCGCGCAGCCACCGCGCTCGGTGGTGTGGCGCCATGATCGATTGACGATACCAGGATCGCATCCATCAAGTGTGCCACGGCAGGCGATGGCAGTTCGCCGGTCAAAATTAAATATACCGCCGCGCCAAAGGAGACTCGTCCCATGAGCTCGGCGATATCGTATCCGCGCACCGCCACTTTGTTAGGCTCCACGCGCGTGATAGCGGTGTTCCATGTTGCTTTCTTGTCGGCTTCACTCATGAGACTTTGTCCTTTCATTTTCTTGAGAATCTCCGCGACTGCACCCGGCAATTCGCCAAACGCATCGACCACCGTGGCACCGGCTTCACGCAACGCCTTCACTTTGCCGGCGTGCGTGCCGCGGCCGCCTTCGATGATCGCGCCCGCGTGACTGAACCGGGTGCCTTCGCGCGCCGCTTTGCCGCCGATGTATGCAATCACGGGCTTGGTAACTTTTCGATCGCGAACGAGCTCCGCCAATTCTTCCTCCTGTGACGAACCGATTTCGCCAAAGATCACAATGGCTTCCGTGACCGGATCAGCTTCAAACATCAGCGCCGCGTCGGGAATCCGAACGCCAAGGACCGCATCACCGCCAATGTGCACGATGGTTGAAATACGCACTCCTGCTTGTCCCAGATAATAACCAGTGCTTGAAGCCATGCCGCCGGAGCGACTGATCACTCCCACTCCCTTCGGGACGCCGGACTTGAACCATTGTCGCGCACTTTCAGCGCGACCACCGATCATGCCGACCACGCCCTTCCCCGGACTCAACACTCCGAGCGTGTTTGGTCCAAGAAACATAGCGCCATTTGCTTTTGCTGCTGCCGCGATCTCCATCGCGTCCCACACCGGCACGCGATCGGGCACCAGCACCGTGAGTTTGATCCCGGCATCAATCGCGGGAATCGCCGCTTCCTTTACGCCAGCCGCCGGCACAAAAAGGACCGAGATGTCGATCTTACCTAATGAATCGACCGCTTCCTGCGGCGCGTTGAACACGGGCACGCCCAAGACACTCTGCCCGCCTTTGCCCGGCGTCACGCCAGCAACGACATTCGTTCCGTACTCGCGCATTAGGCGCGTACGCGCACGACCTTCGCGCCCCGTGATACCCTGCACCAGCACGCGCTTCGTCTCGTCAATCAAAATTGCCATTTAACGCGTGCCTCCAATGAGTTCGTCTAGTCGAGGGATATCAAGTTCCAAATAGAAGCCTTCGAGTCCGGCAAGGCGAGACTCCACATCGCATGCGAGCAACTCGGAATCTTTGGTGGCAAGTTCTTCGCTCGGTAGAGATGTCGCGGGCGCGCCAGCATGGTCGACAATCAACTCGCCAGAGTGCGTCTCGATCGCACTGCGAATTTGCGGCCACTTCGCCGTGTCGATCCACACGCAGCCATTTTTTACGGGGAACATCGTCGATGATGGGTCCTTTACGAACTTGGGCACACGCGGCGGACGGGGTTTCCATTTTGCGCCGCCTGCACTTTCGACGAGTTCCGCGAAGCGGCCGGCGATCATGGCCGGCGTGTCGGTCTTGCGATAGCCTTCGACCGGTGCGCGAAGCAGTTTGGACATTCGCTGCAAAATGTCCACGGCGCGGTCTTCGGTGTTGCCGCCCAAACGAATCACCGCGGGAATGTCGAGATCAAGTTCCCAAAATGCTTTGGCCAGTCCGTAGGCAGACCAATATTGTTCCTGGCTCGCGACACCGGAGCCGGAACCGAAATACCCCACCAGGTCGGGCTGCGCCAAGATGATCCGAGCGGCGCGATAAACTTTGGATGCCGACGGATTGCCACTTGTGTCGGTGAAATTGGCGATGGTGAATCCGGCGTTTACGATGGCGTCCATCGACATCATCGATCCGCCGCCCCCCGCGCCGTGAAATCCAACTAAGCCTTTAGAACCCTTGGCAGCCGCCGTCGCTAATTGCGCGAAATAAAATGTGCCGCGATGATCATTTTGTTCGACAGCGTACGCGATGCGTTCGAGTGCCGTGGGCGGATGATCAAACTCACGGGCAATTTCAATTCCAAGTTCGGGATGTCGCGCGACCGCGTAATCATCAATCGTGATCCGGCAATCGGCTACGACAAACTCGCCGCTTTTGGTCAGTGCGAGCGGATTAATTTCAAGCGAGCGCGCTTCAACGCTGCGCGCGGCGACAAATAATTTTCGAATCGACTCGGCCAACTGCTTCGAATGCGCCTGCGGAAGGCCGCACCCGCCAACGGCTTCGTCAACAGCCGAATCGAGAGGTCCGCGGTCCACATCGCAAGAAATGCGCCGCGTCGACGCAGCGCGCTCTTCAATTCCCGTCCCGCCGCCAGCGGAGAAAATGATTACCGGAGCCCGAGCGGTGTCATCAATGGCGAACGAGAGAAAAAACTCGCGGTCGATATCGATCTTCTGTTCAACCAGTACCGCTTCGACTGGAAAGTGTCCCACTTTCATCGACAACATCCGCTTAGCATGCGCACGCACGTCATCTGGCTTTTTGGCGAAAGCGACTCCGCCGATACCAGCGCGCCCGGTGGTCCACGCTTGGATTTTAATGACTACTTCGCCGCCAAGTTCCTTGGCCGCTGCTACGGCTTCATCGGCATTTGATGCGGCGCGGCCACGCGGGATCTTGAATCCGTTGGCGGCAAGAATGGCTTTGCCCTGATACTCGTGGAGTCGTGCCATGCCTGGGTGCTATTTCCATGATCCGAAACAAATTTCAAAGCCGTTTGCGAAACAGAACCGTCAGGACGATCTCATAAATATTTACGCCCCGAAAAGCTGTAGCTGTCCCGCCTAATGCAATTAAAATCTCGAAATTAGGCACAATGGCTGGGCTAGACGAAAAAAAGCTGTCGGAATGAAATGCCAGATGTGTAGACTCGACTCTACGTTTTAGCGGATTGAAGATTTAGACTTGTCTTCTCCCCGAACAGTTAGCAATCTCGCTGTATGATGATTCTGGAAGTGGTGTCACGCGACGACGTGAATCACTCCGGGGACAATCTCTGTTTCATCTCCAGCCATGGACCCGCATAATTTTTCCATTTACGCGTGCGGAGCGTGCGGAATCGTAATGGTCTGCGGCGCCATCTGGCTGTTAAAGACGGGCGTTATCAAGCTCTCGGCAGCGGTGAAAGGCGGAAGCCTGACCGTGGAACTCGCGGATAAGGTCAAGATCAGCACAACCTACCCCGCTCTGGGCCTTTTTGTCATCGGCCTTGCCTTCGTTGCGCTCGCCATTTGGGCGTCCAGGACTCCTCCGCCCTTGAACCTTGTTGGGAAGATCTGGATCGACAAACCCTCCCAGGTAACTGTAAGCGTCCAATATGCAGACACATTTACGCCGGACTCTGATGGGCAGGTCGACAAGCAGCTGCGAGTAGATAACCAGCGATTTACAGTGGTAGTCAACGCAGCCGGCTACGAACCGCAGACAGTCGTAAAGACGCTGAAAATCGAAGACGCCAGGCAGCAGCGACTCGCTTTGCCCGACGACCTGAAGTTCTCCAAGGCCAATTCCGGGCCGATTACCGTCGCCGCGCCGCCGGTACCCGGCCACATCGAGCCGGTACCCGCCGGCGTAAATCTTGAGCCGGTTCAAAAACAGCCACAGCAGAAACCGTGAACTATTTATGAACCTCTTGCGATTTCTCTTTCTGTTAGCCGTGATGGCGGTGATGGAGCCCGGGTTTGTTCGCGCCCAAGTGCCCGCTCCGCCCGTCTCCGGCGTGGTTGCCTCCCAGCAACGCGGAGTGGTGGGCGGCGTTACGGTTTATCTCGTCCACCCGGTCGTTGGTCGTAGTGTGCCATCATTCAGTGCCCCCAACGGCGCGTATTTTTTTGCGAATGTTGCTCCGCAACCCCAGCCCTACTTCATTGAGGCATACTGGGGAAACCAATTGCTTTTCCGCGGCCAGGTTTCGTATCAAGGCTCGCCCGTCCAGTTCAACATCGCGCTGCCCTAGTTCGATGTTTCGAGCAATTAATTCGGTGTCGTGCTCAAAAAAGGTTACGCTGTATCATGGGCCGGATGTGAATGTGCGACTGAAGTGCTGATGGGCACTAGTCTTTTTCCGAGCGGGAACTTTGCGGAAGCAACCGAACGCGCTCGCCTTCCGGCTCGGCGTTGGTTTGATGCGGAGCGCTAGCAGCCTTACGAGGTAGAGGCGGCGCGGCCAGGCGGGATGTTGAAGTCGCGCAATGGCTCACTGCTATTTCCATGATTCCAGTTGAATTTCAATAGTGGGCACCTCGGCGATGTCGATCTTATTGATTGGCACTAGCGGGCGTAATAGTGTCGCTCCGACCGGAGACGCAAGACATGACGCCAACCTCGCTGGATTACTACGGCATCGAAGAGCTCCTCACGTCCGACGAGCGCGCTGCCCGAGATCGGGCGCGGCGTTTTGTGGAGGAGGAAGTCATGCGCGAGATCGTCCCCCATCATCGCGCGGGGAAGTTTCCGGAACATCTCACCGGACGCATGGGCTCGTTAGGCTTCTACGCCCCGTATCTGAAGGAGCACGGCTGTGCGGGGTTGAGCTACACAGCCTATGGGCTCATCATGCAGGAGCTTGAACGCGCCGATTCGGGTCTGCGCTCGCTAGCATCTGTGCAGGGCGCGCTTACGATTCAAGCGATTCATTCCTTCGGTTCACCTGAACAGCACACGCGCTGGCTGCCGGGACTGGTATCGGGCGAACAGGTCGGTTGTTTTGCGCTGACCGAACACCGGCACGGCTCCGATCCAGGTGGGATGGAAACCCGTGCCAGACGCGATGGCGATCAATATGTCTTGAACGGCAGCAAATGCTGGATCGGCAACGCCTCCATCGCAGATGTGAAGGTGGTTTGGGCGAAGGACGACGAGGGGCGTGTGGGCGGATTCATCGTGGAGAAGGACGCGCCGGGGTTTCGCACACAGGATATCGAGGGAAAATTCAGCCTGCGCATGTCGCGTACGTCGGAGTGCTGGTTCGAAAACTG
>Ga0137365_10001552_pt1 | contig 17951 bp, 12 predicted proteins | sample SagtaG_9_FD_104799 | JGI IMG/M metagenome (GOLD analysis project Ga0137365, IMG submission 104799) | Vadose zone soil microbial communities from Sagehorn Ranch, Mendocino, California, USA - Sage1_L_40_16 metaG | ecosystem: Environmental > Terrestrial > Soil > Vadose zone | place: USA...
CCAGATCATAGAACATCTCTAAACTGGCCCAACTTCCTTCAAAAGAACGAGCGATAGCTTCAGCTCGCTCCCACTGCTGCGCTTGCGCTAACGCTTTGCATAACTCTCGCAGGATGCTCACATCACCATCCTTCTCAGCAAGTGAGTTAGCGATTGCCTCCGCTCGCTCCCACAGTTGGAACTGAATGAGTGCTATACCCAGATCATAGAACATCTCTAAACTGGCCCAACTTCCTTCAAAAGAACGAGCGATAGCTTCAGCTCGCTCCCACAGTTGGGCATGCGCTAATGCCTTGCATAACTCTCGCAAGATGCTCACGTCACCATCCTTCTCAGCAAATGAGTTGGCAATGGCCTCCGCTTGATCCCACTGCCTTGCTTGTATAAATGCCATACCTAGCTCATATAATGCTTGACGTTTGCTTTCACCGTCCTCCATCAGGCGTAGTACCTCTTGAACTCGCACATAGACTTGCAGGCTTTTTTGCTCCCGACCCGGTTGCATGCGGAGTATTCTGGCCGTTTGGAGGAGGATCTTTACCCTATAGGTAAGGTCGGTCAACAACTCGGCTAAGTCCAGGGCGTATTGTTCTCGCCTTAACCAGACTAATGTCTCAAACATCTCTGGCGTATATTGATCGGCTTGACTTGCCAGACTGGTACGTAACAACGTGTATCGCCACAGATGAGCGAGCTTCTCCACTCCCTCTGATAGTGTCCACCCTTCCCAAGCAGCTGCTTGCCGCCCCAGGTCAAGGTCTTGAGCGTAGAGATGAGTGCTCAGGTCGTCCTTGATCTTTTCCTGTCCGTAGACCTGGGCGTCGAGTACCTCAAAAAGTTGCGGCCATGCTCGTGCATAAAACAGGTGAGTGATATAGTGGTGCCGTGCGTACACACGACGCTCCTGCTCGATTGGCTTCCCTGGCACATTTTCCCAGATGAGTGCAAGATTGCCCTGCTTACACCATGATGCCAGGGAGTGGTGCCAGCGTTCTTCCTCATCTGTGGCAAAGATATATTTTTTAGTCGGGTTGTGCTCGTCCTGGTGCAAGTAGTCCCGAAACTTTAAGTGATATAAGTAGTAGCGCTGCTGTCCGTTATCAGCGATCAGCCCTCCCAGGCGTTCTAACCCATCGTTGAGCCGATCATCCTCTACCTGGAGAATCTGCCTCATATGTGGCTTTGCCAGTGGTTCACGGGCTGCAAGCAGTAAACCAAGTACCGGTTTGATTACCTCTCTCCACTCGGTGGGTTGTCGCTTCAAGCGGGCCATGGCCAGTGAAAAAAGATTTTCTGGATTATCGGCAAGTTGAGCAATCATTTCCGCGGGAGGAATTGTTCCATGCTCACCCAATTCCTTTGCGACGAGGTCCAGGTAGAGCGCATTTTCCTGCATAGCCTGGTAGAATTGGTTGGCCAGTTCTCGCGACAGGGGTACTTGACGATGCTGCAAGATGAGATCGAAATCCTGCCGACTCAGATTTGGCAGCCTGTACTCATAGCGCGGCTTGAGTAATTCGAGGGGCCGCAAGGTATCATTGGGGCGTGTGCCCAGCACAAAGACCACTCCGGCGGGTGGATTATTCGGCAAGAAACTCAGGTCTCGCACGCCCGTCAGTTCCTCTTCAAGCTGATCCAAGCCGTCGAGAAAGATTACTTCCTTTCCACCCTTTCCCACGAGTTCTCCAAGGACTTTGGGAAAGTAATCGCGCAGAGCTGGACGGCTCTCGCTTTGAACATAGAGCTCGGAAAGGTCGTATTTGAGGATTAAACGCGCCATCAGATTGCGCAGCAGTCCGACCTGGTGATCAGGGCCAGGATTGATGGGAATAAAGTGAAAGGCCACGTTCTCCGGCCCGTACTCATCAACTAGTTTAGCGATGATACTGCTTTTGCCTTGCCCTGCCTGTCCGGTGATGGTGACGTAGCCACCTGTCGCTTGTTTTTCGGCGATACGTTGTCGTATCTCGACCAACTCACGTTCACGTCCTACAAAGCTGTTCAGGCGATCATCCATGAAGCCATGATGGTCAGCGAGCAGTGCTTGCAAGCGTTGTTGCCTTGAGAAACGTCTCTGTTCATCCTCATTGGCCTGGCTGGTTGAAGCCGTGTTCGCTCTTGCATGTTGCTCATAGCGTAGTAGCTGGAATGAGCCATGTTCGACACCGCTCCTCACCGGTCGCTGATGCTCAGGCAACATTGTTGAGAGGTAATCAAAGAGACTCCCGACAGTCACCCAGCCGTCGTGTCCAACCGCATCCGGAGCACGTCCTGCCAAAGCTTCTAACAGGTAGTGAGTGAACAAGCCGTGCTGAAATTGAGCATCTTCACGCGCCTTTTGCTGGGGCATACAGCTTGATAAGGCGACACGACCAGCACTACTCTTAGCAAACATCTGTTTGATGTGTGCCACCGGTGTTTCGCCTTCTCGATAGGGAGAACCGGGGAAATCACCACTATGACAACTATCGAAGAGGAACAGGACTTTTTTCGAGCGCGTGCGTTCAAAAAAGCGCGTGCGTAAATTTTCCAGGCGCAGTGGATGTTCCAGCCATAACCCACTCTCCTGAGCAATATGCTGGTATGAGAAATCGTGGGAAACGAGGAAAACGTCGGTTTGCGGTTCATCATGCTCTTCTTCATCAGGGAGAGAAACAAGTGTGCCATGGCCTGCGAAATAGAAGACGACTAGATCATCCTTCCCTGGCCTGGTCAATACAATATCTCTCAGTGCCTGTTGAATGGCATCAAGTGTCGCCTCAGTACCTGTCAATAAACGGCTATGTTCTGGAAGAAACCCATGTTGGAGGAGCAGCTTGTGGAGCGCACAAGCGTCATTTTCAGCGAAACGTAAGTCGGGCATACAGGCTGAAGCATCATACTGATTGATGCCAATGCAGATCGCATAACGCCTTTGAGTTTCTGGAATGACAGGTTTCGGCATGTATTTCCTCTAAAGAAGCTGAAGTACCCGCGGCTCTATTTCTGTCTTTTACGCTGCCTGGAGACTTTGGCCTTGACGTTGAGAGATTTGCCCGGTGTTAGTGTTGCTGTTGCTTCTGGATGCTGTGCCGTGAAAGCATCGATCAATTCCTTTGCCGTCTTTTTACTCACTTCACGTAAAATAAAGGTCTTGCCATCAGCAACTATCTCAATTTCCTGCACCTGGCCTCGCTTCGCGAGGATTTCGAGAGTGGTAGATACAATGGTGAAAAGGTTAGTAAGCAGGTCCTTATAGGTGGCGATGTTCGCTCCAATCAATGTAATGAGCAGGATGATATCAAGACCACTACGTGCATGCGGTTCTGATGGAAGTGATTGTACTGTAGCATTTTTGAAAGTGCTTATCGCTTGTTGAATATCTGTTCGCATGAGTTGAACAATCGCCAGTGTGTCTAGATCGTCTTCTTCCACTGGGACGATTTCGACTGCTACAATAGTTTCCTGATCTGGAAAATTTCGGGTAAAGGTATCTTTCATGGCGTTTTCGGCTACTTTCCATATTCTATTTTTGTCCTAATTCAAGATACACTTCTTCTTGAAGAGGGCAGTACTACTTTAATGGTTTTTTCTCAGACTGTCAATGCAGATGGCATTATCCCTGGTCATGCTCCTGTTGCAAATTATAAACCTCTTTGCTACTATAGGCGCGGAATTGAATTGTTCAGCATACACTAAGTCTGGAAGGTTTATATCCAGCAATGCTTTTTAGTACAAGTAAAGGGGAAAGAACAAAAGTATGGCAAGACGGAGTAGTTTTTTGCATGCCATTGCACAAGCTCAGAGAGATGCAGAAAGACAGCGTGTTGCTCAGATGCGTGCTCAGGAACAGGCGCAGACAAGAGCTGCGAAGGCAGCAGAGAAGGCTCGCAAGGACTATCTCAATGCGCAAAAGGCTGAGCAGAAAGAGCGTGCCAAACTGTATACTGAGTCACGGCTCGCTGATGTCGATTTGCAGAATGAACAGCTCGAAAATGATATTGCCCAGTTGGGAAATCTTCTGACTGAATCTCTTTCCATAGATGATTTCATCGATTTTGCTATGCTGAAGCAGGTTCCCAATATTCCACCCTTTAATCCGGGGCAGTTGGCTGTAGCAGAGCCACCACCTTCTATACATATGTATCTGCCACCTGACTTATCAGGCCTTCAAAAGTTTGTGCCTGGGGCCAAGGAAAAGCATGCACAGGAAGTTGCGAAGGCTCACGAACGTTACAGGGCAGATGCACAGGCACATGCCGCTAGGGAATATGCGAGACAGCAAAATTTAGCGCATGCGTGGGCTATGTATCAACGTCAGGTGGCAGAGGAACGTCAGAAGGTGGCAGCGCAGCATGCTGAGGTCGATGCGTTTCAACGGGAATTTTTCGCTGGCTCTCCGTCTGCTATTGTTGAATACTTCACGATGGTGCTTGCCTCAAGCTCCTATCCCGATGGCTTTCCTCAGCATGCAAAGTTGGCATACGTACCTGAGTCAAAGCAGCTCGTGGTTGAGTACGACCTTCCTACACTCGACATAATTCCCGCAGTTGGTTCTTACAAATATGTGAAGGCGAAAGATGAAGTGACGGAGACGGCACGTCCTCTGACACAGCGCAAGACTCTGTATTCATCGGTTATTGCTCAAGTGACACTCCGTTCCCTGAAAGAGTTGTTCAAGGCCGACCGTAGAGGATACCTGGAAACAATCGTCTTCAATGGTTACGTTAGTACCATTGATAAAGGAACTGGTCGCCCTATACGCACATGTCTGGTTACGGTACGCACGAGTCAAGATCCGTTTACTCAGCTCAATCTGAGCCAGGTTGATCCTCAGGCCTGTCTTAAAGTGCTGAATGCCTCGGTCTCAAAAAGCCCTACGGAACTGGCACCGGTGCGTCCGGTTCTAGAGTTTAGCATGGTTGATCCTCGTTTCATTGAGGAGACCGATGTGCTTTCAGGACTTGACCAGCGTCCTAATCTGATGGAATTGACACCTTCTGAATTTGAGTCACTTATCACTAACTTGTTTGAGAAGATGGGCCTGGAAACAAGACTGACACAGGCATCGCGTGATGGGGGAGTGGATTGTGTTGCCTATGATCCTCGCCCTATTTTTGGAGGGAAAGTGGTTATTCAGGCCAAACGCTATAAACATACTGTCGGTGTGAGTGCCGTGCGTGACCTCTTTGGCACAGTTCAAAACGAAGGCGCATCAAAGGGAATATTGGTCACAACCAGTGGTTATGGTCAGGCTTCATTTGATTTCGCCAAGGGCAAACCTCTTGAGCTATTAAGCGGCAGCCATCTTCTGTATCTGTTGAAAGAACACGCTGGCATTGAGGCGAAAATTGAGATGCCGGAAAGCTGGAAAGATCCGCAGCCGGATGCTGAATAATCTATACCCTGTGGAAGGCACTGAGCAAAGAAGTAGCTTTGGGGAGCACCCAGGTTTTAAGGAATAGTGGTAATGCTGGTCAGCATTGTGGAATGAGCCGTTTTGCAGCAGTCGCATGCGGTCCACGACCTGCTCGCATTGGTGGCAAATACACATCTTTAGGGGGGAAACTATGACAGCAATCTGGCAAAATGATGGGTCGCGTTGGCACCTGCTCTCGCCAACGGGCTTCCCCAATGAAGTCACACTGCATAATCTTGTAGAGGAAGCTCCTCACGTACTGCCATTAGCAGGTACCCCTCGCCTGATCGTCCTTGGTCGAGAGGTGCAGCTTGGCAGTGGGCGTGCGGATTTATTAGCGATAGAGCCGAGTGGGCGCATTGCTATTATCGAGATCAAGCTTGCGAGGAATGCGGAAGCACGAAGAGCGGTTATTGCACAGGTCCTTGCTTATGCTGCTTATAACCACGAAGAATAATTTACTAAAGTATGCTATCAACATGATACAATGCAGCAAGTAAAACGTCGCTAGCAGTTTGCAAGGAAAACTAACTGTTTCCACTAGCACCGAGAAGAGGACTTGCAATGAGTAACCTTATCCTAAATTCGCTTGAAATTCGCAATTTCCGGGGTTTCCATCATCTACAAATAGAACGCCTGGGCCGTATCAATCTCATTGTGGGTAAAAACAACATAGGGAAATCTAGTCTGCTGGAAGCGTTGCAACTTTATGCTCGTAGAGCATCTACTCCAACATTTATCTGGGAGATTTTGCGCACACGGAATGAAATTCGACAACCTTTTGTGGATGTCGAAGATATGCTTTCAACGCTCAAATACTTGTTCTATGGACGGAAAGAGGTTAGGCCAGGGCTTGAGTCTATTCAAATTGGTCCTATTAATTTCCCCAGCAAGACACTTTCGATTGCCGTGGACTGGTCTGTTACAGAGATACGTGAGGATGGAAGCCAGCACACACGACCACTAGAGCCTGGAGAGGATTATACTGCAGATAATTTAGCTCCTCGCTTTACCATTCAGGTGGCGGGATCAACTCTCAGTTATCCTATTGATCCATCTCTTCCCCAGAGGATACTCAGATTGAACTCTAATGAAATTACCTGCGTTTTTATAGCAGCAAATGGGTTGAGTAGAAAACAGATTATTGAGTTGTGGGATGCGATTGCATTGACCAACCTTGAGAAGGAAGTACTTAACGCCCTATGCCTGATCGCACCAGGAGTTGAGGGGTTAACCTTCGTTAGTAATCCTGCATCAGGTGGAGAGCGCAATCCCATTGTGAAGATTACGGGCATTGATGAGCCGCTTCCTCTCAGTAGTCTGGGAGATGGTATGCAGCGTGCATTAGGTATTGCTCTGGCTCTGGTGAATGCTAAGGACGGCATGCTCCTGGTAGACGAATTTGAAAATGGTCTTTACTACTTAGCACAACCAGAATTGTGGCGTTTCGTTTTCCGATTAGCTCATCGACTCAATGTCCAAGTTTTTGCTACGACACATAGTTGGGATTGTATTGAAGCTTTCCAGAAAGCTGCCAGAGCAGATCAGCAAATGGAAGGATTGCTTATTCGTCTAGAAAATAAAAATGGTGAGATAGGAGCTACGTTATATGATGAGCGGAAGTTGGGCATTGCTACTCGTGAGCATATTGAGGTGCGTTGAGCATGAATGATGAAGCATTGCTAGGCGGAGGCGCACGTCGAAATGTTTTGTTGGTTGAGGGCAGTGATGATGGGCACGTCTTTAAGAGCTTGTTAGGGTATCACCATGTTGCTTGTGTGTTTCGTGGTCAACCTGAGTATGACCAAATTCCTCTAGAACTTATTGAAATTATTGACAGAGAAGGAATTGATAGGCTTTTAGAGACTCTCGAAGTTGTACTCATCGCTAGTGGAGAAAGAAGAGTAGGTATCGTTGTAGACGCTGATACTGACCTTGCTGCACGTTGGCAATCTCTCAGAAATAAATTGATTGAGTTTGGCTATAATACTGTACCGATGAATCCCGGGCATGAAGGCACTATTCTTCAGCAAGAAGGGTTGCCTATCGTCGGTATCTGGATTATGCCTGATAATCTGGTTGCTGGTAGATTAGAGGATTTTCTTCGTTTCCTTATACCATCGAATGACTTGCTTTGGCCAATGGCTGAAAACATCGTGGAGCAGGTCATTGTAACGGATCGTCGTTTTCCGGAGGAACACAAAAGCAAAGCTCTTATCCATACCTGGCTGGCTTGGCAGCGCAAACCAGGACGACCAATGGGCATAGCTATTACTGCTCGTTATCTTGATCCCACCGCTCCACATGCCCAACAACTTATAAACTGGCTTCGTCGACTATTTGAACTTGAGTCACTGTAGGCGGTATACGGCACGGGCCAAGCACATGTCGTGCTTAGGAGGGAAAATATGACAGCCATCTGGCAAAACGATGGTTCTCGTTGGCATTTACTCTCGCCAACGGGCTTTCCAAATGAAGCAACGCTCCATACTCTAGTTGAGCAGGCTCCCCATCTGTTACCCCTGGCCGGTACACCTCGACTGATCGTCCTTGGTCGAGAGGTGCAGCTTGGCAGTGGGCGTGCGGATTTGTTAGCGATAGAACCGAGTGGGCGCTTTGCCATTATCGAGATCAAGCTTGCGAGCAATGCGGAAGCACGCAGGGCGGTCATTGCGCAGGTCCTTGCGTATGCCGCGTATCTCTGGAAGCTAGAGCAGGCAACCCTGGAGCAAAATGTGCTCTACAAGCACTTGCAAGACCGCGGATATAAGAGTCTTGAACATGCGGTTGCGTCAAATGATCAGGAAGGCTCATTCGATGCCGAGGCATTTTCCACAGCCGTTGCCGAGAATCTGAAACGTGGGCATTTTCGCCTGGTCTTTGTGCTGGATGAGGCTCCAGAGGAACTCATCGGTCTGGTCAACTACCTTGAAACTATTTCTGATCAACTGGTCATCGATCTCATTACGCTCTCCGCCTATTCGGTCAATGACTCGCAAATACTGGTACCGCAGCGTGTCGAAGCTGAACGTCAACGCCTGGAACTCACGCCAGCGACATCGCCTCAATCCAAAAGCGAGGGGACAGGCCAGCTCGTTGAGGGTGCTGGAGATTTTGTTGCCAGTATAGCTACCGCACCCGAAACGTCCCGACTCCTTCTGCAACGGCTGAGCAACTGGGCCATTGGTCTGGAGCGAGAACGGTTGGTGAAATTAAAAACGTATCATGGCAAGTCTGGTAATCTGACGCTTCTTCCTCGTTTAGCGGCAGATGATGTTGGTCTCGTTACAATCAGTAACAATAATGGGACGGCCTATTTGCAATTCTGGCGTAGTGTTTTTGAGCGTCGCGCCCCCAAGAGCCTTGCTCGTATTGAGTCAATTACGCCGGTCAAGCAGGGGAATAGTATTCGCGAAGTGAGTGATGAACTGCTACGGGAGCTTACTCAGGCGTATAGAGAAGCTGTACGAGGAGAGATAGAAATATGATTGCGCTACAAACTGATCTTGACCAACGCATAGCTCAAGAACTAAAGGAACTCTATAAAAAACTCAATGACGAAGGGAAATTACTCTCTGATGAGCAATTAGCACAGTACTACAGCACCTTTCGCAGCACGTTTGGACCAGACCGGCTCAAAAACCTGGATGGGGAAGCATTGCTGGAGACAATGCATAGCCATGGTAATAAAGATAGCCTTGTTTACTGGTTAGAGTTCAAAAATGATGATGAATTCCCTTCGCTGAAGTTTGGGAGCATTGCTGGAGGGAGTGCATTCAAATTTGGTCTGTTTCGCAAGCAAGATAGAGGCATATGGATTTCAGGATCGCCGGTAAATCCAGTAGAGTTATCAACTGAACAAGCGGTTAATCTCGCAAGGCAACATCGCGATCAACTTCTCAAGGGCGTTGAACTCTTGGAGAAGCTGTCTGTGAACGGTACTGACGAAGAGTATGCACAGTTACAGCGGGAGATGTCTCGATTCGCTCCCAACATCAGTGATCTAGCATGGGGGCACAAGTATTTTACCCTGCTGTACCCGGAGAAGCTGGATGATTTCCACAACCCTGATTACCAACGTTTTCACGTGATCAAACTGTTACAGCTTCCTCCCCAAAACGACGGAAGATATAGCGCTGCCAGTCGTTTTGTCGCTCTTGCGAGAGTCCTGAATATCTCGATGAACAGTTTGACCACTCTCCTGAATGAGCGGGATGGCTCTACCCCGTACAGTTACTGGCGTATTGGAACGACAGCATTTTCAGATAAACAAGACTTTTGGGGCATGATGCGCGATACCAACTGTGTGGCTATTGGATGGGCTGATACAAGTGATCTTTCACCGATAACAAACGACAAAGCTGGCAAAGCGGCAATTCGCAATGCGCTTCTCCATAATCCCCAGATGAATCCCTCTGTAGCAGGCAGAGCCGCGCAACAGCTTTTCCATTTTAGATGGACAATTGCTCCTGGCGACCTGGTACTGGCCTCCAATGGAGCGACTGTACTGGGAGTTGGCAGAGTCACTGGCAGGTATATATATAACCCTTCTGCTGGTTTCCCTCATCAGATACCAGTTGAGTGGCTCTCGTTGGAACAATGGCAGCAACCCGATCAACAGCCGGATATTGAAGGCAAACTGACTACTGTCTTTAGAATGCAGAGAGCCAAGAATTTACTTGAGACTGAAAAGTGTATATATGACGTAAGAACCACCTTCAGCCCACCACCTGATGATCCACAAGTTACAGTTACACCTCCAACTTCACATCCATCGCCCGCTCTTTCCCGTTTGACTGGTATCCCAGCACGTATACAGGCAATACTTGAACGCAAAGGACAGGTGATTCTGTATGGTCCACCTGGAACAGGTAAAACCTATTGGGCTGAAGTCACTGCTCGTGAGCTAGCGGCGCGTTCCTGCTTCGGAACATCGTTCGAGCAACTGACCAATGAACAAAAAGCCGAAATACTTGGAGGTGACGACAATTCTCATGGCGTGATCCGGATGTGCAGTTTTCACCCGGCGTATGGGTATGAAGATTTCCTAGAGGGCTTTCGGCCTGAAGCAGTGAATGGGCAAATGCATTTCACCTTGAGAGATGGTGTCTTTAAGACCCTCTGCAAAGATGCCCAGCTGAGGCCAGATCGGAAGTTCTACCTGATCATCGATGAAATTAATCGAGGAGATATCCCACGCATCTTTGGTGAACTCCTGAGCGTGCTTGAAAAGAACAAACGTGGGAAAGCGATTCTCCTGCCACTCACAGGAAAGGCATTCCGCGTTGCAGATAATGTGTACGTGATCGGAACCATGAATACTGCCGATCGCTCAATTGCCCTCCTGGATACCGCACTGCGGCGGCGGTTTGGTTTTATCGAACTGATGCCAGATAGCAGCGTCTTAGGTGATACCGTTGTAGGAAGTATTCCCCTTGGTCCCTGGCTCCATGCTCTCAATGAGCGTATTTGTGATTATGTTGGACGTGACGCACGCAATTTACAGATCGGCCATTCCTATTTGCTGGAAGATGGGCGTCCTATTGGAGATTTTTCAACCTTTGTGAAAGTGATGCAGGACGATATCTTGCCGCTGCTGGAGGAGTATTGCTATGAGGACTATACGAGGTTGGAGAAGATCTTGGGACCGAGCCTGGTAGATAGACAGAAGCAGCAATTTCGCCAGGAACTGTTTGATGCATCCAACCGTGATCAGCTGGTTCAAGCTCTGTTAGCGCCATGTCCTGATATCATTGCATCAACGCAAGCTGTATCTTCGGAGGTAGAAGCTGCTGAAGAGGCAGAGGAAGAGAACAGCCTTGATGCGCAGGGGTAATAATGCATGACTACACCGCGCCTTGCTATTCAATTGAAGGAATGGGAATGCATCGCTCCCGAGGGACGTGGCACACAACTCGCAGGAGTGTTCCTCACAGGTGATGCTGAGGTAAAGCACACCGCTCGAGCACTATCAACATCAGGGAAGCTTCGTGTTTCGGAACTACGCGAGGGATTATCCATAGAGGCATCATCGTATGTTGGAAGGATTACGCTTGGGGATATTCAGATTACCATCCATCCGAAAATCACTGGCATGCCCTTACTGCGCCTGTTGCGTTATGCCTATGGTTTGCGCAATCTTGAAATCTTCGACGAAGCTGAGTACAGTAGCGAAGAGCTGGCATTTCAGGAGTTACTGCTTCATCAACTCGTGGCTGAAGTCAACGAGCTGGTGGCACGAGGGTTGCATCGTAGATATGTGCGGACCGACCACGAGTTGGGAAGCCCCAGAGGCAGAATAGACGTACAGAAGATAGCCAGGCAAGGAGGGAGCATCCAAACAACATTGCCCTGTACCTATCATCCCAGGCTAGAAGATTGTTTGATCAATCAAGTGCTCCTGCAAGGACTACGCCTTGCAGCAAGACTCACCAACGATAGTGCCCGACGTATAAGACTGTATCGATTGGCCAATTTGTTTCAAGATAGCGTTTCCTCAATCAGACTGGATCACAACGCGCTCAAACAGTTGCACCGGGAAATGGAGCGCTTGAACAGCGCATATATACCTGCGATCACGATTATAGAGATACTCCTGGCATCTGAAGGGATATCGTTGGATGAAAGCCTCCCTAGAATCCAACTTTCAGGTTTCCTCTTTGATATGAACCTCTTCTTTCAAGCCTTGCTTTCCCGCTTTTTGAGAGAAAATTTGCAGGACTATACTGTGCAGGATCAGTATAAGATACAGGGCATGATGACCTATGATCCTGCCCATAATCCCAGGAGACGCCAAGCACCGGAGCCACGTCCAGATTATCTGATTATGCAGCAATCACAAGTAGTGGCGATACTGGATGCCAAGTATCGTGATCTCTGGGAAAACACCTTGCCCCCACATATGTTGTACCAGCTGGCGATCTATGCCCTCAGCCAGCCTGGCGGCGTTGATGCTGCTATCCTCTATCCAACAGTACAAGATGATGCGAAAGAAGCGAGAATTGTCATACGTGATCCGCTTCACCAATCACGCATCGCTCAGGTCATCCTGCGTCCTGTCAATTTGCTCTCCCTGGATGAATTGCTCTCTGCTGGGGATAAGATAATCAACGACAGAGCACGAGCTGCTTTTGCCAGGCAATTAGCTTTTGGTGATCGAGTAAATAAATGATCTGGCTGCAACGAGACGTGTCTGCTCCATGCCCTTTCTCCTGTGTGTTGTTGCTTGCCACATTCTACATGAAGACAAAAACGGGAGATAACCGATTTTCACTTCTCTAAGCTTGTTTTTGCCCGATTCCAATTTTCCCTCACAAACAAGGGCGGATTCTGTCCTCCTTCGTGTGTATACTCTCAAATAGAGAAATGAAGTGAGTTATGACGTTCCCACAAGGAGAAAGGCATTATGTCGATTACCCCATACACCATTGCTATTCCACAGACGGATTTAGACGATTTGCAAGAGCGGCTGGCTCGTGCACGCTGGACCAACGAACTGCCCGGCGTTGGCAACGATTACGGTGTGCCTCTGGAGCCGATCAAAAGGCTGGTCGCGTACTGGCGAGACGGCTACGATTGGCGGAGCTGGGAAGCGAAGCTGAATGCCTATCCCCAGTTCACCACTACCATCGACGGACAGACCATCCACTTCCTACACGTTCGCTCTCCTGAACCCAACGCTACGCCCTTGATCCTCACCCACGGCTGGCCGATGTCGGTGGTGGAATATCTCAATGTGATTGAGCCGCTCACCGATCCCCGCGCTCATGGAGGTGACCCGGCTAATGCCTTTCACCTGGTCATCCCATCGCTTCCCGGCTTTGCTTTCTCTGGACCCACTACTGAGAAGGGTTGGAATCGTTATCGCATCGCCCGCGCGTGGGCTGAGCTGATGCACCGCCTGGGATACGAACGCTACGGCGCGGCAGGCAACGATGTGGGCTCGGAAGTCTCCCCCGAAGTGGGGCGCTGCGACCCCGAGCACGTCATCGGCGTGCATGTCACCCAGATCTTCTCTCAGCCCTCCGGCAATCCGGCGGAACTGGCAGAGCTTTCCGAGGAGGACATGAAGAAGGTGCAGTTTTTGCAGTGGTTTTGGGACAACCTGGCAGGATACCACAAACTCCAGTCCACTGCGCCGCAGACGCTCGCCCACGCGCTGGCTGACTCGCCGGTGGGCCAGTTGGCCTGGAGCTATCAACTCTTCGGAGATTCCGTCAGCGACGACTATATCCTCACGAATGCGACCATCTACTGGTTGACGAATACAGCGGCCTCCTCGGCGCGCCTCTACTACGAAAACGCCCACGCGACCGACGTGCCAACCGGACCCACGACGGTTCCTCTCGGCCTGGCGAACTTTGCCTTCGACTTCCAGTCGATCCGGCTTTTCGCCGAACGCGATCACAAGAACATTGTCTCCTGGCATGTCTACCAGAGTGGCGGCCACAACGCGACCCAGATGACGCCTGATCTGCTCATCAACGACATCCGACAATTCTTCCGCATGCTTCGGACGCAGCAATAAGCTCTCAGATGGAGACGTTTGGAGATAAAGCGTGTCATCCTGAGCGAAGCGAAGGATCTCACTCGACGGAGGCAGAGATCCTTCGCTTCGCTCAGGATGACACGCAGGCCAGTGCTCAGAAGCAATCTTATCTCCAATGTCTCTCTCAGATGAGGCTCGCTTGACTTGTCTTCTAGACAGAGAATATCATGGAAGAAGGACAGAATTGGTCCTCGTTTGAGAGGTGATTATTGAAGATTACGAAAGCAGAGTGCTGACATGTACCATCCCACCAGTCGCGTCCTGACCGTACTCGAGTTGCTTCAGTCCAGGCCATCCATCAGTGGTCCAGAGTTAGCCAAACGGCTGGAGTTGGATGTACGCACGGTGCGCCGCTACATCACGCATCTCCAGGATGTCGGCATCCCCATCGAGGCAAACATTGGCCGGCTTGGGGGGTATCGGCTCCGCCCCGGGTTTAAGCTACCCCCACTGCTCTTTACAGAAGAGGAAGCCACGGCGATCATGCTTGGCTTGCTGGGAACCTCGTGGCTGGAGATCGGACAGTCATCGGCGGCTGTTGAAGGAGCGCTCGCCAAGGTCTCTCGCGTCCTCCCGCTGCGTGCACGGGACCGTCTGCAAGCCATGTCATCTCATCTGTTCTTCTTCTCTGCCCAACAAGAAGAAGCACGACCCGATGTCTCCCTCGTGATTACGCTTAGCGAAGCGATTGGGCAGAGACAACGGGTCGCCATGGACTATCGTTCCCGTCAGGACCAGCTTACCCACCGCAAGGTCGAGCCGTATGGCATTATTGGGTGGGACGGGCACTGGTACCTGGTTGGATACTGCTGCCTGCGTCAAGGCTACCGGATATTTCGCCTGGATCGCATCCAGCAGGTAGAGGTACTTGCGGAAGCCTTTGAGCGAGCAGAGGAGTTTGATTGCCGGGCCTATGTGATGAAGCAGTATGGCGAGTCATCAGCCCGCTTTCACATTGAAGTGGAGTTTCAAGCAGCGTTGTATACCCTGCAGCAGAAGATCCCCGCGTCCTATGGCCAGCTTTCGGCCACACCAACGGGGGTCCTGTTTCAGAGTTATGTGGATGACTTAGAAGGGCAGGCGCGCTATCTGATGTCGCTCAATCTGCCGTTCGTCATTCATCATCCGCCCGAGTTGCGTGAAGCGCTGCTGCGGCTAGCAGAACAGATGGTGCAGATTGCGACCGCTCAACTTCCTCCGAATTGAACCTCATCTTGTACGTATTATATCCCAATCTGAGGGCGTTTCCTAACTCATAGCTCCACCTGATCCCAATCACGGTCGAGAACGGCTTTCAGGCTTGGGCCGCAGACGTTCTCTGCTCCTGCCTCATGGCCCACGTCGGCCACTGTCTCTCCTCGCTGCTTGGCGACCAGGCGCAGCGTCTTTTTGAGCGCGTGGCCAAGCTCAATGATGCGTAGTGCGATCAAGCGTGGGGGCCGCCAGAGGTAGGCGCACACATGGACGGCGATCAGCGAGGGCCAGACCAGGACACTGAGGTTATGCAGCGGCAGGAAAGAACCAGCGAGTGTCGGGCCAGTTACCACAAGACCAATCCCGCTGCCGAGACATCATTCCCGCGCGATTTCATCGTACACCCCCTGCCTGTTTCATTCTGGAGTCCTTTGAGCGGAAGAACCTCCAGACGCCTCCTGGTGTGCACACTCCGCTTCCATGGCCAAACGCTTCTCGTATCGCCGCAGCCAGATCCACCCACCCAGGAGTCCCATCAGCGTGAAGATGAGGAGCACTGCGCCAACGCCCGTCCCCACGCGGTTGATTGCATCACCCAACAGATAGCCGCCAACGCCATAGAGCATGGCCCACCCAAGGATTCCGAGCGTATTCCAGAGCAGGAAGACGGCCCACTGCATGGCGCCAGCACCCGCCAGGAAGCTGATCCAGAGCCGCAGCGCTGGCACAAAATGTCCGAAGCAGACGATCCCGCCTCCATAGCGCCGAAAGACCCGTTGCCCCAGGGTGAGCCGACGTTCCAGGAGCCGAGACAAGCGATGGGACCGGCGCAGCAGCCGCTCACCACCTCTGCGCCCTGCCCAGAAACTGGCGGTGTTGCCCGCAAGGGTTCCGCCAATCGCTGCTCCCAGGAGCAGAGGCAACGACAGGTGGTGGGTCGTTCCGGCGTAGATCGCTGCAACCGTGAAGAGCTTGGCTGGTGGAAAGGGGATGCCTGCCCCCTCCACAGCGGTGAACAGGAGCACCCCCCAGTAGCTCGACGATTGGAGCAGGTGGAGGAAATCGATTACCATACACGGTCCTTTCTTCTGATCTGACGCTGTGCCACACTACGAAGCGATCGGTCGAGCTGAGGGGGAGGGCTGAAACGTAATGGGCAGTCGCCGGAACCAGAGAAAGGACCCGCTTTCCAGAATGTCGAGCGGACTGCCAGGCACACGCTGCATCTGTGGCAATTGCTCCAGCATCAGCGGCAAGGCAATCGAGGCTTCCAGACGCGCCAGGGGCGCCCCAATGCACGCGTGAATCCCATGCCCGAAAGTCAGATGCCGATTCGGGGACCGCCTGATATCAAAGCGTTCTGGCTCGGCAAACTGCGCGGGATCATGATTGGCTGCTGACACCCAGGCAAGCACCGGGCTCTGGGCCGGAATATGCGCCTCCCCGATCTGCACATCGACGGTGGTTCGGCGTTTCAATGGCTTGAGCACAAAGGCATAGCGTAACACTTCTTCAATGGTCCCAGAGACCAGCTCAGGGTGCTGGCGTACCTGTTCCCGGACGTCTGGATACTCGTCCAGGCAGAGAATGGCGGTACTGAGCAGCGCCATCGTGGAAGCATGGCCAGCGATGAGCAGTAAGCGAGCGAACCCAAGGATCTCCTCCGCCGTCAACCGTTCTCCCTCGACCTCGGCGTGGACGAGTCCCGTCAGGATATCCTCCTGGGGGTGCTGCCGACGTTCCTCAATTTTCTGGAGAAAGTAGGCATTCATCTCCTGCACAATGGCTAACCTGCGCTGGAGACGCTCGTTGTCTTGCGGTGAGGACCGATCCGTTTGGCCCTCCGTCTGGAGCGACTGGAGCAGCCACGCCTGTGCTCTAGAAGGAAGGCCAGCCAGCCCCTGAGATTGAAGCCGCTGGATGAGGCGCGCTTTGACCTCGGGCGGAAGGGCAGCACGCCCAGGTGTCTGGATGTACTGAATGAGCTTCTCTCTCGCAGGGTGTGGCAAATCAGCCTCATCCGCCGCCTGGAGTCGTTGGACCAGTTTGTCTCGTGCCGCCTGTGGCAAATCGGTCTCTTCATCTTGGGGAAGCAACTGATGGGCCCAACCACGAAAGCGGTCGTGATCTTCCGCAGGTAAGCCAAGCATCTCCGCAATGACCGTCACCGGCAGAGGATAGGCCAGATCCCCTACCACTTCCATCCTTCCTGTGGGACGAACGCGGTCTACTTGCTCCTGGACAATCTCCTTGATGCGAGCGGCGCGCGTCGAGATGGCACGCGGCGTAAACACGGAGGCCACCAGACCGCGATAGCGGCGATGTTGCGGGGGGTCCATCATCAGAAAACTGTTTTCCATGAATTGGCGGCTCACCTCGGTGTTGGGCTCGCGCTGAGAGGAAAAGGTGGCATAATCCGAGAGGACGTGTTTCACATCTTCATAGTGGAACACATGCCACTCGCCTGTCCGCTCATCCTGCCACACTCGATGGGTCTGCTGCATCTCGTGCAGCCAGTGGTATTGCTGTCCAATGAACAACGGTTGAAGTGATTGAAGCATCGATTTTTCCCTTTCTGTGGTCTCACACTGCTTCGTTCGCGTGGTGCCATCCCTCCTGCATGGGGCAGAGCGCCCCATCCTCTCCAGAGGATGACATGTGCTCTTCTGGATGACTTGACGAAGAGATGAACCGTCTTCTCTTCACCAGCCAGACCAGGCTCCCAGGTTCACTTATCCTTCTCATCCTACTCCTCACCTTCTCCAGAGTGAGAAGATGGGGTGGATGGCACAGGTGGCATCACCTTGATGA
>Ga0137365_10001557_pt1 | contig 17921 bp, 20 predicted proteins | sample SagtaG_9_FD_104799 | JGI IMG/M metagenome (GOLD analysis project Ga0137365, IMG submission 104799) | Vadose zone soil microbial communities from Sagehorn Ranch, Mendocino, California, USA - Sage1_L_40_16 metaG | ecosystem: Environmental > Terrestrial > Soil > Vadose zone | place: USA...
CAAACACCAAGCAGCCATCTACAGTGATCTCTACACGGCTTTCAGTGTGCCTCGCTACCAGGAGATTCCAGAAGAGGAATGGGACAAAGTAGAAAACTGGTTTCAGGTCCAGCTCCAGCGAGCCAAGAGGAAATAGAACGGTGCAATTGAAAATTTTCGCAAGAAGAAGTGTTTTTCAAGACCAACCAAACAGAGCTATCATGAACAGTTAGAACCGCTTGTCATGAGGCTTTATGTGGAACAAAAAGTGATGATTGGTCAAGAAACTACTACTGTACAAGCAACCGGTAGTAGGCGTAAAATAGAACCAATAAAACGAGAAAAGGCCAGCCCGAGCAGAAGGCCAGCCTTCAAAACCAGAAAAACAGTACGCTTGACACCAGCATTATAGTACACGGTTTTGAACCTGACAACTGCCTCAGGCAGCAAAGAGACATGGAGATGACCAACCAGGAGCAAAACGACAACGAAAAAAGCCAGACTCTATGATCGGGGTAGAGCGTTGAGTCTGACTTTTCAAATCTGGTATGGTGGTACTCTTGGGTACTTGGGGTCCCAACATGTTTCCCTGCCAAAATCCCCGCTAAGCTATTCCTTTCTGGGGGCAGAAGTGGGAAAAGGAGCAATTCAAGCAAGGCAATGAGCGAAAAAAGGTTCTCTGTTCCATATCGAAGAGCTTGTCACGGGCAAGACACCTTCTTTGCTGGTTCCATCGACCAGGATCCTCACGGTAAAAGCATCTTTTTCCTTTCAGGAAGCTCTTGCATCCCTGAAGACGCGTTTCTTAGCGGGGATTTTGGCAGGGAAAAATGCTGGGACCCCATTGAGGCCTGCACGCAGGTATGCTAATGCTCCAGCGAACGTCCTGAATGCTACCTGTTGCTGAACTGTGGCCTGCCAGAACCGCTCAAAGGCCAGCGCCACATAGATCTCCTCGCTATTCAAACGAGCTGCCGCCTTTCGGCTCGGATGCCGATGCAGCCACCCACGCACAATCCCAGCGAAGCACTGCTGCCAGGAGGCCTGGGCCTCTTGGTCGTCCTGGACGGTTGCACGGCGCAGCAGTTCGATGCCATAGACTTCGGTAGATGGCTCTCCACAACGATAGGCATTAATTTCCAGAAGGCACTGCTCTGCTAGCTCTGAGAGCCTGAGCGCGCTGAGAGCCGATTCTCCCCTCGGGGAGAGAGGAGACGCGTTCTCGTGAAGAGCGTTCTGTGGAGTAGTCACTCGTTCCCCCTCGTTCATACTGAGCGGATACATTGGATCGTGTCTCATGGCGTTTCTCCTCTCAGGCACTCGCCTCCTTGGCGAAACGACGCGTGTGGAGGTCTTCTTCCCCGAGAGCTCCCGCCTCAGGAGACCAAGTATTCGATTCACATTCCCTTGCTACCAGCTCGGCTACACTCCACGTCCTAGATGGCTTGTTCACGCGCTGACTCAAGCCGCTGCAAGCTTGTGCCAAGTGCAACCAGGAGGGCACCAAGTTTTCTAACCAGTGTCGTAGCCAGCTTTCGCGGTACTGAGGCAGGGGTACCAGTAGCCGCTGCTGCTCGGCCTCGCGCAACAGCTTCTCGTGATGGGCGTGGGCTAACTTCTCATAGAGGTAGGGGTTGGGCATCATGCGTATGCTCCTTTCACGGCATCCCTTGTCGTAGGTGCCTGATGTGCCTGCTTCTGTGTTCACCAGGATGAACTTCTACTCACAGTGTATCTGGCCGAGGGGCAAAACACATCGGGGGAATTCCGTGAATCCACTCCGTATCTATGGGGGCGGGAACGAACGTATGATAGGCGTTGCTACGGAGAATCCCGTAGAGGAGGTCAGACCAGATGGTGCTCCATGGCGTAGCGTGTGGCGGCACTGCGGGAGGAGACCCCGATCTTGCTATACATCGAGGTCAGGTGCGTGTCGACGGTGCGGGGACTAATGACCAACTGTTGGGCTACCTGCTCATTCGTCAGCCCCTGGGCCACCAATTGCAGAACCTCCACCTCGCGTGCCGAGAGGCCTGCGGGATAGGGCGGTGACTTCATCGAGGGAGTTGCTGTTGGTCTTGCGGACATCGATGTGGCCGGCGTCTGTGCAGCCAGGGCTTGCTCTGGGGTCATCATCCGTCCCTGGGCCCAGGCAGCGGCAAAGGCCTTTTCTCCTAGTTGCGTCCGTGCAGTAGCGACCGAGTGTTCATAGCGAGCACACTCAACAGGTGGAAGAGGCAGACTGAGGGCTTGGCGCAGGCTTTCCGCTGCGCCCCAGAGTCGCGCTGCCCAGGCTGGATTATCCTGCGTTGCAACCACGCCCGCCAATCCTTCCAGGCAAGAGGGAAATAAGTCCTTGTAGTTCCACTCCCTCACTAGCCTCAGGCTCTCCTCGTAGAGCGTACGTGCTGCTGCCTGGTCATCCTGGCTAGCTTCTATCTGTGCTAACACAGCGAGTGACTCAGCAATACTCCACTGACCTCCTATCTCCTTGAAGAGCGCCATGCTCTCTTCAAGTAACGAGCGTCCAGCAGCCGTGTTGCCCTGACTGAGGGCTAACCGCCCCGAAAGGTAGATGCAATGGGCTATATTTCCCTTGTCACCCAGCTCTCTGAAGAGCGCAAGCCCTTCCTCAAGTAGCGAGCGCACGGCTGCAGGGTCGCCTTGGGCCACAAAGAACACCCAGGCCAAGCGGAAGAGCGAGTAAGCGACTCCCCGCTTATTGCCCGATCCCCTGTGCATCGCCAGACTCTCCTCCAACAGGGTACGCGCTTTGGCGTACTCACCTTGGTCATTCACAAACTCTGCCAGGTTAAAGAGCGACCAAGCGATGCCGTCCTTGTCACCTATCTCTCTGTAAAGTGCCAAGGACTCCTCCGTCCGCATACGTGCTGTTATGCCCACGCGATGCGCAACGAGCTGCTAACTTGTAGCGAGCCAGGATAAAAATGTGCCTCTTTGAGAGGGAAAAACAATCTCATTCCCTCTAGGAGGCACCTATGACCAGTATCGCCGATGGATCGGGAATCATCCAGACCTCTGCCGAGTTCGTCCCCTCGCCCCCCTCCTGGTTTGGCGAAGTGGTGCTGATGGCTGCGCATCTTCGCCAGCACGGAGTCCTGTCCGAGATCAGCGAGGGCGTGCGCTTTGCACGACGGCGAGGCGTTTGCTACGAAGTGATCGATTTTCTCGTGGTCCTCTTCGGCTATGCCGGAAGTTCCGAACGCACCCTGGAAGCCTTCTACGAGAGGCTCCAGCCCTTCGCGGTCCCCTTCATGGCCCTGTTTGAGCGTGACCAGCTGCCAGCCCGCTCGACCCTCTCACGCTTTGTGGCCCAGCTTCCCGAGGCACCCGTCGAGGCTCTCCGCACGCTTTTTCTCGATGATCTCGAGAGCCGTCCGCTCTCGACCGACCCCACCGGTGCAAACGGCAAGCAAACCGGGGGCCTGGTGGATCGAGCGGGCAAGACATGGGTGGTCTTTGACATCGATGGCACGCGTGAGGCAGCCCGCCAACGTGCCTTGCCCCAGAGTGAAGAACTGCCCCCAGCTTTTCGCCGGTTAGATGACGTCTGTGCGCCTGGCTACCGGGGACGCAAGCGCGGGCAAGTCGTACGGACTCGAACCGTCATTAGCCAGGCCCACAGTTTCCAATGGCTCGGCTCGTTCGGGAATCGGGGGAACGGTCGCTACCGGGAGGAACTGCGTCAGGGTCTCGCGGCGATTACGCGCTACCTCACTGCGTCCCAACTTCCGCAGGCACACACTAGGCTCGCGGCTCGACGGCCAATATGGCACGGGGGCTGTGCTCTCCGATCTCGCTGGCTTCGCATTTGTGACACGCGGCAAAGACTCCACGGTGCTCGATCACCCTCTCGTCCAGGCGCGTCTGCACCTGCCCCCCGATCAACTCCAGCAGCGTCCAGAAAGTCAGATCGTGCGCAGCCTCTACGATTGCCCTGAGGTTCCGGTAGGGCCCGAGGGAGTGCGGTGTCGCGTGGTTGTGGCCACCCATCCTGCCGACAAGAAAAAGAGTCCTGTTGGCGTCACGCGTGCGGGTGTCGTCTCCGAACTGTTCTTCACCGCACTGCCACGAGCCTCGGTTTACCGCCTCCGATGTCGTCGAGCTGTATCTGCATCGCGGCGCATTACGCGCCTGCTCTGGCAGATGAAGACGACGAACAGGACCCCGATCGTTGGTGCTCTCACTCGGCCTGGGGGCAGGAGTGCTGGCAGCTCGTGTCGCAATGGGTGTGGAACCTCCGCGCTGTCCGTTGGGACATCAGTTGGAGCCAACTCCCATGCGTATCACCGAGTTTACTCCTGCCACTCCGCCGCAGAACGAGCAGGCCGCCGCCTCATCCGCTCCCGCCTCCGGGTATGGTCCACCCACCACTGCCACCCGCCTCGGAAAGCTGGCCGCTTCTCTGGCTCAGACTTTCCTCTCCAACCCGATGGGACGCTCCGGTGCCCAGCAGGGCAGCCGCTTCACCCCCATGAGCAGCGTCGAGAAGCCGATGGCAGCCTGCGCGTGGTCTAGGCGGCCAGCATTCGCAGTTGTCGCCCCTGCCCGCTGCGCGAGCAGTGTCAATGGAATGGCCCCGCCACCAAGAAGCCGCGCCAGGTGAGCGTCCTCCTGCATCCAGTGGCTATCGGTTCCGCTCCCCTCCAATGGCATGACTGGAGTCGAAGGATTCATCGACGTGCCTGCATCCAACTGCTTCGCCACCAACGCGTGGAGGTGCCAATGGAGTCTGGAGGATCTGCCTCTGCCACTCCCGTCGTTTCTCCTTCGCCTCTTTCTCGGGCCGAGCGGGCGCATACTCGTCTCTCGTGGCAAGAGCGGCTGGCTCGCCATGCTCGCGTTTCACCATCTGAGCAGGTGACGATCAAACTGTTCGGCGTTCCAGAAGCCTTTACCACCTCGCTCGGTTTGGCCTCAGCTTGACCTTTGATCCCGGCTGCCGCCATCAGCTTTCTCCTCGGACAAATATACTTCTCCGAGTGGAGCCTCGTGGCCTCTCTTCGGCCAGCACTTCCTCTGCGAAGGTCTCAGTGCAGTGACACGACGCTCCCCATGCACGTTTGAGTATACAAGAGGTTCCTGTCCAGCAGAACCTGACTACTTCGAGATACGGAGAGCACCGATGACGCACTTTCACCACCGGAAGTGACCGAACTACTCCACCTTATTAGCGGGACGGATTCCACCTGACGAGATTGGCTTTCAATCTGATCGGCTTCAAATTTGGTACAATCACACCACAGAAGCATGGGTTGATCCTCTGCCTCATGCCCATCGAGAGAGCGATGAATGCTTCATCATTTTACGGGGAAGTATTGTTGTTGAGGTAGAAGGAGAACGCTTCCTCATCGGCCCCCGCCAGTTTTGTTGCTTTCCCGCGGGCGTGCTTCATCAGGTGGTTGAAGTCCACCCACCGGCGGAAACGTTGATGCTTCGATCTCCATCCGTGGATGACAAAACCTATCGACCAGAATCAGGCAAATCGTTTCCTCTGCTGGAATGACAACGGCTGAGGAGAGCTTCTTTCTCTCTTCCTCCAAACATTGGGCCCACGATTCGCTGAGAAACCCAGGATGATCGCCCTGCTCAGCAGATTGTGGCGGACAAAAACCTTCTAGCAATCAGCTCGTTGCGCAATCCGTGGGAAAGACAAGACCAGCGAAAGGAGTGAAATCAGATGTGGCACAGAAAAGCGACCGCATCATCCTTGCGGTGTTCGTTCTGTCATAAGCCAAAGGACCAGGTCGAGCACTTGCTGGCAGGAGCGCAAGGGGTCTACATTTGCAATAGCTGCGTGGATTGCTGCCAACAGGTCATACAGAAAGAGCGAGAGAAGCAACCGGTTCCTCCTCGCTGACTCGCTGAAAAGCGTTGGTGGCTCGTGTTCCTCTACCCGGTGGTCAGACCAAGCCAGGTGGCAAAAGTTTGAGGAACGCCGAACAGCTTCATCGTCACCTGGCTCGCGGTTGGAACGCGCGCGTTGCGAGCAAGCCGTTCGGTCCACGCAAGGCGAGTGTGGGCCCGCTGCGCGCGAGAAAGGACCACCTCTGCTGTCCCTGGCGAAGCGGCAGGGAGAGGCAACAGGCTGACCTCGATGCATTGGTGTCGCACAAGCTGCACACAGGCGCGCCGATGCTCTCTCCGGCTCCAATCCCTCCAGAGAACGGGCTGTGAACCAATGACGAGCGGATGCAGCAGGACGCTCACCTGGCGCGGCTTCGCGGTCGTACTGCCGTTCCATTGACACTGCTCGCGCAGGGGACAAGGACGACAGCTCCGGATGCTGGCCGCATAGACGACGCGCAGGCTCCCATCGGTCTCTCTGCGTCGCTCGTTTGCTGAAAGCGACTGCCCTGCCGGACAGCGCAGCGTGCCATCGGATTGGAGGGCAAAGTCTTGCCCCGAGAAGCGGCCCGCTTTCCAGGGCTGGGCCACAGAGACTTTCCCGTACCCTTGAGCAGGAGCCTGTGCAGGGGCCTCTTTGTGCGGAGACGAGAGAGCAGGGGCAAATTCCGTCGTGCGCACCGCTGTTGGCTCAAGCACATGGCCCAACTCCAGCCGGAGGTTCCAGGTCCACTGGGAGATGATTTGCCATGCTTCCTGACCCAGAGCTGTATGACTAACCCATCGGTCGGGGTCCAGTTCCTGGTCTTCATCTGCTAACGCATTCTCAAACGCGCCACGATGCAGATACAGTGCCACGACATCACTGGCCGTAAACGCGCTCTGAGGAAGCCGGGTCAGGAACAGTTCATAGACGACGCCAGACTGCGTGACCCCAACCGGGCTCTTCTTTTTACCGGCTGGATGGGTCGCGACCACCACGCGGCACTGGACACCATCAGGCCCCACAGGCACATCAGGGCAGTCGTAGAGGGCGCGCACCATTCCACTCTCCGCGTGGGTCAGGTGTTGATCGGCAGGCAGATTCAGACGAGCCTGGATCTCGGCCCGCTTCAAGAGTTGATATTCTTTGCTGCGCATCACAAACGGCAGTCCGGCCAAATCGGCGAGGACCGCTCCTGTCCCATATTGTCCATCCAGGCGAAGCAGAACGCGCTCTTCGGAGTGGTGATGCGCCTGGAGGTAGCTTTGAATAACCGTGACAGCCCGACGCAGTTCTGCCCGATACTCTCCGTTCCCAGGGTTTCCAAACGTGGCAATCCACTGATGCGTATGGGCCTGCAAGACCGTGGTGCGCGAACGCACGACTTCCCCGCGCTTGCGCCCCGTGTAGCCGGGGGCGCACAGCGGACGCAAACGCCGCTGTGGAGCGGGCCGATCCGCTGTCTTCGGTAAGGCCCGCTGGCGGGCTGCCTCGCGCGTCCCATCTACATCGAAGACGAGGTAGTGGTTCCCCTGCCGGTCGAACAGCCCGCCTGAGTGCTCCTCTTTTCCCAGAGGGCGAGAAAGCCCATCTTTGAGAAACAGGGTGCGCAGGGACTCGACTGCGCTCTGATCTAGCGCGGCGAGAAAGCGGCTGAGCGTCGCACGGGCTGGCAAGCGGTCGCGGCCAAAAAGGGCCATGAATGCGCCTCCCCAGGATTGAAGACACCCGTAAAAGGTTTCTAGCGTCCGTTCACCACTGATGGCATAGCCGAACAGGACGGCGAGAAAATCGATCACCTCGTAGCGACAGACCGCGGCGACGGGCAAATTGTACCTGCTCTTGAAGAGCAGCAAGCACCCCTTGGTGTTGGAGGTGGCTGGCAAGCAAAGTCACCTCTCCAAACCACGAAGGCGTTGAGGGAACGGATTGGGAAGAAGTCTGGATGTTGACGGAAGAATACGCGATACTGGTCATGGGCCCTCCTTACTGAAGAGATCTTCATGGACTTTCTTCGTAAGGAGGCACATTTTTAGGCGTGCTCGCTACTTTTTAGCAGCTCGTTGCGCAACTCGTGGGTCTTTCGGCGAGAATCTCTCCACAGAAGTATACACTCTTCCTGACTGTTTTGGTTCCAGAAGTTGGGGGCTTGATCAAAGCCGATCTCGTTGCGCACCTCGTGGGTAAATCGGCAACGGTTCGTTGATAGTTCCCGTGGATGCGAGTCGAGAGCTGGTGACACTCTGGACACGGCATGCTTGGAGCATGAGACGCCACGCAAACGACGAGTTCGCTGGCACTGGGATGAACAGATGTGATCGTGATTCCAGCGGGGAGGTGCAAGATGGAGGACAGCCGCGCCGCCTCTCTGGGTTCCATTGATTGAATACTCCTCATAGATACCATTTCTGCTCTTCTATCACAAAGCAGAGACCATAGCAGCAAGCAGGCTCACTTATTTTGGGGAAGGGCCATTCTAGTTGACTTTTAACACCACGGGGAAAGACGGCGTGAGCCACACGAACTATTTCTTCTGGAATCGGTGGAATCGGGAGCGATTTGAGTGACATGGATGGCCTCCTTCTCGGCTAGCAGCAAACTGTTCATTTTCTCCATGTTAATGGATGAGCTCCAGTCTCTTCTCGACTTCGCCACCAGTAACCAGAGTGGGCAAGAGCCATGCATCAGCCATCTGGCAGCCTCGTCAAGGGGATGTGCAGTAGCATCGTGTCCGGTTTGGGCGTTCTTGTAGCCTTATACCTGAGACTTCTATTGAATGATGTTATGTTTTATTGTTCTTTCACAATTAGATACGCCGGAGGTTTCAATGTCCTCGCTTCGTTAGGGGAGACCCAGGCGATCAAAGCAGATGGGTAGTTCTGTCTAGAGCCTTCCTAGCAATGGGAAGGGGGAATTACACGATTCTGTCGATGTACTCCTGCTCTCCTTTGAGCTATATCTCATGTAGTGGCAAGTAGCACAGGAGTAGTGTCCAACTACACTACTCCTCTGGTTTTCTATCATAAGCAAGAAACTATGCTCTGTATCAGGTATGGCAAGCAAAGAAATATCTATGGTGCCCTTGATACTATAAGGGGGAGTTGCTATGGATGCGCAGGAATTTCAACGGTTTTATCAGGAGAAGGTGGGGTTAATCTATCGCTTCGTGTATAGCAAGGTCGGCAATAGAGAAAATGCCGAGGATCTGACCTCACAAATTTTTCTCAAAGCAGTGAGTGGCATCAATCAAGAGCGTAGCCCGCAAAGTATGCACAAATGGCTCTTTCTCGTTGCGCGTACCACTGTCGCGGACTACTGGCGTGCCTACTACCGTCTTCCAACGAACTCACTGGATGAATTGTTAGAGACTGGTTGGGAAGGCCCGGCTGAAGAAGAGCCGATGGCAATAAGCGATAGATCACTCGAACGGGTACAGCACATCCTTCAAGCATTGCCTGAGCGGTATCGCAAGGTCTTGATATGCCGTTTTCTCCTCAAGCTTTCGATACGAGACACTGCTTTAAGCATGGGGGCAAGCGTGGCAACTGTCAAAATAGTGCAGTTTCGTGCGCTCAAACGTGCCGCTCATCTCGAACACGTTGTCGCAGAACAACCATGTGGAGTGTCGTAGTCATATCCATTCCGCTTGCTTCCTTCCCCTCACGATTTCATTAAGCATGCGCAGAGTTGAAATTCTGTCCACAGTAGCGTATAGTAAGTGCAGAGACAATCTCTAGAGAGCATCAATCTTCCTCTTGAGGGCAATCTTCCTTTTGTCTATGAAGATTCGTTTCGTACCGGTTGCCTGGTTTACTTGTTGACAGACTTCCAGGAGGTGGCATTCCTTTGGCTTGCCGCGTGGAGTAGCAGCTTTGCAACTATCATCTCGTGCCTCTGGGGACCACCCACCCGGAGCTGAACCTCTGTCGGACCAATTGAAAGCTCGGTTCCACAACCTGCCTGCGCAACTCACCTCGCTGATTGGACGCGAACAAGAGACCCAGGCAGTGTGTTCACTCTTGCGACGACCTGAGGTGCGCCTGGTCACCCTCACGGGCGCGGGCGGGGTCGGCAAAACACGCCTGGGCTTGCAGGCGGCGACTGGCCTGCTCGATGAGTTTGCCGACAACATTTGCTTCGTCCCGCTGGCTCCTATTAGCGATCCTGACCTGCTTGCCCCTACTATTGCCCGAGTGCTCGGACTGAAAGAGACCGGAGATCAACCACTGCTCGACCTCTTGAAAGGGTCGCTGCGGGACAAGCATCTGCTGCTCCTCGACAACTTTGAGCAGGTGTTGGCCGCAGTGCCATGGCTTGCGGACCTGCTGGCCGTTTGCCCCCACCTCAAAATTCTGGTGACCAGTCGTGCCTTGCTACACATCCGCGGTGAACACGAGTTTCCCGTCCCGTCACTGGCGCTGCCCGATTTCACCCACCTTCCAGAGAGCGAAGCTCTCTCACAGTATGCTGCAGTGGCCCTCTTCCTAGAGCGTGCGAGGGCGGTCAAGCCCGACTTCCAGCTGACTCCTGCTAACACCCGCGCCATCGCCGAGATCTGTATTCGCCTGGATGGGTTGCCTCTCGCCATTGAACTGGCAGCGGCTCGTATCAAACTCCTTCCCCCACAGGCACTTCTGGCACGCTTGAGACATCGCTTGCAAGTCTTGACGAGTGCGGCACAGGATGTCCCGACACGGCAACAAACCCTGCGTAACACGCTTGCCTGGAGCTACGATCTCCTGGATGCCGAGGAACAGCAGCTCTTTCGGCGGCTCTCCGTCTTTGTTGGCGGCTGCACATTGGAGGCGGTGGAGGGTCTCTCTACGGCACTTGGTGAGATGCCAGCAGATGTGGTGGATGGGATGGCCTCACGCATGGACAAGAGTTTGCTGCACCAAACGGAGCAGGAGGAGGGGGAGCCGCGCCTGCTGATGCTGGAGACGATCCGTGAGTATGGGCTGGAGGCCTTGGCCTCCAGCGGAGAGATGGAGAGCACCCGGCAGGCACATGCTACTTACTGTCTGCGGCTTTCGGAGCAAGCGGAGCTAGAACTTGGGGGCCCGCAGCAAGCTGCATGGTTGGAGCGGTTAGAGCAGGAGCATGACAACCTGCGAGCGGCGTTGCAGTGGTCGATTGAGCAGGGAGAAACACAGCAGAGCATGGAGATGGCCATGCGCTTGGGTGGAGCGTTGCGGCTCTTCTGGTGGGGACGTGGCCATTTGAGTGAAGGGCGAAGTTTTCTGGAGCGGGCACTGGCAATTGGGGTATCCCTTGCGGATACCTGGATCGATCCATCTGTACGGGCAAAGGCCCTCTCAGCTGCTGCACAATTGGCCTTCATCCAGAGCGACTATGAGCGGACAGAGGTGCTGTGTGAGGAGAGCCTGCCACTGTACCGGGAACTCGGAGACCAACATGGTATCGCGTACTCCCTCTATCGGCTGGGAAACGTCGCCTGGGTGAGAAGCGATACAGCAAAGGCACGCTCCTTACTCGAGGAGGCTTTGGCACTCTCCAAAGAAGTGGACGACAAGGAGTACATGGCCTACTCGCTCTTCTCCCTAGCATTATTAGCCAGTAGCCAGGGTGAGTATGCCAGGGCGTGCGCCCTGTACGAGGAGGGGCTGACAATACACAGAGAGCTAGGAAACAAGAGGGGCATCGCTCATACACTCTCACAATTGGCACAGGCGCTCTTTGTTTCTCATACTGACCAGGCGAGAGTCCGCTCCCTGCTCGAGGAATGCCTTGTACTCTCGAGGGAGGTGGGCTTCAAGGAGGGGATTGCGGCAGCCAAGTGCCTCTTTGGACAGTTGGCTCTTGGTCAAGGGGACCTTGTGACGGCACACTCACAAGTGGAGGAGAGTGTCATGCTCTACAAAGAAATGGGGCATCGACATGGCACGGCCGAGTCACTGGCGGTGTTAGGGAAGGTGCTTGCAGCACAGGGCGACTCTGCCGCAGCACGCCTACTCTCTGAAGAGAGCCTGATGATCTCTGGAGCAGTGGGCGAGCAGTGGGTGATCGCCGCACGCCTGGTAGGATTGGGCGAGGTCGTCGCGGCTCAGCAAAAGCTCGAGTGGGCGGCACAGCTCTGGGGAGCAGCGGAGGCACTCCGCGACGCGATTGGTGTGCCGATCCCACCCGTCGAACTCGCTGACTATAAACGCTCGCTCTCGGCGGCACGTGTTCATCTAGGAGAGCGAACCTTCGCTGCCGCCTGGGCCCAGGGACGAGCCATGACCCCAGAGCAGGCACTGGCTGCACAGGGACAAAAGCCAGCCCCATCCCTGACCACAACCGTGACTTCATCACCAACCTATCCCGCTGGGCTGACGGTGCGAGAAGTGGATGTGCTACGCCTGGTGGCAGGTGGTCTGACCGACCAGCAGGTCGCCGAAAAGCTGGTGCTCAGTCCGCGCACCGTCCATTCGCATCTTAGTTCCATCTACAGCAAGCTGGGCGTGACCTCGCGCAGTGCGGCCACCCGCTATGCTATCGAGCACCACCTCGCCTGACACAAGCGAAAGAGTTTCCCCCCACTCCCGGCTCTTGCCGCCCCTCCCTCTCTGCTACACGTTCAGCTGCGGCCTTACTGCTGACGGCTAACTGCTTTCTCACGGCGGCCAAACACGCAGACCTACACGCTCACGACAACTCAGTAATTCTATCTAGCGGGTTCCCAGAACGATCAACGGAAGGAATTACACAATTCTGTAGATGTGCGTCGCTTCCCTTTGAGGTATATCTCTTGTATGGCAAGTGGAAGGAAGAAACGCAAGGATTCCGCTTGACTCTTATTCACGATTGGTTTGGGCTTGATACCGCTGTGGACAAGCCCATTCACTCTCATACAACAAAAGGAGACAGTTGATGAATTGGCAATTTGATTCTGGGCATACACATATTGGCTTTACTGGCCGACATTTGATGGTGGCAACGGTGCGGGGACAATTTGAGAAATTTAGTGGCACCGTGGAATTCGATGAGCATGACCTGACTCGCTCAAAGGTAGAAATCCAGATCGAAGCAGAGAGTGTCAACACGCACAATGTCCAGCGGGATGGACACTTCCGCTCGACAGATTTCTTCGATGTGGAGCAGTATCCGTCTATTACGTTTAAGAGCAAGCGAGTGATCATGCATGATGAGAACCACGGGCAACTGATTGGCGACCTGACCATTCGCAACATCACGAGAGAAGTGGTGTTGGATGGGGAATATGCTGGGGTAAGTCAGACCCCCTGGAACACCTACAGTGCTGGGTTCAGTCTGCGTGGCAGGGTGAACCGCAAAGATTGGGGCCTGAACTGGAACATGGTGTTGGCGGGAGGCGGCCTGGTTGCAAGTGACGAGATCACGTTAATCATTGACCTCGAACTCACCAAGCCTGCGGAAGTGGTTACACCTGCCCCGGCTGCGTAAGTTTCTGCGGCGGCAGAGACGGCTTTCCCTTCCCTTTCTCTCATCTACCAAGTTCCGAACGATCACAGATATCTGCACGCCACCGTTGTTGAGCGCATGGGCTAGTGGCAGACTTCATGAGACAAACGAGCGATTCTTCAGCACACTGCGAAATGATCCTCCTGGGGTATCTCTCGCAGGAGAGGGAGGGGCAGCCGTGGCGTTCTTGTTTCGTTGTTTCGTCTCCATGCAACCCCTTCTGGCACTCACTTGTACTTGTCTATCTATCTTAGGCAAGATTGTAGGACGCAATGATGATGAACTTTAACAAAATAGTCCGGCAATGATTCCGCTTCATGATTACCGGATTTATTCGTTAAAGTTCATCATCATTCAATCAGTTGCAGGAACTCCATGCGCATTTCGCTTTCAGTTCGAAAGACACCTCGCATGACCGAGGACGTCATCCGTCCTGGCGTACGAATACCACGCGCTGTCATACAGTAATGTTCCCCTTTGAGCACCACTGCCACATCCTGCGTCCCGGTGATCCGAGTGATCTCATCGGCGATCTGTTGGCCCAGCCGCTCTTGCAGTTGCAAGCGATGCGCAAACTGGTGCGCAATCCGCGCGAATTTCGAGAGGCCCAGCACTTTTGCGTTGGGGATGTATCCAATGGAGATATCGCACCAGAATGGCAGGAGATGGTGCTAATTGCAGCTATGAACTAAGTGACCAATTACTAAGAAAGAGGGATGCGGTTCACAAGTAAAGCTATACGTCCTATAAAGCTTTTGTCCCTGAGAACAATCACGCACCTCTTTCACCTGTACCCATCCTGACTCAAGAAGAGTTGTTTGATGGTCTTGCTGCTGAAAACCGTGTCTCTGAAACCATCTATCAGAGATATAGAGGTTAGAAACGTGACCTTTTGTGTAAGGGGTAAATCGCGCTCCAATAAGTTCAGCAAGAGTTTGTAAGAATGGAATATTCGCGCTCTTAACAAATCTGCCGGACTTATTGCTTCCAGCTTTAGGTCTAAAACCATCACCTTCAACATATCCATCAAGAAACCCTTCAAAGGTTTCAAGGGTGTTGAGTACGACAAAGGGAAATTGTTGACGCATATGGTGAGCATCCCCACCTACATACTGCCTGAAAAGGTCCGCTAAGTATGAGGAAACGATACGAACACGAAAGCCCGGGAGATCTACTTGAAGATAGCCCGAAGGTCGGGTAACAGGCTCTAAGTATGCTTGTATTCCAAGAGCTTCTTTCAGTGCATCAGCAAAAGCTTGTGCAAAATGTTCCTCATTAACAACGAGTGAAAGATAGCGGCTTCCTACCGTACCATCAGCACACATGGCACCAACAACATAACCGAAAGCATGACCCAACTTAGGAGTATACCGTTGACGACAGAGAGAACGTGGCTCAGTCCATTCAATTTGTTGGCCTGCAATATCCTTTGCTTCCATCCATCCATGAGAAGTAGCAAGAGTTTGATTCGCCGTCACCTTGAATATCCCCTTGCTCGTAACAACCTCAACAACTTCATGTATCTTCTGGAAGCTTCTATGAGTGACAGTTGTTTCCTTGACTTCCCCATTATGGAGTGTCCACAATTTATCACCTACACACACATCACGAGCAGGTTTTACACCGCTCACTGCATTCACCACTTGCTTACCTGGAATAGCAGAAACTGTAGGAGAAATTTTGCGCCTTGAAGGTCTAAAGTAAACCTTGTGACGTGAGGAACTTTGAGATAAACTATCGATGGCTAGTCTCCTTAACACCGAACTAGTCAATAGCCTGGATTGTTAGCAGCTATTGCCAGGTACAACACCGCTCTACTTAGAACAAGTTTACTAAATCCTCCTTAGCTTGTCAAGTTCAATCGGCTTCGGAAGCCATTTTATACCATTAGATATGACTTCTTTCAGTCAGACGCAGGAACTCCATTCTTGCTTCGTGTTTTTCCCTAAAGACAGCGCGCATAATCGAGGAAGTCATGATTGCTGGAGTTTTGATTCCTCTTGCGGTCATGCAGAGATGTTGTTCTTGCGCAAGGATAGCAACATCAGTACTTTTGGCGAGCATTACAATATCATCTGCGATCTCCTTACAGAGCCGCTCCTGTAATTGTAATTGATGGGCATACTTTTGTGTGATACAAGCGAACTTAGAAAGTCCGAGAATCCGATCTGTCGCAATATAACCGATTGAGATATCTGCCTAAATTGGCAGCAAATGATGTTGACAGATACTCCACACCCGTATGCCGGACACACAAACCAGCTGGTCAGAGGTCACCGAGGAAAACGTCGTCTCGGTGGTGCCAGGATCATACTCCATAAATTCGCGCCAGGCGTCGGCCCACCGACGTGGCGTCTCTCGGAGCCCTTCGCGATCAGGATCCTCCCCGATGGCAATCAGCAACTCACGCCCTAACGCAAGCAGCCTGGGATAATCGACCCGCTTCGGCTTCCTCTCGACTTGAGTGCTATGCCCATTCCTACGTAGATAATCTATATTCATGTCCTTCCATTTCTCTTTCTCACTGTACTGGAGTGATGAGCGCTCACAACCTCACATTCAAGGGAGATGTTCGTGTGTTTGCTCTCAGAATGCACCCCAATAAAAGCGTTACCTGTTTTCTGAGTGAACGAGAGCTAGTCGAGACGCGGTGGTTCCTGTTTTCAAGAGCAGGGTATTCCAATGTTTTCTCTCACTACCTGAGTTAACCGTACTCATGCAACCAGGAAGCAAGGAGAGGGAGAAGTGATCTCATGTTCGCCTCCCTCCTAAAAACAGTCATACTCCGTGCTTCGCCTTGGTCGTGTTAAGCTGCGCATATCTACTTCGTCCGACGCCCGAAGGAGCCAGAAGCCAGGAAGCCCAATCTTCCCAGCCTGGGAGTTAGCCACTGATCCAGCCCATAATAGCGTCCAGCCGAGAGGCAGAGGAGTACGACAAAGAGGATCGCATAGGGAAAGGCGGTCCCTATATCGGTACTGAAACCTGGTATGTAGGGTCCTCCAAAACCTTCAGGGATGGACCAGATGCCCAGCGACAGGAAGATGCCAACGATAGAGGTCAGGTTGCTAAAGAGGCCAAGGATCAAGAAGGCCGCTATCACGGTCTCTGTCGTGGCTAGCATACGAGCAAAGAACAGGGGATTGACACTGACAAGGTCCGCCCAGAATGAGATCCAGGCCTCAATGAATCCGGGTTGACCAGCCTTCGCTGCTGCAACTTGTGCAACGAAGGTATTTTGAAATTGGGGTAGCCACTGTAATAGAGCGGCAACGATCCAGACCAGACCGAAGATGATACGCGCGATGCCGACCCCGCGCTCTCGCCAGCTCATTGGGATAGATCGACGTGACGAAACAGGGGTTCGGCGCAAAGGTGACGTTGTTGGATTGTTGATCACGAAAGTCACTCCATTAAATCTAAATCAAATTGCTATGAATATCACATATTCATGTCGCTGAATAAGACCTTCTATTCTCAGCTTCATATCACATGGAAGGAAACATCATGATTTGAGAGTCATTGGTGATTCATTAGCTCCTTTTTCGGAGACAGAATCACCCATCTGACTGCATTGGTGAAGAATATTCAGTAGCATAAGAGCCGGTTTGGGCATTCTTGTAGCCTAACACCTGAGGCTTCTATCGAATGATGCTGTGTAGTATCGTTCTTTCACAAATAGATTCGCAGCGGGTTACAGTGTACTCGTTATGTCGAATGCTTTCATCCTCACAATCCCGTTCTAAGCGAAGCTGATATGCAGGTTCGTACTCTTCATTGGTTTCAGAAAAATGGCTTGTGAAGCCATTCACGGAAATACTTAGGTAATTCTGTCTAGTGGATTCCAAAGCAGTGAGGAGAAGGAATTAGACATTTCTGTCGATGTGTTTCTAGACCCATTGAGGTATATCACCTAGTGGAGTGCGAGCAGCGGCGGATATTCTGGCTCCATTCTGGACGAACCGCCACTATAAAAAATACTGTAAAGAAAAAGGGATATATATATGCAACATCTGTTTTCTATGCATGCTAGCGCTCACTCCAATAATTACTGGCAGGCCTATGTATTGCTCCTGCTTGGATTCGTCTTCCTTACACTTGCCTGGCTAGGTATGTTTAATGCATTTTCCATAGGGGTGTTGCTCTTTGGTCTTGGGATGCTGGGAGCTGCACCGTTCAACCCCAGGCGCTTTCTCTCAGCAGGTTGTTTGATGACGTCGCTGGGAGTGGTAACCTTCCTCATGTTTCGACACTATATACCGGACAGCCAGGTCCTTACCGCCCATCTTCTTGCCCTTGGAGTGAGGCTGCTCGGCATTGCATGGATGGCTCGCCACGGTCATATTGGCGCGGGAGCGCTGACACCAGGGGTCTTTGTTGTGGGGGTAGGGGTCACCGAGTATCTGCAGGCAATACATCTTACCCCTTCTGCCCTGGTTCCTTTTGCGCTTTCCCTCTGGCTCCCCGGATCTGGCCTCTTTGTGCTTGGGCTGGTCTGCCTGGCGATGGACGGAAGAACATCCATCCCCGCAAAGCGCCTCCTGGCGAACCGTACAGAAACAAACATTCACCATGGGAGTAGCGCCGTACATTCTACGAACAAGGACGGCAAGTGAATTATCCTGGCAACGCGAAGTATGAAGAATAG
>Ga0137365_10001561_pt1 | contig 17897 bp, 14 predicted proteins | sample SagtaG_9_FD_104799 | JGI IMG/M metagenome (GOLD analysis project Ga0137365, IMG submission 104799) | Vadose zone soil microbial communities from Sagehorn Ranch, Mendocino, California, USA - Sage1_L_40_16 metaG | ecosystem: Environmental > Terrestrial > Soil > Vadose zone | place: USA...
CGCGCGACTCAACCGTTCAAAATACTTCGTAATCGAAGGTGACGAGTACGACACTGCATTTTTCGACAAGCGCTCGAAATTCATTCATTATCTGCCGGAGCTCCTGATCGTAAACAACATCGAGTTCGATCACGCGGATATTTTTCGCGATCTGGATGAAGTTAAACTGAGCTTTCGGCGCTTGCTCAACATCGTTCCGCAAAACGGCATGGTCGTGCTCAATGGCGACGATCGCAATTGCGTGGAAGTGGCCAAAGATTGTCTTGCCCAGATGATTGAGGTCGGCTTTTCGGAGAATTGTGCGCAGCGGATCCGCGATGTTGCCTACTCCTCAACCGGTTCGCGCTTTAAACTCGGCGACGACAATTTTGAAATTTCGCATGTTGGCGAGTTCAACGTGCGCAACGCAGCGATGGCGGCAACAGCGGCGCGCTTCTACGATGTGCCCAAGGCAAAGATCGACAATGCGCTAAAGAGCTTTTCGGGTACTGCCCGGCGACAGGAAGTGCGGGGTGAAGCGCGGGGTGTGACAGTGATCGACGATTTTGGACATCACCCGACGGCGATCGCGCAGACGTTACAAGCGTTGCGGCATCGTTTTGCTGGCCATCGGCTGTGGGCAATTTTTGAGCCACGCTCGAACACGACGCGCCGCGCCATTTTTCAACAGCAACTGCCGGAAGCATTGCAACTGGCCGATGGTGTTTTCATCGCCCAAGTGGCGAGACTCGAGCAAATCCCGGAAAAGGAGCGCCTGAATCCGGAGGCAGTGGTCGCCGCAATTGCGAATTCCGGGCGGCCGGCTTTTTACGAAGAGAACGCGGCGGCGATCGTCGGTCGAATTGTGCCGCTGCTGCAACAAAGAGACGTGGTGGTTGTTTTTAGCAACGGCGGCTTCGATAACATTCACGAAAAGCTATTGCAGAAGTTAAAAGGTTAAAACGTTACCAGAGTTACAAACTTGGAGTTTTAAAGGGTCGAAACGATTGAACGAACTCGCTGTAACCTTGTAACTTTTTTAACAAGCTACTTCGGCGGCGAAGCCACCGAAGTGTGATCGTGCACGATCCGCCAACCTTCCGCCAATCTCCGGAAGACAAGGGTGAAGCGTCCATGCGGCTGGTCGCTCTTGCGCTTGAGCTGCCAACGCCCAATGACGATCGCTGCGTTCGGGCCAAGCGAAATAATTTCCAAGCCGGAAAAGGTGAGCGCGCCCATTTTCTGGCGATCCGAATATTTTTTCTTGTAGCGATCGCGCACCGTCTGCCAGCCGCGGGTGATGGTGTCTTCGGAAACAAATGTTGTCGATCTTGAGCGCGCGTATCCATTCATGAAGCCATCAACGTCGCCGCGGTTCCACGCTTCCTGCTGCGCGTGAAGGACTTCGCGGATTTCCGCGGCCGGGTCCGCTGCCGCCGCGGGACACGCTTCCCACAGGGTGACAACCAAAATGAGCAAGGAAATCCTTGGCAAGATCGACATTTTTAAAGCCGCGCCGTCCGGGCTGTCGAGCCCGGAGCGGCAATGTTTGTTTCCCATGGGCAAAGCTGATTGACGGTGGTATTGTGGCGTAAGTAAATACCCCCGTGCCAAAACTTTTTTGCGTAGCCGCGATCGTCGCCACCTCGGCTGCTATTTTTCTTAACGCCGCTCAGGGCGCATCGCCGACACCATCTCTCCGACCGATTGCAGTGACTGCGCCGACCCCTGGGCGAAGCGCTCCGCCGGGCGCGCCAGACATTGTGCCGAACATGCAATTTCCAAACAGTGACGTGCAGGATGTGCTGCATTTTTACGAACAGCTCACCGGCGCAAAGCTCGTCATGGACAATACCGTCCAGGGCAAGGTCAACATTTTTATTAGCAAACCGGTGCCGCGCGAAGAAGCAATCAAGATCATTGAGATGAATTTGTTGCTCAATGGTTTTTCTCTCGTTCCCTCGGGCACCGACATCGTGAAGGTGATTGGCATCGCCAGAAATCCGCGCACCGCGGGGGTGCCGGTTATTTCGGACCTGTCGGAAATTCCGCCGGGTGAGCATGTCATAAGTTTTCTTTTCAAACTGCGCTATGCCGATCCGCAGGAATTGGCGCAAGTGCTCGCCCAATACCTGCAGTCAACTCAGGCGGCCTATACGTCGATCCTGGCGTTGCCGAAATCTTCGAGCATCATCGTCACGGAAAGTTCCAGTGCCATTCGCAGTGTGGCCCAGATTGTCGAGCAGATCGACATTCCACCGGCGGAAGTGGTGAGCGAATTCATCAAGCTGGAACGGGCCGACGCGAGCAAAGTTGTCGATCTATTGAAAGATATTTTCGAGAAGGGCGGTCAGCCTTCCGGTCCGGCTGGAGTTCGTGGCGTGCGCGTGCCCGCACCCGTGCCGCAGCCGCAAGTCGAAGGTGAAGTCAGTACCCTAGCCGCCTTGACGGAGGAATCAGTGGTGGTGGGCAAAATCAAGCTGACGGCTGATGTGCGCACGAATCGCATTCATGTCGTGACGCGACCGATCAACATGCCGTTCATCCGCAAGTTAGTAGCGGAGTTTGACGCCAATGTTGAGTTCGCCAAGCCGGTGACGCGGCCGTTGAAGTACATTTCTGCGAGTGACGTGCTACCGGTGTTGGTTCAAGCGTTGACCGAACCGGGCGCGGCAGCTCAAGGCGGTGCAATCGAAGGCGCGGCGCCCGGCGCCAGCCCAACCCAACCCCGCCGCACGACCGTAGCCGCAGCCGCTAATCCCGCGACCGGAACAGTCGCGAGCACGTCAAGTACTTCTTCGGGAGGCACGCTTAACATTTCGGAAGAGCTCCAGACGCAGGCGGTCGATACGACTCCAAAATCCGTCACTGTCGGTAACGCCAAGATCATCGCCGATCAGCGTGCCAATACGATCATCGTGCTCGGCAACCGTGAGGTGGTGGTGAAAGTGCAAAAAATTCTCGACGAAATGGATGTCAGGGCGCCGCAGGTCGCTCTGAGCACGGTGATCGGTGAGTTGACCCTAAGCGACGACGAAGAGTTCGGCGTCGATTATTTCGTGCGGGCGAACAGAAAGATCGCGGGCACAACGAACTTTACAGGTATTCCTCCATTCCCTGGCGGCGGCATCACCATGACTTCGCCCAATCCAAGTCCGGGCGGAAGCCCCATCGTTACGACGACGGGCGGAAGTGTATTTGACCCGGGTAATCTGATCAGTTTCACGCAGCTTGCGACCAACGCAGCCAACGGAGCGAATATCTATCTCGCCGCCGGCAGTGCACTTGCCTCGGTCGTTCACGTGCTTGAATCGACCGGGCGGTTCCGTGTGATCAATCGACCGATCGTTTTCACGAGCAACAACAAGAAAGCGATCATTGCATCGGGGACGGAGATCCCAGTGCCCGTCAATACGCTGACAAATGTTGTTAACACGAACGCTAATGGAACGGCGGCGGTAGCTTCCAACATTGAGTTTAAACGCGTCGCGTTGCAGCTCGAGGTCGTGCCGTTGATCAACTCGGAAAGAGAAGTCTCGCTCGATATCTTGCAGAAACTCGACAGCCTCGCCACCCCTACCAATGTGAATGGAAATTTAATTCCGACCATCGCCACGCGTTATGTCCGGACAAACGTTTCTGCGCACAGTGGACAGACAATCGTTTTGGGCGGGCTGATCACCTCCGGTAAACAAAAGAATGTCAGAGGCATTCCCATTCTTGATCGCATTCCATACATCGGCGCGGTTTTTCGGAGTACTACGACTAGTAACACGCGTAGTGAATTGATTATCCTGATGTGTCCGGAAGTTACGCAGACAAATCTCGAGCTTCACCGTTTGCGCGAAAAGATCGAAGACCACACTCACTTTGGTCCCGAACTCGATCAAGGTGATTGCCCGGATTGTCCGCCGCGTGCGAGCGATGAGAAGCAATTGCCGTCGCCGGATCTGCCCTTTGGAAGAGAATCGATAAAGAGCAAGTAATCATGAAAAACACGATCCTGATTTCCCTCGCGGTGGCGTTGACCGCCTTTGCCGCCCAAGCTAATGTTGGTGATATATTCTTTGATCGGCCGTTTTTTCACGCCACAGATTCATTGGCGCCACGCGACGACTGGGGGCTGCTGCATCAAAGTCGGACGACGGTGAACGAGACCGATTTTGCGCCACGCTATCATTGCCGACCGCTCTACTATCTCGAGTCAGGACGCGATCTCACCGCGCAGCCAGCTTACGTCGGTGCGCTGCAACGCGATCTCCGGCGACTTGGCTACTATTGTGGGCCCATTGACGGAAGCTTTTCACCGGATGTGAGCGACGCGATCGCTCGTCTTCAAAAAAATTATTCCATGCGCGTGACTGGCACGCTCACGATCCCTGTGCGGCGAGCGCTGTATCTGCCCTAGAGAGAACCTGCGTGAACCCGACGGCCAGCCAGTCAGTCATCGATCTTTTGCTGGCCAGCGGCGTGGCTTCACGTGATGAAGCGATGCAGCTGGCCTCGAATCTCAACGGCGGTTCATGGACCAGTCACGTGCTCGATTCCGGAAAAGTAGACGAGCAACGCTTTCTCGGTGCGATCGGGAATTTCTTCCGCGTGCCGGTTGTGTCGATTGATCCGAAGACGATCGATCGGAAGGCATTGTCGATCTTGCCCAGTCGTTTTGTTTTTCAACACCACATTCTCCCGGTTGAGGTGAAGGAGAATTCGGTCGTGCTGGCGACCTACGATCTTTTCAATTCTGTCGGCCGCCAGCTCGTGTCCCAGCTTTTGAAAAAGCCGGCGGAATGGGTGCTGGTGCCGCGAGCCCAGATTTTACGCGCGATGAAAACTCTTTACGGCGTCGGCGCCGAAACGTTCGACGAGATTCTCAAAACCAATCGCTCGTTCGAAATTTTGCAGGACGCCGAGACCAGCACCGACCTGACCGCCGACGATCCGGAGGCTTCGGTGGTCAAATTTGTCAATCAGATCATTCGCGAAGCGATCATCGAGCGTGCCACCGATATTCATGTCGAACCGCTTGAAAACGACCTGCGTATTCGTTATCGCATCGATGGAATCTTGCATGAAGTGGCCGTGCCGCCGCAATTACGCCTGCTCCAGTCTGCCATCATCTCGCGGCTGAAAGTGATGGCGCATATGGACATCGCCGAGCGGCGTCTGCCCCAGGATGGGCGGATGAATTTGCACGCCAACAATCAGGAGATCGATGTGCGCGTCTCCACGATTCCCACCGTCAACGGCGAGTCGATCAGCTTGCGTCTCCTCAGCCGGAGCGAGCAACAGTTCGGTTTCGAGCGGCTCGATTTGAGTAAGAAACAGGAACGCGTCATTCGTAATCTTCTCGCGCTGCCGAACGGGATCATTTTGCTGACCGGCCCGACCGGGTGCGGAAAATCGACGTCGCTTTACTGCTTTCTCTCCAGCATTAACTCAGTCCAGCGGCGCATCATAACCATCGAGGAGCCGGTCGAGTATCGATTACCCGGCGTTTCGCAGATCGACGTGAAGCCGGAAATCGATCTCACTTTCGCAAAAGGCTTGCGTCACATTTTGCGGCAGGATCCGAACGTTGTCATGGTCGGTGAAATTCGCGACATCGAAACGGCTGACATCGCTATCCGCGCCGCCATGACCGGCCATCTTGTTTTCAGCACCCTTCACACCAATGACGCCGTCGGCGGAATCACGCGCTTGCTCGACATGGACGTCGAGCCGTTTCTGCTCGCCTCAGTCGTGAAATCTTTCATCGCCCAACGGCTCGTGCGCACGATTTGCCCGGAGTGCGTCGAAATAGTCGAGTATCCCTCTGAGTATCTCGCCGAGATTTCTTTTCCATCCGAGTTCGGCACAAAATTTAAGCGCGGACGGGGATGTGACAGTTGTCGTCAGACTGGTTATCAAGGCCGGGCCGCGATTTATGAGATTTGCGTGGTGACCGAACCGCTCAGGAAACTGATCATGCAAAAACGCGATGGCGGCGAGCTCAAGCAATGCGCGATTGCCGAAGGAATGGAAACGCTTCGGCAGGATGGCTGGCGCCGGGTCGCGCAGGGCAGGACGACCATCGAGGAAGTTGTTCGTGTCACGCAAACCGACGAAGTGATGGCGGAAACGACCGAAGAAGCCGAGCCAGTGGTGGCGGCAGAAGCGGCCGAACGACCCTAAGATCGACAATCGCGTGCGCTACCCGGAGCCTCGCAACTCGCAGATGGCTTCGCGATAATCCGGTGCCCGGAAAATGGAGGTGCCGGCGACGAGGACGTTGGCGCCATTTTGGACCGACAATCGGGCGGTGTGGGGGTTGATGCCGCCGTCAACTTCGATGTCGATCTTCTGCATGCGGGATTTGCTCCACTCGGCGGCGCGTTTCACTTTTTCCATTTGCTCGGCGCGGAACGATTGACCGCCAAAACCAGGGTGCACGGTCATGACGAGCAAGATGTCGATCTTGTCCAGGAATGGCTCGACTGATTCAAACGGCGTCGCCGGATTTAACGAAAGACCGGCGCGACAATCAGAATCGCGAATTTGTCGCAAAGTTTTCGCGACATCGTGTTTTGCTTCGGGCTCGACATGAACGGTGATGGAATTCGCGCCGGCTTCGACAAAGCGCGGCACATAATGGCCGGCATGCTCGATCATCAAATGCACATCGAGCGGAAGTTTCGTCTCTTTGCGGACAAGACGGACAATCGCCGGGCCAAAGGAAATATTGTCGACGAAATGGCCGTCCATGATGTCGCAATGAATCCAATCGGCGCCGGCTTTTTCGGTGGCGCGGACTTCGTCGGCCAGATTGGAGAAATCGGCAGCGAGGATGGAAGGAGCGACAATGACGCGATTCATGGGAAGAGAACGTTCAACGTTTAATGCCCAACGTTCAACGCTCAATGCCGAATGCTCTATATATATAAGAGCTTGACGATACGAGGCGCTGTTTCATGTTACGGCGTTTCAGCCGGTCGAACCGCGCTCCGAGCACAAGGTTTGCTGTAGAGATCGAAGAAGGCGCTTCCGACAGACTGGAGCGCGACCAATTTAATTTCATGTTCAAGGGACTTTTCGGCTGGTTATCGAGTGACATCGGGATCGATCTCGGGACGGCCAATACGCTCGTTTACGTCAAAGACCAGGGCATCGTGCTGCGCGAGCCCTCGGTCGTCGCGGTGCAGTCGGGCACGAACAAAGTGCTGGCGGTGGGCGACGAAGCCAAGCGAATGCTTGGCCGCACGCCCTCAAACATCGTCGCGGTGCGGCCGCTCAAAGACGGCGTGATCGCGGATTTTGAAGTAACCGAAGCGATGCTGCGCCATTTTATTTCAAAAGTACACAACCGTCGGGTGCGGGCCCGGCCGCGTGTTGTAATCGCCGTTCCCTCCGGGATCACGGAGGTGGAAAAGCGCGCGGTCCGAGAAAGCGCAACCCACGCCGGTGCCCGCGAAGTTTATTTGATTGAGGAACCGATGGCGGCGGCCATCGGGGTTGGTCTGCCAGTGCAGGATCCGGCCGGCAACATGATCATCGACATTGGTGGCGGGACAACCGAAGTGGCGCTGATTTCGCTCTCCGGAATTGTTTTCAGTCGCAGCGTGCGGGTCGCGGGCGACGAGCTGGACGAGGCGATCGTGCAATACATGAAGCGCGCTTACAATTTAATGGTGGGCGAGCGCACGGCGGAAGAGATCAAGATCAAGATTGGTTCGGCTTATCCGAGCGAAAAGGAGACGAGTGTGGAAGTAAAGGGGCGCGATCTGGTGGCGGGCTTGCCGAAAACGCTCATGATCACGTCGCAGGAAGTGCGTGAAGCTTTACTCGAACCGATTTCGACGATAGTCGATTCGGTCCGCATTACTCTGGAGCGCTGTCCGCCGGAGCTTTCGGCCGACCTGGTCGATCGCGGGCTTGTCCTTGCGGGCGGAGGCGCCTTGCTGCGCGGCTTCGACAAGCTTTTGAGCGAGGAGACGGGTTTGCCTGTCCACGTTGCGGAAGATCCCCTCAGCGCAGTGGCGGAAGGAACTGGCAAATGTCTCAATGAACTTAAATTTTTGCGTCAAGTGGCCTCGGCGGACCGCCAGTGGCGCTGACATTTTAGATTTTAGATTGCAGATTTTAGATTGCAGAGATAAGCGCGCTGGCTGGGGCGCTGCTCTCCTAAAATCGACAATCGATTTAGGAGAACGTCGATGACCCGCACCAGCATCATCGCATTGCTGATCTTCGGCGCCATTCTTGGATATTTTCTCAGCTTCGGCGCGGACAGCACGCGCAAATTCCAAGCCGGAATTTATCAATTAATCGCACCGTTCCTGAGCAGCGGCTCAGGATTACAAAAGCAAATTACCTCCGTCCGCACCGGATTGAAGTCGCTGGAGGATTTGGAGCGCGAGAATACGGCGTTGCGAGTGGAGAATCGCGCATTGAGAGCGACGAACCAGGGCCTGCGCGATGTCGAGCGCGAGGTCAATCGTTTGCGGCACGCGTTGAATTATCGCGAACGTTCGGTTTTCAAACTGGTGCCGGCCGTGATTATGACGCGCGACTCATCCACATGGTGGCATACGCTAACGATTAACCGCGGGAAAGAGGATGGCGTCGAGAGCGACATGGCGGTGGTAACGGATGAGGGTTTGGTGGGCAAAACGACCACGGTCGGCGCAAACATCTCGATGGTCCTTTTGGTATCGGATGAAAACTGCAAGGTAGCGGCGTCGGTGGAAGGGACCCGCGAACAGGGGATCGTGGCCGGCGAACGCGTCACCAGCGGGTTGACCCCATTTCTAAATCTCAATTTCCTTTCGAAGCAGGCGGATTTGAAGCCGGGGCAGAAAGCTTATACCTCGGGAGTGGGCGGAGTTTTTCCATCGGGATTGCCGATTGGCTTGGTCAAAAGTTTTCGGGTGCGCGAACTGGATGGACAGGCAGAGCTCACGCCGGTGGTTGATTTGTCGCACTTGGAGGACGTCTTTGTCGTGACTGGCCGGAAATGATCTTCTTTTTTGTTTTGCTGGCTCTCGTTTTTATCGCGCAGATCGCGGAGTTTTTCATTCCGGCTCTACCCTGGCTCTACAACGCGCATATTTACGTTGTCCCGGTGATCGTCTTTTATGGAGCGATGGCGTTGCCGTTTCCGCTCATGCTCGCGCTGGCGTTGTATGCGGGCATTCTGCTCGACGCCCTGACCGTGCAGGTGGTTGGGGCGAGGGTTGAAATTTCACTTGGCTGGTCGATACTGCTCTACGCTGTGCTGGCGGGAATAATGCATGGCCTGAGGCCACTGTTCATCCGCGGCCGCTGGGAAGTGCATTGCGTTCTAAGCGGCATCTGCACTTCAACGATTATTCTGGCGCAATATTTAATGATCACATTCCGGCGCGGTTCTATTTTTTTCTCCCGCGAGGTCTGGTGGCAAATTGGCGGCCCTGGTTTGATTGCAATGCTAATGGCCCCGATTATTTTCTGGCTCCTGCAATGGATGGGACGGGTCACGGCCTATCCCTATCTTCCTGAAGGGAATCGCTTCGAATGAATCGCCGTCTCAGTCCCCGTTTGCGGATTCAGTTTCTCGGGTTGTTGATGTTGCTCGGGATGGGCGCGCTCGGCCTCCGGCTCTGGTGGATCCAAGTGGCGCATGGCGCGGAATGGACTGCGCAAATTCGCAGCAGCTCGCAAGCAACGGTGCGAATTCCATCCGTGCGCGGTGAGATCAAAGACCGCAACGGACTAACCCTGGTGCAAAATCGAGCGAGCTACGAAGTTGATTTTTATTTGCCCGAAATGGTAAAGGGCTATCGCGAGCGGTTCGGTGTGCCGCCGCTTACAGAGTATCGGGCCGTCATCAACGGGATGCCGAAAGACCAGAAGGAGCCGGACATCATCAGGATCGTCAATGACGGCGTGGTCCCGCGCTTGGACGATCTCGATCTGGCGCGCGACTACAACGCCAGCCAACTCCAGAGACATTATCGCAACGACACCGAGGTGCCGTTCTCCTACCTCAAGGACATCGATTTTCCAACGATGGCCAAATTTTCCGAGCACGATGTTGGATTGCCCGGCGTGGATATCGCGATCAAGCCGGTGCGACCCTACGTCTACGGCGCGCTCGCCGCGCACCTGCTCGGTTACGTCGGAGCGCCTGACGACATCAACAAGGAGGAGGCGAAGAGATTTACTTTTTACCAGGGCGACGTGGAGGGAAAATCAAACATCGAGAAGGCGATGGATGAATTTCTCCGTGGCAGGCCAGGGGTGCGCTATCTGCGACGCAACGCGAAAGGCACGATTGACGGCGTCTTGCGGGAAGACCCGCCCAAGCAAGGGGCGAATGTTTTTCTGACCATCGACTCGCGAATTGAGGCGATTGCCGAAGAAGCGTTGCGCGCGGTCGGCCGTGGCGCAGCGGTGGTTGTCGATCCGAACAACGGTAACATTCTGGCAATGGTCTCGGTGCCTTCATTCGATCCGAATACCTTCATTCCCAGCATCAAGGCAAAGGATTGGCAGGCGCTCCAAAAAGATGAAGCCGATCCGCTGGTCAATCGCGCGATCAGCGCGCTTCCGCCCGGATCGACCTTCAAACTCGTGACCGCGCTGGCCGGCTTGCGAAAAAACCTCTCGAACGCGCGCTTCAATTGCAGCGGCGGTGTCAGTTATGGCGACCATTACTTTAAGTGCTGGGTGGCGGAAAAACACTACACCCACGGCACGGTCGGTCTAATGGATGGGATCAAGGTCTCGTGTGATGCCTTTTTCTATCAATACGGAAACGCGGCCGGCATTCAGTCGATTGACGCAACCGGAAAAATGCTCGGCTTAGGCGAAGAATCGGGCCTGCAATTGACGGGTGAACAAGTAGGCATTATGCCCGGCCCCGAGTGGATGCAAGTGCATCATCCCCAAGAGAGGTGGTCGCAAGCCCAAACCGCCAACGTGTCGATCGGGCAGGGCTACGATCTTGTTTCGCCTCTGCAATTGGCCATGGCTTATGTGGCAATTGCAAACGGCGGCGTCTGCTACTATCCGCGGCTGGTGGACAAAGTTCTAAATCAAGATGGCTCTCCTCTTCTGGATGATCATGGCAAGATCGTTGTCTCACCGACGCCGCGGGTGCGGTCTGATTTGCACACTGAGCTTTCGCGCGAGCAAATCGATCTCGTGCGCAAAGGACTTTGGAAAGTTGTCAACGAAGACGGGGGAACGGGCGGACGAGCGCGATTGAAAAACGTGCAGGTGGCGGGAAAGACCGGCACCGCCCAAGCTACCGATCGCGGCCACAAGGATACGATCGCTTGGTTCGCTTGCTTCGCTCCTTTTGATAATCCCAAGTACGTTGTCGCCGTGATGGTGCAGGGAGGAGAACATGGCGGGAGCGTCGCCGGCCCAATTGCGACTCGCATTTTGGAACGCGCCCTGGCGATGGATGAAGGTAATTTCGACATGACCGTCGCCTGGCTTGCCCCGGCGCATAAGGCCAATCCATTTCAAATGATCAAAGACGTGAATTACGCCGGAGGGAATGTCGCGAGCGGCGACGAAGAAAATGCCGATGCCTCGCAAGCAGACGCACAGATGGCAGGTGCCGGTAGCGCTCCCGACGTGGAACCCGAAGCCGACGCGCAGGGAAAAGTCAGGCGTGGCCCAGTCGCGCGGGCTATTCCCGTAGCCCCGCAGCGGCGTCCCAACTTTTTTGAACGGCTTTTTGGAGCCAAGCGCCCTGTGGCGCAACCGACTCCGCCTCCGGCCCGGCGTCCGGGACCCCGATGAACTTTCGATCAGAAACTTTGCCCGAGAGCGTCTCGGCGCTTCCGCTCCTGATCGTCCAACCGATTCAGCTTTATGATAGACAGAGTAAGAAAGATTTTAGGTATCTCCTCCCGCAAGACCGGGAACAAAATTGTCCTGAGCGTGGAAAAACTCGAGCGGCGCGTTGCGCTCCTCGAGAATGGTCAACTCGAGGAATACAGCGTCGAGCGCAGCAGTTCGCGTAACATCGTCGGCAGCGTTTACAAAGGCAGAGTCAAGAACATTGAGATGGGATTGAAGGCGATGTTCGTCGACATCGGCTTCGAGAAGAATGCCTTTCTTCATTTCTGGGACGCCATTCCCGCCGCCCTCGACAGCGGGATTGAAGAAATTGATCGGCCGTCGAAAAAGCAGGGAAAGCGAATTACGGCGAAAGACATTCCCAGAATCTATCCGGTGGGCTCGGATGTGATCGTTCAGGTCACCAAAGGCCCGATCGGGACGAAGGGGCCGCGCGTCACGACCAATCTCAGCTTCGCCGGGCGTTATTTGGTCTTGATGCCTTTCAGTGATCGCAGCGGCATCTCGCGAAAAATCGAAGAGCCCAAAGAGCGCGATCGCTTGCGGAAAATTCTGCGTCAGCTCGAGATTCCCGAAGGCATCGGTGTGATTATTCGAACCGTCGGCGAAAGCCAGCGCGCGAGGTATTTCGTGCGCGACTTGCGGTTCCTTCTCGATCAATGGGCGAAAGTGGAACAACAGATCCGGGAATGTCCGGCGCCGTGTCGCGTTTTTGAAGAACCTGATCTGGTTGAACGGACGGTGCGCGATTTCCTGACTGAAGAAATTGACGAAGTAGTTTGCGACGATCGCGCGGCAACAGACCGGATGAGCGAAATGGTCGGCCAGATTTCGCGGCGCGCCCGGAATCAAATTCAATTTTACGATGGGGCAACGCCTATTTTCGAAACCTACGGCGTGCAAAAGCAAATCGATGACGCGTTTCACCGGCAAGTGTGGCTGAAATGCGGCGGCTATATCGTGATCGATGAAACCGAAGCGCTCGTCGCGATCGACGTCAATACCGGTCGCAATAAAGGCGGCCGCGATGTGGAGAAAACCATTCTCCAGACGAATCTGGAAGCCGCCGATGAAATTGCGCGTCAATTGCGCCTGCGCAACATCGGCGGATTGATCATCGGCGATTTCATCGACATGAAGAGCCGCAAAGACCAGCAGATGGTTTACAACCTGATGAAAGAGCGGCTGAAACGCGACAAAGCCAGGACCCATGTGCTTCCGATTTCCTCTCTCGGTCTGATGGAAATGACCCGGCAGCGCGCTCAGGAAAGTCTAAGCGACACCATCTATCAAAATTGTCCCTACTGCGGCGGGCGCGGGGTGGTGAAAACTTCGATGACCACAAGCGTGGAACTGCACCGCACCCTCAATACCGTGATGCGGAAATATCAGGACACGATCCACGAAATCCGCGTCATTTTGAACCCCGAGGTGCTGAAGCGATTGAAAGAGGAAGACGAGGAATTGCTGGTGGAGTTGGAGCGCCGTTATGCCGGGCGGCTTGTGTTTCGAGGAGACCCTACTTACCATCACGAAAAGTTCACGATCACTGATGCTACCACCGGCGCGGAATTGAAGCCTTGAGTGCGGTTGAGAAAAAAATTGCAACTCTTGCTTGCCATTTGAGTTTTTTCAGGTAAAACGCCGGTAATAGGGGGAAACCTCATTTTAAGATATAATCGGTGCTGCCTTGAGCCGCACTGGCGCAAACTTAACCAAAAGGAGAAATAGATGAAAAAATTCATATGGTGTCTGTTGGCCATCGGGTCTATCGCACCGGTCGCCTTCGCCGGTACTGAAACCTATGGCGGAAAAGAGATGAAGCAGGTGGCGCCGCCGCCTTGTCCGGAGTGGTACGCCGATAACGAGTTCAACATCGGTGTTTGGGGTACTTACCTTTTTACCGGGAACGATGCGCGAGATGACCGCTACATTGATGGCGACCACGCTTGGGGCGGCGGTGTGGATGCCAAATATTTTTTCCACCGTTATTTCGGCGTCGGTATTGAAGGGTGGGCCGTGGACGCCAGACGTGGGTTTATTAGAGATAATGACGGCGACCCTATTACGTTCCCTAATAGTGGGAACGACCATCGCGGCGTTGGTGCCGTCTTAGGGACCCTCACCTTGCGTTATCCATTCCACTGCTCGCGCTTTTCACCTTACGTTTTTGGCGGAGGCGGCGCGATCTTCGGCGGCGGCGAACGGAGAAGCTTTGATGAATCTGACGGAGATTTCCCAAACGACGATACCAGGACTAAGGCAATCGGCCAGTTTGGCGGCGGCCTCGAAATCCGGATCACACCGCATATCGGCTGGGTCAATGATTTCAGTTGGAACGTCGTTGACGGTCCCCAAAATAATTTCGGAATGGTGCGGAGCGGAATCAATTTCGCATTCTAATCGAGCGGATCGATAATCGCTTTTGAAGCGGCGGAACAGATTCCTGTTCCGCCGTTTTCATTTTCAGGATAGCGTAAGATGGACAATCGCTTGCCTGTTTGGCAACGGGGGAAGTTTGCCAACCGCGCCTGCTGCGCGAGATTAAAGTAATGTCATTTGCCGACACGCTCGACAATCTGCCGCTCGAAAAATCGTTGCTCGTCCGCCGCTTCGAGCAACTTATTTCGCCAAAATCCGATTCGGAGTTCGAGGCAATGGCGCAAACTTCGCGCGCGCTCACTTTGCAAAACTTCGGTCGGACGATGCGTCTCTTCGCGCCTATTTATCTTTCGAACGAATGCATCAACAATTGTCGTTACTGTGGTTTTTCGCGCGATAACCCAATCCTGCGTGTCACGCTCAGTCCCGATGAAGTCGTCGCAGAAGCGCGCCACCTTTCCCAAGCAGGTTTTCGCCAGGTTTTGCTCGTCGCCGGCGAGCATCCGAAGTTCATCAGCCGCGACTATCTGGCTGATTGCATCCGCGTTTTGGCCCAAGATTTTCCTTCGATTGCCATCGAAGTGGGACCGATGGACACGAAAGATTACAGTCCAATTGTCGAAGCTGGCGCGGAAGGTCTCGTCGTTTACCAGGAAACCTACAATCGCAGCGTTTATTCCGAACTCCATACCGCTGGGCCAAAGCGGGATTTCAATTTTCGGCTCGATTGTCCGGAGCGCGGCTACCAAGCCGGCTTCCGGCGTATCGGTATTGGCGCGCTGTTTGGTTTATGGCGCTGGCAGGGCGACGCCGTCGCCCTCGCTGCGCACTTGGAATACTTATTCAAACACTGCTGGCAGGCGCAAATTAATGTAAGCCTGCCCAGGCTGCGTCCGGCCGTGGGCGGATTTCGACCGCTCTTTTCCATGAGCGACCGTGAGATGGCGCAGTTGGTTTGCGCCTTGCGCATTACTTTTCCCCAAGTCGGCATCGTCCTGAGCACGCGCGAACGAGCGATCTTGCGAGATGCGCTCGTCTCCCTCGGCGTGACTATGATGAGTGCCGGCAGTCATACCGAGCCTGGCGGCTACACCCGACAAGGCAGCGAACATTTGCATCGCACCGTCCGCGGTCGAATTATCGCGCCGGAATTCCAGGATGGAGAAGATCAGCTCGCGACCGGCCAATTTGAGATCAGCGATGAGCGCCCGCCCGCTGAAGTCGCCGATCTGTTGCGCCGTCGTGGCTTCGAGCCAGTCTGGAAGGATTGGGACCAGGCGTTGTCGGCGGTATGACGATTTCGCTTAACGGGGAAAAAGCCGATGCACGGGGAGCCGCAACCATCGCAGACCTGGTGGAACGTTACCAATTGTCGCCGCAAACGATCTTGATCGAACACAACGGCTTCGCTTTACACCGGCATGAATGGCCACAAAGCCCGTTGACCGAAGGCGATCAGGTTGAATTTATTCGCGTGGTGTCGGGTGGCTAAGCCCAGTGGCCCAGGATGTAGGCGGTGTCCGGTCCGGACGTGAGATTGAACAGGATCCCGGCTGCGATGAACAATTCAAAGTGATGGATGCCGAACATTACGAAGCGCTTGCTTTCACAACCACGCGCATCCCGTCGGTTTGAACGACGGTGATCGCCGTATCCGGCGCAACGTATTCTCCTTGTGTAACAACATCGACAACGTGATCGGCAATTCGAGCCTTACCACTCGGGCGCAAGATCGACAACGACACTCCTTGCGTTCCCGGGGCGAGGGCCAGCGCAGTGGCAAATTCACGCGGCGCGCCAGCCAGTGACGGACCGGGCGGATTCGAAGTAGTTAGGGCAAAGCGCCGATAAATGCTTGTCCGTGGCAGGTAACGAGCGAGCAGGAAAATCACAATCAATGCCGCCGCAATCGCCAGAAAAAGATTCAGGAGTGGCATCGCCAGTGTGCGGCCGGTTGGGAAAAGGGTTTCGCCTGGATAACGATCGATCATTGCCCAGAGTAAGGAAGCCAGCATGAGGAGAACGCCGACTACGCCAAAGACGATGGTGGAGTGAGCAAAAAACAAAATTTCGATGAAGACCAGCACCAGTCCCAAAACAAACAGCCCGACTACTTCCCATCCTGCCAAGCCGGCGAAATAGTGACCGAGGAAAAAGAGCGCGAAACAAATCGCCGAGAAGATCCCAGGCAGGCTCGCTCCGGGAATTTTGAATTCGAGATAAGCGCCGATGATGCCGCCGAGCAAGAGCAGCGGCGCCAGTGCCGTGATCCAAAAGGCAAGCTGCTCGAAACCGGTGGGACCGAGTGAGACAGCGTTCCCTTTCAGCCCGGCCTTCTGCATAAGATCGACAATCGATTCGGCGATCCCATCCGCGAGTAACGGTTTGCCATTGAATTTTTCCGTCGCTTCCTGCGCACTCAAGGTCAGCACTGTTCCTTTCGGGTGAATCATGCGTTCACCGATCTTCACTTCTTTGTCCTTGTTCATGAACGCTTCACCGACATCGGGATTATGTCCGTTTTTGATTGCCGAGCTTCGAATCAAAGCCGTCCAGTACGAAATCGTTTTCTCGCGTTCCGTCAGCGGAAGATCTTCCCCGGTTGGCAAAACCGGCGCGGCCGCACCGATTGCGCTGACTGGCGCCATGTAAATATGCTGCGTGGCCAGGGCGATGAGCGAGCCGGCGGACCCGGCATTCGAGTTGATAAATGTATAAGTGGGGACAGTGGCATGATTCAGAGCGCTGGTGATTTCTTCAGCGGCATCGAGCCGGCCGCCATAGGTGTTCATTTCAAAGATAATCGCAGTCGCGCCGTTGCTCTCGGCGACTTTCTCCGCCCGGCGCAAAAACATCAAGAGGGAAGGGGAAATTTCACCGCGCAACGGGACCACCACTACGTCCCCTTTGTGGACTACCTCGCGTGCCTGGATGATCCCGGTTTGCGCGAGACAGCAAGTGACAACCAAGATCGACAATCCACTCTTCATTCCTTTGGAAAGCGCCGCGGCGCTGAGTAAGCTTGGCATCGCTTCTGAAACCAAACGAGCGAAAAATCAATTGGGTAAGATTCCACCAGAAAACATCGAGCAGATCGCCGCGGCGAACGACATCGTCGAGGTGATCGGCGCTTATTTTCCGCTGAAGCGCGCGGGCGCGAATTTCAAGGCGCTGTGTCCGTTTCACCAGGAGAAAACGCCGTCATTCCACGTCAGTCCACAGCGGCAGACTTTCCACTGCTTTGGGTGCGGTGTGGGCGGGAGCGTTTTTCGCTTTGTCATGGAGTATGAGCATGTCGATTTTCCTTCAGCCGTGCGCAAGTTGGCCGCGCGCGTCGGCATTCCTGTCGTCGAAGAGCGCGGAGCCGGGGATGAAGATCGACAACATGAGGCACGGCGAACGTTGCTAAAATTGCATGCCGAAGCGGCGGAATGGTTTCACGAAAACCTGTTGAAAAAAGAATTCGCCGAGCCGGCTCGCGAATACTTGAAAAAACGGGGTGTTGATCGGCATGTGGCAAAAAATTGGCAGCTTGGTTTTGCGCCGGAGGCCTGGGACGCATTTTTGAACTGGGCGCGGGACCGCGGTTATTCGCGTGGCCAGTTGCTCCAGAGCGGACTGGTGAAGCTGCGCGATGAAGATCGGCCGGAGAGCGAGGTTTACGACCGGTTCCGCGGCCGGATCATGTTCCCGATTTGCAACGA
>Ga0137365_10001580_pt1 | contig 17823 bp, 7 predicted proteins | sample SagtaG_9_FD_104799 | JGI IMG/M metagenome (GOLD analysis project Ga0137365, IMG submission 104799) | Vadose zone soil microbial communities from Sagehorn Ranch, Mendocino, California, USA - Sage1_L_40_16 metaG | ecosystem: Environmental > Terrestrial > Soil > Vadose zone | place: USA: California...
TGCGCGGCTGAGTTGGGGACGAAGAGGAGAGGCAGAGGCGCTGCAACGCGAGTTGGAAACGACCCGGCAGGCAATAGCCGACCTAGAAGCAGGCAAGCCTCTCCCGCTTTTCCTCTACCGATTGCATTTTGCAAATGTTTTTGAAGAGAAAAATGGTTTTGATATTGTCATCGCCAACCCGCCTTATGTGCGTCATGAGCGCGTACCTCAGGAAACATTGCGCATACTGCGGAGAGCATATCCAGAGGTACAGCATGGTATGGCTGATCTGTATGTCTACTTCTACGCCCGCGCCCTGGAATTGCTCCACGAGAATGGGACGCTAACTTTCATCTCCTCCAACAAGTTCTTCCGCGTCAGTTATGGCAAGGGTCTGCGCGACCTTTTGACCAACGATACGCAGGCACAACTGGTGCTCGATTTTGGCGATGCGCCAGTTTTTGACGCTGCCGCTTATCCCTGCATTGTGCAGGTATCAAATGGGCAGCCCACACTAGATCACACCTATCGAGGATTGACGGCAGATCCACAGATGGATCTAGATAAGATCGATGTCATCTTTGCCCGAACAATGCAGAAGCTACCTCAAGCGCAGGGCTTTCAGCCCCCAGCTAGCAGCAGCACCATCTCAGCCCTTGTCGAAAAGTTGCTGGGTATGGGCACTCCATTAGGCCACTATGCCGACGGTGAGATGTACCGTGGTATCTCGACAGGGATGACCGATGCTTTCTTAGTGAATCAAACAACCATGGAATGTTTGATAGGAGAGGACGAACATAGCGCAGAAGTGATTAAACCTGTTCTCCGAGGGCGTGACCTGGGGAGATATATGATTCATGACTCCCATACGTATTTGCTATATATCGGCTGGCATTGTGATATCTCGAAGTATCCAGCAATTCAGGCTCATTTAGAGCATTATCACGAGCGATTAGCTAACCGCCCTGAGCATCGACAAGGACGTTTCCCTTGGTTTTCATTGAGCCGCTATGCAGCAAACTATTATACCGAGTTTGAGCGGCCCAAGATCATATCGGTACGCTTTGGCCTCCAAACTGGATTTGCTTATGATGATCAGGGATTTTATTGCAACGACGCCGTTTACTTCTTCTCACCTGCTCCTAAATGGCTGACAGCTGTGCTTAATTCCTCTATCTGCAACATCTGTCTCATTTCCATTTGCCCATCTGTGCAGAATGGATACTCGCAGTTCTTCGTGAATAAAATTGAGCAACTTCCCATTGTTGAGCCTGACCCTGATGATCAGGCACATCTGACTAAGTTAGTCGATCAGTTACAAGTACTAGACGGACAAGGGCCACAGGCCGAGGCGCTAGAGCGTGAGGTGGACACAATTGTCTATCGAACCTATGGCCTCTCTGAGGAGGAGATCGCCGAAATCGAGCGCTGGCATGCGGATCGCCGTACACAACTGGGTGCAGGCCGACGCGGACAGCGAGTCGTTGCGGATGAGGATATAGAGGAGTCAGAAGCATGACCTATTTCCCTCCTGATATCATTGATAATACCACCACAATCTTTGCCGAAGCGTTACAACTAACCATTCTCAATGCAGAGCAGCGTCAACTGGACATCGCCACTGGCTACTTTGCTCCGGAGGTCTGGCGCATCGTCGGTCATGCATTCGCCGAACTATGCGCTTTCCGCTTGCTCCTTGGCGAACGTCCAGATGTGCCCATGGGTGGGCTCGATACCGTTGATTTGCGACGCTACTATGGAGCCAAGATTGCAGACGATCTGGCGCGGCTCACCTTCGACCGTCAGCATGCCGAGCTAGTGGACGCGTTGCTGACCTTTCTGGAGCGCGAGGAAGTACTGGTGCGTCTCTTCAATGGCCCCTTCCTGCATGCCAAGGCGTATATCTTCGACCAGATCAGTTTTGTAGGTTCTGGCAATTTCACTCCGTCAGGGCTGACGCGTAATTCTGAATTGATGCTGACTAGCATGAGTCAGGCAGTCGCTAAGGGACTGCGAGAATGGTTTGAAGGCAAATGGGCCCAGAGTGAAGACTACAAACCTGATCTCATCGAGACGCTGCGCGCCTCCAAGTTCGGCTCTAAGTCCTACACCCCCTTTAAGGTCTTTATGAAGGCCCTTTATGAATATTTCAAAGAGCGCATCATGCTTGAACAGGACCGTGCCGCCACAGTGGACCTGGCTCTCTTCCAGGAAGAAGGAAAAGCCGAAGCAATCCGCCTGCTTGATAAATGGGGCGGTGTGCTTGTCGCTGATGCAGTTGGCTTAGGCAAGACGTATATAGGCCTCTCTTTGCTAGAGCGGGAACTCCTTTCTAAACGCCAGCGTGGAAGGATACCACGTGGCCTGGTCGTCTGCCCGGCACAGCTGCGCGATCTGGTCTGGCGTCCGCGTTTGGCCGAATATGGAATTCCGGTGGTAGATGTGCTCAGCCAGGAAGAGCTTGGCCGCGCTGACTTTGACTGGAAACGTCATCGCGATCTGGACGTGGTGTTGGTGGATGAGAGCCATAATTTCCGCAATCCCGGCACGAACCGCTATCGCAATCTGATGAAGATGCTGACCGGTGGTCGACGCAAGCGCGTGATCTTGATGACCGCGACCCCGGTCAACAACAGCCTCTATGACTTCTATTACCAGCTACTACTTCTTGCACGCGGTGATGAACATTTCTATCGCTCTATGGGCGTCAGTAGTCTTCATGCATACTTCAAAGCTGCGGCAGAAGGCGGACTCGAAATCTTTGACCTCTTAGAGGAGACGACTGTACGCCGTAGTCGTTCCGATATTAGACGGCGTCAGGAGGCAGGCGAAGAGGTCATTGTCAGCGGCAAGCCTGTCCGCTTCCCTGAGCGGGTACTCTCGCGCATTGATTACGATCTAGATGGTACCTACAAAGGGCTCTATCACAAGATCACCGATGCTCTAGAGCGCTTATACCTGGTCTCCTACAATCTTGCTGCTTATGCTCGCACAAAAACCAGAGCCACCGAGCAAGACGAACAGCGCAATAATGCTCTGATTGCACTCATGAAGATGCTCTACCTCAAACGATTGGAAAGCTCAGCTGCGGCTTTCGAGGAAAGTATCAATCGCCAGGCCTCCTTCCAGAGTGCTTTCCTCAAGATGCTCCAGCAGGGCAAGCTCCTGGATGCCGCCAGTTACCGGAAACTGCTGGCGATTGAAGAAGATGAGGAACGCCCGGAACGTGCCGAAGAGATCATCAATGTACTCGCTCCAGTCTTGCCAGAGAATTACTACATGCAGCGCATCGAAGAGGGTGTGCACCATGATATAACCGTGCTTGAGAGCATTCTTTATATGCTTAAAAAGGCCCGCGAAAGCGAGACAGGCGAGGATGGCGACGATAAACTGCGTCAGATCAAAATAACCCTCTCCGGCCCGCTCAAGGGACAGAAAGTGCTCATTTTCGCCAGCTTCCATGATACTGCTGTCTATCTGTATAAGCAATTACTGAACGATCATACCTGGCAGGAGCAGGCAGGGCAACCTGTCCTTGGTTTGATCAGTGGAGAAACCAGGCCAGAGGAGCGCCGTAAACTGATCGAACGCTTTGCGCCGATGGCCAACTGCCCTCCGGAGATCCCTGGTGATCAACCCTGGCAACCGGATGGGTCGGAAATTCAGGTGCTTATCAGCACAGATGTGCTTTCAGAGGGTCAGAATCTGCAAGACGCTGGTATAGTCATCAACTATGATCTGCACTGGAATCCAGTACGCTTGATACAGCGTGCTGGGCGTGTTGACCGCATTGGCAGTTCTTTTGAGTGCATTTACCTCTACAATGTCTTTCCAGAAGCTGAACTGGAGAGCCTGCTGGGCCTGGTGCAAAGACTATCAGCACGCATTGCACAAATCGACCAAACAGTGGGACTTGATGCAAGTGTGCTGGGCGAGATCATTTCACAGCGTTCCTTGGAGCAGTTACGACAGTTACACCGCAATGATCAAAGTCTGCTGCTCGATCTAGAACGCCAAGCTGAGTTGGTCTCGACCGAGGAGATGAAGTTCCCACTCATCAACTACATCCAACAGATCGGAGAGCGTGTAGTGGCCGAGATCCCACTAGGCATCCACAGCGGTAAGCGCTACATCGCCAGAGATGCCCACTCCGGTCTCTTTGTGGCCTTCAGTGCCCGTGGACGACACTTCTGGCGCTACTACCCCGATGATGGCAGCGCGCCTGAAACAAACATTCGCAGCCTCTACGCTATGATCGCCTGCACACGCGATGAGGCGCGCATTGAGCCGGGGCCAGTGCCCTATGAATTGCTGGAGCGCGCTACACAGGAGGTGTTGGCACAAGTACGCGGCGAGCATACAAGAAGCCGAGTCCGTCCAGCATTGACCGGGATTGCCCAGAAGCTCTATAACTGGCTGAATCGTCCTACTCTCTGGCAAGTGCACGATGCGCTTGACCCCGATCAACTCCGGCGATTTAACGGGGTACTGGAACAAGTCTCTCTGCGGCCCTTCGAACGCGATCGCAGTTTGCGAGAGCTGGTCAGAGTGTATGAGGGCAGTGGAGACTTTACCCAACTAGTAGCAGACCTGGATAGCTTCTTCACGGAAAATGGACTCTATCAGGAGAGTGATGTAGACATCGTAACAGCAGAAGCCATCAAAGAGGAAGACCTACGCCTCGTCTGCTTTGAGCGGCTCGTAAACTGAACTCACCTGGTTGGGTGTCTTGTTCTCGCTTGAAACCTGCATACAATGAAGCTCCTGCTAGAAAACCAGATACAGACACTAATGGAAGTCACTCTCAGGAACCGACACAATAGGACTGCGTCCTTCATTTGAGATCGGATACCATCAAGAGATTCAAAAATGATTTTTTGGAGATACTCTACCTCTGCTTAGAAGCTATCTGCCTGCTGCATCTTGGTTTTTTCCTCTCCCTGTTCAACAGGAGTCGATATTAGAGATTCCAAAATAAAGATAAATTGCCCTATTCAACGTTCGGTTCCCAATTCGATCGTCTCAGCGGTCAATTCTAGCACTGTATTCCGGATTGCCGAGTGGTACTAGAGCAAGCGAAACCTTGACCATCTCCTCTAACATGTGCTTTGCGAGTACTGGTTGCTGCATTATAAGGACATATTGGACGAGCCGCACCCACATTCCGTGGCTTAGTGTCAATCCCCATCTGCGTACTCTCCCGGCTTCTTCCAGACTGTCCCTCAGAAAGTCGTACCAGCGTCCTTGGAAGTGATCACGCACGAGATTCCAGCGGCGCTGGACGTCCTCATCGGAGGAGATATACTGCCACCACCCATTGCCTTCGACTTGTGCTTTGATAAGCCACGGATAGGCTCGCTCCCACCCGTAGAGGGCAGTTGCCAAATCGAACATCTCGTCGTAGACATCCAAATATTTCCCTCGCTCCAGCATCCGACTAACAGCCAGGTAGACCTCTTCCTGCTTCCCCTTTCGGCTCCAGTAGGTGATCCAGTTAACTACGAATGCCTTTTCATAAGAGAAAAGTTTGTGCTGCAAAGCATTCAAATAATCTTCAAAACGTGCTGGGGGATAGGATGCAGGACGTGGGAGTCCCCTCTGTCGCTTTGCATCGAAAGGAGGCTGGTTCTCTTGCCCTTGTGTAGATAGGAAGTGCTCCTGAAAGTTTTCACTCTGTCCATCAGTTTCTCCTAGCTCAGCTTGGCTGTGTCCGTTTGCATCCATGTTCCTCTTCTGCAGGAGATGCTGGGAAAAAGCATCCGTTGCCTCGTCCGTAATCGCGCGGTGTATCGGGTTATTGAGGTCGGCAACTTTGAGAAAAGCGTGCAGGGTAGTGACAGCATCCTGATCATCCCCATATTTATGCTGCCATTTATAATAGTTCAGGAGTGCATCGGGAGAGATCTCGGAAAGTACTTCAGCCAGCTTTTCCGGGGCGTATCTGGTATGATCCCCATCAGTGTAGTCTCGAATACAGGAAATGGCTGGAACCAGAGATGTGACCCATTGTGCGCAGATGCACTTTGCACCATCAACCGACGGAATACTGCAGGCGTGACGGTGATACACTTGGATCGATTCGAGCACCGAGAAAAAGAGCATATCCTTGTGGTACGCATGTGCAATCATATTCTCGCCTGCCCGTATGAGTGCATCTTCCGTCTGGACGTTTTGCCGATGCAGAGCTGTCACGCTCGCTATAGCTGCGTAACTTCTCGCACGCTCCTCAAAAGATCGGCGCTCAGAAACATCGATGTCGTAATGCTTCTGTATGAGTAAGGACACTGCGTCATCATTCAACCAGAGCCGCCCGCGATTCGCGTAGGCCCACAGCCAGGTCTCCAATTCGCCGTACTCCGAATTTAGCATGGGCAGCAAATCCTCAGGCATGATCGGCGGGATTTTCCTGCCAGCATTAGCGACTAAGTAGAGATCTAGACCCAGATCAGGAATAATATCAAGGACGGCATGGCTGTATTCCCACTCGACCTCAAACGGCCTGCCGGGCCTAAAGGGAAGCGCGGCTAAGAGTTCATAGAACCGCCCAAACCCAAGATGATATCCCTCCAATAGGCTCGGTACCAGTTCCTTCGCGATGGTGGAGAGCTGGCGCAGAAAGTGGACATGCCAGCCTCGAGCCTCAACGGTTTGCAGCCATGCGTAATTACGGTCACCAGAACCCAACAGTTCGTTCGCGAGAAAGCTAAAGAATGCCTGATACATGCAGGTTTGGACCTCAGCCCGCTGCTCGTACACCTCTGGCCTTTGCATCTGCAGCAAGCGGGCATCGGGGAACCATACGGTCGTTCCAGAAGAGTCTTCTGGCGCGCGTAGAGCCCGATACAGAGCGACGAATGTGTCATCATCACAACCGGCTTTCGAGAGGACTTCAAGAAAGGGGATGTGCTCTTCCAACGCAAGAAGGACAGCAGGCCTGAGTACAATCGCTCGCTCTGTTTCTGTCAAAAGAGTAAGCAAGGATGGCTTGAGGAGATCCCTCATACGAGGCAAGTCCTTCCGCTGGAGCAGAGATGTTCCCAGGATATTAAGCATGATCTGTGCATAGCCACCGCTCCTGTTTCGCAGGCACAGATTAACGATAGACTCCGTAGCATAATCGTCAAGAAGAGCGAATACCTTTACTAAAGGAGCAACATTCGCGTTACGGTGCAACCGATGTTCCTGCGGGATACGCTGGCGGTTATTCCTCACACGCTTCATCAAAAGCTGCGAGCAGCGCTGCACACCGGCATAGTCGCCTTCTTTTGAGAAGATTTCAGCGACCGTTGCGACTTCCTCATCCATCAGTTGCTCCAAATGCACGGTCAGATAACTCAACAAGAAGCGATGTTGGTCGGCTATTACCTGGGGCGCCAGCAATTGCTCCTGGAGAACCTCGTATGACTCGACCGCGTTTCCATAGTAGTCCTTGAGCAGCCCGACCGCAATTGCTCGTGGCAGATCTTGCGATCGCAGTGCGAGGGAGAGGCTCTGGCTCAGGATGATCTCCACCTCCTCAGATGGGCGTCTCCTCGCACTTGCCTCTACCGCCCATCGACGCGTCGGCCCATCCCGAAGCGATTGCTCATCGCCCATTTGCGCCTTAAGGAGCCATTCAAATGACCATTGTAAAAATTCGGGCGCTAAGGACTGGAGCCATACTAGCGCTTTCCTGCGTATGGGCATTTCGTGGTCGAGGTAACTGGGTTGAGCAGCAAGAAACTGGAGCAGGCTACTGTGAAAGGGATGCAGACCTAGGCTATCACGTATCAGAAGATGCTGTACCTTGCTCAGGGCAGAGATAACATCGCTGCGCCTGTCCCCCTGTGGATCCAAACAGTCCAGGATACCCGCTCTCGGCCAGGAAAATGGACACACCGCCAAGAGACAAAGAATTTGACGGCTCTCCTTGGGTACAGCTCTCCATAGCTCCTCATAGTATGAAGTAATATCTGCATGAGCACATCCTGGAAGCATATGTACCATTTCCGGAGTCATAGCTATCTGCTGTTCTTGCATAGCGGCAAACGTATAACGCAGATGGAGTGGGTGTCCTTGACTCTTTTGATACATAGCCTCGCTTAGCCGTTCTAGCGCGAACTCAAACGAAGCATTCGGCAATGCCAATTCCCGCTGGTGACGCCGCAACCATGCTTGCACGGCATCTTGATCAAGGAGAGGCAGATTCAGCCAGGTAGATGGTGGGGCGGCCCGTAAGACAAACGGTGGAAGCAAGCTTTCGTCGAGTGGCTGGGTCACCAGCAGCACTACCACTCCGGGAGCTGCTGGCAATAGGAATTTCAAGAGAGCCTGTAGTTCTTCGATCTGCCGATGCTCTCGCCAGACGTGGTCAAGTCCATCGATGATGACTACGAGGGCAGTGTTTTGTGCCGCATAATATGCACCACACGCCTCAATCCACATACCGAGATCATTGGGACTTGGATTATGTGAGACAGTCTCACCAAGTGCCTGAGCATGGAAACGCTCCAGGTCGGCCATCAGGGACTCAGCAGCACGTGCATGCTCGAGCCGCAAGATCGATGACAGCTCACCCAGTGAGAGAAAGTAGTGGTGCCTGACAGCAGGAATACCCTGCCGCTGTAAGCGCCGATAGAGATAACTAGCGTAGGTACTTTTTCCCGAACCAGGACTGGCAGTGAGGACAAGACACCCTTGTCGCAGCTCTAAGATTTGACTGATCAGGTTGGTATGAAAGGTATGCGAGGGAAGAACATAATCTCGCGGTAGGACGAACTCCTGTGGTAAGGGTTCCAACTTGTGCCAGTACGCTGCCTCTTTGATATCCTGCAGCGTGAAAAACCCTCCTGGGGATGGGGCATCCTTGAAATTCACCCAGCTGGAGACTTCTTCCTTAAGGTTCCACCAGCCTTCGTCCGTTCCTCCTAGTCGTCGAAAGCGAGTGCGCACACCTTCCTGTAATTCATCGAGGTTGGGCTGATTCAAGTGGAAGTGGAACTGGGAAAAAAAGATCCTCGCTTGTGACTCACCGCCCAATTGGAAAGTGAGGCGATGCGCCGCACTCTCTGCAATGGCATCAAAATCAACGAGTCCTTCAGAAGACATTACAGATCGTATTTCAGGAGCTGCACTGCGATTGCTGATGAGGCAGGCATTGATCTCTGAATAATCGGTCCGTAGATGTTCAAGCGAATACGCCCACTTCTGTATAAGTGATTGCGTAACTCTCCCTCGTCTCCCTTCGCTTTGTGCTAGCAAGACATCCCAGGTATAGGCATCCGCTGGGGTATCAGGATGGGCTGCGTACTTGACCTGCCAGACGTGAAGGACATTGCGAGTATCGAGCGCGACAATATCGTCAAGCGCGCCACGGTCGTCGGCCTCTACCTGCATCCACTGATAACGGTCAGTGTGCTCAAGCCAGTCAACTATGATCTCAAGTGCTACACTGTCCTGATAATCGTCTCCCCTCCGCCTAACGCCTGAGCGTGTAGGAACTCTTCGCTTGCTATGTCCGTTAGTCATCGCTGTCTTTCTATTCCGCAAATTGTTCTTTCCAACCTAAAGGACGGTTAAGGTTAAAGTCTTTATACGTTTACTTGTATACATCTTAACAAATTCTTAGATAATCATATATTTGCCATCCATATTGGCTAATATAGTAAAGAGCGGGAAAGCAGCCCAAAGTACCGCCGTCTTTCATATAGAGTGCATTTAAAAATCTCGCAATAAACAGAGCGTTCTGAGGTTAGGCTCCAAATCACCTTGATCCAGGAGAACCGAGACAACTTGCACAACTTCGCCAATCAGGGTGGATTGAGGAGTTATGCTAAAAATTTGGGCTTTTTCACAGCAGTCGGAAGCCATGACTCAGTTGTTAGTGAAGTATGTCACGCTCCCCTCGAGCAATTGAGCGAAAAAGGCTGGAGCACATCGATCACAACAAACGTTTGCGCGTTCGACCCGAACCCTTTCTCCAAATACCCATTCCAAGATTCTAATTGACCAAGATTTCTTATGAGCTTTCGTGCCAACCAAGTGGCCGATTAGTTCACGCCGAAAGCATAGTTGACGTGCGTTGGCGATTCTGGATATTGTGGCTATATCCATATACCGAATGGCACTATACGGCCCTGGTTCCTTATCCACCATATAGTTGAGCAGGCCAAGATCTCCCCTCTGATCAGTGAAGAGCAAAGCCAAGGCTCGCTTGCCATCACGACCGGCACGTCCGAATCCCTGGAGATACTCCTCGACCGAGAATGGGTGCTGCCAGTGTACGACCAAGCGGATGTCGGGGATGTCGAGACCCATGCCGAATGCGCCTGTCGCAATAACAGTGTTGATGGCTGGCAATAAACGGCCAGTAAATCTACCCTGGAGATTGTCTCGCCAAGTTGCGTTGTTGGCCTCAGAGTGGAAAAACTCGAGGTGAATTCCTCTTTTGGCCAATCCAGCCTGGACCTGTTCCCCTTCTTTAACAGTCGGAACAAAGATGATGGTTCTACCTTGCCTGACCTGACTCAGAAGACGCATGATAACTTCGAAGCGCCTCTGATCCTGCTTTGCCATGGGAAGGCGGACCAGCGCAATATTCGGACGATCAGGATTCTCAGTAACCACTTCGGCATCGGGACTGCCCAGGGACTCACATATGCGACGCTGCATATCGGCGCTAGCTGTAGCGGTGAAAGCCAGGACTTGAGGCCAGCCGAGAAGCTGACGTATCGGACCAAGCTGCGAGTAGATCGGGCGAAAGCCGTTCCCGTACTGGGGAACGACGTGCGCTTCATCGATCACAAGGTAGTTAGGTCGGAAGCAGCTCAGACGGTCGTATTCAGTGTGATCTTTGACAATGGAGCGGTCGAAGCGCTCAGGGGCCATATAGAGGAATTTCCAGGTGTCTTGCTCTAGCATGTCATATCGATGCTTACGTTCCAGAGGCGGGACATCGGATGAGATGAACGTCGCAGGAATCTGGAGATCATGCAACGACTGTACTTGATCTTTCATGAGTGCCTTAAGAGGCTCAAGGACGAGGCCTGTACCTGGGCGGATGAGAACTGGCACCTGGAAGCAGAGCGACTTACCGCTTCCTGTTGGCCGCACTGCGAGAACATCCTTACCAGCCATAATCGCCAGGATGATCGGAAGCTGACCCTCTCGCAGCTTCTGTTTACCGAGAATTTGAAGCAGAGGTCCAAAATCGACATTCGATGCAGGTAGTTCGTGATAGAAGTCAAGCACCCTTGCCAAGCGAACAGCCCACCTCTCGATCATACGTCGTGCGAGGCCGACCTGAAGGTTCAAATGTAACGCCGCATGACAGCCGTCACATAGCGTGATCAGGTTCGCTGCGCTATGATCGATTTGGATTGATCTGGGCATCCGATGATGCACATCCAGTTCAGAAAGATTACCAGCCCTGCATTTTGCACAATGATAGCCATCCCTAACTAGGGCAGCATGGCGTGCGGAAGGCCATTGGTCGTCCGAACTATTCTTATTTTCCAGGTCTGTTACACCTGCTAGTTTTTGCCTCGTCTCTACCGAAGAATGAAGATTACGGTGCATAACGGATCCTTTCCAACTGCCAACCACATCCAGCCCATAATATTGATTGTACCTACATGCAATTTTTCGCCGTAATTGTCAACGTTGTGGGAAGTGTAATATAGTAATGAATAAGTTGAGAAGACGTAGAGAGATCGGTTTACCTGGTAGAGATTTCTCCACGAACATCACCTAAAAGATACTTTCAAGCGCAACATATTCAGGGCAAAGAGCGCCTTTCTTACTCGAACAACAAGAGGCGCTATCCCAATTGGTTCAGCTTTGTATGCAGTCAATTCTCCACTCTTATTAAGCAACTGCTCAGTTCTTATCGTCCGCTGACATATCTTCCTCAAGATTCTTAGAGTTCAGTGACTACATCTGTTAAAGTAGAAAATTGAATTAATCGCAATCAATATAATCCTTTCTCATGAAAGATAGATAGTGAAATACTCAAGGTATTCTTACTCTAAGCTCTTCCGTTAAGCCAGTTCATCAAGGGTTGAAGATACAGGTGCCACGTCCAGGGCTGCGATAACCCAATCATCCCGTTCCCTATCATCACCGATGTCATCAAAGTACATCTCGAAGTTGCACTCGACTGCCTTGGACAATCCAAGCGCATAAGTGCGATATGATCGACAAGAAAAACGCGCATCGCAGTTGCGGCAAACATTCACAGCAAAAATAGTCTTCGTACCAGGCACCTTGCTCTGAAGTTTATCCTGCGATGGCGCAAAGAACAGGCCGTCTTCAATTGCATCGACCGTTTTCCCAAAATCCTGGATCGTTTCCCCGATGTGATCGAGATTGAAAGGAACTTCGATCAGCGGATTCCAACGTTGAAGTTCATTAGCCAAAAGCGTTTCATCGCCACTTTCCCAAGCGTCTTTCACAACCTCGGGATAGCTCGTCGAAATAACGGACGTTTCATCTAGCTGTTGACCCCGCAGGTTCTGCCAGATATAGGCATACACGTTCAATTGCTTTTTATACGTCTCCAAATTACCTAGGATTGCCTCCGCATCATGTGTCTTGATATCGTACATCACCGTCCGATTGTTTTCACGCACCATATCGACAACCCCTTCAATCCTGAATTTCCTCCCCCGTGGCGATACCTGTTCAGGTAAATTGAGCGCCACCTCGGTATCCGTCACCCTCCTGGCAACCTCATTTAGGCGCATCCAGTAAATTAATACCTGAGAGAGGGCCGTCTCTTTGACTTCAGGTGCAAGTGAATGACTAGTCTCCAAACGCAATGCTTCGAAGTTCTGGTGAAAGAAATCGCGAATCAATTGTTCAATCTCATCTTCTTCAGAGGTCATGAGAGCATCCTTTTTGCAATGAGGTATTGATGCAAATCATCCAGTGTCCGATGGACCAACGTCCCAAACAGCATGGTTTGCGATCGCGATGGGACAAAGCCATACTTGCGAAAAATCATGTATTGTCGAGGACACTTTTGATACAACAAGTAGTCGCCCGTATAGGAGTAGTTCCGTGGTAACTCATCGTTGTCCAGACTTGCTGCTGGTACCGTTTCCAGATCGAAGTTGGGGATGCGTGGTAACCGATCATTCAGCATCGTACGGAACGGCTCATTGATCCGAATACCCGATCCCTTAAAATGGGCCAGTACGAGTAGATTTTTCGCTCGTGAGAGAGCGACATAAAACATCCTCATCGTATCGAACTCTGTCATCCTATCCAGCGGCTCCCCCTCTCGATGGATCAGCGGTTGCACCAGTGTTTCGATCTTCGGTGGGCCATGATTGTCTTTCCGAAGGTTTCCGAGAACGACCACAGGAAACTCAAGTCCCTTTGACTGATGTATGGTGAGAAAGGGGATACGCCCTTTGGGGAACGGATCTTCCGCATCTTCATACAGCGACTCACCACGACGGAAAAGCGCGAACAAATATGAAAGAAAGAACAGGCGATTAAACCTGCCATCAACGAAATAGTCTGCAGTGAGAATGGGAGTATATTGATCCATGAAGCGCGCCAGGTATTGCGAGAGCAGACCTAAATTGCAGATCGGGCCTTCATCTACACCTCTTTCAGCCAGCTCAAACACATGTTTGAAGTGACTGAATCCGCAGATGCGGTAGAAGAGGTCGAGCACGCTCCAGTCAAGCGAGGTAGCTCGCTTGAGAATATAGTCTAGCGAAAATGAATTGCCCTGCATGAATCGTTTTCGAATGTGTTCTTTGAAATAAGCACTGGTTAGAGCTTTTTTAGCACGATCAGTGAGACCAGGGGCAGTAGAAAGCAATGGCTCCATAGTATCGATTTCATACCGTGCATGCTGATCCCATCCATTCTGAGAGACAACTTCAAGTAAACACTGATAATCAGCGACAGACATTGCGATCTCGTCTGCTCGATCCTTGACGTACAACGCAAGTTGAGAGTCCTCATCCATCAACATACTGGCTATATCATAGGCTCTCTCGACCCACCTATGGAACTGCTCGTAATCCATACCTGAGTAATCGCCATGGGGAGGTCTTCCAAAGATATGCATGTAGATTCCAAACAGCTCGGTTGCTTCATCCACTTCCAGAAAACGACCTGCTCTTGGCGCATAGACGAGAAAACCTTCATGTTCCAACGCTTCTTTCATGCGGCGGACTTGCACATTCATCACCCCTCTATATTTGAGCGAGGGGAACAAAAAGGCAATTTGGTTCGCATTTTCTACTTTCCTGGTATCTATAAGCTGATGCACGAATTGTGCTATCTCGGAGCACGCAATCTCAGGAGCGCTGGCTGTGGTTGCGACAACAGCAGTTTCATGGTCGGTACTATAGGCGTGAATATTCTTACCGGTGACCCGGTATGATCCCGATGCATGGCCATGCTTCTCCCAGTCGCATCTCTCCATAAAATCGGTATAGAAACTGACAATACCTACACGGGATCGATAGTTCGTCGAGAGTGGAATCTTACTGGGCGATGTTCCAAGATACCATTGACAGCGTTAAGGAAATTGGACAAAATTTTCTACCGTGGCCCCACGAAAGCGGTAGAGTGCCTGATCATCATCACCTACTACACAAATATTGCGGTGGCCAGCAGCGAGCTTGAAGAAGAGACGTTCTTGGATAGTATTGGTATCTTGGTATTCGTCAATGAAGACATGCTTGAATATGCCTTGTGCGCCAGTGTAGCTCTCGAGCACCTGCAAGGCTCGTTGTTGGAGGAGCGAAAAGTCGGTCAAGTTCACGCCACTGCCAACGTTCAGCGACTGCTTATAGGTCGCATACATCGCTAGCATCGCTTGTAAAACTGGTTCTGATGCTTGCTCTCGGGCCACTTCAGGTACTATACATTCTTCTGAGAGCCGATTGAAAAGCGAGATGCTATTGGTTACAGCGGCATATTTCGACCAGGAACTATGGCCATTGAGAAGCCCGTTTATTTTCGAGTGGGCTAGGTCTTCGAGTCCTGACGCACGGATGAGTTCTGACCAAATGCCGTTCTTATACACATAGAAGTATTGTGCCAATTCATCGATGAGCGAGGGCATAGCCTTCTTTTGTCTGAATGGATAAAAACGGCGATCGGCAATCAATCGTTGGCAAAGCGAATGGACGGTTCCGATGTACATCTTCGAGAGGTCATAAGGAACACCCGTGTGGTTGGTAACTAAACCGAAGAGGGTTCTCAACCCCTCTTTAAGTTGGTGCGCAGCTTTTTCAGTAAACGTAGAAAGATAGATTTCTTCAGGCTGAACTCCGTGGAAAGCGCACAAATTGAGGGTACGCCAGAGTAAGACCCGTGTTTTTCCAGAACCTGGACCCGCAGGGAGATAAAGTGGACCTTGTACATGCAGAATTGCTTCACGTTGATTGACATTGGGTTCAAAACCCACTTCCTGCCACAACTGCTCAAGAGTTACTGCGCTCGTAATAATCACGCTCGTAGTCCCCTTTCCACACCTTCAAACCGTTCATTTTGAGGGTCTACTTGAAATATATAGAATGCACAAGAGAAGCTTGAATAGAAATAAAGACTGAATGAAGATTTCTCCGAGAAAGAATGATTGCCCTGTCTATAGTCCCCACTTAGACATTTGCATCTATATATTATAAGTGAACTTATCCTCTACTTCAGAGTTTATATGAAAGAGAACAATTACTGCAAGGCATGGGGACCAAATGACTATCTCATATCCTGGTGCTTTTTCAGTAATTCATCAGCCTTCAGCTCAAATATCTTTCAGACGTTTCTAGACAAATAGAAAACTGTTTTCTTAACTTATTCTCATGAAGGATCATACATGAACCTAAAACGTTAAAAGGGATGAAGCTGTCTCCGAATAAGCTATTGAGCTGTCCGAGCCAGCATATTCAGCAAGCAACGACCTTCACCATAGAGACAAGCACAAAATTCTTACGGAATGAGCCGGAATGGTAGACGAAAGTGGTAATGAATGAAGCAAAATGGGCATGTTCGCTACGGCAGCATCCAGGTTTGTTCATACCTTTCGTCTTTACTTGCTAGTATGACACACTGTTTGCCAGAAGCATCTATATTCAAATGATACGCATTGATATTAGCACCTTTGGTCTCAATCCACCAGCTATAGGCATGTGTCACTTTATCCCATAGTTGTTCTTGCCCCTTGATCTCAACAATCCACTCGCTCTGGCGCTCACCCGGACGAAAGACCAACATCGTATCCGATGCTATATCGATCACGCAAGGACACATTGGATTGACATTTACCGAAGTGAAGTACATCTCTCGAAAGGAGAACTGCAACAGGAACTCAAGACGATGATCCCAGAGCAACGATGGATCAAATTCCGTGCTGGTGAATGGCCGCTGTGTCACTGTTGGTCGACCAAGATATCGGGCAACCAGGTCGGTCACTCTGTACGAAGGGGCCTGGGCGTCGCGCAACTCCATGAAGTCAGAACCCTCTAGAAAGATCCCATGGGCAACTCTCCCGGGGCCGGTTTTCACGATCTTGAGAAATGCACACGCTCCGAGATGCCCGCGCAGATTCATCATGAGTACCCCACCTGGCTGGAGTTGATCAAGCCAGTCCAACGGGACCTTATGATAACTTCCAGTCGCAATGATCCGATCAAAGGGCGCACCTGGTGCATACCCACGCAATCCGTCTCCTGCATGCACTGTGATCCCCGCGCCTGCCACCTGATCAAGAATGCACTGCGCACGAAGGGCCAGTGCATCGTCGATCTCCACCGTGAAAACATTGTGAGGGTCACCAACGATGTGTGCCAGCAGCGCCGCGTTGTAACCGGTCCCCGTCCCGATTTCCAGCACCCGCATTCCAGGGCTCAGCTGTAGCTCCTCAAGCATGAATGCCATCGCATCGGGAGACGAACTGGAACTGGTCGGCGTGTTATGCTCATCGAAGGCGGTGACGATTGGCTGATTCGCATACACAGTGCGCAGCCACACATCGGAATCCTGAAACGTTGAGGGTTGTACCTCCTGCCATTGCATCCTGCGATCGGTCTTTTTAAGCTGATAGAAGTGGTCTATGAAAGGGTGCCTGGGGACCTGCCTGAATGCAGCTTCAACTAGCGGCGAGGAGAGCTTCCCCTCGCTCTTTAAGGCTGTCACCAGCGCCTCAGCATACGGCCTAGCCAGTTGACCGAGATCGTCTAGCTGTTGCATGTATGAATCCCTTTCTGCATTCCGACTTATGACTTATACTATACCATCTCTTGTGCAAACACTTCTTGACTGCCTGTTTTCCCTGATACCAGCAGATCCACCAGTGTTTCGCAAATAGGGAAGCCAGTCGCACGTTCAATCCACTGCCACTGGCCGTTCGGGTTCGCCTCCAAAAAGACGTACCTGTCATCAGGAGTCACGATCATATCAATGGCGGCAAACGACAGACCCAGCTTGCGTACCAGTGCTAGGCACTGGTAGTGTATTTCCTGCGGTAGTTCGTATATCCCATACTGCAAATCCTGGTATGTGGTTCGCCAGTCTACTGCTGCTCGTTCAGGGTGCATGTAGGAGATTGCGGCTGGGAAGACATGATCTCCCACCACGGTGATGCGCAGTTCTAACTTCTTGGGAACCAGTTCCTGGAACAGGCAGGCCGTATAGCGTACGCGGCTTCCTACATCGAGTAGATCATCCCTTGTAACACGACTCGTATAGACACTGACAACCTCCCCGCTTTCGGCGACGATCATCCCACCGCTCAGGGTCTTGTAAATCATCTCGCCTTTGCAGCGTTCGAAGAAGTCGAACACCGCTTCTGGATCATTCGTGATGAGTGAGGCGGGAATCTCCAGCCCACACTCGCCA
>Ga0137365_10001601_pt1 | contig 17729 bp, 11 predicted proteins | sample SagtaG_9_FD_104799 | JGI IMG/M metagenome (GOLD analysis project Ga0137365, IMG submission 104799) | Vadose zone soil microbial communities from Sagehorn Ranch, Mendocino, California, USA - Sage1_L_40_16 metaG | ecosystem: Environmental > Terrestrial > Soil > Vadose zone | place: USA...
CGCGGCCGTCGCGGCGCTCGCAGCCACCCTGCCGACCGGCCACAGCGTGCTGCTCGCCGTGGCCGGGGCCGCGGCACTCGCCGCCGCGTACTGGCTGGCTGTCTGCGCGCCGGTCGAACCGCCCGGCGACGCTACCGCCCAGCCGCCACAGCCGGCCGCTGGGTCGCCGCCGACGCGGTGACCGACAGCGCCATCCAGGCCGCCGCGTAGCCGAACCCCACCGCCGGGGACACCACCGCGTAGAGGATCCCGACCACCGCCGAGGCCAGCAGGTCCCCTCCGGACTGGACCCCGCCGAGCACACCGAAGCCGCTGCCCCGCAGCCGGTCCGGCAACAGCCGCGCCACCAGCGCCGACTCCGCGGTCTCGGCCAGCCCGATCCCCGCGCCAGCCACCGCGAAGGCGGCCAGCAGCAGCCCGGGCGACCGCCAGCCCGCGGCGAACCCGGCGTACGCCGCGACATACAACGCCGCCGCCATGCCGAACACCACCCGGGGCCCGGCCCGGTCCACCCACCGTCCACCCAGCACGGACGCCCGCGCCGCCACGACGTTGTGCCCGGCGTAGACCAGAATCGCCAGCGACGCGGCCGCCTGCACCGAACGCCCCCCGCCGGCGGCCAGCAACTGCGTGGCCCGCAGGATCAGCAGCGTGGTCGCCACATTCCCCAGCTCGAACGGCACGATCGGCAGCAACGCCCGGCCCAGCCCAGCCCCGCGCAGCCCGGCCAGATCCAGCCGCCGCCGACGGCGCGTCCCGTCGGCCGTACGGCGCGCCTCCCGCGCCGCGACCACGATCGCCGCCGCCGCGAACAACCCCGGCACCACCGCCAGCAGCATCGCCGGCCGGATCCCCAGCCAGGCGACCAGCCCGGCGGCCAGCAGCGGCCCGGCCACCGCGCCCAGGTTGTCCCCGGCCCGCTCCACCCCGAACGCCCGCCCGTACGCCGACCGCGGCACCAGCGAGGCCAGCAGGCTGTCCCGGGCCGGCGACCGCAGCCCCCGCGACAGCCACGCGACCGCCCGCAGCGCCCCGGCCTGCCACACCGTGGCCGCGAGCCCGATCGCCCCGGTGGCCACCGCCGTCCCCAGGTAACCGCCGGCCGCCAGCCGCCGCCGGGCCGCCGGGTCATCGGCCAGCGGCCCACCCACCAGCTTCATCACCCCGGTCAGCGCATCGCTGACCCCCTCGATCACCCCCAGCACGCCCGCCGACGCGTGCAACGTCGAGGTCAGAAAACTCGGCAGCACCGCGGTGGTGATCTCATGCCCGGAGTCGGAGAAAAAGCTCGCCGCCCCCACCCCGACCACACCCGGCGTCAGCCAGCGGCCGTCCTCCGCCGCTGACGTCTGGTCAGGGATCTGCGCGCCGCCCGGAGGTACCTCGGTCATCGCCTTACCCGGCTGCGCCAGCCCGCGCTGCCCGCCACGGTCATCGCCCATCCCCGGTCGAACCACTCGTCCAGGGACCGTCAGCGGTGAACACCGCAGCATGGGTGAGCCCCATCACCCGGCAGATCACCTGCCCACGGCAGTATCGCGCACCCCGTCGCCTGGCGCAGCGCGGCGGAATCGGGACCGCCGCCGTTGGTCAGTCGCCGAGCTGCGCCATCGGTCGCCCCGGTATCCGTCACCAGCACGTCGGATGGAGGGTGCACGGGGCGCGCCCGAACACGATCGCCAGGCCCCCCGAGCCTGTCGGGTGCCAAAACTCTGCCACATGTTCTGAGCTGCGCTTTCTACGCGGCTGGCTCGTACTCGTAGAGCAGGCCGCCGAGGACCGCTCGGCGGCCGACTCGTCGGGCTGGTAGCGCGGGAGCCGGGTGCTCGGGTCGTGGCGGTCGTAGTTGCCGGGACCGGTGCGGGCGATGCCCGTTGTAGTGCCTGGCGTACTCACGCAGCACCCGCCGGAGGTGATCCTCGCCGAAGATCAGCATCCGATCGGTCAGCTCGGTCCGGGCGGTGAGCACGAACCTCTCCGCATAGGCGTTCGCGCGGGGGCTGCGGGGAGGAATCTTCACCACGTCGATGCCGGCGTCGGCGAGCACCCCGTCGAACGAGGCGGTGAACTGACCGGCCCGATCCCGGACCAGGTACCGGAACACCGCCGCACGCTCACCAAGCTCAAGGAGAAGATTCCGGGCTTGCCGGGTAGTCCATGCCCCGTCAGAGTTGGCGGTGACCCCGAGAATGTGCACGACGCGGGACTCCCCCTCGAGCGCGATCAGCACGTAGATCCGGCGCAGTGTCACGGTGTCGACGTGGAAGAGGTCGACCGCGAGCGCCGCTGAGGCTTGGACACGCAGGAACTGCCGCCAGCTGAGATCGCCGCGGCGGGTGGGCGCCGGGGGTATCCGGGCCCGCTTCAGGATCCGGCGGATCGTCGAGGCGGCGACTCGGTGACCGAGCTTGCGTAGTTCGCCCTGAAGGCGCTGGTATCCCCACGAGGCGTTGTCCCTGGCCAGGCGCTCGATCAGTGCGGCGACCTCCTCAGGCAGTGGCGGGCGGCCGACGCGGTTCGGGTAGGTCCACTTCCGGGCTACCAGGCGGCGATGCCAGCGCAGAACCGTGCTCGGAGTGACGAGACGGTGATCCTTGATCGTATTCGGCAGCCGTCGGATCAACGCGGCCAGGACCGCCCGGTCCGCCCAATCCAGTCGCGGCCTGCTGTTGGTCCGCCGCAGCACGGCGACCTCGTGGCGCAGTACGAGCAGTTCGGCGTCTTTGGCCGCAGTCGACCGGGCAAGCAACACGAGCCAGCCGGTAAGGCGGGCGAAGATCAGATAGAGCAGCCGCAGCGACACGGCTCACGATCATCCCCCAGTCACCGGATGGCATCGGCACAGGTCACAGGCCCGCGCCGACTTCTGACACCCCACGGGTGGGACCGACGGCTGTTCGCCGACGACGTCGCGCTTACCCGACTCGAACTGGTCGAGTCCCAGCAGACCGGCAGCGGCGTCATCATCGCGACCTACCGGCCGGTGCGGTAGGCCTCAGTCCGCATCGACGGAAAGTCGAGGCACCACGGCAGCCGTTGTCCAGGACAACTGCGGACGACATCAAGGGGCCGATCCGGCTTCGTCTTCGCGGCCAGGGCCGCCGCGATCACCGCCTCGAGCCGACCACTGCCGCTCGATCCGCCGGATGGCCGACGGATAGACGATCACATGCCGGAACGGCTTGATCGCGGTCAGGTAGGCGCTCCCGAGCAGACCGTTCGGCTTGACCAAGACCGCCATCTGGCCGTGGTAGCCACCGACCCCGTCCGGAACCCAGCCGAGGTGGAGAACCCCGTGCATGGTCCGATTGGCGATCTCCGCCGCGAACTCGTCGTCGATCATGTACAGCGGGGTGAAGGGAAGCGCCTCGAAGCCAGGCCCCCGGGCGTCGCGCAGATCCGCCGGCAACCGGTCGCGCAGACCGGCCACCCTGGAGCCGAGGCCGGCGTCCGGATCGTCCCAGCCGAACAGCTCGCCGAGCTTCCGGCGGATCGCCCACAGCGCCCGTGCGGCGCGCGAGGAGCCTCGCGCCGGATCGCCGGCGACGATCAGCCTCACCAGCCGGGGAAAGTCCTCGCGGCCGCCCGGCGTCCGGAGCGCCCACACATCTTCCACCCGGAAGTCCCGGGTCAGCTCATGAATCCGCCACGGCCGCGGCATGTGCGCGGTCTTCGGCAGCCTCATGCCGATACCATGCCAGGCCCGCGCGATGGACCTCCAGGGAAGACCACCTGGCTCCGCGACGGGGTCTGGCCAGTGGGCATGGCCGACCGCGGACGTACCAACTCCCGATGGACCGGTCGGTCGTGTTGTGGTAGGGCTTGCTCATCCCGATTCCTCGGCTGGGTCGCTGATCGGAGACGGCCATGGACGACCCGCGCGACCTGACGCGCCGCACCTTCCTGCTCTCCTCCGGACTCGTCGCCGTCGGCGGTGCCCTGGCCGCGTGCAGCGGCAAGAACCCGGCCGGCGCGCCGGCCGCGCCGTCCGAGCCGGCGCCGAGCACGACGTTCGCCGAGCCGAGCAGCAAGCTCTCCGGCGACCTGCGCATCCTGCTCTGGAGCCATTTCGTGCCGAGCCACGACAAGTGGTTCGACCCGTTCGCCAAGGACTGGGGCAAGAAGGTCGGGGTCAACGTCACGGTCGACCACATCGACAACACTCAGATACCGGCCCGCATCGCCGCGGAGATTCAGGCCGGGCAGGGCCACGACCTGATCCAGTACATCGCGACGCTGTCCCAGTACGAGCCCAGCGTCGTGGACATGACCGACGTGACCCAGGAGGCCAGCAAGCGGCACGGGACCCAGCTGGATCTCTGCCGCAAGTCCAGCTTCAACCCGAACACCAACAAGTTCTACGCCTACTCGCCGGGCTGGGTCCCCGACCCGGGCGACTATCGCAAGAGCCTCTGGGAAGCCGCCGACATGCCGGACGGCCCGGCGAGCTGGGACGACCTGCTCGCCGGCGGCACCAAGATCAAGCAGACCAAGGGCGTGCAGCTCGGCGTCGGCCTGTCCCAGGAGATCGACTCCAACATGGCCGGCCGGGCGCTGATGTGGTCGTTCGGAGCGTCCGAGCAGGACGCCAACGAGCGCGTCGTGCTCAACTCCCCGGAGACCGTGGCGGCCGTCGAGTTCATGGCGAAGCTGTTCAAGCAGAGCATGACGAACGAGGTGTTCGCCTGGACCCCTGCGTCAAACAACCAGGGGCTGATCGCGGGAAAGCTGTCCTACATCCTCAACTCGATCTCGGCGTGGCGGACCGCGCAGGGCGTCAACCCGTCGGTCGCGAACGACATCTTCTTCGTCCCGGCGCTCAAGGGCCCGACGGCGGCGCTCGCCGCCCAGCACGTCATGTACAACTGGATCACCCCGAAGCACGCCAAGAACGTGGACGCGGCCAAGGAGTTCCTGCTGCACTACACCGCGAACTTCGCGTCGGCGACCTGGGCATCCAAGCTGTACGACTTCCCGGCCTGGTCCCCGCTGGTGCCGAAGCTGGACACCTGGCTGGCCAAGGACCCGTTCGGCGCCAAGCCCGCGGACAAGCTGGCCTTCCTGTCCAAGGCGACCGACTGGAGCACGAACATCGGCCATCCGGGTCCTGCGAACCCCGCGATCGGCGAGGTGTTCGGCACGTTCGTGATCCCGACGATGTTCGCCCGGGCGGCCCGCGGGGAAGCCACCCCGGCGCAGGCGGTCGCCGACGCGGAGAAGCAGGTCACCATGATCTTCGAGAAGTGGCGTGCCAAGGGGCTGGTCGGCGGGGCCGGCGGCTAGCTCGACCGCTGCAACCCCGACCGACCGAGCGCTGACCCGGCGCGGAGGAGGTGGCATGTCCGTCGTCGAGGTACGCGGCCTGCGCAAGGACTTCGACTCCGGCCGGGTGCACGCCCTGGACGGGATCGACCTGGCCACCACCGAGGGCGAGTACCTGGTGCTGCTCGGCCCGTCCGGCTGCGGCAAGACCACGCTGCTGCGCACGGTTGCCGGCCTGGAGCGGCCCACCGCGGGAGACGTGCTCATCGGCGGGCGGGTCGTCACCGGACTGCCGCCCAGGGCGCGCAAGATCGCCATGGTGTTCCAGAGCTATGCGCTGTACCCGCACAAGACCGTCCAGCAGAACATCGTGTTCCCGCTCAAGGCGAGCGGGATGGACCGGGCCGAGCGGCTGCAGAAGGCCCGCTGGGCGGCCGACCTGCTGACCATCGGGCACCTGCTGAGCCGCAAGCCTCGGCAACTGTCCGGGGGTGAGCGGCAGCGGGTGGCGCTGGCCCGAGCGCTGGTCCGGGAGCCGACCGTGTTCCTGCTCGACGAGCCGCTGAGCAACCTGGACGCGAAGCTGCGGGCCAGCGCGCGGGATGAGCTCAAATCGTTCCAGCAGCGGGTGGGCACCACGACCATCTACGTCACGCACGACCAGGCCGAGGCGATGGGCCTCGGCGACCGAATCGCGGTGCTGTACGAGGGGCGGGTCCGGCAGGTCGGCGGGCCGGTGGAGGTGTACGACCACCCGGCGGACACGTTCGTCGCGACGTTCATCGGCTCGCCGCCGATGAACCTGGTGCCGGTGGACGGGCAGCTGGTCGGGTTCCGCCCGGAGCACCTGCAGCCGGCCGAGGACGTGCGCGGCGCCGACCGGACGACGATGCCGCTGCACGTCGACCGGATCGAGTACCTGTCCGGCGACCGGCACGTGTACGGCACCGTCACCGACATCGGTGAGCCGACCCGGGTGATCGCCCGGCTGCCGGCGACCGTGACGACGCCGGTCTCGGCCGGGGAGACGCACAAGTTCGCGGTGGCCGCGGACCGGCTGCGGTTCTTCGACGCCGAGACCGGGCGCAGCACCGCCGCCGACGTGCGGCTGGGGGGCTGACGGATGGCCGAGGCGGTGCGCACCCGGGCGGCGCTGCCGGCGGTCGGCGCCCGGCGACGACTGTCCGATCGGGAGGGTGCGCTCGGCTGGATCTTCCTGCTGCCGTCGGTTGTGTACATCGTGGCGCTGGTCGGGGTGCCGTTCGTGCTGGCGATCGCGTTCAGCTTCAGCGACGTCACCGCCGGGGATCCGAGCTTCGACGGCGTCGGGTTCCGCAACTACCGGCGGATCTTCGACGACCCGGTCTTCTGGCACTCGCTGCAGAACACGCTGGTGTTCACCGCGATCTCGATGGCGCTCATCGTGGTCTTCGGGAAGGTGCTGGCGAACATCCTGGTGGCGGACTTCCGCGGGAAGTGGCTGGTCCGGTTCCTGGTCCTGCTGCCGTGGACCACGCCGGTGGCGCTCTCGTCGATCGCCTGGCTGTGGCTGCTGGACTCGATCTTCTCCCCCATCGACTGGGTGCTCCGGCACGTCGGGCTGCTGCAGACCAACACGTACTGGCTGGGCAGACCGTACCTGGCCATGGCGTCGGTGATCGCGGTGCACGTGTGGCGGCTGGTCCCGCTGGCCGCCGTCATCATGCTGGCCGGCCTGGTCGCGATACCGCGGGAGATCCAGGAGCAGGCCGAGGTCGACGGCGCCGGCTTCTGGCGGCGAATGTTCGAGATCACCATCCCGCTGACCCTGCCGGTGATCGCGGTCGCGGCGCTGTTCGGCGCGATCTTCACGTTCACCGACATGACCGTGGTCTACATCCTCACCCGAGGCGGGCCGACCAACTCGACGCAGGTGCTGGCGAGTTGGGCGTTCTTCCGCGGCATCGAGGGCGGCGACGTGGCGCAGGGTGCGGCCATCGCGCTGTTCCTGTTCCCGCTGCTGCTGGCCGCCGCGATCGCCATCCTCCGCGCGGTGCGCCGGATGGAGGTGCTCTGAGATGACCAGGGTCCAGGCGGCGACCGGAGTCGGCGTGCCGACCGAGGCCGAGCGCCGCCGCGCCGCCCGCCGGCACCGGCTCGGCCGCACCGGGCTGTACGTGAGCGCCATCCTGGCGGCGTTGATCGGGGCCGGCCCGTTCGTCTGGGCGGCGATCACCGCGCTCAAGCAGGACCCCGACCTGTACAACCCGGACAGCAACCCGTTCCTGTTCAATCCCGCGCCGACCTTCCAGCACGTGCGTTACCTGTTCGACCAGACGGCGTTCCTGAGGTTCGCCTGGAACACCCTGTGGGTCGGCGTCCTCGTGGTCGCGATCACGCTGCTGCTCGGCCTGCCCGCCGCCTACAGCCTGGCCCGGCTGGACCGACCCTGGTCGGGCCCGATGGGGGTGGCGATCTTCTTCGTCTACCTGATCCCGCCGAGCCTGCTGTTCCTGTCCCTGTCCCGCATCGTCGCCGCGGTCGGCCTGCAGGACTCGACCTGGTCGCTGGTCGTCGTCTATCCGACGATCACCATCCCGGTCTCGGTCTGGCTGCTCATCGGCTACCTCAAGTCGGTGCCCCGGGACATCGAGGAACAGGCCATGGTGGACGGCTACAGCCGGCTCGGCGCCTTCGTCCGCACCGTCGTCCCGCTCGCGCTGCCCGGGATCGTGGCCGTGGTCGTGTTCGCGTTCACCCTGACCGCGAGCGAGTTCATCTACGCCCTCGCGTTCATCTCCCCCACACACGAGAAGGTCATCAGCACCGGCGTCCCGACCGAGCTCATCCGCGGCGACGTCTTCTTCTGGCAGTCACTGCAGGCCGCGACCGTTCTCGTCGCCGTCCCGATAGCCTTCGTGTTCAACCTGTTCCTGGACCGCCTCATCGCCGGCTTCACCATGGGCGCCGTCAAGGGCTGACCTCGTCCGCACCGCGACCAACGTGGCGGTCAGGAGGCGTGCGGCCGGATCCTGAGGGTGCCACGCAGCAGGATGTCGCGAGACGAGCTGCCGACGAGCACCGCCACCCGCCCGGCGGGGGTGACCCGCCGGCCCGTTGCGGTGTCCCAGTAGGACAGTGAGAGGCAGTCAAGGGTGACCGTCACGGTGCGTGTAGGGTGCTCGTCTAGGATCCTGCCTCTGACCAGGCACGATGGGTCTGGCAGGATCCGGCCGTGGCTGCCCGCACGATCATGTTTCTGGCTGTCCGCGACGTGCTGCGGCTGGTGGGGCTGGGTCCGAGGCCGAAGGCGGAGGACGTCGAGATCGCCGTGCTGCGGCACCAGCTGGCGATCCTGCGCCGTCAGGTCGCCCGGCCGCGGTACCAGCCGACGGACCGGCTGCTGCTGGCCAGGCTGTCCCGGCTGCTGCCGCGGGAGCGGTGGACGGCGTTCCTGGTCACCCCGAACACGTTGTTGCGCTGGCACCGGGAGCTGGTCCGGTGCCGCTGGATGTACCCGCACACCGGCGCGCGCCGTGGACTGGACGCCGGGGTGGTCGAGTTGGTGGTCCGGCTGGCCGAGGACAACGGCCGCTGGGGCTATCAGCGGATCGCCGGCGAGTGCCGCAAGCTAGGGGTGCGGGTGTCGGCCAGCTCGGCCCGCAACATCCTGCGCCGCCACCGGGTCGGTCCGGCGCCGCGGCGGGGTGGGCCGAGTTGGGCGGCGTTCCTGCGCTCCCAGGCGGCTGGGGTGCTGGCCTGCGATCTGTTCACGGTGGAGACCGTGGGTCTGACCCGGCTGTACGTGTTGTTCTTCATCGGGCTGGACCGCCGCCGGGTCTGGCTGGCCGGGATCACCGCGCATCCCACCGCGGCCTGGGTCACCCAGCAGGGCCGCAACCTGCTGGCCGACATGGGCGAACAAGCCACCCAGTTCCGATTCCTCATCCGCGACCATGATTCCAAGTTCAGCGCCGGGTTCGACGCGGTGTTCACCGCCGTCGGCGCGGACGTACTCACCACGCCGGTGCGGACGCCGGTCGCGAACGCGTATGCCGAGCGGTGGGTACGCACGGTACGGCAGGAGTGTCTGGACTGGATTCTGATCTTCAACCGGCAGCACCTGCAGCACGTGCTGGACGTCTACGTCCGACACTACAACACCGGCCGGCCGCATCGTGGGGTCGCACTCGACGTCCCAGTACCGGTCGCTGGCGATGTTGATCCGACCGTTCCAGTCGAGCGGATCGACCTACTCGGCGGGCTCATTCACGAGTACCGCCGCGCTGCCTGACCACTGCCACCGCAGTGGTTCGCCGGTGGCCGCTCGGGCCGACATGGCCACGGCGCGCCATAACCCCGTCGTCCTCGCGATTCCGACCTCCCCTTGGCCCCGGTTCAGAGGCACCAGGCTCACCGTCATCGCGAGGGCCGGACACCTCGACCCAAGACGATCAACGCCGCAGCGCCGATCCTGAGCTTGCATCCTTCAGGCCACCAGCAGCACACCGACGCCGGCCGCGTCACCCAGGTCAGCCGTGGGCGCTGGCGTGCCCACGGCCCGGACACGTAGCCGTCCGCGTCCGCCCGGACGTCCGTCCGCTCGCGCGCGCCTGCGCGCGTAGGCGCACACCGGCCCCGAACGTCCGCGCGGACAACCGCCCCGCCCGCACGACCGAAAGGAGGATGCCACGCCCCCGACCACCGCCCCACCCGTCGAGCGGCTCGTCTACACCATCCGCGAGGCCGCCGCCGTCCTGCGCATCAGCCGCACCAAATTCTACGAACTCCTCACCGCTGGCGACATCAAATCCATCCACATTGGACGCAGTCGCAAGATCCCCGCCGACGCCCTCCGCGCCTACATCGACCGCCTACGCAACCCAGACCAACGAGGTGAGACGACATGACCACTCGACAGACCAAGACGCGCAAGTCCGACCGCAGGACCCCGAACCTCCGATCGAGCATCTACCAAGGATCGGACGGCCGCTGGCACGGCTGGGTAACCATGGGGATCAAGGACGACGGCTCGCCTGACCGGCGTCATCGCACCGGCCGGACTGAGGCGGAGGTCACGGCGAAGGTCCGCATGCTGGAGAACGAGCGGGACGCGGGCAAGGTCAACAAGCCTGGCCGGGCGCCCACAGTCGCCGAATGGATGACGACCTACCTCGACACCATCTGCGCCCGGCTCGTCGCGTCTGGCAGCATGGCGCCCCGCACGCTCGATGACTACAGGTCCAAGACACGGCTCTGGATCATCCCTATGGTCGGTCAGCACCGCCTCGACCGACTCCTGCCCGAACACCTCGACCGCGCGTACTGCCGCATGTTCGAGGCCGGATTGTCGCCAAGCACAACGCTGAAGGTCCACCGCATCCTGTCGCGCGCCCTCGCGATAGCGGTGCGCCGAGACCTCGTCGCCCGGAACGTGACGAAACTGGTCGACGCGCCCTCTCCTGACGAGCCGGAGATCACCCCTCTCACGAAGGAGGAAGCCCGGCTCGTCTTGAAGGCCGCCAGCGACGGCCGCAACGGCACGCGCTGGTCCGTTGCGCTCGCCCTGGGCATCCGCCAGGGCGAGGCCCTCGGCTTGCGCTGGGCCTACGTCAACCTGGAGACCGGCACCATCCGTGTGTGGTTCCAGATTGAATGCGGGCGGCAATGGCACCGGGCACCCTGTCCCAAGAACTGCACCGAACATGGGCACCGTCCAGATTGCCCCGCTGGCTGCAAGAAGCGGGCACACGCCTGCCCGCAAAAGACATGCAACCCGAAGACCTGCATCATCCACGCCCAACACTGCCCAAAGCGGTGCGGCGGGGGCGTCGCCTTCCGTCCCCGTAAGGGCAAGTCGAAGCTAGCAATCCAGTGCCCGCCGCAACTTCTCAAACTCCTCCGCGAGCACCGCAAGGCTCAGATGGTCGAGCGACTCGCCGCCGGCGCCGCATGGGTAGATCACGACCTCGTGTTCTGCCGGCAGAACGGCGCCCCGATCGACCGATCTGACGATTGGCGCGACTGGAAGGATCTGCTCCACGCGGCAGGCGTTCGCGGGGTGCGCGTCCACGATGGCCGACACACCGCCGCGACGCTCCTGATCGAGCAGGGCGTGCACCTACGGACGGTCCAAGAGATCCTCGGACACTCTCGCGTCACGGTGACCGAGCGATACACGCACGTGCCATCGCCGACGGCGAAAGACGCCGCTTCCCTCATCGACCGGGCTCTGTGGGGACCGTGAGCGCGGCGGCTCCCACGGGCTTGCCCCGGGCGGGGGATGGGGCGTGCGGCACGGTCGGCCCGAAACCGTCGGTACGGGCATCTACGCTGCGAGCGACACGCCACGACGGCCTCAGACGAGCCCGTTCGCCGCATCGATCGCGCCGGCCTTACGGGCGATTGGCACGAGTGAGCCGCTGCTCCCCGCGGGCCGGCCTCGGTGGCGTCGGCGCTCTACGCTACCATACCAAGCAGACCGAGGTCCCCCCACGCCGGGCACGTTGCGCACGATTTTCATTGTCTACGAGTCTCCCGGCCATTCTTCACTCAGTTTCACGCACTGTGAGGGGGACCTTCGACTCGAACGCCATCACACATAAGTGCGCGAGAGGTGACCCGCTTAGGCACTCTACGGGACGTCCGCCAGCGCTTGTCAGCTGACTGGCATATTCGATTCGGGTAGAGGGAAGCGGAATAGCCCCTTCACTAGCCCCTGAAAGTCCGCCTATGTGGTAGTCGCGAGGTCGGGCCGGAACGTATTTCGACACGTATGTCTCAGCCAGGTATTTGACATCAACCCAATAGAACCGACCAGCCGGCGTGAGAATCCACTCGAGCATTCGCGAAGTCATCGATTCGGACATGGAAGTGAGCGAGGCCACTTGCATCAGCGACATGCGGTTTGCGAAATCCAACGCCAGCCCGCAGCCAGAGATCCAGTACACTTCCGCACCCGGGCTCGCCGCCCACCGCAGCCCGCGCAGCCCATCACGCAGGATTGCCGCGCCAGCTCCGGGAACTGCCTCGACTAGCAGTCCGCTCTGCGAGATAAAGGTAGCACCTGACACACCTGGCTGGACGTACTCCTGAATAGCCACTCTAACGGGAGAGACGTGCGATACGAAGCGCACGACCTCCTCGGTAGATAGGGCACGAGTAGGGAGGTCAGTGCCCTCCTCCGACCTTATCCGCCAGGTGGTGCCTTCGACGTGGCGGTCGCGCAAGAATGCGTCAATGGACCAATAAGTACGCGGAACGCTCTGCGTGAGACTTGCCAAGAACCGAAGTCTGTCCTTTTTACTCCCACCTACCAAGATCGTACCAAGTCCTGATCCGAGTCGCCGCCATCCGGCATCGGGATGCTGAAAAGGCTCATCTGGGCATGCCTCCTCCTTAACTCGGCACGAATCTCAGCTTCCGCGTCGCGATTCTCCAGTTCTTCACGTCGGAGTGACCGGAAAGCCACAGACCCATCTGGGAAGAGCGCCCTGACGAGTTCGAGGCCATAACTTCCCCGCGCATCAAATAGTCGATATCCGTCCCTCATTCGCCTGAGGATGTCTTGTCGCAGGATGTCGACCGCGTCATCGACGGTTTCCACCTGGTAGCTGCGCACCTCCCGGTCCTTCCTTTCCTTCCGCCGACCAAGCTTGACGAAGACCGTGGGAGGTCTACCGATCACATAGTATGAGATGTATTTGTCCTGGTTTCTCTCTTGGTTTAGACAATTGAGGAAGATAGACAGACTTGGCTCGGCGTCGGTCGCCGAGGGCAAGCTATCTCGCTTACGGAGAAGCTCCAGAAACGGTTTCGAAGGGCCAAAGAGCGGGCTGGGAAGAGCGTCCAAGGAGCACCACCTCAGCTCGGCGCATCGTTCCGGCTCCAGATTCCTTAGATCACCGACATACCTGGTGACCTGGACACCGATCTGTACGTAGTGCGTGTTGGTGTACGGGGTATTTACCGACTTCCAAACGTACAGCATCTGCGCCTTGAGACCGGTCTCCTCAGCGAGTTCCCGCGAGGTAGCATCCTCGAATGACTCGCCGAATTCGAGATGTCCGCCAGGCAGGGCCCATTGACCATCCCCAAATATACCTCTCCGCCTTCCGAGGAGGACAGAGCGATGCCAGCCCCTGCGCGTAACAATTGCCTGTACGCCGACCGTTGGTCGGGGGGGCGAATCTGGCACGGCTATGACGCCTCCGCGACCACGGCAGGCGCCGAGCGAAGCTGCGATCCCATCCGCTCGGCAACATCACGAGCCGATTGAGCCAGATCCTTCCGATTGAGCCGTTCGGCCAGTTCAGCCACTAGCTCATTCGCCTCCGCGATCCCCCGCAGCCACGACACGCGCCATGCGTACGCGAGCGAGCCCTGGGCCAGTTCCAGACCCTGCTCGTCCTGTCCGAGCGCCGCGAGGCAACTCGCTTGTCCCAGCATTGCCACGCCGATCTCCCTTGTGTTGGGCTCGGAGCGCCGCCGTGAGACGCGCTCCGCGCGTTCAAAGACACCGATTGCCTTCTCGATCAACCCGTCATTGGCCGACGCTTGGCCCAAAGCGAGCCATGCCGAACCCTCCGAATTCATCAGGTCGATTGCCTCGTCTGAATCACTGCTCCAAGCTCTAGCACAGATCTCTGCTGCGGCCCTGCGGTGATCGGCCACGTCTCGCTCATTGCCGAGCCTGCCATGGGCAACTAACGCCCGCCTGTGCGCCTGGAACCGCAGCCTGTTCTCGCGCGGATTAAGGCTCAGCGCACGCTCAGCAAGACTGGCAGAGTCCGAGAAGTCCCTACGCAAATAGAACTTGATCCAGCTCCACCAGATCAACCAGTCCGCAAGATCGGCCTGCCGAAGTGACCGTGCGACCATTCGCTCACACCAGGATTCCGTAAATGTCCAGTATCCCCGCTCCACGATATATGAAAAGAGCCAGCGGTAGATGCTAGTGACGCTTCTTAGGTCATCCTGCTCGAAGGCGTTTGCCATGAGTCTCTTGAGGTTCTCGAATTCCTTGTCAAGATGTAGGAAGTTCGACCAATCTGACGTCGGCTGGCCGCCGTACTGGCGTGCCCAGTTCTCAAGGTAAGCCTGAACCGCGTGCCGACGCTCGCCTTCCCTATCATAGCGTCTGGCCTTCCGTGCCACATACTCCCGCACAATGGGGTGCGCCCACGTGTACTGACCGATGAACAGCTCTTTGACTAGATGAGCATCAAGGAGCATCTCGATCGCGCGTTCGACGGTGCTCCTCTTCATCTTAGAGACTGACGCGAGCCCGTCGAGTGTGAAGGTGACCGGAAAGCTTCCACTCCAAACCAGGCACGATTTAGCAGGCCGACTCAGTCGTGAGTAGAGGCCGCCCAGCAAGAACTCGTATATGCCGCCCTGGACGGTCTCATCGATTTCGTCGATATGTAGAAGAGTGTTCGATAGCGTCGAGCAGCATAACCATCGCTTCGGGCCATCCATTTGAGGCGACCAGAAGGCGCTCGACGTCTTCCGGCCGCGCATTTCCGATCTTTCTCCCCAACACCGGACTCCTCTGCACCCAGAGGCTCAACAGTTCAGCCATCTCGTCTCTAGTTAGGCCAGTATGTTCGATCTCCCAGAGATGAGGGATCCGATATCTCACGTCGCGCGCATCGCGCATCGTCACGAGCGCCCGACTGGGCGGCGGTAGGTCTGCCAGAAAGTCGATGACTGAGGAATGGACGCCGTCTAGGTTGTCGAGTAAGAGCAATGTCGGCACGGTCTCGAGGTGGCTGAGCAGATGCTCTATGCTTCTATCCATCGAGTCAGGATTTGGATTTCGGATGGGCAACTGGAGATGACACTCATCCACGATGTCTGAGACGGTCAGGACTCGGTCCTTCCCGCTAATTAGGGCATGGCCCGTGTAGCGCGCGACAATTTGAGCGACGACCCGACGCGCCGTCGCGGTCTTCCCGACGCCGGGTAAGCCGGAGAGACAAACGACGCTCGATTGCGGTGCCGCGAGGGCTGAACTCAACTTCTCGATGAGAGTTTGAACGCCGTCCTTATGCGCGACGAACGGTTCGCGGTTATCGGTCAGCGCCCTTTCTACCCTGATCGTCGAGCGCGTCCTCGTGATCGCATTGTTGAGGGCGGCTGCGAAGTCATCGAAGCCTTCGATATACGCGATGTGGCACGAGGTTGACGACTCCATTAGATCTTGCACCATGGACGCTACCGGGTCGCCTCTGCGGGCCAGCCAGTATAGCCCGAGTGGAACGCCCGCTCTTGCCGCCGCTGTCAGCACTTCCATTATACTGTGATCGCGGCCAGAGTACCCTACGACGACCAGTCCGCCTTGCGCACAGGCTCGCTGCAGCTTCGCGGCCTGCGATGCGCCAAGGTGCCTTAGTTCGCCTTGGGTGTTGGCTAATCGATCAAACAGATAGTCACCGTGAAGCTTGTACAAGGTCGGCTGTGACTCGAAGTCGCCGGTACCGGCGACTTGTTCGTCGTACGAGACCACGCGAAGTGTCGTCAGCTGACCTGCGGACTGCTCGATAAGGGTGTCAAAGTTCGCGGTATACAAATCTTTGATTACCCGGGCTTCCACGACCTTCGCTAGGGCCCAGTGTGCGGGCGATGGCTTCTGGTTGACGAAGAAGGGCTCGAGAAACGTGCGCCGGAGCCGCGGTGTCGGTCTAATAAGCTCCAATATGTCGGAGTATGCTGTGTCCGGGCTCTGTACCAGACCTTCCTCACTCAACCACAGTTCAACCTGGTCGTATGACGCTGCGTCGTCCCTATGGTGCATCCGGTAGAGGCGGTACTTTGCCTCGCGGGTGATGCCGTCAGCCGTTGGTATTCCAGCTCCAGCCGAGCAACCCGCTCCCATGAAGAGAGCAAATTGCCCGGCATGCTCCGGGGCGGCAATGAGGTCCACAACGACCCGAACGTCAATCTGACGCATTGTGGATTCTCTGATATATACATAGGGGCACATAGTGTTCCACCCTCGGAAGCAAGTCCGGCACCACATCCTTTCGAACGGGACATCCCCTACCTGTGTCGCTGCTGCAAATACTCAGCTCATTTGGAGTGGTAGTCGCAATGATGGATTGGCCGTTCCATACATATCCATTGAGGGACGGCTGATCAACGAGCAGACCGCAGGCATGGACTGAGCCGTCTGGCATGAACTGCAGGTTAGTTCTGTCGCGGACGGCACACGCCTTGTCATCGAGAGCCGACTTGGGATTAGACGTGCTGTCCGCAACTAGATACGCCGCCTGACACTGGATTGAAAGATCGCTACGCATCGGCACGTAGCGGGCTACCCTGTCGCACAGGGCGAGCCACGCTTCTGGGTCGACGCTCTCTTGGCCGTCACGGGCTCTTCCAGTTGGCGAAACCCAGTGGATGTTAAGGAGTCGGCAGCCTGATTCCTCAGCCAGTTGAATCAACTGACCTAATTCTTCATACGAGCCCGGCGTGATGCTGCAAGTAATTACGAATGGCATTTGACGTTCGCGTAGTATCTTCATACTTCCGCACGCCTGAGAGAAAGTACCCCCGCCGCGAACTCGATCGTTTGTATAAGCCGTGGCACCATCAAGGCTTACGTAGCTGACATCAATCAGGTCGGCAGCAGGGGAGCCTAGGAGCCTCTGAAAGGGCCGTGAGCCGTTCGTCACGAATCGGTTCGCTGGTATTCCGATTGTACGGGGGAGGCTGAGTATCTGAACGATGTCGGGATGCAGCGACGGCTCGCCGCCCAGGAGGGCGACATCCTGCACGCCAGCCGCACGTGCCCATCGAAGGATTGACTCGATCGTCTCCAAGCTCATATTGCGCGTGGTCTTGAAGTACTCGTTGCCCAGGAAACATGTCCTGCACTTGAGGTTACAGGTCGAGTTTATGTATAGATCGATGCTGTCACCATGGTACGACATGGGCAGCATGCTCTTTGTCCGACTGCCCTCGTGCGACATCGCCTGCGCTGCGCGGTCGCCAGTTCTTCTGCCAGATCGACCCGTCGTACCCGCTGTCCCTTGTAGTGACCCGTGCGTGGCGCCTGGCGTTCTCGTGCGGTATCCGCCCATACACGTAGTGTGAGGGATCCTCCCGACCAGCGCTACGGCCCTCAACCCCGGCGCTCGTCCGCGTCGCATCGTACGTGGGCGGCCGCAAAGGCTGGCGACCGCTGCCGGCGCCACCAGGAGTCCGATGTTCTGCGGCGGCGCGGCCACGTTCCTACCCCGTGGAACCTGCCTCTCGCGAGGACGGGCATGAGTCAAGCCTCGGAGGTGGCCGCGAGCCCTCGGACGCTCAGAGAATCGACTGCTCGGCATGCCACCCCCGGGACGATACGTCGGACGACTGCAACCAAGACTGCAGCCAAGCAATCTGGACAGGCGTCGGCGTGCGAAGGATACACACTGGTCAGGGCGGAGGCTCCGGGATTCGAACCCGGGACGGGCTGTTAACCCGAACCGCATTAGCAG
>Ga0137365_10001629_pt1 | contig 17600 bp, 21 predicted proteins | sample SagtaG_9_FD_104799 | JGI IMG/M metagenome (GOLD analysis project Ga0137365, IMG submission 104799) | Vadose zone soil microbial communities from Sagehorn Ranch, Mendocino, California, USA - Sage1_L_40_16 metaG | ecosystem: Environmental > Terrestrial > Soil > Vadose zone | place: USA...
CATCGTGGCGGGCCTGCTGCTCGAATCGATCGGCATCAGGATCGGACCCTGGTCACCGCTGACGGTGGCGCTGCTCATCCTGGCGGTCGGCACCAACTTCACCGCCGTGCAGCGGGTGTGGGTGGTCTGGCAGCAGAACCGGGCTGAGCTGCGGGCCATCCGTGGGCAAGCCGCTCAATCGGGCGGCTCAGAGCAACCTGCCGAAGCGCAACCGGTACGGGCGGCGATGCGGCGCTTCTTCGAGAATCTGGGCAAGACCTGATCCGGGTATAGCCGCGCGCCACTAGGTATCATGTGGGGCGTGCAGGTCGCGATCTATGCCGACCGTGATCCGGGCGGCAAGAAACTCATCGCCACCCTCAAGCGACGCCTCAAGAATGAAGAGATCCGCGCCTGGCAGATTCAAAGGCAGGCGCCCTTCACCCTGGTCCATGCCGGCGACCGTTACGCGAAGATCCGCGTGACCTTCGTGCCCGCCGGCACGCCGACGTTCAGCCGCGCGGCCAAAGCCGGCTTGCTGGGCGCGTTCAAGAACCCGGAGCCGGCGCTGCTCGCCACCATCTCGGATGGCCAGTCCGCCGATCGCGTCCTGGGCTTCGTCGTCGGCATGCTCACCCGCCATGCCGAGCCGCTCGGCGTATCCGGCGTCGGCATCCCGCTCAGCCGATCCGCCTCCAGCCGCTAGCTCGTCTCGGTTTCCGTGGCGACACCGCCGCGTAGGCCGAAGAGGTGTTTCTGCCAGGCCAGGTAGATCACGATCGCGACGTTGATCAGCAGGATGCTGATGCGCACTGGGGTCTGACGGTTGAGCACCTCCGAGACCTCCAGCGGAATGCCGATGCAACCGGCGATGACGGTGAGGTACTCGGCCCAGCGGCGCCGGCGCGCCAGCCCCACGGCTTCCGTGAGTTCCAGCAACCCGAAGAGCAGCGCGCCGATCCCGATGAGCAGCACGGTCCGCGTGGAAAACTGGCCAACGGGGCGTAGCACCGTGCCGAGCACCCGCGGGATCAAGCGGCGTTCCGGGTTGACGTCCAGCTCGGCCACCCACTGGCGGACAAGCGAAACGACGCTGCGGCTCCGCGTCAGCAGTGCGATCCCCAGAATGAACACCAGACTGCCGCGGATGGCCCGCTCCAGAATGATGAGGCGGACCACGGTATCGACCGGCTGCGTCTCGCGCCCAAGCTCGCGCTTGATCTTCTGCCATAAGGTCACTGCGGCAACGCCTCGAGCAGGCGATCGAGATCCTCGTCGCTGTTGTAGTAGTGGGGCGAGGCACGCAGAAAATCGCTGCGCAACGAGATGATGACGCCGGCTTCCCGCAAGCGCGTATGCAGTTCAGCCGGCACCATCCGTGGATGGCGGAACGACACGATAGCGGAACGCTCCGATGGCATCGTCGGTTTCAGCACCAGCTCGTAGCCGCGGCTTGGCAATTCGTTGCGCAGCCGGTCGGCCAGCCGGAGCACGGCGTCTTCGACCGCCGGCGGGCCGGCGCGCAGCAGCAGGTTGACGGCGGCTCCCATGCCGAGAATGCCGGGATAATTCGGGGCCGCCTCTTCGAAGCGGCGGGCATCCGGCTTGAGCGTGAGGTCATATTCGAAGTACTCTTCATCGCGGACCACGCTGTCGGTGCCGACCGTTACCGGAGTCAATCGCTCCAGCATCCGCGGTCCGATGTACGCGAAACCCACTCCGATTGGGCCTAACAGCCACTTCTGGGCGCCGGCGCAGAGGAAGTCCACCGGCGTGGCTCGCAGGTCCAGCCGCATGGCACCGGCCGCCTGGATCGCATCGACCACCAGCAGGACATCGCGGCCCTTGAGCGCGGTGCCGAGCGCGGCGAGATCGGTGCGAAACCCGCTCCAGAATTGGACGGCGCTGATGGCCAGCACGCGAGTACGTCGGTCGCAGAGTCGGACCAGCGCCTTGACGTCGATGCGCCCGTGCTCGGCGCGGTAGAGGCGCAGCTCGACGCCTTTTCTCGAAAGACCCATCCAGGGGTAGATGTTGGCCGGAAATTCCCGGTCCACGCCGACGATGTTGTCACCGGCTTCCCAGTCGAGACCCACCGCCACCAGGCCCAGCCCTGAGGTCGTGTTCTTCGTGAAGGCGATTGACTCCGGACCCACGGCGAGCAACTCCGCGATCCGTCCGCGAACCTGGCCGCGAAACCGCTCCCAGTGCGCCAGGTCGAACGGTTCCTCGGTCAAACGCGAGAGGAACACCTCGATCGTGGAGCGGACGGGCGTCGCCAGTGGCGCGATGGCGGCGTGATCGAGGTAGGCGTACCGCCGTGTAATCGGATATAGCGCTCGCATCTCCTGCGGCGTGAGCGGCATACCTTGGGCACACTACACTAGGAATGTTGGGCGAGGCGACCACCATTGACATCTCGGACTTCGAGCGGGTCGACATGCGCGTCGGCCGGGTCCTTCTGGCCGAGCCCTTTCCGGAAGCCCGCAAGCCCGCCTACAAGCTTCGCATCGATTTCGGGCCGCTCGGCATCCGGCGCTGCAGCGCCCAGCTGACGGTGCATTACCGCCCAGAGGATCTGCGCGGCAAGCTGGTGATCGCCGTCCTCAACTTTCCGGCGCGACAGATTGGTCCGGTGCGCTCGGAGGTCCTCGTCCTGGGTGTTCCTGATCCGGACGGCGCCGTCGTGCTACTCGCGCCAACCGTCGACGTTCCGCTCGGAGGTCGCGTCTTCTGAGCGTTCCGCCGCTGACCCCATACCTGGTGAGTGAATGGCACGATCAGGCGACCGGCGCCCGCGGGTGGTTCGTCATCGACCGCCTGATCGGCGGGATGTGTTCCGGTGGCATCCGCATGCGGCCGGGCGTGACCGTCGACGAGGTCACCCAGCTGGCACGCACCATGTCGCACAAGATGGCCGTCCTCGACATCCCCTACGGCGGTGCCAAATCCGGAATCGACTGCGATCCGGCTTCCGCGCAGGCGCCCGCCGTGCTGCGCGGCTTCATCGAGGCGATGCGTCCTTTCATCGCCGAGCGCTACGCGACTGGGGCAGACCTCGGCACCCGTGAGGACGACATCATCGCGGCCTGCCAGCTCGGCGGCTTGACCCACCCCCTGCAGGCGGGCTTCAAGACCGACGGCGGGGCCGGGCTCAGCCGCGTCAAGCAGGCATTGGCGCTAAGCAGCGAAGGCATCCCCATCACCGAGTTGATCGCGGGCTACGGCGTCGCGGAATGCACGGCGGAGGCCAGCGACGTGCTCGGGGTTCCGCTGAGGGGCGCGACGGTTGCCCTCCAGGGGTTCGGCAACGTCGGGGGCGCCGCCGCCCGCTACCTCGACCGCGCCGGGGCCCGCATCACCGTCGTGGCCGACATCGAGGGGAGCATCATCGACGAGGGCGGCCTTGACGTGCCGCACCTGCTCTCGATCCGCGACCGATACGGCCGGGTTGATCGCAAACGGCTGAAGCCCGGAACGCGCCGCGAACCCGAGCCCGCCTGGCTCAGCCATCAGGTGGACATCATGATCCCGGCGGCGATCGGGAACGCGATCCGCGCCGACAACCAGGCGACGATCAAATGCCGCCTGCTGGTCGAAGCCGCGAACAACCCGGTGACGCCGGAGGCGGAGGCGCAGCTTGAGGATCGTGGCGTCACCATCCTGCCGGACTTCGTCGCCAACGCGGCCGCGGCTTTTCTCTTCGGCGGCCTCCTGGAGAAGCGACTGGAGCCAACGCTCGATTCGATCTTCACGGTAACCAGCCGCCAGCTCCGCAGCACGACCCGGGAGTTGCTCGAACGGGCGCACCGCGAAGGGGTTTCCAGCCGTCGCGCGGCCGAGGAAATCGCCGAAATGCGCCTGCGGGCGCAGCGGATCTAGAACCGCTGGGCGTGGCGGCGCATCATGCAGTCGTCCATCACGACATCCAGCCCCGCCGCGCGAGCCCGCGTCGCGGCGGCCTCGTCGACGACGCCGTCCTGGAGCCAGACGGCGGCCGCCTTGATCGCGATGGCGTCGTCCACGACCGGACCCACGAACTCCGATCGCCGAAAGACCTCGACCACGTCGACGGGCTGCGGGATGTCACGGAGGCCCGGATAGGCGCGGTCGCCGAGGACTTCCTGCACATTGGGATTGACCGGGATGATGCGATAGCCCGCCCGTTGCAGGTAGCGCGCGACACCGTGGCTGGGACGATGCGGATTGGCGCTGAGGCCGACGACGGCAATCGTCCTCGCCGAGTTCAGGATCTTTTCCGCGACGTCCACGACCTGGGGGGCCACACATTCACTCTACAGGCGATAATCCCGCGAGCCTGACTTAGAATTCGCGCGTGGTACCTCACAGCCGGCTCTCGCCCATCCCTACCCAGATCGTGGACGCCTTCCGCGCGGTGGCGCCGGCGATCGAGGCGTTTGCCCGCGAGCACGATCTGCTGATCGACCGCTACCGGCGGGGCAAGCCATCCTGGGAGCTACGCTTCGCGCGGCGGGTGGGCGGCCAGGCCGTGCTCACCATCAGCTACCGGGAGCGCACCGGCCACGTCCTCGACGTCAGCACCACCTGGTGGGTCGACGACCTCGCGACGGAGACGCGCCGGTTGCGCTCCGAGAAGATCGGCGTGTACGACCGGCGCGCGCCATCGGCCGAGCTGGTGCAGCTGCTCGACGCTGGACTTGCCATGGTGGATCACTGGACCCTGTCTGATCTGGGTCCGCCGCGCGGTCCCTTTCCGGGCACATCAGCCGCCCCCGGCGTGGAAAGGGCGGCGAGATTGTCACTCCGATGACCAATCCCGGCGAGGACCGCGCCGCCGAGGAGGAGCTGCGACTGGCATTCGGCCGGGCCATCGGGTTCACGCTCGCCGCGCTTATCCTGCTGCTCGGCGGCGGCATCCTGCTACTCCTGATCGCCGCCGCCTTCTTTCGCTTCGCCTTCGGCGGCTAGCGCACTGACTCGAGGCGCCGGGCCGCCGACGGGTGCGGCGCATCGACAGCGCCCGGGTGAAGGATGCCCGCCATGATCTCTACGCTGTCCACAAGGCGAGGACCGGGACGGCTGAAGAAAGCGTTGCCGTCAACCACCCAGGTCTGCGCTCGCAGCGCCTCAAAGCGCCCGCCCGCGGTCTCGACCTCGCGCAGGCTGCGGTCGAGGGAAAAGCCGCACGCCATGACGACCACGACCTCGGGATCGGCGTCGATCACCTGCCGCCAATCGATCAGGTGCGCCGGTTGGCGCGCCACGCCAAGCCGCTCGTCGCCGCCGGCGATGGCGACGAGTTCTGGAGTCCAATGGCCGCAGTTGAAGGGCGGGTCGATCCACTCGAGGCAGACCACCTTCCGCCGGGGACGGCCCGCCAGCCGCTGCTCGACGGTTGTGACTCGCCGTCGAAGCGAATCGCAGAGGCGCTCCGCGGTATCCGACCGGCCGGCCAGGGCGCCGACGACGCGGATGTTCTCGAAGACGTCGTCGAGGGTTTCCGGTTCGAGCGAGACGAGCTGCGGCGACGAACCCAGCCGGCGCGCGGCCCGCTCCACGATCGGATAGGAGACGGCGCAGACTTCGCAGAGCTCTTGCGTGAGGATCAGGTCGGGACGGAGCGCCTCCAGGAGCGGCGCATCGAGTGAGTAGATGCTGCTCCCCTGGTGCACGAGCTCTCGGATGTGCCGGTCCACGTCGGCACCGGAACGCGTTCCTGACAGCACGCTGCGGGTGAGGACCGGCTTGCCCCGGATCGACTCCGGGTAATCGCACTCATGGGTGACGGCCACCAGATCGTTCTCCAGGCCCAGGGCGCAGACGATCTCGGTGGCGCTGGGCAGCAGCGAGGCGATGCGCACTCAGCGATCGGCCGGGACGAAGGGATTCAAGAGCATCTCTTCTTCGATCGTCGTCGACGGCCCATGGCCCGGATAGACCACGGTCTTCGGCGGTAGGCAGTAGAGCACGTTACGGATGCTGAAGATGATCTTCTGCGTATCACCACCCGGAAGATCGGTCCGGCCGATGCCACGCTGGAACAGCGTGTCACCCGCAAAACAGTCCAGCCCGAAGAGAAAGCAGACCGATCCCTGGGTGTGGCCCGGCGTATGCAAGACGCGGATGCTCACGTCCTGGAACGACAGGGCCGTATCGTGGGCCAGCGTGGTGTTGATGGAAAACGGCGCAAAGCCGGTGGGCACAAACGGCATCTGGCCGAATCGCTCCCAGTCGAGGATGGCGAGGTCATCGGGATGCATGGCGATCGGCGCACCGGTTTCCCGATGCACTTGGGGAACACCGCTGACGTGGTCGATGTGTCCATGGGTCACGAGGATGCGCTCCACGGTCAGCCCGTCCTGGCGAACACGCTCCAGCACGCGGTCGACCTGCAATCCCGGGTCGACCGCGAGTGCGGCCGTCGTGTCGCGCCGCCGGATCAGGTAGCAGTTCTCGCCGAAGAGATCGTCGGGAAAGACGGCGACGGCGAGCTTTTCGCGCAGCGCCTCCGCCGGCGTCATCCGGCGCCGATCTCCCAGGAGGCCGAGGTCAGCACCTCCGGGCCGGCGTCCGTGATCACCACCATTTCCTCGAGGCGAACACCACCCCAGCCCGGGATGTAGATCCCCGGCTCGTTGGTGATCACCATCCCGGCCCGCAGCGGCGTGTGGTCGGTGGGCGACAGGAAGGGTCGCTCGTGCACCTGCAATCCGATGCCGTGCCCCAGGCCATGGCCGAAGGCGTGCGTCTCGCCGGCAAGCACCTCGCGGGCCCGCCGGTCGACGGCATCGGCGGCCACACCCGGCTTCATCAGGGCCATCGATTCGAGCTGCGCCTGACGAACAGCCTCGATCACGCGGGCCTGCTCGGTGCTCGGTTCGCCGACCACGATCGTCCGGGTGGTGTCGCTGTGGTAGCCGGCGGCGGTCGCGCCGAAATCCACCACCACCATGTCGCCGCGCTCCAGCACACGGTCGGAGGCGCGGCCGTGCGGCAGGGCGCCGCGTTCCCCGGCGGCAACGATCGACTCGAAGGCTGGACCGTCGGCTCCCAGCTCGCGGAAGGTCTGCTCCAGCAAGAACGCGACATCGCGCTCGCGCAGCCCCGGCCGGATCGCCCCACGGACGCGATCGAAGGCACGGCCGGCGATCGCGGCGACCGCCCGCAGCAGTTCGACCTCCTCGGGCGTCTTGACGATCCGCAGCTCCTCCACCAGGCCCGCGCTGGCCACCAGGGTGTGTTCGCCAGAGAGAGCGGCCGAAAGCCGCTGGTGCTGATCGAACGTCAGATGCTGCGACTCGAAGCCGACCCGGCGCAGACCGAGGGCCTTCAGACGCTGCGCGACCAGCGCCCAGAGGCCGTGCGACGGCCCGGATCGGACGAGCGTGAAGCCCGGGGCTTCGGCTTCCATCTGAAGCCAGTAGCGGCTGTCGCCCAGGATTTCCGCGTCGGTACGACCGATGACCAGGTAGCCGAGGCTGCCGCTGAACCCCGACAGATACCGAATGTTCTCGAGCGTCGTGATGACCACACCGTCAAGCTCGAGGTCCACCAGGCGCCCCCGCAGGGCGGCGACCCGGCCCGCCGCTTGGTCACGTCGCATCGGCGCTCATGATACGAAGGGCGCGCCGAAACCGTCTCAGCTGATGCCCTCGGGCCGTCCGGAGCCGAGCGAGCTGAGGGGCTCGGTGGCCAGTTCAGCAAGCTGCCCCAGCAGGTCCATTGCGGCGTCGACCGGCTCCGGCCGGTAGACGGCGACCGCGCCCCAGATCGCGCCGCGCTGCGCCATCGGCGTCGCCGCCACCGCGCCGACCGGCGGCTCGGCGCCGTGTAGGAGGTGTCGAGACCAGCGACTGTGCCCAAGGTCGTGGATGACCACCGGTTTTTCCGTGTACAGGGTCCATTCCAGGAGCGCCTCGAGCACTGGTGCCAGCTCCTCGAGGTGATCCGGCCGACCGGGTAGCGCGAAGCTGTCCTTGTTCCAGCGACCCTCCGCGTCCCAGAAGACGACCATTCCGCCGGCCGCCTCCAGCATCTGGAGCGCGCGTCCCAGCAACAGGTTGGCCGCCATCTCCCGGACATGGCTCGTCTGGGCGATCGGGTCCGGCTCCCGCGCCGGCGCAAGCGGGCGTTCCACTCTGGCTGCTTCCTCCTGACGTCCAGCCTAACTGGCCGTCTCGATGCTGACAAGGCTCATGAGTCGCAGTCGCTATTGACACGCTTGGGATTTTGGGCGAGGCTGGGGCCGGGAAGGGCCCATTGAGGCCAGGGAGGGTATCGACGACCGAGGCAGAAGGTCCACTCGCGGCGTCGACGCTATCGTCCGAAACAGCGATCGCCCCGGGGACGGCCCAGGCTCCGGCGCCGGATACAGGGCGGCGGGGATCGGGGCGCCGCTGGCTGATCATTGGCGGCATCGCGCTGGGATTCGTGGTGATCATCGGCTACGTCCTCGGTGGCGCCGCGGCGGCGGGCGGCCCTGTTGCCCGCGCCGACAGTGCGCTCCACACGGCGGTCAGCCACAACAACGATATCGTCGACAGCTTCAGCAACGATCCCTTCAAGGGCATCGATCTCACATCCGACAATCCCGACATTGCGGCGGCCAAGGCCGCCGTGGCCACCGACAAACAGAAGGTCGTGAAATGGCAGGCCATGGTGTCGAGCGATCGTGCCACGCTCCGCAACGTTCGCCCCGAGCTAAAGAGCTCCGTTTTCACGCTGCCCGAGCAGGGGACGCTCGACCGGCATCGTCAGCGGGTCGACGCCGCCTTGTCGGCGTTGAACACCGCCCAGAAAGGCATCGATCTGTATACGAAAGAGTTCGCCTTCGTCGATCCCTTCCTCGACGCGATGGCCGGGTTCGAGGCGATCGGAAAGGCGGGGACCGCGAACGACATCGCCGGGGTCAAGGCGCAGCTACCGGGTACCGGCGCCAGCATGCAAAAAGCGATCGACCTGGCCCAGCCGCCGGCCGTTCCGGCCGAGCTCGCTCCGGCCCTGAAGGGGATCCAACACGTCTTGACCGACCTCCAGAGCCTGGTCACGGCGGTCGAGGCGAACGACGCCTCCGCGGCGCAGAAGGCCGGCACCGCACTCGAGGCCGATGCCGCCGTTCTGGACAAATACGACTGGACCGCCGCCGAGACCGCGACCAAAGCGCTCTTCCAGCCGCTGATCGACGCCTACAACCGGGATATGAAGATCGCGGCCGGCAGCTAACCGGCGGGCCGGGAGGCGGCGTTCCGCCGTGAGCGCCAGCTCCGGCCGAATAACAGCGTCAGCACAAAGACGAGCACGCCGAGGCGGATCGCGGCATCCGCCAGGTTGAAGTCCGTCGGCCACAGGTGGACTTCGATGAAGTCGATGACGCTTCCCAGGCGCACGCGGTCGATCAGGTTGCTGCTGGCTCCGCCGGCGACCGCGCCGAGCGCGGCGGCACCGACCGTGCCGGGCGCGCCGCGTATCACAACGACCGCCACCGCAGCGACAACCAGGATGGACGCCACAAGGAAGACCAGGTTGTGGCCGCGAAGCAGGCCGAGGCTGGCGCCCGAGTTGCTGGTCAGTCGGAACCACAGCCAGCCGCTGATGACCGTGACCTCGTGGTCCGGCCGGAGGGAGCCTCGAGCCCAAACCTTGGTGGCCTGATCGGCAGCGATAACCAGCGGGGCAATAGCGCCCGATGTTAGGACATCGCGGCGCCGGGCCATCGTGGCCATGCTAGCGGGCCGGCCCGGAATGGCTAGGGCTTCGGCGTCGGGTGTGGCGAGTTCGCCGTGCCGTTTCCCTGGCCGGTGCCGTTCGGTGAGGCGCCGGGATTGCCGTTGCCCTTACTGGCGGTCTCGAGCGCCTGGGCGGCTCGGTCGCGCGCTTGCGTGATGGCATTCAAGGCCGTGGGGTTCGTGACCTGGCCCTGAAGGCCGGCAAGCTGCGCGTCGTGGGTCGCGATCGCCTGCCGCAGGCGGTTCTCCATCGCGGCTCCGACCGCCGGATCGCTCTGCTTCTCCGCCTGGATCACGAGCGCGGCGTCGTTGAGCTGGTCATTCAGGGCGCTGAGCGCCCGGTCGGCGAGATCGACCCGATGGTGAGCGAACATCGCCTGGGCCTCGGTCAGCCGGGTCCTGGCGAGGTCGAGGTGGTAGGCCAGTTGATCCGAGGCGCCGAAGGTGAGGGCACCCCGGGTGTTCTCGAGGACTCCTTTGAGCGGATAGAAGACCGAGTCCGGGAGGCTGTCCGCGGATGCCGCGACGGCCCCGGCCACCAGCAACACCACGGCGGCCAGCGTCGCCAGGACCAGGCGACGGATCGGATGGACGCGCACTCGCGCCGAATTGGACTGCTCGACGGCGGCCAGCACCAGGTTCCAGCCCCGAATCTTCGCTCCGGGCGGAGGAACGTAAGGTTCCACGGCACGAAGACGTTCCGCCAGCCGCTCCAGCCGCTCGATTTCTGGCGTCAATTGACCGCCCTCCCCTGCAATGCGCGCTCCAGGGAGCCCAACGCGCGGTGTTGCAGCGCCTGCACGGCCCCGACACTCTTCCCCATGATGGAGGCCACCTGCGCGGCGGTGAGGTCCTGGAAGAAGCGGAGGATCAAAACCTGTTGCTGCTCGTCCGTCAACTCGCGGATGGCGGTGTGCAGGTCCGCGTTCGAGAGTTGCTCGACCGCCAGCTCCGAGGGATCGGCCGATTCCAGTGCCGGTGCGTGCTCGAGGGAAACGAGCACCACTTTGCCGTGGCGGCGGTAGTGGTCGATGGTGGCGTTGTGCGCGATGCGGTAGATCCAGGAGGAAAAGGCGACGCCCTGATCCTGGAACAGATCGAGGCGAGTGAGGGAGCGGGTCATGGTATCGATGGCCAGGTCCTCCGCGTCCTCAGCGCGCCCCAGGCGGGCGTAGACATAGTTGTAGATGCGGTCGAAGTAGCGCTCGTAGAGAGCGCGAACGGCGTCCTGGTCCCCTTTGCGCACCCGCTCGATGAGGGGGCGATCGTCGTCGGACGCCGCCTTTCCCAGTGGGCGCATTGGGTGCCATTATGGGTTGTGCCGACTTGGGCGGGCGGCCACGAAGCTCCTACGAATTGACGCATGGTCACCTTCTAATACGCGCCACCGGCTGGCGGCCATATTGGCCGAGCGCACTCGCGACAAGATTGTCGCGGGGTTCTCGCGATCAGGTGACGACGATCGAGCCGGCCTCCCCCTCGGTCAATTCGCCGATGACGGTCCCGGCTACGCGCCTCGCTTGTAGCGCCGCCATCAGGGGTGCCGCGGCGGTGGCGGGGACGGCGAGCAGCAGTCCGCCAGAGGTCTGGGCGTCGCAGAGCAGGATCTGCCGGGCAGCCGACAGGTGCGCCGGCCAGCGGACGCGGGACGCGAGAAAGCGCTCATTCGATCGGGTGCCTCCCGGCACCTCGCCAGCGTCCGCGAGCATCTCGGCTCCGGGAAGAAACGGAACCGAGGCCGCCTCCACTCGGGCGGCGACGCCCGATGCTCGGGCCAGGTAATGGAGGTGTCCGAGCAGGCCGAACCCCGTGACGTCGGTGGCGGCATGGACCTCCACGGTCGCCATCGCGTCGGCAGCGTCGCGATTCAGCCGCAGCATCCCCTCGATGGCGGCCGCGGCGGAGGCCGGGGGCGCAACCTGATGCTTGATCGCGGTCGAGATGACACCGGTGCCGAGTGGCTTGGTCAGCACCAGGCGGTCGCCAGGCCGGCCACCTCGATTGCGGCGGACGCGGTCAGGGTGGACGGTGCCGGTCACGGCGAGACCGTATTTGGGCTCGCGGTCGTCGATACTGTGGCCGCCCAGGATGTCGATGCCCGCTTCGCGGACTTTCTCGAGGCCCCCGCGCAGAATGTCCGCCAGCACCGACGGGCCCAGCTCCTTGATGGGAAAGGCGACCAGGTTGACCGCCAGCAAGGGCTGCGCACCCATCGCGTAGATGTCGCTCAAGGCATTGGCCGCCGCGATCGCCCCGAACGTATAGGCGTCATCGACGATCGGTGTGAAGAAGTCGGTGGTGACCACCAGGGCAAGGTCGGGTCGGAGCCGGTAGACCGCGGCGTCATCACCGGTTTCCAGCCCTACCAGAACGTCCAGGTTGTCGAGCCGGGTTGGCAAGTGGCTCAAGACCTGAGCCAGGTCCTCAGGACCGATCTTGCAGGCTCAACCCGCCCCGTGCGACCACTGCGTAAGCCGCACTTTTTCCACGGTACTCACCAGTTGCACTGTACTCGACACCTGTTACCGTCACCTCAGTGGAGGTGACGTTTCTCGGGACAGGCGCGGCCTTTTCCCCACACGCCTACAACGCGGCGATCCTGATCGATCGAACCATCTTGCTGGATGCCGGCGCCCCATTGACCGTTCATCTGCCGAAGGCTGGCGTGGCGCTCGACGAGCCTCGCGCGGTGATGCTCAGCCATTTTCACGCGGACCATACCTTCGGCCTCGCCTGGCTGATCCTGGGCCGGGTATTGCATCACGAAGACACGCCGCCCCTCACGGTCTTCGGTCCCGCGGGGTGCTCCGCGTATCTCGAGCAGCTGCTCGATTTCGCCTGGGGCGAGGAGATGCGGCGCTACAGCTGGGACCGGCTCAAGCTGACGGTACACGAACTATCCGGCGGCGATGCCTTCCGAGTCGATGGAAGCCCTGCCCGGGCGTATCGAATGCGGCACACCAGCCGCCTCAATTGTCTCGGCTTTGTACTGGAGCGCGACGGCGTGCGCCTCGGGTATAGCGGCGACGCCGAGATGTCGGCCGAGCTCGAGGCGTTGGTCGCCGCCTCCGATCACGTGATCACGGAAATGACCTACGACGAAGAGGCGGGAGGAAGCATGCACCTGGGGCGCAAGGACGTGGAGGGCATGATGCAGCGCCATCCATCGACCCGGTTCATCATCACCCACCGCGGCAGCGACGGGTCGCTCAACGGCGCGGTGATCGCTCGTGACTTTCTGACGCTGCAGCTTCCTCTCTGAGCACGCGGCCACGGCGCAGCGCGTCCCGCCAGGCCTTCGCCACCAGCCGCGGGTAGCTTCCGCGGATGCGGCTCCATGCCTCGCGAGCCGCCGCGAGCTCGTCCGCGCGCAGTCCACCCTGACGGAAGCTGGCGCGGGTATAGAGCCTGGCCAGCCGCCGGACGTCATCATCGAGGGGTGGCAGTGAGGCGGCCAGCCGCCCACCGAACTCCTCCGCCGTATCGCCAGGACGCCGCGGGACCTTCAGCCGATCGCCGAGGAAGAGCAGGCGACGCCAGATCCGGGGTACGTCGCGGGCAGCGAGCAACCAGCGGAGCGCGAGGAGGATCGCGATCGCGAGGAGCAGGAGCAAAGCGCCGAACGCAATCAGCGCCGGCCGGAGGATGTCGGGGAAGGCGCCTTCACTGCTGCCGCTCGGCGCCACACCCGCCGGCTCCCTCAGGTTTGGCGGAATGCGCGATGCGGCGTCCGTGCTGGACGGTGCCGCAGCATTGAGTTGCTCCAGGGTTTGCGGGCGATTGATCGGTGAATTCACCCCATCGGGGGTCGGCTCGAATGGGATCCAACCGTACCCCGGAAAGAAGACCTCCACCCAGCTGTGCGCTTCGACGGCGTTGACCAGATGCTGGTGTGTCTTGTCGTCCAGGATTCCGGCGCTGAAGCCGCTCATCTGCCGGCTCGGAATGCCGAGCATCCGGAGCATGACGTTCATGGCCGTTGAAAAGTCCTGGCAGAGGCCCTTCTTGGAGTCGAAAAGGAAGTAGTCCAGCTGCCGCACCCCCGCTGGCGCCCTCGGGGGTTTCAGGGTATACGTGAATCGCCCCTTCTCGATGAACCACGATTCGATCGCCTTCGCCTGGTCGTAGGGGGTGGCGGCGTGGGCGGCGCCAATGATCGATTGGGCAAGCTCGGCGATCTGCGAATCCTGCCCGGTGCCCTGGGCCACGCGGCCGTTGTGGTAGAGGGTTTTGTACGGGTCGAGCCAGGCCGGGTAGTCGGCGCCGGCGGCTTGCAGGTCCTGGACGTCCACGTTGGGGACTGCCTCCGTGACCGTATAGGTATAGGGCGCCTGCAGCCGTTTCGCAAACTGGATCTTGTCGACGGTGTCGAAGCTGGCGGTGGGAACGTTGTCGCCGGCCACGTTCACGAGGGCGGGACCCTGCGAGTTGAGCGGGGTGCCGACCGAGGTCATGATCCCGCGTAGCTTGCTGGGCTGGTTGTCCACCGAGATGATCTCACCGGCGCTGAAGACGGTGTACGTCGTCTGCTCGGGTGGGACGAGGACGTGGAAGGTGGTATGGAGGACCTGGATCCGCAGGCTCGGTGGCAGGTCATCCCGCGGAAGCGTCGCGTGCGGGGCCAGCAGCGGTTGCAGGCGGACCGGCAGGTCCCGCGTCGAGGGAAGCTCGTACCACTGAATGCCGTCCCAGCCGGCCAGCGCAATGCCCCGCCAGTAGGGATAGAAGCTGGGGCTATCGCCGTCCACCCGCATCACGGTCTTCGATTTCGCCGTCAGCTGAGCCCCCGGACGGACGGTCTCGCTGTAGCCGACCGATCCGGTGGCAGCCGATTGCGACGAGCTCCCCAGCCCGAATGGATGAACAAAGTCCGCGTGCACCACCCCGGGGATGAGCACACCGCTGATGTCCGCGCTGCTCAGCGGGGGCAGGATGAGGAAGGCAATCGCGAGAATGGCCACCGTCGCCTCGATGCCGACCTCTCCAAAGGTCCAGCCCGTGTCCGCCGCGTGTGGCACGTGGCGCGTCCGCCACCCCTCCTTGAGGGCAACGAAGTTGAGCCGGAGAAGAACCGAAGCCGCCGCGGCCAGCCAGACAACGGTGAAGAAGACCGGGCCCGGAATGACGTCATTGATGATCTCCACCGCCAGGATCGTGCCCGTGGGCAAGAGGGCCACCAGACCATTGCGCCGGCGAAAGATCCACCAGCTGGCCCACGACCCGGCCAGGGTGAACATCAGCAGCAAGGCAATCAGGAGCAACAGGTTGGTTTGATCGGGTAGCGCCTGCATCCACGTGAGGAGGGCCGCAACGCTGGCGTGCGAACTGAGAAGTGGCGAGGGAGTCAGCAGCAAGAGGGCGCCGAGTGTCACCGGAATCGACGCGAGCAGGTAGGCGAGCCGTGAAAGGCCGGCAGTAATGAGGAGCCATCCAAGCAGGGTGGTGATGGCCATCGCCGGCACCAGACGGCCTTCCGTGCCGGGAACCCACTGGGACCGCTCCACCGCCGCCGCCACCGCCCAGCCCATGGTCAGCGCGAGCAGGAGGAGAAGGCCCGTGTCGCGGAAATCGAAGCTGGCCAAGACGCGGCCGGCGCGAAAGGCACGAAGCGTGAGGCGGGCATCCTCATAGTGGGGACGGATCAGCCCGGCGGCCCACGCGGCAGCAATCGCGGCCACCAGCAGCAGGACAATCGTCCCGGGATTAACTTGCGGCAATCCGTCTCTCCGGCGCGAACTCCAAATCGTCAGCGCCACGGATGATCCACCAGTTGACCGCCTGACGCCAGCGGCCGGCGGGCGCGAGAGACGGCTGGCTTCCACCAAAGCCGCGCGGATCCAGGTAGACGACCAGGCTACGCTGGCCGCGCACCCCGAGGTCGAGCAACGCGTCGAGCCAGTGTTCATCGGCGGAAGGGGTGATGACGATCAGCCCGCCGCGATGGCGCCACTGCTGCCGCTGCGAGTTGAGCAGGGTGGCCAGCGACACCGTGCCATCGGCCTGGGCCAGGGTGAAATGCTCGAAGAGCTTTTTCTGCTGCTGCTCGCCGCGGGCCGCCTCGATCACGCTCAGCCGGCTGTCGTTGCTCACCAGGCCGATGGCGCCGCCGCGCCGCAGTGCGGCATCGGCGATGGACGCCGCCATGCTCATGGCGTACTCGAGAGTCGATTCCGGCGCCTCGCCGGCGTGGACGGCGGCTTGCAGGTCGAGCACGATCCAGGCATCACCGCCCTCGCGGGTTTCAAAGCTGCGGCTCATCAGCCGGGCCAGCCGGGCCGACGACGCCCAGTGGATACGCTTCACGCTGTCGGTGGGCACGTACTCCCGGATGGTGGTCGCGTTTGGTGGGATATCGAGCACCCGCCCGCGGAGCTGTTCATCGCCGGCGGTGCTGGGGGCCAGCGCATCGAGAGATCCGACGGGCCGGACTACGGGGTAGACGACGACCGACTGGCTGCCCGCAACGCGGAGCGATCGGGTGAAAAGGCCAAAGGGATCCCCGTAGCGCAGCTCGACCGGACCGAACGTGAAGAGGCCGCGCTGCTTGAACCGCCCGCGCGACGTCCAGCGCCGCGTCCGCCGACCCTTGAGGCTGAAGACCCGACCCGGGTCGTAGCCCGGGAGGTTGGAGAAATCCGTCAGCTCGATCAGCGGAATGGGAATCCAGGACCGATTCTCGATCGTGAACCGCTCTTCGAAGTTATCGCCCACCTGGTATTGCCCCTCAGGGCTGGAGCGAACGATCGAGAGGTTATCGGCGGCCAGCCGGCTCCAGAAATAGGCGACGACGAAGATCAGGACCAGCGCATAGAGCAGGCTGTAGGCCAACCGGATCCCCGTGATGTAGGCAAAGAAGAAGAGGAGCGCGAGCGCCGTGACCAGGGGCAGGCGCGGAAGGCGCATGGACGGGCTAAATCGCGACTCGCCGCCCGAAGCGCGAGACCACGTTCGGCGGCGGTACCGGTTCCGTCTCGAGGATCTGGGTCAAGACCTTCGCCGGCGTGAGGCCGCGCAACTCGGCATTCGCCTTGAGGATCAGGCGGTGGGCCAACACCGGCAGAGCCAGTGTCTTGACGTCGTCCGGGGTCACGAAGTCGCGTCCCTCGAGTGCCGCCCGAGCCTGCGACGATCGAAAGAGGCCCAGTGACCCCCGCGAGCTCGCCCCCAGCCCGATGTCGGCATGAGAGCGGGTACGATGCGTGACGCGTGCGATGTACTCCTTCAGCTGATCGTCGACATAGATCTCCTGAACCGCTTTCTGACCGGCCAGCAGCTCGTCGGCAGAGGCCACGGGCTCGAGCTGGTCGATGGGCGACGAGCGCTGAAAGCGATCGAGCACCTGGACCTCGTGGGCGACATCCAGGTAGCCGAGGTTGACGCGCATCAGGAAGCGATCGACCTGGGCTTCCGGCAGCGGGAAGGTGCCGGCGAATTCGACCGGGTTCTGGGTCGCCAACACCAGGAAGGGAGGGGCGAGTGGGTAGGTGGTGCCGTCGACCGTCACCTGTTTCTCCTCCATCGCTTCCAGCAATGCCGATTGGGTCTTGGGCGTTGCGCGGTTGATCTCATCGGCGAGCAGGATCTGCGTGAAGATCGGACCCTGGCGGAACTCGAACTGCTGCGTCGACGGGCTGTAGATGTTCACGCCCGTGACATCGGACGGGAGCAGGTCAGGCGTGAACTGCAAACGCTCGAAGCCACAACTCAGCGAGCGGGCGAGCGACTTCGCCAGCATCGTCTTCCCCACGCCGGGCACGTCTTCGATCAGGATGTGGCCGCGGCTCAGTAGCGCGATCAGGCACAGTTCGATCTCCGCCGCTTTGCCGACGAGCACCCGCCCGACGTTTTCCACGATCCGCGAACCGAGCGCCTCGACCGATCCGTTCTCCACCTGCATCCTCTTACTTCCTTTTC
>Ga0137365_10001631_pt1 | contig 17596 bp, 15 predicted proteins | sample SagtaG_9_FD_104799 | JGI IMG/M metagenome (GOLD analysis project Ga0137365, IMG submission 104799) | Vadose zone soil microbial communities from Sagehorn Ranch, Mendocino, California, USA - Sage1_L_40_16 metaG | ecosystem: Environmental > Terrestrial > Soil > Vadose zone | place: USA...
CGCATGCCGCGCTCGTGGCCGCCGCCGTCCATCATGGCGGCCACGCGCACCCGGGGATTCTTCCGGCGCACGTAGAGGCAGCCCACGCCCTTGGGCCCGTACAGGAGGTGGGCGGTGGCCGAGAGAAGGTCGATGCCCATGGCTTCCACGTTCACGGGCACCTTGCCCGCGGCCTGAGTCGCGTCGGTGTGGAAGATGATGCCGCGCTCCTTGGCGAGCTTGCCGATCTCCGCGATGGGCTGGATCGTCCCGATCTCGTTGTTCGCGAACATGACCGAGATCAGGATGGTCTTGTCGGTGATGGCCGCCCTGAGCGTCTCCACGTCCACCAGGCCTTCCCGACCCACGGGGAGATACGTCACCTCGAAGCCCTGGCGCTCCAGGCGCTTGCAGACGTCCAAGCTCGCCCGCTGCTCGATGGTCGTGGTCAGGATGTGATTGCCCTTCTCGCGATACATCTCCGCCACACCCTTGAGGGCGAGGTTGATGGACTCCGTCCCTCCGGAGGTGAAGACGACTTCCTTGGGATCCCGCGCCCCGATGAGGGTCGCGATCTGCTCGCGCGCCTTGTCCACGCCGGCCTCGGCCTCCCACCCGAACGGATGATTTCGGCTCGCGGGGTGGCCGAACTTCTCGGTAAAGTAGGGCAGCATGGCCTCGAGCACCCGCGGATCCATCGGGGTCGTAGACTGGCTGTCCATGAAGATGGGAAGCTTGAGCGGCATCGTCTCTCTCCTACCTCGTGGAGACCAGCTCGCCGACGGGCACCACCACCGCGTCCGCCGCGAGCTCGGCGAGCGTCATGGTGTCCAGCAGTCGGCTGATGCTGGTCTGGATTTTCTGGACCGGCCGCCGCAGGTTGCAGCGCGAGTACTGCGGGCAGTCGTCCCCGTCGGTCATGCAGCTGACGATCTTGATCGGCCCCTCGAGGGCCCGCACCACCTGCCCCACCGTGATCGCGTCGGGGCGGCGCGTGAGCTCATAGCCACCCTTGGGCCCATTGTGGGCGGTGATGAGCCGACTCTTGGCCAGGCGCTGGAGGATCTTGGCGAGGAGCTCCGCAGGGATGTGGAACTCCTCGGCGATGCGCTTGGTGCTCACCGCCCCCTCATCGCCGTGGGCGGCGATGTAGTGCATGGCCATGAGCCCATAGTCCGCCCGCTTCGTGAATCTCAGCATTCTGGCTCTGCCCTTTCGGTTATCTCGTCCACGAGCCTATATCCGACCAAATCCGTCTCCGACCCTTATAGTCGGAGTTTGCCACCGGTCGGGACCACTGTCAAGCCCTAAACATCGATAATTCAACCTGATGGGAGCCCTTCAGGGGAAGGAGTTCAGGCCCAGGCGTCCCGGAGACGCCGGGCAGCATCCTCCGGGGAGGTCTCATTGACATGGATCCCCCCGATCCGGGTGAGGCGCTCAGGGGTGGGCGTGATCTCGATATGCCAGTGATAATCCTCCGCGATGCTGGACCATTCGTTGGGAAGGAGCTTGGCCGCCTGATTGGGCGCCGTGTAAAGCACCATCTCGAAGGACGGATCCCCCTGGGTCCCCGCCAGCATCCCGAAGTAGCCCCGAAGCAGACTCGCGAGGTCGGTCACCGTCTCGGGCGTGAGGTCCCGCTCGTACGCGCAGGCGTGGCGGCGGGGAAGAATCCACGCCTCGTACGGGGAGCGCGCAGCATACGGCACCATGAGAGCGAAGTGAGGCGTCAACCGGATCAGGCGCTCCTCGTCGGCGACCTCCTGGCGGATGATGTCGCAGAAGACGCAGCGGCGCTTGTATTCGAAGTACTCGCGGCAGTGGATGAGCTGGCGCCGCACGTCGTCGAAGATGACGGGCACGGCGATGACACGAGAATACGGATGGGTGATGCGCGAGCCGGGCTTGCGGTAGCGTCGCGTGATCAGGATGTCGCGGATGGCGGGATCCTTCTTCAGGTCGCGCAGGCGATCGCGATACATCCAGAGCACCTGCTCCCAGCGCGCCTCGTCCATGGCCGCGGGGGTCAGGTCGTGCTCGGGGCTCTCGATGATGAGCTCGGTCGCCCCCCGTGGCGGCACCTTGTCGTAGAGCCCCACGCCTTCGCGACCGACGTTGCGCTCCACGCTGAAGTACGGATCGATCTCGGGGATGACCCGCACGCTCCAGTCCGCGCCATCGGGGGAGGAGCCGTCCTTGCGATAAGCGACGATCTCGGCCGGCGTGTGGGATTCGTTGCCGGGACAGAACGGGCAATCGTCGCTCGCAGGGGCCACCGCGCCCGCGGGTCTCACCAGCACCCACTGGCCCCGGGTGGGGTCTTTCCGAAGATCGCTCATGCTCTAGCCCAGAGTAGGAAAGCGGGCCAGGCAAGTCAAGGTTCGCGAGCGGTGGCGCGCCCCGCTCGGCATCTCGCAGGCTGCTCAGCCCACGAATTGGTCGTTACTTGTCTTTCTCGAACTGGTTCTTGAGCTTGCGCAGGTGGAGCTTGGCCACGTCCACCCAGTCCTTCTCCGTGGGCAGCGGTCCCGCGAGCTGGATGTAACGCTCCCAGAGCGCCATCGCCTCCCGCGGGTCCGTCCGCTCGTAGACGAGGGCGAGGTTGTAGAGCGCGCCCGTGTTCGTGGGAGCCAGCTCCACGACCTTCTTGTACTCCGCGATGGCCTCGGGGTAGAGGCCCTTGTCCTCGTAGACCTCGGCCAGCCCCATCCGGGCCTCGGTGTTGAGCGGATCGAGGTCGACGGCCTTCTTGTAGGCTTGTACCGACTCGTAATAGAGCCCCTTCTCCCCATAGTAGATCTTGCCGAGGCTCGCGTGCACCTGAGCGGAGAGCGGGTTGTGGATGAGCGCCTTCTGGTAGGCGCCGATGGCGCCGTTGACGTCGCCCTTGGCGGCCTTGGCATCACCGAGCCCCACGTAGGCGTCGGAGTAGAACGGCCGGAGGTCGATGGCCTTGACGTAGGCCTCCTCGGCCTGATCGAAGAGCCGGCGCGGAGCCGTGAGGAACAGATCGCCCAGGGACTTGTAGGGCTCGGGGAAGGTCGAATCGAGCTGGGTCGAGGCGCGGAACTGCGCGGCCGCCTTCCACCGGTTCCCGAGGGCCTGATGCACCGACCCGAGCGCGTATTGGGCGAGGACGAACTGCGCGTCGGCCTCGATGGCGCGAGAGAGGTGCTCCACCGCCGCCTCGTTGGCGTCCTGGCTGCCGCGGACGGCTGCGGCGCGGCCACGGACATACGCCTCCCAGGCCTTGAGCGAGGTCGTGGGCGCCGCCCACTTCTGCATGCGCGCCGCCTCGACATCGGTGAGCGGAATCTTGAGCGAGCGCGCATAGGCGACGGGGAGCTGGCGCAGCTTCTCGAGGAGCGCGCCGTCCGGCACGGCGATCGGGTCCAGGGTCCCGCGCTCCACGCGCTCGCCGCGCACCTCGACCCAGCGGGCCTGGAGCGTCGCATCGCCCGCCGTCCGCCGGATCTCGCCGAAGAAGGCCACGTCGGCGCGGAGCACGCGCGCGGCGGTGATGGCCGCCTGCTCGTCCCAGGCTTCGGGCTGGGTCAAGGCCTGCAGGCGCGACCGTTCGATCTGGATGATGCCCGGGATCTGCCGGAAGCCGCTCATGATCGCCTGGGCGACCGCCTCACCCATCCACTGCTCCTCGCGCGGAAGGTCGGGGGTAGCAAAGGGAAAGATCAGCACGTTGCGGACCTTGGTGGCGGCCGCCGCCTGCGTCTGGGCCCACGCGGGCGTCGCCATGAAGACGAGCAGGCAGGCCATCCAGAGCCAGGGGAGACGGGTGACGGCGGCGCGGGCCCGCGAGATACCTCTCTTCGACACGCGGCTACTGAATAGGTTCACGTCCGGGCCCTCCCTGGGTGTGACGCAGGGCGCGTATCCGCGCCACCATGCGACCGAGAGCACCGGGGCCGATGCGCCGCAGCGCGATCTCGGGGATCAGCAGGACGGCCGACAATCCGACCAGCCACGGCCAGAGGTCGATCCATAGCCGAGACTTGCGCCGGTTCTGCAGGAAGACATCGCGCGGCTGGGCGACGGCTCCGCCCCCCGTCACTTCCGAGATCTCCCGCAGGAATGACTCGTCCACGCCCAAGTCTCGGAACTCCTGCGCATAGGGTACCACCAGGCCCGCCAGCTGCGAGCCCACCATCTGGTCACCGCGACGCTGCGCCATGCCGACCAGGTACACGCCCTCCTGGGCCGCCCGGAAACGCCCCCGATAGCGGCCGGGCGCGATCTGCTCGAGCTCGACCACGGTGCGGTACTTGTCCGGAGCGACCACGCCGACCTGGGAGTCGAGGAAGTTGACGAACTCACCCTTCGAGTCGATGGCGTCGACGACGACTTCACCGTCCTCGTCCACCCGCGACACGCTCGCCACCGTGTCGCTGCGCGAGCCCGTCCGGAGGGTCCAGCGCGTGATCTGGGCCCAGAATTTGTTGAACCCGCCCCAGCGCAGCCAGAGCACGGCCCACTTGCCCTTGGCGTCCGAGGTGAAGGCCGCGGCCCGCCCCAGCCCGTAGCGCCAGGTGGCGAGGAGCGGATCCTCCTGATGCGTCATCAGCACCATCTCACCGTTGCCCTTGAGGGTGGTGGCGACATAGCCGCCGAGGGGCGGCGCTTCCTTCCAGTCGATGTCCTGGATCGCCTCGTGCCCCGGCTGGGCGACGGCGGGCTTGAACGGCTGCTCCACGAGCGAGGCCTTGGAGGCGAGCTGGGTCTCGAGCGTGAAGATGCGCGGGACGGTCGCACCCTCGTCCGTGTAGTAGAAGCGACCGCGCCCCCACTTCGCGATGTCGACCATGAGCTGGATGTCGGCGTCCTTGCCGATAGCCACCGTCGACACCGTGATCTTGTCCTTGGCCATGCGCCGGATCAGGCCGGCGAAGTCGCCACGGGTCATCTGGCCGTCGGACAGGAAGATGACGTGCTTGAGCAGGGCCGGCCGGTCGAAGAGGACCTGGTAGGCCTCCTTGAGGGCCGGGTAGCCGTCGGTGCCGCCGCCCGCCTTGATGGTGGCGATGGCGTGGTGAATCGCCTGCTTGTCGCGCGCCGGACGCATGGCCGAGTCCCACACGAACTCGGTATCCCAGCTCATGACCCCGACTTCGTTGCGGTCATCGAGAAGGTCGACCACGAGATGCGAGGCTTCTTTGGCGATGTCGAGCTTGGTCGCCTTGTCGTCGGTGGTCATGGCCATGGAGCCCGACCGGTCGATGGAGAGCACCACGGCCAGGCTCGGGATCTCGATCTTCTGCTTGACCTCCATGGTCACGGGCAAGGCTTCTTCGATGGGCGTCCGGTAGTAGCCGCCCAGGCCGAAGCTCTCCTCGCCCCCCACCATGATGAGCCCGCCCCCCTGCTCACGGACGTAGTCGCGGATGTTCTCCATCTGCTTCTTGGTCATCTTGAGCGACGACACGTTGGACAGGATGACCCCGTCGTACTTCTGGAGCCCTTGCGCGTCCTTGGGGATGCGCTCCGCCTCCACGAGATCCACGTCCACGTGCTGGGCGCGCAGGGCCGCGGTCAGGGCCTGGGCCTGGCTGCGGTCCTTCTCCACGAGGAGCACCTGGGGCCGGCCGCGCACCACCACCGTGCCCACCGCGCGATTGTTTTCCTCGATGATGTCGCCCTCGACGTCGATGGCGGCCTGGAAGACGTGGATGCCGCTCTGCTCGAGCGACTGCCGGTAGGAGAAGACGTTCTTGCCGGCGTTGAGCTTGACGACCTGCGAGCCGAGAAACTCGCCGTTCCGGAACAGAGAGAGCCGTCCCTGCGTCTCCGCCTGGCTCCACGCGACAACCTTGGCCTTGAAGGGCTCGCCGAATTTCACCTCCTGAGGCAGGAGCATGGACTCGACCACGACCTCCTGCTTGAAGGTCAGCGGTGCCGGAACGTACCAGATGTCGGCCCCGGCATCCTTGGCCGCCTGCGCGACGGCGAGGGCATTGCCCACGTTCTGCCGCCCGTCGGAGAGGAGCACGAAGCGGTTGGCGTGGCCGGGAGGCGCCGTGGCGAGGGCCAGCTGGAGCGCCTGCGCGAGGTTCGTCCCCCGCCCGCCCACGGTCGCCTGCGGACGATCGATCTTGTTGCCGGGCTTGAGGGGCTGATCGACCACCGCTTCCTCGCCGAAGACGATGACCCCTGACTGGTCGCCCGGCCGCGCGGCCCCCGCGGACTGGGCGGCGAAGCGGAACGCGCTCTCGCGCGCGGCCAGGCTCACGCTGTCGGAGACGTCGAGAAGATAGATGACGTTGAGCCGGTCGACGCCGCGCGGGAGCATGGGCCTGACCAGGGCCGTCGCGAGCAGGATGAGAAGCACGCACCGGAGGCCGAGCGCCCAGCGGTCGCCCTCGTTGAAGGGCAGCCCGTACCTGCCCGCCGTCTGCCGCCGCCAGTAGAGGACGCCCTCGACGATCAGGAGGACGAGGGCGAGGAGGACGAGGAACTGCCAGAGTTCGCGCTGCACGGGCACGGGCACGGTCTCGGCGCGCGCGCCCTCGACAAAGGCGGGCAGCGGCTTGGGCGCCAGCTCCGACTCGTCGGGATTGAAGAGGTTGACCGCGACCTTGGTCTCTCCGCGCGGCGTCGAGATCGTGTAGACGCCGACCTCGTCGGTCTCCGTGTAGCTGATGGCCCCGCGGGTCACCTGCGCCCGCACGCTCCGGCCTCCCGGCGTGGTCACCGTGGCCGTGTTCACGCCGTGCTCGACGGGCAGCTGGATGGGCTGGCCGGTCTGCAATGACAGGCTGGATTGGTCCAGGCCCGCCGGATGCAGCCAGCGGAGAGACTTGGACATCATGAGGGGGAAGGCCACGCGGAGCGGCAAGTCGGACTGGAAGAGGTCGAAGCCGAAGAAGACGGCCTTCCGGTTCGGCTCCTCCAGGAGGTAGACGAGAGGGCCTCCCACAGCCTCCACGAGGATCTTCCCCGCGGCCAGGGGCCGCACGCGCATGGCGTCCTGGATGGCGATCTTGGCGAAGTCCACCTGGCGCATGATCGGATGCTTCCGGTCCCAGTCCATGATCACGGGCGTCTCGATGCGTCCCAGCACCTCGATGGGCACGTCGGGCGGCGCGGTATTGACGAGGACGAAGCGGCCGGGCCCGAGCTTTGTGGGGCTGACGCCATCGAGGACCACCACGTCGAAAGTCTCCATGCCCCCCTGGTAGGCGTCGGGCTTGCGCACCTCGAGCTTGACCTGGGGATCGGTCGACAGCTCCTTCTCGAGGAAGAGATTGCCGGGGCTCACGAGCAGGACGTTGATGGCGCGGACGGGCGGAATGACGGCATAGGCAACGTCGTCGGCCGCGAGGTCGTCGGAAACGTTGAGCCGCGCCCTCACCACGCCGCCGCCCTCGTGGGAGAAGGGCATCACCACCGCGCGCCGCACCTGCGGCTCCAGGGTCAGCGTCTTCTCGGCCACGACGTCGTTGTTGAGGGTGAGGGTGAAGCTGAACGTCTCGGGCTGATCCGAGAAGTTCACCACGGACAGGAAGGCCTGGGAGTCGTAGGTGCCGATGTAGTTGCGCCGCACCGCCAGGTTGGTGATGGCCACGTTGCGGCCGCGCTGTCCCACGCCGACCCAGCGCACGCGCACGTCGTCCGCCTGGCCGCGCAGGGCCGCCGGGTGGGCCCCGTCGGTGAAGACGTGGATCTCCGCGCGGGAGTCCTGCCCCACGAGGGCGCGGGCGGTCCGCACGGCCTCCCCGAGCCGATTCGGCAGGTCGCGTGGCTGGGCCCCGCGGATGGCGGCCAGGGTGAGCTGGCGATCGCGGCTGAAGGGCGCGAGCACGCGCGGCTGCACGGCCGCCTCGATGACCATGACCTCGGCGCCGACGCCCAGCCGGCCCACGAGCCCGAGGGCCTCGCGCTGGGCGCGGACGAAGCGTGAGGGCTCGACATCGGTCGCCTTCATGGAGGCCGAGCTGTCGAGGACGATGACGATGCGCTTGGCGCCATGACCCATGACGGTGACGGCCGGTCGCGCCAGGGCAAAGGCAAGCGCGAGGAGGGCGAGCAGCTGCAAGATCAGGAGGGGATCCCGCTGGAGGCGCTGGAAGAAGGTCGAAGCCTCGCGGTCGCGGAGCGAGGGCTTCCAGAGCATCAGGCTCGGCACCGCGGCCTGACGGCGCCGCACCTTCAGGAAATACAGGAGAAGGAGGGGAACGGAGAGGGCGGCCAGGAGCAGGGCGAGGGGCTGGAGGAAGCTCATGCGAGCAGGAGCCCCTTGAGCTCGCGAAGCACGAGCTCTTCAACCGGAGTGTCGGTGGCCACGCGGTGATAGCTGATCTCGTTGGCGCGGCAGAAGCTCTCGGCGCTCTCGAGGAACTCGCCCAGGCGCTCGCGGTAGCTGCGCATGGCTTCGCCGTCCATGGTGAAGTCCTGGATCTCACCCGTCTCGGCGTCAGTGAGCCGGAGATCCCCCGCGAGGACCGGGTTCAGCTCCTCTGGCGAGAGCAGGTGGACCACGTGGACGTCGAAGCGCCGCTCCAGCAGGGCCTTGAGGCCCCGCTCGTATCCGGCGGGGTCGAGTAGATCGGAGATCAGCACGGCCAGCCCCGCCTCGCGCGAGCGGAGCGCGTAGGCCACGAGCGCGTCCGAGAGGCCCGTGGGGCCTTCGCTGCGCAGACGGGCGGCGAACTCGAGCAGCGAGAGCAATTGCCCGCGCCCCCGCGCGGGGCTCCAGCCCTCGGCCATGCGATCGCGAATGACGGCGACGCCCACCCGCTCGTGGCTGGCGAGGCCGACGAAGCCGAGGGCGGCGGCCAGGCGCGCCGCGTAGTGGAGCTTGCCGGGCTCACCGAAGCTCATCGACGCCGAGCCGTCGAGGAGGAGGTGCAGGCGCAGATCCTCCTCGTCCACGAAAAGCTTGAGGTAGAGGCGGTCGAGGCGGCCGTAGATGTTCCAGTCGACGTAGCGGAGGTCGTCCCCGGCGCCATAGGGCCGGTAGTCGGAGAACTCGACGCTCATCCCCTTGCGGGGACTCTTGCGCTCGCCACGGGTGCGACCCCGAAAGGCTCGGCGTGACAGAAGGGCGAGCCGCTCGAGCTGGAGAAGGAACTCGGGAGAGAGCAGGTCCTGACCGCGGGTCGCGGTGGGCACGAGCTATCTCTCGTCCAACGCCTTGAAGTATTCCTTCACCTGTCCGTGATAGTCGCGGGGGACCTGCTCGCGCGCGATGTCCTCTTCCATCTGCTTGCGGTACTGGCCGAGCACCCCGAGGTATTGCAGCCGCGAGGGCACCTTGCCGCCGCGTCCGACCATGTTGGTGTCGACGCCCTCCTTTCGCCCCGCCCGCGATTCGCCCTCGACGCCGACGTCGTATGGGTTGGTGCGGAGGCGCTGGGTGGGATCGCCCTTGGGGCTGCCGCTCTTGCCCTTGCCCGGGAGGGAGCCCTCGCCCTCCGGGAAGTCGCCGTCGTCGCCCGGCCCGCCGCCCTGCCGGCCGTCGCCGCGTCGGCCGCCCCGCCGCTCGTCGTCGCGCCCGCCGCGCAGGCCCTTGCCGTCGCGTCCCTTCTCCTCCATGGCGCGAAGCTTGTTGAGCGCGCGCTCCATGGCCTCCATGGCGCGGTCGGTCTGGCCCTGCTCGAGCGCCTCCATCCCTTCCCCGAGGTCGCCCTGGTAGCTCGGATCGCCCTTGCGTCCGAGCCGCTCCATCTCCTTCATGAGCTCGCGTAGCTTGTCCGGCGAGAACTGCTCCCCGCGCAGGCCCCCGCGCAGCGCCTTGGCCTTCTGGAAGACCATGCGCTGCTGGCTCTGCGTGAAGTCGCGCTGGAGATCGGGCAGCCGATCGAGCTGATCGAGCATGCGGATGCGGTCGTCACCCTTCTTCAGGAAGGCGTTGAAGTCCGGGGCCTGGCCGGAGATCGACGTGTCCTTGAAGATCGCGGAGAGATCGCCCGGCTGAGACGACGTCCCCGTGCCTCCGCGCGGGCCGAAGGTCTTCTCCTGCATGTCCGCGCGCCGGACATCGTCGCGCTTGACGCCGCGTGGCTGATCCTGGCTCTCCAGCCCACCGCTCCGATCGGGCACCTTCGCCTCGTCCTCCTGCCGAGTGGGGGACAAGCTGGGCAGCGCGCCCTGGGGCAGCGGAATGGCGGGGGCCAGGGCCAGGGCCAGGCCGAGCGCCAGCGGCACCGGCACGAACTTGGCCTCGCGTGGAATGCGGCGCGGAATGATGCGCCGGCCGGCGAGGGCCTGGACGCGCGCGACGGCGTCGGCCACCAGCGCGGCCACGAGCGGCGTGCGGTCCGGCCGATCCGCCCACTCCAGCGCGGTGGCGATGCGGTCCTGGAGCCCGTAGCCCCGATCGGCGAGACGCGCGGCCTCGGTGGCGGGCAGTCGCATGAGGAGACCCGTGACGGCGCCCGCGACAGCCCCCACGGCGAGACAGGCCGCGGCCCACGCGAGCCCCACCATGCCCAGGGAGTCGCGCAGGACGAGCGGGACGAGGGCAGCGAGCGCGCCCAGGAACAGGCCGCGGAGCCCGTAGAACTCCGCGCGCCGGATCCGGACTTCCCGGCCGACGCCGGCCACTGCGCGCTCAAGAATCGTGAGATCGGGCATGCGCCCTCCTCGACACCCTAACGGAGAAACACCTCTTTCTCCGTGGTGCTCAGGTTTTCCGCGGCCTCGATGATCTGGGCGACGAGTCGGTCCACGTCCACGCCCTCCGCCTCGCCCTCGAAGTTGAGGATGATGCGGTGGCGAAGGGCGGGCAGCGCCATGGCGCGCAGGTCCTCGATGCTGACGTTGTAGCGCCCTTCGCTGAGCGCGCGCACCTTGGCGCCGAGGACGATGGCTTGCGCCCCCCGCGGGCTCGCGCCGTAGCGGACGAAGCGCCGCGTCGCCTCGGGAGCCCGCTCCCACTGTGGATGGCTCGCGAGCACGATGGTGGCGGCGAGGTCGCGCACGTGCGCGGCGATGGGCACCTCGCGCACCAGCTCCCGGAAGGTCATCACGCGGGGCCCGGTCATCACGCGGGACACCGAGACCTCGCGTACCTGCGTGGTGCGATCGATGATCTCCGTCAGATCCTCGAGGGCCGGGTACTGCACGCGCAGCTTGAGAAGGAACCGGTCGAGCTGCGCCTCCGGCAGAGGATACGTTCCTTCCATCTCGATGGGATTCTGGGTGGCCAGCACGAAGAAGGGCAAGGGGAGCGGGTTCGCCGTCCCCGACACGGTGACCGCGCCCTCCTGCATGCCTTCGAGCAGCGCGGACTGTGTCTTGGGGGTGGCCCGGTTGACCTCGTCGGCGAGAAGGATGTGGGCGAAGATCGGGCCCCGCTGGAACTGGAAGTGCTTCCGGCCCGCCTCGTCCTCGACGATCATGTTGGTGCCCATGATGTCGCCGGGCATGAGATCGGGCGTGAACTGGATGCGCGAGAAGGACAGCTCGAGGCTCTCCGCCAGCGTCTTGATGAGCAGGGTCTTGCCGAGACCGGGGACGCCTTCGAGCAGCACGTGTCCGCCGGCGAAGAGACCGGTGAGCACGTGATTGATCACGTCATCGTGGCCGACGATGACCTTGCGGACCTCGGCGCGGAGGGCCTGGAAGCCGGCCACGAACTCCTGGACACGCTGTTCCTGACTCTGGGCCGACACGGGAGACTGCGACATTCGCGACTCCTTTCCGCATCTTGGGAACAGCGGACCAAAGATTTCAGCCATGATAGGGGTGGTTCGCCGATCCGTCAACTGATCGCGCGGCGCGGCTCGCGCTCGCGCAACATGCCCATTCAGGAAGCAGGCACCAGAGTGTCGAAAAGTCTGACATAGCCGTCGATCTCGGCCTCCGGACGGAATCCGGCGGCGCGCGATTGCCCCTCCGCGCCGAGGCGCGCGCGAAGCTCGACCTCGTCGAGGAGCCGCTCGGCCTGGGAGGCCAGCTCCGAAGCGTCGGAGAAGAGAAGACCGGTGACCCCGTCTTCGATCAGCGCGCGGTTGCCCTCGATGTCGGAGGCGAGCACCGGGCGTCCGAGCGTGAGCGCCTCGAGCACCGAGTTCGACATGCCTCCTTCGGAGATCGAGCAGTTGAGCACGACGTCGGCCGCGCGGAGGAGGGCGGGCATGCGGGCGTGCGGCACCGCTCCGAGATAGCGACACCAGGGCCGGCCCGCGAGCCCGAGGAAAAGCTTCGCACCCTCTGCCGCGTCCAGGACGGGCCCGACGTAGTGAAGCTCGAAGCCCTCATGGCGCGCGGCCACCGCATCGAGCGGACCCAGCGGCATGAGGGGGCGCTTGACGGGGCGAATGCCGGCGGGAAAGAGCATGACCGGTCCCGCCGCGCGCGGCGGCGGGGGTCCGTCGGACGATCGGAACGAGACGGACTGGGCGATCACGACGATCCGGGCGGCCAGCTCGGGCCGCGCGGCCGAGACGCGCGCGCCTATCGAGCGGTGAAAGACCGTGATGGCGGCCGCGCCCTCGAGAACCTCGCGCACCGTCGGCCCTCGCTGCGCGTCCGCGAGATCGTGATTGGCGTCGGTGCCGGTGAGGGTGACGACGAGGGGAAGCCCGAGCAGGCGCGCCACCCGCGCGCCGAGCGGCCCCGCGTGAAACGCGTGGAAGGCGTGCACGAGGTCCGGCCGCCACTGGCAGACTTCGCGCTCCACGGTGGCCGCATCTCCGGCCGAGAGGTCCCACACGCGCGGCTCGATCCCGCGGGTGGACAGCCCGGAAGCGATTCGTTCGACGGTGACGGCGTTCCCGCTCGGGGAGGGAAAGGCGAACGGGGTCAGCATGGCGACGCGCCGGGTCCCGCGCGAGGGCATGGCGTCTCAGCCTACAAGGGAAGCGCGGGCGGGGCAACGCAGCCGCGCAACAACCGGAGGCCTCCAGATTGCGGCTGTGGTATCGTTCCCGCCAGCATCGACTTACGGGCGAGGGAGGGCCTCATGGCCGACGCGCAGGATGAGATGGAGTGTCGCGAGTGCATGGACCTCCTCGCGGACTACGTGGACGGCGCTCTCCCCAAGCACCAGGCCGAGCTACTCGAATGGCATCTGGAAGGCTGCGGGCCCTGCGTGGCCTTCGTGCGCACGTACAAGGGAACGGTGGACGCGGCCAAGCGCCTGCGAGAAACGACCCTGCCCCCCGAGCTGAAAGAGAAGCTGCGAGCGTTCCTGAAGCGTTCCGTTCGCCAGTAGTCTAGCGAACCGCGATCCCGATCTCCCCCGCCACTTCACCGATCTCCCAGCAGGGCTCGCCCCGCCGCGCGAATCCGTCGAGGACGAGGTTGACGTCTTCGCGCGCCACGCCGAAGAGGAGCCCTCCCGACGTCTCGGACTCGAAGAGCAGGCCGGCCTGGGCGCTCGAGATGCCTGGCGCCAGCGACAGCCGGCCGCGCGCTCCCAGGGTGCCCTCGAGGTACACCCGATTGCGCTTCATGCCTCCGCTCCACTGCCCCTTCTCGGCGAGCTCGAGCGCCCCGGGGAGGAGGGGGATGTCCCTGAGGCGGAGTGCGATACCCGCGCCCGAGGCTTCCACCATCTCGGCGGCATGGCCGAGGAGACCAAAGCCCGTCACGTCGGTCGCCCCTCGCGCGCCTGATTCCCTCACGACCTCGGCGGCGCCCCGGTTGAGCCTGAGCATGCTTTGCACCGCGCCTTCGAGGACGGCGGCGTCGCAGGCGTCGTTCTTGGCCGCGGTGGCGATGACGCCCGTCCCGAGCGGCTTGGAGAGGAACAGCCGGTGTCCAGGCCGCAGCCCTCCCTTGATCAGGACGCGCTTCGGATGCACGCGGCCGGTGACGCAGAGCCCATACTTGGGCTCGGCGTCGACCACGGTGTGCCCGCCCGCCACCACCCCTCCCGCCTCCAGCACCTTGTCGGCGCCGCCCTTGAAGATGGCCGCGATGACGGCCTTGGGCATCTCGCGCGGGAAGCCCGCGAGGTTCAGCGCGAAGAGGACCTCGCCTCCCATGGCGTAGACGTCGGACATGGCGTTGGCGGCGGCGATGGCACCGAAGAGATAGGGGTCGTCCACGATGGGAGCGAAGAAATCCACGGTGCTGACCACCGCCACCTCGTCGGAGACGCGATAGACGGCGGCATCGTCGCTCTTGCCGAGACCGACGAGGAGATCCGGATGCGCGTGGTCGCGCAGGCTCTCCAGCACGTCCCGGAGATCTCCGGGACCCATCTTGGACGCTCAGCCGGCGCAGGCGGCGTAGCTGGTGAGACGGATCGCCCTGCCGGTCTTGGGATCGATGATTTCCGTGCTCATGCGAGGGGGCCGCGGAGCGAGACGGCGCGGGCGGGCCCTAGACCGACTCGGACTCGACGAAGGCTCGGAACGCCTCGGCCAGGGGCGAGCGGCTGCGGTCGCGATGCGTGGCGACGTAGAACGAGCGCGGAATATGCAGGCCGCGCACCGTCAGGGCCCACATGAGCCCGACCCGGCACTCGTCCTCGATGGCCCGTCGCGACAGAATGGAGACGCCGACACCCGCCTTGACGGCCTGCTTGATGGCCTGCGTCGAGCCCATCTCGCCCACGACACGGAAGGCGGAAAGGTCGAGGCCCGCCTCGCCGAGTGAGGCCTCGAGGGCGGCGCGCGTGCCCGAGCCCCGCTCGCGCAAGAGCAGCGGCTGTCCCGCGAGCTCGGCGATCTCGACCTGCTCCCGGCCGTGCCAGGGATGCGCCGCGGACACGACCAGCACCATCTCGTCGGGCATCAGCTCGCGATACTCGACACCGCGATGGCCGAGTCGGCCGCCCACCACGCCCAGCTCCACCTTGCCTTCGGCGATCCACTCGGCGACCTGGCGACTGTCACCGATCAGGAGGGTGACCGAGATATCGGGAAACTTCTCCTTGAAGCGGCCCAGCAGGGGCGGAAGGACGTATTCGCCCGGAATGGTGCTCGCGCCCACGGCCAGCTCGCCCACGAGCTTTCCCTGGAACTGGTCCATGGCCTGTCGCGCTTCGCGCTGGAGCTGGAGGATGCGCGTGGCGTGGGTGACGAGGAGCTGGCCCGCGCGCGTCGCTTCCGCGCCGCGCCCGAGGCGATCGAGCAGCCGCACGCCCAGCTCCTGCTCGAGGGTGCGGATGTGCTCCGACACCGTGGGCTGCGTCAGGAAGAGCGCTTCCGCCGCCTTGGAGAACGACTTGAGCTCGGCAACTTTGACGAAGATCTCGAGCTGTCGCAGGTCCATGGCCGGAGTATAGGCGCGGGTCGCGCCAGTGTCTACTGCGAGTAGGGGAGCGAGGCGGCCCGCAGGGCGGGACTAGTGACAGCCGCACCCGCCGCCGCAACAGCCGCCCCCTTGCATGGGCATGGCAGCCGCGCCGGCGCTGGCGGCGTTGGTTCGCACGGAGAGCAGCGAGAGGCGGCGCGTCACGCGCGCGCTCTCGCAGGTCGGGCAGACGACGGCCGTCGAGCCCGAGGGGAGGTACTTCTCGAACTCACCTGCGCACTGATTGCAGCGGTACTCGTAGATCGGCATGGTGGCTCCGGGCGGTCGCCTTCGTCCGCCTTTCTCGCGCGCCGGCTCGCGCCTACTGGCCGCCGCGCTGGACGTAGCTCTTCACGAACTCCTCGGCGTTCTCCTCGAGGATATCGTCGATCTCGTCGAGGAGGTTGTCGAGGTCCTCCTTGATCTTCTTGCCCTTCTTGGCGACCTCGGGGTTCGCCCCCGCCGCGTCATCGCCGCCTTCAGGCTTGGTCGGTCTCGTTTCCTTCTTCTTCTGCTCGGCCATGAACGACTCCTTCTGGGCCCGGATCATCGGGCCCGGCGCCGGGGCCTAGATCGTCGGCAGGACGATCCCCTGCTGGCCCTGGTACTTCCCCTGCCTGTCTGCATACGACGTCTCGCAGGCCTCGTCGGATTCGAAGAAGAGCACTTGCGCGATACCCTCGTTCGCGTAGATCTTGGCAGGCAGTGGCGTGGTGTTGCTGATCTCGAGCGTCACGTAGCCCTCCCACTCGGGCTCGAAGGGCGTGACGTTCGTGATGATCCCGCAGCGCGCGTAGGTGGACTTGCCCACGCAGATCGTGAGGACATTACGCGGGATCTTGAAGTACTCCATCGATCGACCCAGGGCGAAGGAGTTGGGGGGAACGATGCACACCTCTCCCTGATAGTCCACGAAGGAGCGGGTGTCGAAGCGCTTCGGATCGACGAGGGTGTTGTTGATGTTCGTGAAGATCTTGAACTCGTCGGCGATCCTGAGGTCATAGCCGTAGGAGGACACCCCGTACGAGATCACCCCGGTGCGGACCTGCCGCTCCTCGAAGGGCTTGATCATGTTGTGCTCGATGGCCATCTGCCTGATCCAGCGATCGCTCTTGATCACCGGCTCGCCCTGCTCGACCCGCGACCGTGGCCCGTCATGCTCGAATGGTATCGCCCGAGCTTCGATCGAGTCAAGTCTCGACCTCCTTACTCACGCTAACAGGCGACGGCCCGGCGGGGTTCCAGGTCGCTCCCGCAGTGTCCACGGGCAGACCGAAGGCTCTCCCCGCTCCGCCCGCACGGCGCAAGGCCTGCTCCATGGCGCGCCCGACGGGCTCGGCGGCGCCTCGAACCGCGGCCAGGAGAGAAGGGCCGGCGCCGGAGAGCGCGCAGCCGAGCGCGCCCGCCTCCAGCGCGGCCCGGCGCACCGTCTCCATCCAAGGAAAGAGCGGCAATCGCTGCGGCTGGTGGAGCCTGTCCTCCATACCGAGGCCGAGGAGGTCCGTCTGGCCCGTGCCGAGCGCCGCGAGGAGCAGTCCCATGCGCTGCAGGTTGAAGACGGCATCCACGCGCGAGACCGTGGAGGACAGGAGCGCGCGCGCCTCGCGAGTCGAGCTCTGCGCCTCCGGCACGAGCACGACCCAGGTGACCTCCGCGGGGACGGGCAAGGACACGGCGACCACGCGCTGACCGACGGCGCAGGAGACAGTCAGCCCGCCCAGGAGCGCCGCCGCGACATTGTCGGGATGGCCTTCGGCCCGGCAGGCGAGCGCCAGGACGGCGTCGCGGTCCAGGAGGGAGCCCAGCGCGGCATTGGCGGCGACGAGCCCGCCTACCCAGGCCGCGGCGCTCGAGCCGAGCCCGCGGGCCAGAGGAATCCGGTTGATGCAGCGTATGGTCGCGCCATGGAATCGGCGACCGGCGGCCTCGTAGACCATGCGCGCGCCCCGGGACACAACATTGTCGGCGCCGGTATCGAGACCCTCCGCCCCCTCGCCTTCGACCGAGACGGCGACGCGATCGGCTTCCTCGTAGAGGATCTCGTTGTAGAGACCAAGGGCCAGACCCAGCACGTCGAAGCCGGGGCCCAGGTTGGCGGACGTCGCCGGCACGCGCACTTCGATCGTCATGACCACAGAATACCCGTACCTCTGGTCATCGACCTAAGGACCTGTGAACCTCGCAGGCCGCTCAAAAAGGTCCCGATGCGAGGCGGCGCCCGAAGGTCGCACGCGAGGCGTACTTTCTGTACGTTGAGCGTGCGATCGAGGGCGCCAACGAAGCAGATGGACCTTTTTCAGCGGCCTGCGCTAGAGGCGGCGGAGGAGCCACTCTGGGGTCAGCGAGATGGCCCACGAATTCAGGACGATGTAGTAGTTGGTGGCGACGAGAACGCCGACCACCACGAGCAGAA
>Ga0137365_10001636_pt1 | contig 17593 bp, 14 predicted proteins | sample SagtaG_9_FD_104799 | JGI IMG/M metagenome (GOLD analysis project Ga0137365, IMG submission 104799) | Vadose zone soil microbial communities from Sagehorn Ranch, Mendocino, California, USA - Sage1_L_40_16 metaG | ecosystem: Environmental > Terrestrial > Soil > Vadose zone | place: USA...
AAATAGCATTGCTCCCTGCTTCTAAAATTCCAGGCGGATAAAAAACGTGACTGAAATAATCGAACTGTGACATAAAAATGCTTCGCGCATAGTTGCCAATTAATTATATTTATTAAACAATGCAGAACTCTTGAAAGCATGCTCGCTATACGTGTTGTTTGTATTTGTCTTCAGCACCGCCCGGACGCAGCAGTTTCCAAATATCCAGTTCAGCTACCTTACGTCAAAAGAGGGCTTGTCAAACAATAATGTGAGTTGTATTTCGCAGGACCAGGAGGGTTTTATCTGGATTGGGACAGAGGATGGGCTTAACCGCTTTGATGGTTACCGGCTAAAACGTTTTTTTCACAATCCTGCGAATGAAAATTCACTGGTCAATAATGTCGTCCACCAGGTAATGTCTGACAGAAAAGATCGGCTTTGGATCAGCACCCGCGAGGGACTGAGCATTTACGATAAAAAAACCGGCCTTTTCCGGAACTTCCGACACAATCCCGGCGACAGTACCAGTTTGGATAATGATGAGTACATAGATCTTTATACCAATAAAAACAATTCAACCCTGGTGACTACAGGATACTCTGTATACTACTTTGACAGCTTTTTTCATTATAAAAAATTTTCTACGGCAATTAAAAATTTGAATGACGTTGAAAAAAGAAAGATTGAATCGTATAAAAGAGTTATGCGCGACCATCGTGGAAATCTCTGGGGCAGCAGTTTTGATTATATATTCCAGATAGATGAAAAAACAATGCGTGCGACAAAAAGATTTGGCCCTTTTGCTGGGAATATTGAAGTCATTTATGAAGATTCAAATCTGCAATTTTGGGTAGGTTCTTTTGGAGGTGGCCTTACAGGCTTTAGCCCGAAAGATGGCAGGATTTTCACCGTTAATCTGGCAAGTCCAAGCAAGATCGTACATTCTATTACCGAATGGTGGGATCCCCATCACACGCGATGGTTGGTGCTGGCCGCCGATAATGGCCTGATTCTCGTTGACCCGGTTTCTCTTAAGAGTAAAGAATATAGCTTTCACCTCGGATATTTCCCGCAGCAAATCCCAACAGATAATGTCGTTGCGCATGTTTTTGTTGATCGCCAAAACGTTCTGTGGGTTAGCACTGAAGCAGGTGTTTGTTATGCACAGCCGTCACGCCAGCTATTTGATCTGTGGAATATCTCCAACTCGTCAGCTATATCACTCGCCAAGGCATCAGACTGGATATACTCTCTTTGTGAAGTTAGCAATGGATATTGGATGACGCGATGGATAGGATCGGGTCTTTTTTATTTCAACAAGGAAGGTCAACTCATGGATACAGTTATTAAGATCCGAACTGCACACGGGATTGTGCGACTTTCCGATTCATTGAAACCATTTTACGTAACCAGCCAGGGAGATAGTATTTTATGGTTCACCACGCATGAATACTTGGTCCATTATGACCTTAATACAAAAATGGCCGTGTTGTATAAACCTCCTGACGTAAATCCAAATACGGGTCTGCGCACCATTACAACGATCAATGATCATTCATGGTGGATACGAACCCGAAACAATGGGTCAAACGGTATCTATATTTTCGATCCGATAGAAAGAAAGTTTACCAGGCATTTTACCAATTCGCCCGGTTGCAGTGGCTGTGTTTTGCCCAATTTGCTTACTATTTATTTCAGCAGCAAAAAAGAAATATATATAACGGCGATTGGTAAAGGGTTGTTCAAATATGATCCCTTAACGGAGGGCTTCATCCCTGTATTCAGTTTTCAGGGCAGCGACCTGAAACACCATAGCAACAGCTTTGAAAGTATTGCTGAAGACAAAAAAGGAATACTGTGGATCGCAACCTATACAGGCCTCTTTGCATTTGATCCTGTTTCAAAAAAAACTGTGCGTGATTATACAAGCGATGAGTGGCTGGGCGGAGTGGATGTATCGGGAATCGTCTTTGACGAGCAACAAAATGCATGGCTGAATACAGAGCGTGGCATATTTTATATCCTACATGCAACAGGTCAGGTGCATCAACTGACCGTTACGCAAGGACTGACAAATAATTCGAATGGCACATTTCAGCAAGGAAAGGATTATTCCATTTACAGTGGCATACAGGGATACTTGCTTCATATCCGTCCGTCCGAACTATTGAGTCGTACCGATCGAAACGTTCCGGTTCACTTCAGCGATGTAACGGTAATGGATACCCCGAGCTTTTTTTGGTTTACTTCTTCAGGCAGAAAGGAGCTAACCATAGAACCAGGGCAAAATCGTTTTTCTGTTGATTTTTCGGTGATGAATTATGATGGTGACAACCGGTATTTCTATCGTTTGGATGGCGCGATGAATACCTGGCAGCAGAATGAAAATGGTCATCTTGCTTTTTATAATCTTTCGCCGGGCAATTACACTCTGCATGTCAAAGGTGGAACCACGTTTAGCGACACGCCAGGCGGTGAAGATGAAGTCGCGATTATTGTAAAGCCTCAATGGTGGCAAACCACGTGGTTTAAACTTTCCTGTATCGTACTTGTCATTTCCTTGACCGCCTTTCTTTTGCGCAGACGGATAATTCATATTCGACAGGAAGCATCTTTCAAACAAAAGATCGCAGAAACAGAAATGATAGCCCTGCGCGCGCAGATGAACCCTCATTTTATCTTCAATAGCCTGAACAGCATCGAAAATTTTATGATGCAAAATGAAAAGCGTCTTGCCAGTAATTACCTTAACAAATTTGCCAGACTAATACGTACGATTCTTGACAGCGGTCGGAATGATCTGGTTCCGCTCGCAAAGGATATGGAGGCCTTGCGTTTGTATGTGGACCTGGAACAATTGCGATTTAATCACAAATTTTGTTTCAATCTTCATGTTGATCCGGTACTATTAAACGGCGATTACAAGGTTCCCGCTCTGCTCATTCAGCCTTACGTGGAAAATGGGATTGTACATGGACTGGCACATAGTGAAAGAGATGATCTTAGTTTAACAGTGGCGGCTTTCCTTAAAGACGAGTATATTCACTATACCATCGAGGACAATGGTGTTGGCCGGAAATTATCTTCACTATACAATCATCAGAACAAGCCTCATCATAAAAGTGTAGGACTTACCATCACGGAAGAACGGATTCATATCTTTAACCGGAAACAACATGCCAGCGGAGGAGTGACCCTTACCGACCTGTTTGATGAAAATAATCAGCCATCGGGAACAAAGGTGGAAGTCATGATAAAAGCAGTTTAAAATATGGAACTGATGAAAGCTATATTGGTAGATGATGAACAAAGCAGCTTGCAAAATCTCCAGCAAAAGATTCTTGAATTTTGCCCCGGTATAAAAATAGTCGCGACAGCGCAGAAACCGGAGGAGGCTATATTCTTAATTCGCCACCACAACCCGGATGTAATATTTCTTGATATCGAAATGCCGCGTATGAGTGGATTTCGCGTGCTGGAAGAGTTGCAGGATGTTCAGGCAGAAATCATTTTTACAACGGCCTATAACCATTATGCTATTGATGCTATTCGTATCAGCGCATTTGATTACCTCGTAAAACCCATTTCAGTGGAAGATCTGCAGAATGCCGTGAACAGGTTAATGGTGCAGCATAAACGCCAGACACAGGAAAAATTAAATATCTTAAAAAAAAGCCTGCAGGAAAATAAATCACAGGACGACAGCATTGCTATTCCAACAGGGGATGGGATGGAATTCATTAACATAAAAAATATCGTTCGCATTGAATCAAGCTCCAATTATTCGAAACTATATTTGTTGAACGGGCATACACTGCTTGTTACCCGCTTGCTGAAAGATTTTGAAGAAATGTTATTGCCTTATCGTTTTTACCGCGTCCACCACTCCCATGTTATCAATCTTTCTTACATAAAAAAATACATTCGTGGTGAGGGCGGGCAAGTTGTGATGCAGAACGGGGATGTGGTCGACGTAGCGAGAAGAAAAAAAGAAGAATTTCTTAAGCTGATCACTTCATGAGCGCGGTTGATTACTGATAACCCATTGCCTGCAGATGAAAAAGTTCCGCATAACGATTTTTCTTATTAAGCAATTCCTCATGACTACCTTCTTCTAAAATTTCTCCTTTGTCCAGCACAAGAATTCTATCTGCCATACGCACTGTTGAGAACCGATGTGAAATCAGTACGGCGGTTTTTCCTTTGGTCAATTCTGAAAATCGTTGAAACACTTCATATTCTGCCCTTGCATCGAGGGCGGAAGTCGGCTCATCAAGAATGAATAATTGTGCATCTTTCATATAAGCTCTTGCAAGTGCGATCTTTTGCCATTCGCCACCAGAAAGTTCAACTCCCTGGTTAAATCGCTTTCCCAATGGCTGATCATATTTGCCGGGCAATTTTTGAATTAAAGGATCAGCAAGGCTTTGCCTGGCAGAATGAATAATCAATTCTTTATTTTCCTTTTTAGAAATATCTCCAACAGCTATATTTTGAGAAACGGTCATTTGATAGTGAAGATAATCTTGGAAAATAACGCCTACCTGTTTTCGAAGTTCAGCAAGATCGTATTCACGCAAATCGTATCCATCCAATAAAATGCGCCCTTCTGTTGGATCATACAGACGGGCTAATAATTTTACAAGCGTCGTCTTACCTGCACCATTTTCTCCCACTAAAGCAAGCTTTTCACCTGCATGAAGAGTAAGGTTTAAATGACGATTTGCCCAATATTCAGAGTTGACATATTTAAAGCCGACATTTTCGAAAGTAAATCCTTGTTGAATGGGTTTCGGGAAAGCTCTTGCATTTGAAGACAGCTTAATTTTAGGTTGTATGTCAAAGAAATCAAAGAAGTCTTTTAAATAAATAGCACCTTGCGATACAGAGGTAAAACGCGACAGAATGCCCTCGAGCAAACTTCTGAGCTGCCGGAATGAACCCGCAAGAAATGTTAATGTACCGATCGATAGATCGCCTTTTACAGCTTTTGAAATAATAAAAACATATGCTCCGTAATACCCAAGGCTGCCAACCACAGAAAACAATGTTCCCCACAATGATCTTTTTATTGAGAGCTTTTTATTGTCCTGGTAAAACTTACCTGATAACCTGCGAAACCGGTTAATCAAAAACCCCGATAGATCAAATATCTTCACTTCTTTAGCCGTCTCATCGCTTGCACCTATATACCGTAAATAATCGAGTTCCCTGCGCTCCGGTGTTTGTCTGCGGCTCAGGGAATATGTTTGATCATTAAAATAAGATTCTCCCATAAAAGCCGGCAACACGGCAATAAAAAGAAGCAATATTAACCAGGGATAAAAGATGATCAGGCCTGCTGCCAGGAAACCCATGGTAATTAAATCCTGTACCTGGCTTAAGATCTGTGAAAGTAAAATAGTTCGTCCTATTGTTTGTTGCCTTGCTCTTTCCAGTTTGTCATAAAAATTGGAATCCTCAAATTGATCAAGATCTAAAATCGCCGCATGCTGCATGATTTGAATGGAAGTATAATTTGAAAATAAATCTCCGAGTAAACTATCCACTAACGTCGTTGCCCTGCTTAGTCCATCTGAAAGAATAGCCAACCCAAATTCTATAGCAACCAATTCCCAGAGATAATTGAAATTAGCGTTTGAACCATGGCTCATTAGTATAACCTGGTCGATAATAAGTTTACCGACATATAAGATCGCAACAGGGATAGCAGACCGTACAATGCGCAAAAGCGCATTGATCAATGTGATAGTTGGGCTCGTATTCCAAACAAGTCTGAAAAACTTTGGAAGATTCCCAAGCGCCGAGAACCTTTCCTTTAAACTCACTTCTGCCACGGTGTAATTTTAATGTGATTATTGATTCAGCAAAATTATGGGGATGCTTCAAGGTCACCGGCGAAAATAAAAAAGGATATCACGGAGAAATTTCCGAAACGTCCCTGCTTGTGACCCCTCAGGGGATCGAACCCTGGGCCCACAGATTAAGAGTCTGTTGCTCTACCAGCTGAGCTAAGGAGTCAAATGGACGGCAAATGTAAATACAAATGAATTTGTTATAAAATCTCTTTGATCAAAGAATATTTCATTTCTAACCTCCCAAGTTTCCTATACATTTGCGGCGCAAAAATGAATTATGAGTACTCAAACATTTACCATGATAAAACCGGATGCTATGAAAAACGGATACGCCGGTGCTATTATTGATCGATTCATAAAAGAAGGTTTTAATATCCTGGCTTTGAAGATGACTAAACTTTCAGCAGAAAAGGCTGGTGAGTTTTATGCCATTCATAAAGAAAGGCCATTCTATAGCGAATTAGTTCAGTTTATGAGCAGTGGTCCCATTATCGCTGCTATTTTAGAAAAGGAAAATGCTGTGACAGCATTTCGGGATCTTATCGGTTCTACTAATCCTGCACAAGCAGCACAAGGTACTATCCGTAAATTGTTTGCAACCTCAGTTGGAGAAAACGCCGTGCACGGCAGCGACAGTGATGAAAATGCAAAAAATGAAAGTGATTTCTTTTTTAGCAGTCTGGAAAGAAGTTAAAAAGTTAATATGGAAGTCTATTTATTCTTTCTCGTACCAGGAGTCATAAATTTTACAGGAATCCTTGTCAATAACATCCACATCCCTTTTCAAATTATATTTACCAGTGATTACATTTAATTGGGAGTATGGCATAAGAATCCCTGCATCGCTACACACCGACTCATCATGGGTCGGCTTTAAATTTTTATAAACTGCCGCTTGTCCCTTCTTTCAGCTGTGCCTATCATTTGTTGTGCTAAGATTTTCACCATTTTTTGTTTCGAAATAGATGGCAAGATAAGAATCCATAGAGGCATGCCACAGAAAACTATTTTCTTTAAACATGCTCATTTTGAAAAGTTGCGACAAAATTTACCAAATCCATACCCACAAAAATTCCTGAATAAGCTATTTTTTCTTAAGAAATTATTCTATTTTAAGACATTAAACCAAGCCACCATGAAATCCATTCTATTATGTTTTATTCTCTCCCTCTTTTCTCTAAAACAAATAATTTTAGCTCAATCTTCTTTACAGGCATTCGGGTACTATACCAATGACGAATTAAATATGAAGGAATGCGCTTTTGAGAAAGATGCTGAGGCTGTTGTTTTATTGGATGAAGCCTTTTCAAATTACGATGATGATTATGAATTGATCACAACCAGAAGAGTCCGAATCAAAATACTGAATGAAAAAGGTATTGACAGGGGAAATATTACGATACCGTTTTATTCAAAAGATCAATTTGAATTCATACGGACAATAGAAGGCATGACTTATACAGAAAATCAAAACCCCGTAACATCTATCCTTGACCGGAAATCTATATACACAGAAAAAGTAAATGATCGTTTTTCAAAAATAAAATTTGCCATGCCCAATGTAAAAGCTGGAAGCATTATAGAATATAAATATGAAAGTGTAATGAAGAGTTATAGTGGCCTTGAAAGATGGATATTTCAATCAGATGTTCCCACACTAAAAAGCTGCTATCTTTTGCAAATGATTCCTACTGCAGAGTTTTCATATGCCGTAACTAAGAAAAAGGATTACAAAATAATTATAACTCCCAAGTCCGACGTTGGACAGATATATTTTGAGATGGACAATATTCCGGGCTTGCGATATGAACCCTATATGGATGCTCCGAAAGATTATTTTCAACAGGTAGAATTTCAATTTTCGGGATTTCTCAACCGTGCAGGAGATAAACAAACTGTAAATAAAACCTGGAATGATATTGCTTATGACCTGAGTACTGACAAAGATTTAGGAGGAGCTTTAAAAAAGGACTTACCAAAAATCGATGAAGTAAGAGCGTTAGCGGAAAAAGAAACAACTGCCACCGGAAAAATCGGCGTAATCTATAACTATGTTAAAACAATTTTACCTGGAATGGTTATGATTCCAAGTATTCGATCGATGGTTTGAAAAAAGTTTGGGAAAAAAGAAATGGCTTTGCTGGAGATATTAATCTTGTTTTAATCAGCCTGCTTCAATCATTTAATATTGATGCTTCACCGCTATTGGTTGCAGAGCGTGATTATGGCAAGGTTGATCCTAAACTTCCCTTTGTTGACAGATTTAATAAAACCGTAGCTTATGTAACTGCAGATGGAAGAACTTTCATTCTGGACGCCACACAAAAATTTTGTCCTGCCGGCTTAACCCCCTATCCTCTTTTGAACACCTATGCCCTTATTATTAATAAGAAAACTACAGGCCTTATTCCTGTAAAAACCGGCAATGAAGTTTTTTCTTCTACAGCTGTCATTAATGCGACACTGGATAAAACAGGGTTATTGACCGGAAAATCTGTGATAAAAACTGATGAATATGCTAAACAATTACAATCGGAACAGATATCGAAAAACGAAAAAAGTTTATTGAGAAATATGAAGAAAACAACTCGGGCTTATCTGTTGACAGTTTTTCTTGTGAAAACTTAAATAGTGAAATTGATCCATTAATCCAACATATCAGATTTAATGAACAGTTTGATAAAAGCGGTGACTTTGTTTTATTCAATTACAATTTATTCACCGGCCTGGCGAAAAACATCTTTACGAAGGATGAACGCTTTACTAATGTAGATTTTGGTTATCCTTACCATATAATCCTGGAAGAAACCATCGAATTACCGGAAAACAGTACGGTAGAGGGAATGCCAGCAGACAAAAAGCTTGTAACCCCGGACAAGGATATTTCAATTCAAAGAGAGATAAGACAAACAGGTAATAAACTTCACATACAAATTGACTTTGCACAAACTGTTACCCTGGTTTCAAACGATGATTACCAGGGTTTGAAAAATTTTTATACATTAATGGCGAATATGCTGAATGAACCAATAACAGTTAAACTGGCAAAATAATTCTTGCTAAACAAATCAAAATTCTAAACACTACTAAACTTTTTAACTTCTTCATTCATAGAAGAATAATTGTAATTTTATCCGTTTAAGCATTCAGCATTTTTGATGTTCAAAAGAGCAATTCAAATACTATTTTTTTTAACAACCGCCCTGTATATCTCAGCTCAACAGTGCAGCGGCACATTAGGTAATGCCGTGGTGGATATTGATTTTGGCGCTGGCAACAATCCTGGTCCGGCTGTTTTTCAAATACCATCAGCCTATCATTACAGTAATCAGGACTGTCCTCCTGAGGGGTTTTATGCTCTACGCACGAATACTCATTCCTGTTTTAACAGTAAATGGCACATTGTTCCCTCTGATCACACCCATACTAATCCTGACGGATATTTTTTAGTCGTAAATGCTTTGCCGGGCACTTCCGATATTTATGTTGATACTATAAAGGGTCTTGCTCAAATGCAACATTTGAAATCAGCTCCTGGATATTAAATTTACTTAACGCCTTCTCCTGCTCGGCCAATGACCCTGATCCGAAGGTAACATTTACAGTTACCGATTTATCAGGCTCTGTTTTGGCGCAGTATAATACAAACAATATTCTTGTAACATCGCAATTTATCTGGAATCAATACAGATTTCAATTTCAATGCCCCCTTTCAGGGAACATAATTTTTAAGATCACTGTTACGGGCTCAGCTTGTAATAATGACCTGGCTATTGATGATATCACCTTCAGACCCTGTGCAGGAAATATAAAGGCAGGTCTTCCAAATTCCTCGTCTTCGCCAATGGAAGTATGTGAAACCAGCCAGACGAATTATATGCTGACAGCAACTTACAGTGGTATAAATAATCCGTCCATTCAATGGCAATTGAGCTATGACGGTAACAGTTGGACCAATATTGCCGGGGCAATGGGACCGATCTTTATAAGAACTCCGACCGCGATCGGCAATTATTATTATCGTTTTTTTATTGCTGAAAACAATAATACTACTTGTGGTTACTATTCCAATCCTGTAAATATCGAAGTTCAATCACTATTTGCACAGGGCACAAATTATGTTTTCGGATGTTATGGTTCAACCATTGAGTTTTATGCAGCGGGTGGTACTTATTATGAGTGGACTGGGCCCAATGGTTTTTCTTCCGATTTGCAAGGCCCCAATATACCAAATGTAAGTTTCAACAATACCGGAATGTATGTAGTAAGAGTAATGACCAGTGCCGGGTGCTATGCTTATGACACAACCAATCTAGTTATCTATGAAGCGCCCATTGCCAACGCAAATCCTGCACAAACTTTTCTCTGTGAAGGGGACAGTGTTCGACTTTTTGCGAATGGGTCAATAAAATATAGATGGGAGCCTGCTACTGGTCTATCGGATGATACCATTGCAAATCCAATTGCAAAACCTTTAGAAACTACCACGTACACAGTACGGGTTTATAATAAATATACCTGCTTTGATACTGCTTCGGTAAAAGTAATTGTATGGAAAAAACCATTTGCCAGTGCCGGACCTGATAAATTCACTATTAAAAATCGTCCCGTTCTCTTAGAAGGAAGAGTTTCAGGTACTAATATTAGTTATTCATGGTCACCGGCTACGTATTTAGATAACGGGTCGTTAGAAAGACCCAAAGCTTCACCTCCCGCGCAGATGATATACACTCTCACCGCCATTTCAGGCAATGGTTGTGGAGTGGCAACCGACGATGTAAAAGTTGAAGTGATTGACAAAATGTATATTCCTTCGGCATTTACTCCAAATAATGACGGTCTCAATGATTTATGGGAGATCATTACTTTTGATGAATATCCTAACGGAACTGTTCAAGTCTTTAACCGGTGGGGGCAAACTGTCTATTTCAACAAAGGACTTAATTACAAACCCTGGGACGGAACTTACAATGGCTTACCTGTTGAGACGGGAACATATGTATACGTTATCGATCTTCATAACAACAAAAAAATTCTAAAAGGAACTGTTACTGTTATAAGATAATATTATAAAATTTCGAAAAGAAGACAGATTATATCTGGTTTGACTTCCTGATCTTGTTTGGGATCGGCTTTACGGTATAACCTGCTTTTCGCAGAAGATTGATCAGGCCCTTGTCACCTGGCAGATGACCTGCACCCACTGCAACTACAACGGGGCTGCCAGGCATGATGGTTTTTAGTTTTTCTACCCAGTTTTTATTACGATTATAAAGCAAAATATCAGTAAAGTTGGCAATCCCCATATCAGTAGTTTTTGTAAGCTCTTCCAGTTTTGAAAGATCCTGGTCCTTATATGCCTGCATTAGTTTATCGTATTCTTTGTTACCAGTATCTCCTCTTCCCGCATCATCAACGTATTTTAACAGTTGCAGCGCTTGCATTTTATAAGGAATAGTATCGAAAATGCTCATCTGGAAAGCCATTGTTTCCAATCCTTTCACATTTTTGCTGCGATGCTTCGCCTCTTTCATAATCACCTCTTCCATTGCTTCCGGCGTTTCACATTCAGCACCTCCTTCCATTAGCATCGATGCTGCCAGCAAAGGCTTATAAGTTTCCAATACGGAAAAAGGGAGTAAGGTTTCTTTATCCTCAAAATATTTTTTTACTTTCTGGTAATCTTCTTTATCAAGAAGATCAGCCAGCGTCGTGTCATTTCGCATTTTCATTTTTCGCATTACCCCAAGCATTTCAAATAAATTATCCATGTCCACTTCAAAATAAACAACGTCGCTGTTTTCAATCGCTGCTTTCAAACTATCACTTAATATAGCGTCTTCCGAGCAGATCATATGTATAGTACCAAACAGGTATGATGGACGTTGTAAACCATTGCCACTTACCTGCCACAGCAAAGTATTGAACTCATTCTTATTTTTTTCCTGGGCTAATGTTATCAGGGAGGTCATCACCATCATCATACCAACACTCCATTTCTTCATGATTCAAAGTTTTATGCAAATTACTAAGATGCTTATTCGTGGAAAAATCACAAATAATGCCGGAATTTTAATGTTACCAGCTTTGGCAGTTCTAGTACGTTTCCGTTGTCTGCCTGCCGGTAAGCCAGTGTCACTCTTTTGCGCATTCTGTAATTCTATCGGCAGAAGTTTTACGATAGCGAATATGTAATTATTCACTTTTTAGCCGTTATCTTTTATCTATCATCTGAAATATCATCTGTCATCTAATACTTTATCTTTGCCGGCTATGGCAGAAGCAAGAACTGTAGCGTTTCATACCCTGGGTTGTAAGCTCAATTTTTCAGAAACGTCCACTTTGTCAAGAATGCTTGAAAGTGAAGGTTTCGAGAAAAAAAAGTTTGAGGAATTGGCTGATGTGTATGTTATCAATACCTGCTCTGTCACAGATAACGCTGATAAAGAATGTCGTCAATTGGTTCGTCGAATACAACGAAAATCTCCCGAAAGCCTGGTCGTTATTACTGGCTGTTATGCACAACTAAAACCAAAAGAGATTTCTAAAATTCCGGGCGTTGATCTTGTATTGGGCGCCGCAGAGAAATTTAATCTGATCAAGCATATAAAAGAATTAAGCAAAGGCGATTCTGCAAAGATTTGCAGCTGTGATATTGAAGACGTATCTGGTTTTCATTCATCGTACTCCATTCATGATCGCACAAGAACTTTTTTAAAAGTGCAGGATGGCTGCGATTACAATTGCTCTTTCTGTACTATACCACTGGCAAGAGGGAAAAGCCGCAGTGATTCCATTAACCACATAGTAAAAAATGCTGAGCATCTCGCCTCACAGGGAATCAAAGAAATTGTACTTACCGGTGTTAATCTTGGTGATTTTGGAAAAAATGACATTGCCATTCGTTCAAAAGAAATAAAAGAAGATTTTTTTGAGCTGATAAGAGAGCTGGAAAAAATTGAAGGAATTCAGCGTTATCGCATTTCTTCCATAGAACCAAATCTGCTTACCCATGAGATCATTGAATTTGTTGCTAACAGTAATAAATTTATGCCGCATTTTCACATCCCACTCCAAAGCGGAAGCAACAGGATTCTTGGATTGATGAGAAGAAGATATAAAAGAGAATTGTATGGTGATCGGGTAAATCTTATTAAAACATTAATGCCTCATTGTTGTATTGGTGCAGATATAATTGTTGGCTTCCCGTCTGAAACAGACGAAGATTTTAATGAGACCTTTGATTTCCTTCATTCGATAAATATTTCTTACCTGCATGTCTTTACCTATTCAGAAAGAGATAATACCCCCGCATTATCGATCAGGCCTGTGGTCCCTAAAAACGTTCGCCAGGAAAGGAATAAAATTCTTCGTAATCTTTCTTACATGAAAATGCAATATTTTACTGAGCAACATACCGGGCAGGTACGTAAAGTATTATTTGAGGGGCACAATAAAAATGAGATGATGGAAGGATATACTGACAATTATATTAAGATCACTGCTCCCTATAATGCCGAGTGGATAAATAACCTTGTAGGCTGGAAAATTTAATTTCATTAGCTGGAAAATAATTTCAAAATCCGCTTTCAAATAACGCCAACCAAATGAATATTTATGGCTTTCTTTTCGTTTCGATAATTCTTCTTCTTAAAGAACCCGCGTGTTGCCAGGATGTAAATAATTTGAAATTGAAGGATTATCATCCTGTTTCAATTTATAAAATACCCCAGACAAAAATTGAAAAAGCAAAATATCCCGTTATTGATTTTCATTCACACGATTATCCAAAATCCGATAAAGAAGTTGATGAATGGGTTAATACCATGCATGAAGTGGGAATTGCAAAAACCATCATTCTATCTTATTCCACAGGTACCCGGCTTGATTCTATTGTTATGAAATATGCACGGTATAAAGACAAGTTTGAAATTTGGTGCGGATTTGATTACACCGGCTTTTACAAACCAGGATGGGAAAAACATGCCGTCGCAGAATTGGAAAGATGTTACAAAAAAGGAGCAAGAGGCGTTGGTGAGCTCGGCGATAAAGGCTTGGGTGAATTTTATTCAAAACCAACGCCGGGATGGGGTCTGCATATTGATGATGGGCGTATGCTACCCTTATTAAAAAAATGTGCAGAGTTGCATATGCCGGTAAGCATCCATGTAGCCGAAGATGCATGGATGTATCTTAATGATGATTCAACAAATGATGGATTAATGAATGCTGCAACATGGAAGGTTGATATGAGTAAGAAAGGAATTCTTGATCATGACGAATTAGTAGCAAGCCTTGAACGTGCTGTAAAAAATAATCCCGAAACAATTTTTATTGCCTGCCATTTTGCAAATTGTTGTTCAGACCTAAGTAAGCTTGGAAAATTATTTGACAACTATCCAAACCTGTATGCTGACATAGCTGCCCGTTATGGTGAAATTGCTCCCATTCCCCGGTTTGTTCACGACTTCATGGAAAAATATCAGGACAGGCTAGTATATGGAACTGATATGGGAACAGGCAAAGAAATGTATCGTACCACTTTTCATATCCTGGAAACGGCTGATGAGCATTTCTATAACCAGGAATTGTTTAATTATCATTGGCCCCTGTATGGCCTTTCATTATCTGATAAAGCGCTGAAAAAAATATACCACGACAATGCAAGGAAAATAATCAGGAATTAAAATTGTTGGACACAAAACAATAGAAATAAAAAAATCCTTATTCTTGCGAACTCGAGCGATCCTGATTTATCCAGATATTCAATTTAATGAAGCCCACTTCTGTTAAGAGTTTCTGATCTTTCCATGTGTCCAATTTTCAGAAAAAATGAATTTAAATATTTCTCTTCTTCAATTCATCCAACGCATAATTCGCTGCACGGGCAGTAATGGCCATAAAAGTTAAAGATGGATTTTGATTGCCTACTGAGGTCATGCATGCCCCGTCTGTTACAAATACATTTTTACATGCGTGCAATTGATTAAATTTATTCAGCATAGATGTTGTTGGATCTTTGCCCATTCTTACGCCACCCATTTCATGAATATCGAGTCCGGGGGCTTGCCTGCTATCATTGGGAATAATGTTCTTGCAACCTGCTGTTTCAAGAATTTCAGCTCCCTGAATTAAAAAATCCTTCACCATTTTTTCATCGTTATTGTCATACGCTATAGAGGTTATCAGTTGAGGAATGCCCCACTCGTCGGTGAGGTCTTTGCTCAACCTTACATGATTGTCATGTTTTGGAATCACTTCACCCTGCATTGACATATATACGCCCCAATTCCCTGCCTCACTCATGGCTTCTTTAAATTCAGCACCAATACTATTTGCATCCGTTGGATTTCCCGTATTGCGGTAAGCACCCCAGAAAACCAAATAGCCACGAAGGAAATCGGTTTCTTGTTTATACACGTTTCTGAAACTTGGCATCAACGGCGATACAGGTCTGCTTCCATAATAATATTTGTCTTCTGGTCCATCAATGCTTGCTGATAAAGAGCCTCTGTAATTTTGAAATGCCATATACCTGCCTAAAATATCATGATCGTTTCCAAGGCCATTTGGAAACCTGCTGGATGTGGAATTCAGCAAAAGCAGGTTGCTATTTAAACAAGCTGCATTTACAAAAATAATCTTCGCAAAATATTCAGTGGATTGTTTTGTTTTGGCATCAATTACTCTTACGCCTGCCGCTTTACCTTTTTGTTCATCGTAGATAATTGAATGCACAACAGAATCAGGACGCAACGTGAGATTGCCTGTTTTTTCCGCCCACGGGAAAGTGGATGAATTGGAACTGAAATACCCGCCAAACGGACAACCACGCTGACAGACATTTCGGGCCTGGCACTGACCTCTTCCCTGCTGCAAATGGATTTCATTTGGCTTCGTTAAGTTTGCGCAACGACCCATCAACATGCGCCTGTCTTTATAATGAGCATTTACTTTTTGTTGCATTTGTTTCTCCACACAATTAAATTCCCAGGAAGGTAAAAATTCTCCATCCGGCAAATGTTCTATACCGTCCTTATTGCCACTGATGCCCGCGAATATTTCTACATGTGAATACCAGGGCGCAAGATCGTCATAGCGGATGGGCCAATCCACAGCAAAGCCGTCGCGAAGAGGAGCTTCAAATTCAAACTGGCTCCAGCGCTGCGTTTCCCTTGCCCACATTAATGATTTTCCACCCACCTGGTAACCTCTGATCCAATCGAATGGTTTCTCCTGGACATATGGATGTTCTTTATCTTTTACAAAAAAATGCTGAGCCGTTTCATCAAATGCATAACATCTACTGATGATCGGATTTTCTTTTTCGATTGCCAGGGGTAACCTCCCACGGTGCGGGAATTCCCAGGGACTCTTAATGGCCGTTGGATAATCTTTATTGTGTACCACGTTTCGTCCTCTCTCAAGCATCAGGGTTTTTACACCATGTTCGCAAAGTTCTTTTGCAGCCCAGCCGCCACTGATTCCCGAACCAATCACTATGGCATCGAAAGTATTTTTTTGAACACCTGTGGAATTTATATTTGCCTGTAAAGAATCGTTGGGCATATAATAAAACTAAAATAAAAGATAAAACATTTTTTGTATGCAGGAGCCATAACAGCTAAAATTACTGATTCAAAAACTGTAACAGTTAAATTATAAGAAAATTTGTCAGCATGTTCTTTACTATTGCAACCAATGATAACTTTTTTTTAAAGAGGGTAAAACACGCTCAAACTACAACTCATAAGAAAACAATTTAAGAACGATAAATTGTAAACATGACACCTATAGTTCAACTATCAAACCTTCAAATGCCATTTGATAGGAAAGCGAACCAGGGAAATTTTCTGCTAAACGTTTAAAAAATTGATGTAACTGTGCATCAGAATGCATAGGGTCATGATGAGTGAGCAGCAGGTGCTTCACCCCCGTTAAAATTGCAAATTGTATAGCATCTTCCATGGAACTATGGCCCCAGCCCACCTTATCCTTATATTCTTCCAAAGTATACTGTGCATCATGCAATAACAGATCTGCGTTCAACGCCAGGTCGCTGCCCGATAACCATTTAATATCTTTCATCAATTCACTGCGACCCAAAGCAGGTTCGTGATCTGGAATGTAAGTAAATACCCGCTGTCCGTTTTCAATCCGAAAACCAACGGTTGGCCCCGGATGCGTGACGTAACGCGATTGAATGGAGAAAGGTCCTATAGTAAAGGAGCTGTTTTCTATCTCATGAACAAACAATTTACAGGTAAGATTGCGAAAATAGACGGGGAAAAGAGGAGGAGAAAAATAACGTCCAAGACGGGCACGTAAACTTTGAGCGATACTGGCAGGTCCCCAGATGTGTACTTCTTTAGAAGGATCAAAGAGTGGCTTAAAAAAACCAAGACCCTGCATATGATCCATGTGCAAATGAGTCAATAAAACATCAACCCGGTCGTTATTCAGAATATCACTGTGATTTAAATTTTGTATGCCACTTCCTGCATCCAGCACCAACAGCCAACCGTCTGCTGTGACCTCGATGCAGGATGTATTACCTCCATACTCTTTTGTAGAAGGGCTGGTAGTGGGTATAGAACCACGCACGCCCCATACAGTTATGTTCATTCTTCAGATGATCTCCAGAAAATGGCAACCGCCCCTAAAAATTTCCCAGCTCTGCCAATGATGGGATAAGATGTTACGGATATTTTTTCTGCTTTTCTCAAAAGGCTTTCTATCCAAAATGTTTTATG
>Ga0137365_10001639_pt1 | contig 17572 bp, 14 predicted proteins | sample SagtaG_9_FD_104799 | JGI IMG/M metagenome (GOLD analysis project Ga0137365, IMG submission 104799) | Vadose zone soil microbial communities from Sagehorn Ranch, Mendocino, California, USA - Sage1_L_40_16 metaG | ecosystem: Environmental > Terrestrial > Soil > Vadose zone | place: USA...
ATGAAGAGGGCGCACGCTGTCTGTGCTCTGGATCTCATCATATCACTATCTATCTCTGAGGAGGGAGACAATCATGGAAGATGCCGTCATTATCTCAGCCGTGCGTACGCCGATTGGGCGTTATGGTGGAGTCCTGAAAGAAGTGCGTCCAGACGATCTTGCAGCCCTGACGATCGCCGAGGCGGTGAAGCGCGCGCGCATTGATGTTGGCGACGTCGAAGATGTCATCTTTGGGGCCGCCAATCAATCCGGCGAGGATAACCGCAACGTCGCGCGCATGGCATTGCTCCTGGCCGGACTGCCCGTGCATGTCGCGGGGCAGACTGTCAATCGGCTCTGCGGCTCAGGTCTGCAAGCGATCAACAGCGCGGCCCAGGCCATTCAGACCAGCGCGGGCGATACCTTCGTCGCTGGAGGATCGGAGAATATGACGCGGGCACCCTTCGTGATGGGCAAGCCCGACGCAGCTTTTAGCCGTGCCATGCAGTTGCAGGATACAACGATGAACTGGCGTTTCGTCAATCCGCGCCTCGCCGAACAATACTACCCCTACACAATGGGTGAGACGGCGGAGAATGTCGCCGCCCAGTACGGCGTCAGTCGCGCCGACCAGGACAGTTTCGCACTGCGCAGCCATCAACGTGCCGTAGCCGCCCAGCAGTCCGGTCGCTTCGCGGAGGAGATTGTTCCCGTGACCATTCCCCGCAAGAAGGGCGAGCCGACGATTGTCTCCAATGATGAGCCACCACGCGCTGATACCTCTTTAGAGAAGCTTGCCGCCCTCAAGCCAGTCTTCCGCCAGGGAGGAACCGTCACGGCTGGCAACGCGGCGGGTCTCAACGATGGGGCGGCGGCCCTGGTCTTAACGTCGCTCAGCAAGGCACGCGCGGCGGGACTGCAGCCACGCGCGCGCGTCGTCGCAACCGCCGTGGCGGGCGTCGATCCGGCATATATGGGTCTGGGTCCCATCCCCGCGACGCGCAAGGTCCTGCAGCGCGCCGGACTGAGCCTGCACGATATCGATCTGATCGAGCTAAACGAAGCCTTTGCCGCACAGAGCCTGCAGTGTGCGCGCGAGCTGGAGATCGACCAGGAGAAGCTCAACGTCAACGGCGGCGCCATCGCCCTGGGGCACCCGCTCGGCTGCAGTGGCGCACGCATCGTCGTGACCCTGTTGCACGAGCTGGAACGGCGCGGCGGTCGTTACGGCCTGGCAACGATGTGCATCGGCGTCGGACAGGGCATCGCCACCGTTATCGAGCGATTGAATTAACGAAAGGGTAGATGCTACGCGCCGGGCGCTGGATCGTTTTGAGCTGTTTGTTGCGTTAATCTATCTGCATGCACGGCCCAGGCCTGCTCCCATATCTTGAGGAGCGCCTGGGCCGTCTGTTCCGCGCGGTCGATGGGCAGGCCTGCTATCCAGGTATAGCTTCCACCAATGCCTGCTCCGCCTTGAAAGCCCGAGGTATTGATGACGTGGCGGACCTGTATCTGAAGTTCTTCGGTAGGATCGAGCGTGAAGAAGGTGGGTTGCTCGTGTAAGAAAGGGTACTGCGGCTGGAAGTGCTCCCAGACGCTGCCGGTATCAAAGATCAGACTTGCTCCTTTGTTTTCCACCACCACGAGCGGTCTTCCGTGTTTTCTGCACCACTGGCGAAACGCTTGAAGCGTCGCGTGGTCCGCTGCGTCGGTGTCTTGAACGAGATAGCTATCCCTTGTCGCCCGTTCAAGCGCCGATAGTTCTCCGGAGTTCATGTTATTGGTCTCATCTCATCAGGTTATCGTAGGATGCTTCTTCCCCTTTTTACTATACTCATTGGTTGTTAAAGGAATTTTATAGGGATGTTAAGAAATTTTCACCGGCTTAAGAATTATAGCAGAAACAGATCAGGATTACCTTTGCAACCGGCATATGGTATACTTGAGGCATGCCGCCAGTACCTTCAGTGAAACGAGGAGGCCCTCCGTGGAGCAAAAGAAGCCGCATGCTCGCTACGACGAATTCGCAGAACAATTCACTTCGGTGATGTTTGAACACTGGGCAGATATTCTGCAAGTTGTCAACCGTCAGTCTCCCCGCGTCGCCGCTCTACTACGAGTTGCAACGCCTGCGGGCCTCAAACGTATGAATGGCGTATGGCGAATACAGGTCACGACGAGGCGCGTGGTGCAGCACGAAAAACTGCATCAGCCGCGCGACAACGAGATTGTGGCTCGCGCAATCCAGTTGTTTTGTTATAGCAAGGCCCAGCTCAAACTCCCACACATCGTAGTTGAGTTCGAGGTCTGACGAACAACTGAACCACGAGGCTACAGATATTTCTTGACTCTTCCCTGTGTCATATAAAATAAATGAAAATGAAGTAGAAAGGTAGCCTCGTATGTCTACTGCTCAGCCGAAGGCGCGTCGGCGCTTTCCCGGCCTGGACCCGGTTGTGCTGCAACATCCCTACGACCGGGCGGCCCTTGGCGCGCTCCAGAGAGTACCAGGACTGGATATCGTGGTGCGCAAGTTTATCGAGCTGCTCCCCGAGCGCGTCGCCTATATCCAGCACGTGGCTCAGATGGTGCGTGTCTCTCCGTTGCAATGTCCCCAACTGTACAGCCAGTTGCGGGAGGCCTGCGCGATCCTTGATATACGCGAGCCCGAACTATATGTAGCACAGACTCCCATCCCCAATGCCTATACCAGCGGGCACGACAATCCCTTTATCGTCATCACCACCGGCCTGATCGACCTGATGAACGGGGAGGAGGTGCTGGCGGTGATTGCCCATGAACTCGGTCACATCAAGTCGGGGCATGTGCTCTATAAGACGATGGCGCGCGGCATCAGCTTCCTGGTGACGCTGCTCGGCGATATGACGCTGGGCATCGGACGCCTGATTGGGCGTAGCCTGGAAGCGGCATTGCTGGAGTGGGACCGCAAGTCAGAATTTACGGCGGACCGCGCTGGCATGCTGGTGGTACAGGACCCCCAGGTGATGCTCTCGCTGATGATGAAGCTCAGCGGCGGTACGCTGTTTCAGAGGGATCAGATGGACGCCCGCGAGTTCTTGAAGCAGGCCGATCTCTATGAGGAGACGGATGCGAACATCCTTGACCGCATGTATAAAATGCTGGTGGTCACGCCGTTAAGCCACCCATTGACGATTGTGCGGGCGCGCGAGATTATGAACTGGTCCGAGAGCCGGGGCTATAAAGATATCCTGGAGGGACGCTACCCGCGCACGCCTGGTTCGGCGGCCACTGCCAGCAATGGCGCGCAGAGCGGCCCCACGAGCACGACGGCCAGCGAGCCGCAGTTGATCCGCTGCCCCCACTGTGGACGCGAGCAGATGAACAGGCGCTTCTGCAGCCTCTGCGGGGGAGTGATAGCGTAATGCGCAGGCGGCGGGACATCTCTACCCAGTTTATCGGCTACCTGTTGGTGATGACCGCCGCACTCCTGTTCGGCTTCAATGGCAACCTCTCGCGCCTCCTCTTTGATGAAGGCATCACGCCCATCACCCTGGTGCAGTTTCGTATGCTGATCGGCGGCGGTTGCCTGTTCGTGGTCCTGCTGGTGGGTCGGCGCAAGGCGCTCATTGTGCGCCCTCGTCACTGGGGCTGGCTGGTCGCATTTGGACTCTCGCTGGCGCTCGTCACCTACACCTACTTTGTCGCCATCAGCCTGCTGCCCATCGCGATTGCCCTGGTGATCCAGTTTAGTGCGGCGGCCTGGATGACGCTCGGCGAGGCCATCTGGCGGCGGCGTCTCCCCTCGCGCTACATCCTCGTCGCGCTGCTGTGTACCTTTGGCGGCATCGTGCTGCTCACGGGCGTCTGGCGCTTCAGCTTCAACGGACTGAACCCTGTCGGCCTGCTCTACGCTGTTTTAGCGCTGGTGACGTATATCGCATATCTGCTGCTGGGGCGACGTGCGGGCCGCGACCTCTCACCACTCTCGACGACGACGTATGGGGCCCTGGTCGCGACCGTCTTCTGGTTCTGCGTGCAGCCGCCGTGGCGCGTTCCAGCAAGCACGTGGGTGCCCCAGAACTTTCTGCTGATCTGTATAGTCGGTATCTTCGGGATGGCGATACCGTTCAGCCTGATGCTTGGCTCCCTGCGCCGCCTCGACGCTACCCGCGTAGGGATCGCCGGTATGCTCGAACTGGTGGCTGCCGGCGTCATCGCCTACTTCTGGCTTGGGCAGCGTTTGGATCTTTCGCAGATTGTCGGGAGCCTGCTTGTGCTTGTAGGATTGACCGTGCTGCAGTACGAGAAGCCTGAACCACTCGAAGCAACATAGCGTCTTTTAGTCGTCTGGGGAGGCAAACCTGCGTAGTGCCTCTACCGATGGAACGAAGTAATAGGCGCCGCTGACCGCCGTTGTATATATGGTCAGGGCGTCACGTATGCCGTCCTCTGCACCCGCCATACGATCGAGCATGCGGGCCAGGAGATGTTGATCGTTGCTGAAGCCGATAAACATCGTCCCATGCTCAGTGGCCGTCCCGAAAGGGCTATTGCGGCGGAAGATATGGTGTTCTACCCCATTTTCTTCAACCACCGTTCGAGAGACGTGTGATTGGGCACCACGCACCTCCTCATCCAACTCTGTACTCGTCTCTTTGGTTCGTCCGATGACCTTCTCTTGCGCCTCAAGCGGGAGCGCATCGAAAGCAGCGGCATCGTGCGTCCACTTCTGTACCAGGACTACACTGCCACCTGCACCTGGCGACCCATCGGGGAATAATGCAACCTCGGGTGCTTCAGAGAGACGAGGATTCTCCGTCCCGTCGATGAAGCCGGTTAAGTCCCGATTCTCCTTGTAAGTCCACCCTGCTACTTCGTCAGCCAGGCGTGCTACAGGTGCAAGGGCAGCAATGGCTTCTCGCGCGACATCGAAGACGGTAAAGTAGGCATGGCCTGCTGCCCACACCCACAGGTCATGCTGGGTGGCGGGCATTGTGTACCCATCGACACCATGCACTTCTCGCTCGAAGTCCGTCACTCCTGCTGGCATATCCTTGGGAGCAACGCGCGCCCACAGCGAGGGCCTGAAGCCAACCACCAGATTCACTCCTCCAGTCGTCATGCGTGGTTCCCTCAGGCTGGCAATCACCTGAACCAGCGTGAGTGGATCGCCATGCGCCTGAAGATCGAACTCTAAATAGGAGTGCGAGCCGGTTCCCAGCGCGAAAATGCCATATTGTGCTACTTGCATTGTCAATACTCCTGTGAACGAAGTTAGATGTCACACCACACTCCTTATCACCACATCTCCCATCATGGTATCATCCCCGTCTCCTACCAGCAAGGCTATATCAGATCCTGACTGCAAAGCCAAAAGCTACCGGTGCCTAGCGGATCGATTGGTCGCGATAATGCGCGCGTCGCGAACGATCCTGGCTATAGCTCTCTTTATACGCCTCCGTCACAATCTTGCAGATCTCCCTGGGATCGTCCGAGAGGCGCAGCAGGAGCATGTCCTCCGGTGAGATTGTGCCTGCTCCGACCATCGCCTTGTTGATCCAATCAATGAGGCCACTCCAGAACTTTGAATCATAGAGGATCACAGGGAAGTGCTTCACCTTCTGGGTCTGAATCAAAGTCAGCGCCTCGAAAAGCTCGTCCATCGTCCCGAAGCCGCCGGGAAAGATGATAAACGCCTCTGAGTACTTCACAAACATCGTTTTGCGCACAAAGAAGTAGCTGAAATCGACGGAGACATCCAGATATTGGTTCGATGCCTGCTCGAAGGGCAGCTCAATGTTGCAGCCGATGGAGCAGGTATCGCCCTCCTGAGCGCCCTTGTTGGCCGCTTCCATGATGCCGGGACCACCGCCCGTGATGATGCCAAAACCGGCTCGTGCCAGCAGCAGTGCGGTCTCCTCCGCCGCTTTATAGGCATCCGTCTCAGGTTTCAGGCGCGCCGAACCGAAGAAGGCGACGGAGGGTGGGATGTGGGCGAGGACATCGAAGCCATCAACGAACTCGCTCATGATGCGAAAGACGCGCCAGGGATCGGTCAGTGTGAAATCGAAGTTCAGGGCGCGCTCAAGGGCGTGCTCTTCCTCTTTTACCTGCTCGGTTGGAATCGGCTCAGTCGGGCTGATCAGCGGCTGCGTCGGGCGTCGTAGCAGGCGTTCGTCTTCTGTGATGCGACCGTTCTGATTGTTGGGCGCGCGGTAGCGTGGCGAGTAGCGTGTCGTCTTTCGATTGCGGTTGTTCGATCCATTGCTAGATTTCTTGTCGGGGTTGTGATTACGACTCATATGTGTCGCGTGTTCCTCTCTCTCGTTCTGCCAGTTTCGAGGATGACGGGTCAGGAAGCGTTCACTATTTTAGGGTGAACGTTGGACACTATCCTTTCTGGGGATAGTATATCAAGGATAGCATATGTGGGAAGTGGTGAAAGGGATGAGCGCCATCAAAGTTCAGAGAGGCCCTGTCGGGCTAAGATTCTCAGGCGCTGCTGGTGCTTGATCGTCGCCTCCTCATATGCATCCTGAGTTTGTAAGAATTGCGCCAGGGTAGTGAGGGTATCAGCAAACTGGATAGCACACGTGCGAGTATGAGGATGTCCAGGTCCCAGGCGCTGCTCAAAGATATCCAGGCTCTCCTGGTACAGTTGCTCCGCCTCTTCATACTTGCCCTGCACTTTCGCAAGGAGTGCCAGATTGTTGATAGCATAAGCAATCTGGGGGTGCTGGGGATCTAGATACTGCTTCCAGATGTTTTTGCTGCGCAGGAAGCCCTCTTCTGCTTCAGAGTATCTCCCTTGCTTCATGCAGAGAATAGCAAGGCCGTTGAGAACATACGCTACATAGGGATGCTCGTGCCCTTGTCTCCGTTCCAAAATCATCAGGCCACGTTGGTACAACGACTCCGCTTCCTCGTAGTTGCCTCGCGTTGTCAAGAGGTTCGCAAGGTTGCCAGCAGACTGAGCGATATCGGGATGCTCAGGCGCAAGCTGCCGTTGTCGGATGCGCAAGCTGCGTCGAAACAACGGCTCCGCATCCTCATAGTTACCATACTCCGCATACAGCACGCCTAGATTATTGAGAGCCTGCGCTACCTCAAGATGCTCAGGCCCCTGGCTCCGTTCCCGAATGTCCAGATTCCGCTTGTAGAGCCGCTCCGCCTCTTCGTACTTGCCTCCCACTTTCCTGAGAATTGCCAGATTATTCAGGATGGAGGCTACGTCGAGATCATCAGGACCCAGCAGAGGCTCTCGTATCCCCAGGCTCTCCTGGTACAGTTGCTCGGCCTCCGCATATTTGCCGCGCTCAGAATAGAGATTGGCCAGACGGCAAAGGACATCAGCTACGTCGAGGTGAGCAGGACCCAGGATGGACTTTCGTATCTCCAGACTCTGCAGGTACCATTGCTCTACCTCGCTATATTTGCCGCGTTCATGCATATAGCGCCCTATTTGTAAGAGCATATTTGCGGCTTCTCTAGAAACGATCTTTTCCTGTTCGACCCACTCAGCACAGATCAGCGCATGAGGCAACCAGCGTTCACAGGCGTCCCACTCTCTCACCTCATGCACATCTGGGCAAGCTTCACTCACTGCCTGCACTGCTCGCTCTACCCACTGGCGTCTGGTTTGTGTATTCATCTGATCCTTAAATACTGCCTGGACTAACCGATGTACCGAGAGCAGGGACCCGGCATCGCGCGAGAGCAGGGAGTAGTTACGCAGAACACCGATAGCCTTATTGAGCAAATAAGGGTCTGCGCCAACGCTGGCAAGATTGGCACCAAGATGCCGTGCCCCCTTCGTGATGATTGTTTCAGGGATCGCGTCGGGGGCCAGGAATGCACAGAGTCGCAGGAGGTCAGCAGCCGTAGGAGAAGCCTGCTCTACCTTCTGAAAGGAAAGCGACCAGGTGGTTGCTACCGGCAATGGATGATCATCCACTGATCGCCCACGACGTTCGGCAAGCAAATCAGCGCGACGATCTTTGTAGAGGCGCTGATACGAAGCGAGACTGCATCCCGTTTCTTCGATATACGCCCCTGCTTGATCGAGGGCCAGCGGCAATCCCCCGAGTTCTGTATAGATGCTGCGCGCTATATCCTGTTCCTGTTGACCGACTTGTGAAAGTTTGGCATGGGGAGCAAGCAAACCAGCACGACGGAGCAGGAAGAGTGTTCCCTCTTCGGCTGGTAAGATATCTACCTCTATTCGACGAGCGAAACGGCCCATTGCCTGCGCACGTGTAGTGAGGAGCACATGTCCTCTCACACTGCAAGGGGGCAGAAAATCGCGCGCCAGTTCCAGATCATCGGCATTATCCAGGATAAGTAACCAGCCTCTAGAGGTGTATAACCACTCTTTAACGGCTGTGATGACATGAACACTCTCCTGCGCATCTTTCTGTGTCAGGTTGAGCAAGGTCGCAATGGTAAGGTACGACGCGGTGAGCGTTTCACGAGTGTCGGCCTGTGCCCACAGCACTGCCTGATAGTTGTGTCGATAATGATAGACATACTCTAGAGCGAGTTGGGTCTTGCCAATGCCCCCCAGACCGCTAATCGCCTGTGGTTGTGAGAGCGTGATTGTCTGATCCCTTTGCAGGTGAGAACGCACCTGTGCCAGTTCGCTCTTACGTCCCAGGAAGAGGAGATTGCGTGGGTAGGGAATGTTCTGGACGAGCGGGAAGGCAGCCCGAGGAGAACCGTCTGCCAGGAGTGCCTCAACGGCCCGCTGGATGCCAGCAGCGATATCGAGCAGGGCCATCGCTTCATCCGGCCATGTTGTCAGTGGTCTGGCGTTGATGGGTAAGGCTTGCAAGTGCATAAATGGTGTGTTGCGCCAATTGACCTCACTGATCAAAATCGGGATCACGACCGCAGAACCTTCTTCTTGCCGCTCAAGCGCCCGCTTCATCTCGATGCCAACGCAGTAGTCGGAGGCGAAGAAATGCTCACTAATCAACAGCAGAATGACGGAGGCAGTTTCCAGGCGGGTGTCGATCGCTTGTGCCCAGTTGGTGCCGGGGACGATGAGCCGATCATGCCACGGCGAGAGCAGCCCTTGTCGCTTGAGCAAGCTCAGATGCGTCTCCAGTTTGTCCAGCCAGGCCACATCTTCGTGCGCATATGAGCAAAACACCTCAACAGACATTGGAACTGCCGACATCGCTGTCTCTCCTCCGCGTACACTACATTTCTATGAAGCTATTCCATTATAGCATCAAATCTGATTTATAGAAATCTAGACGAATTGAGAACTTCTTATCAAAATGTGAGATATTCTCGTTACTGTTACCGAACTGTGTTGCTTGTGTCTCTTCTAAAAAGTAGGGAATGAAAATACCTGCTGCGCTCTCTGCAAGAAGCTGGTTGTGCCAATATGATGTAGTTGACGCAGTTTACACGTCAGATGACAATACGATGTAGGAGCGCAATTTATAAGCCCGCCGCGTTCAAGCCTGTAAAACGCTTCAAACTCGTGGAACGCGATGGGCGTATGAAATGCGGCGGGCTTATAAATTGCGCTCCTACATTATTGAAGGGTATTGGGTGGTACGGGATTATAATCAGCGCGCCTCTTCAGAACAACCGTCGCCAGTGGTGGCAGCGTCAGCATAATAGAGTGCGGACACGATTGCCAGTAGACGGGACCGCTCGGCATCGGCTGGCCGTTGAGCAGGCCGCTACCGCCGTAGCGCCCGGCGTCGCTGTTGAGGACCTCGTAGTATTCGCCGGGCTGTGGCACGCCGAGACGGTAGCCATAGCGCGGCACCGGGGTAAAATTGCACGCGTAGATCAGTGTGTCCTGCGCATCTGTACTGAAGCGCATAAACGAGATGACGCTATTGTCCGAATCATGTGGATCTATCCAGGAGAAGCCCGCACCATCGTTATCGAGAACGTTCAGCGCAGGCTCGCGCTGGTAAAGCTGATTCAGGTCGCGCATAAAGTCGAGAAGCTGCGCGTGACGTGGATCGCTGGGCGGCGCGATCAGATGCCAATCGAGGCTCTCCTTGTAGTTCCACTCGCTCCATTGTCCGAACTCGCCGCCCATAAAGAGCAGCTTCTTGCCCGGATGACCCCACATATAGCCATAGAAGGCGCGCAGATTGGCGAACCTCTGCCACAAATCGCCCGGCATCTTGTTGATCATCGAGCCTTTGATATGCACAACCTCGTCATGTGAGAGCGGCAGGACGAAGTTCTCCGAAAAGGCGTACATGAGCGAGAAGGTGATATTGTTGTGGTAATAGCGGCGATGTATGGGGTCCAGGTGCATGTATTCCAGCATATCGTGCATCCAGCCCATGTTCCACTTAAGCGTGAAGCCTAGCCCGCCGACGTAGGTTGGACGCGAGACCAGCGGCCATGCCGTCGATTCCTCGGCGATGGTGATCGTGCCGGGCACCTGTCCGTAAACCGCCTCGTTGAACTGGCGCAGGAAGTCCACCGCTTCCAGGTGTTCGCGACCGCCGTAATGATTCTGTGACCACTCGCCATGCTCGCGCATATAATCCAGGTAGAGCATCGAAGCGACGGCATCGACGCGCAGGCCATCGATATGATGCTCGCGCAGCCAGAAGAGCGCGCTAGCGATCAGGAAGTTGCGCACCTCGCTGCGCCCATAATCGAAGACATACGTACCCCACTGTTTGTGCTCGCCCTTGCGCGCATCGGAGTACTCGTAGAGATGTGTCCCATCAAAGTAGCTCAGGGCCGTCCCATCTTTGGGGAAGTGCGAGGGGATCCAGTCGAGCAGGACGCCGATGCCCTGCTGGTGCATGTAGTCGACGAAATACTGGAAATCCTCCGGCGTACCGTAACGGCTGGTTGGTGCAAAGTAGCCCGTCGCCTGGTAGCCCCAGGAGCCGTCGAAAGGATATTCGGTGATGGGCAGCAGCTCGATATGCGTAAAGCCCAGGTCTTTCACATAGTCTGCCAGGGCATGCGCCAGCTCGCGATAGGTCATAAAGCGATCTTCTTCGTCGGCGCCTTCCTGATGCCGCTCTGGAATGTGGCGCCAGGAACCCAGGTGGACCTCGTAGATAGAGATGGGCTCGCTGAGCGGCCGAAACTGTTCTCGCCGTTGCAGCCATGCCTCGTCCTGCCAGGTGTGTTGATGGATATCGGCGACGATGCTGGCTGTCCTGGGGCGCAGTTCGGTGAAAAAGCCATAGGGATCGGTCTTATCGACCGTGTAGTTGTTGAAGCGAGAATAGATGGCGTACTTGTAGACCTCGCCGGCCCGGAGTCCCGGCACAAAGCACTCCCAAACGCCCAGGTCGTTGTGGCGGCGCTGCATAGGCGTCTCCGAGCGATTCCAGCCGTTGAAGTCGCCGATCACCGAGACGGTGCGTGCATTCGGCGCCCAGAGCGCAAAATTGACGCCCGCGACTCCATTGACCGTGCGGAGCTGCGCGCCGAACTTATCGTAGATGTGGTAGTGCCTCCCCTGCCCAAACAGGTAGAGGTCGAAATCGCTAAAGATCGATGGTATGCCTGGCTCTATCTCAGGATTTGTGAGCTGCTCATCGTGTGCGACCTGCTCTTCAGGTTCGCGGCCCGGTTGTTGTGGCGTGTGTGGTGTAGTCATCTCTTTATCCTCGTTGTGTAGTTTGTAGCGTGTCTGTGCACTTCTAGCATAACATATAAAACAAAAATCTGGTAACTCATGAACAATGGCCCCTACGACAGCAATCTATTGAATATTTGGCATTGCTTCGGTCATCTGGTAAAATGAATGTTTAGGAAGGCAGTGTGTAGAAAGGAGATCTGGCATGGCTATTGATATACAGAAGATGAAAGAACGTCTCGAAGCGAAGCGCGCGGAGCTCAAGCAGCGGATAAGAGATCTCACCGAGGCCCATCCGGAGCCCGTTGATCCCATCGAGGCCAGCGAGGGGCCCCAGGATTTCGAAGAGACCGCGGTGGATTTTCTGGAGACGCAGCAGGAACAGGCTATCGCTGTCAACGAGCGGGCGCTGTTGACCGAGGTAGAGGCTGCTCTCAAGCGGATCGAGGACGGGACTTATGGCTACTGCGTCGAATGTGGCAAGCCTATCCCTGAGAAGCGGTTGGAGGCGATCCCCTGGGCCTCTCGCTGTGTGGAGGACCAGGAGCGATTGGAGCAGCGCAACCTCAGCCGGGAAGAGCTATACGACTCGAACACGATCTAAGCGGGAACTATTGTATTGAAAAAAGCGTGGATGGACTGGTGAAGCCTTTTCACCGTCCATCCACGCTCTTTTGCTAGGATGGTTCCTGGATCATTGATTGGAAGCCGGATGCGCTCTTGAGCATCACTAATGTGGCGGCAGGTTCCTGGAAGAAGAGATCTGGCTCGCCTCGAACGTGAATGACCAGATCGGGACGATGATCACCGTTCACGTCCTTTACTTCCAGTGTGACGACTGCCTTATCGGCGTTATTCCATGGCAGATGCGGACCTGGATAGATCTTTGCATGCGTGGCATCTCCGCCCGGCAGCTCGATGATGTCGATCTGCCCGTGCAGGTTCATCGCCACAAAATGCGTTGGGTGAGTGATCGAATCGCTATCCCCAATCACGGCTTCCAGGTGGTATGTGCGCGTTGTCCCATACGTCCAGTTATCGTGGATGCCTACGCCCCACGTCCACAACAGCGCCCCGAACAGGTAGAGCACAACCGCCAGCGTCATACCGATGCCAACCAGCAGGAGCCAGTGCACGCCCCTCTGCTGTCGTGCCGGAGCACGTCTGTTGCGCGGACGACGGTCGACATCGGTCCGTCCGGGCTCCATCTCCTCGGTCTCCGGTGTCTCTATCAGGCGCAGGCGCGAAGCGCGCCGGGGAATGTTGGCGGCAGGCTCCCTGATCTCCTCAGACTCCTGAAGAGGAGCGTGTCCATCTCTGCGTACTATCGATCGCGGCATGGGTACCGACATACGCCTCTCCTCCTTTCGTAGAGTAGGGTCCCATTCGGTATAAGGGCACCGAATGGCAATATGTATCAGCATTTTCGAGTCTACCTATTTGAGCATTCATGGTGAGTAGTCCCTTCTCGTCTCATGGGGAGTGAAACCGACGTTACATACAACCGGTGTATTGTATTGTCATCAAGGGAAGAAAAAGCACGAAAGCTACGAACTCTATACCTGGTGGGCGGATCATTTTTGAGAAAGGGAACAATGATTGCTAACTGATAGTCTCTATTAGAAGCGGTGTTTTCTCGTTAAGGAGGAAAACACAGTTTCTCTACAAGGGAAAACAATGGTGCCTCTAAAAATATTCCCGTTTGCTAAAAGAAGGGAAGAGGCAGCTTTTGCCCTTCCCTTCTTGTCATACTGTGTCCAGGCGATGTCTAGAGGCTCGCCGCGTTACAGGCGAGCATCGCCTCGACCACGGCCTCGCACCAGGGGCGTCCGCGCTCTACCTCGCCGTTCACGCGCGCCCTCAGCAAATCCGCCTGTGTTCTCCCGTGCTCAAGCTCGTTCTCTAGCAGCGGCGTCAGGAACTCGCGTCCCAGCCCGCACAGCCCGTTTCTCTGCAGCGTCGTCAGTGCAAGAGCAACGAGCTCTCTTGCCACTGCTCGGGCCGTTGTCGCCCTCCCCTGCAGGCACATCGGCGCGGAGAGTCCCCATACGGCGCTGCGCAGATTGTAGCGTGACTCTGCGTAGGTCGCCAGCGTGCGTCCTCGCAGGCCATCGGTGGCGCCAAGCGTGAGCAGGAACGCCTGCATAGAGCGGAACGGTGACTGGGCATCGATGCAGCGAAACTCGTTGCGGATCGTGCCAGCGAGCATATCGACCTGGATGCGCGAGGTCGTATGCATCGTCCCGTGCAGGAGCGTCAGCGCCCGCTGTGCATCATCTGTTACGACAAACGGTGGCAGGGCGCGTGCAAGCTGTTGCTCGTAGTACTGATAGAGCGTAGTAGCCGGAGGTGGTAGTCCGGCGCGCAAGGGCTCTCCTTGCAGAAAGAGCGCGGTGCGCGTACTTGTTCTTCCAGAGTCAATGCCGCCAATGAAGGGAGAGTTGCCGAAGAGAGCGCTCATAATCGGCGCGATATGGATGGAGGTGTTGTAAGCCTCGAGCGCGTCCTCGACATTGCGCTCCGAGATATGAAACTGCGTGCCCGCGCAGCGCATCATCACCGCCATATACGAGGCCGCATCTGTGAAGCTCTTCCGTCCATCCGGGCTCTTGATGTTGATAGCTCCATATGGATTCTCTCGCCGCGTCGCCAGATCGATCAGGTGGTAGCGCCGTCGCATCCCCGGCTGGGGCACGATCCATTGCGGCCAGGTGTTGGACTCTACTAGCGGCTGCACGCCGATGGGGACGACGATCGCATCCTCACCCGAAGCGACCAGAGCTTGCTGGATGCGCCGTGTGCGCTGCCGGAGCGAGGAGTAGAGCTCGCTGAGCGCATCGCGTTCGAGGAACACGATATCTCCGGCATCGTATTCGACAATAGAGGTGACGGTATCGAAACGCGCGCCGGGGAGCGCATTGGAGGCGATAAGGGCCTCGGCGCTTACGGGCATGCCTGTTTGAGGCGAGAGGCATTGTATCTCTTGTTCTATGTCACAGGTACGGTGAGGGTGGTCAAAGAAACCTTGATTTGCGCATGCCTGACGCTCTCTGGCGGCCTGCAATGCTAAGTGGAGTGTTGCCTGTGCTTCTTGAGGGGTTGGTTCTGGTGAGTGCGCGTTGACTTCAGCTCCCATAGAGACCTCTTCTTGTTGTGAGGGCCGGACGCAGGAAAGGTAGCGCGTTGTATCCGGCTTGACCATGTTACCAGTTCTGCTACGGAACGATGTACAACGATTGGATTGTATTAAAGATCCCGATATTCTTTTCTTCTGCTGAATACAAACTCCAATTACATAGTACTTTAAGTACATCTGAAAGACAAGGGCAAGGTACTCGATTTTTGAGGCGCGCTTGCCGAGAAAAAGTGACAGGTGAATAACTCTGTGATACAATAGCCGTATTCCAGCGATCGTTGAGAGAGAGGGGCGAAAAATCGTGACAGCCGGGCGCGCGCGTATCTATGATGCTATAGCATTGTTCATTGTCGTGCTGGTCATCGTGCTTGACCAGTGGACGAAATCTCTGGTGGTGGCACACATGAGCCCACCGGGCAACGGAAAGACGATTCCGATCATCGGCCACTATCTGGTGCTAGACTATATCCAGAACAGCGGCGCGGCGTTCGGCGTCTTCGCCAACCAGGCCGTGCTCGTCGTCTTCATCGCGGCGGCAATCTGCGTGGTAGCTTATCTCTATATCCGCATCCTTAATTCAGGCCCGCTCATCTATAAGATCGTCTTCGGCATGATCATCGGTGGGGCCCTCGGCAACCTGATCGACCGGGCGCATAATGGCGGCGTGGTGACGGACTTTATCTCCTTCCGCATCCCTGAAATCAACTACTACTTCGCCGTCTTCAACATCGCCGATGCCTGTATCTCTGTCGGCGTTTTCCTGCTCTTCGTGCTTGTCCTGCTCAGTGGCTTCCGGCGCGATAAGAAAGAGGATACGGCGACGGCCTCCACAACGAGCGGAACGCTCCGCACCACGGGGCAAGATGTCAAACGCTGATCTACATGCCGACTCAACATGGCGCGTGTCGCCCGAACAGGTGGGACAGCGCCTCGACCACTATCTGGTGCTCGCGCTAGATAATCTCTCCCGCACCACTGTTCAGCAGCTTATCGCAGCTGGCTCGGTACTCATCAATGGTCGCGTCAGTAAGCCCGGCTATCTGCTGCGCAACAATGATGAAGTGCAGGTCCTACGCGCCATGCCTTCCGCGCCGTCAAAAGAGGTCAGGCCACAGGCGCTGCCCCTCGATATCGTCTATGAAGACGACGATCTCTTGATCGTAAACAAGGCTGCCGGTATGGTGGTGCATCCCGCGCCTGGCCACTACGACGATACGCTGGTGAACGCTCTGCTGGCACGCTATCCCACGTTACAAGATAGCATGGTCGTGGAGGAAGATATACGGCCAGGAATTGTGCATCGCCTGGACCGCGACACCTCCGGCCTGTTGATCGTGGCGAAGAACGCGCACACCCAGGCCGCCCTGGTGGAACAGATGCAGCGCCACGAGGTGGTGAAGCGCTACCTCGCCCTGGTTGAAGGCATCGTCTCGCTCGACCAGGGGAGTATCGACGCCCCCATCGGTCGCAATCCGCGCCATCGTCAGCAGATGGCGATCACCTCGGTCGATAGCCGCGAGGCGCGTACGCACTTTCGTGTTATGCAACGCTTCTCGCGCCACACTCTGTTACTCTTGCAGCTCGAAACCGGACGCACTCACCAGATCAGGGTGCATCTCCAGGCCATAGGACATCCCGTCTCCGGCGATAACGTGTACGGAACCAGTTCTATGCCGCGCGGTATCACGCTGAAGCGCCAGTTCCTGCACGCGTACCAGTTGAGCTTCGTACATCCCACCTCTGGCGAGAAGGTGGAATTTGAGGCGCCTCTGCCGCCGGATCTACAGGACGTGCTTGATAATGTTGATCTCCTCTAGATAAGTGTTCAGCAAGAGCGCCAGGCAGCCAGAATGGAAGAGAAAGAGCGAAAACCAGGACAAAGAATTTGAGCGGTGACCTTTTCAATGACGCGCTGGTATTCATGACGTGTCGTCTCCTAGACGGCTTCACTTCGTTTATTGCTATCCTACCACGATTCGTGCGGTTCGCTCGTCTTGCGGGAAGTGCTTGCCCAGACTAGAGAGTAGAGCCTGGGATTCATGTAGCCTGCCTGAAGACTCCTGGAGGTACGTGAAGATGGCGTTTGAACGCCCGACTGAAAGCAGCTTCCGAACTGTACTTGAGTCGATGGGCAACCTCGCTCGCGCTCATGCGTTCCTCATGAATCCAGCTCCTGGCGAGAGACATTCGCCACTGTGTTACGTACTGCATGGGAGGCATCCCTACCAGGCTCGAGAATCGCTCAGCAAAGGTTGATCGGGACAGGTGGACCTCTCTTGCAAGAGCCGCAACGGTCCAGGGTTCCTCGGCGCGACGATGGATCAATGTCAGCACACGCCCTATGTCGGGGTCGCTCAGTGCCCCGAGCCAGCCACGCCGTCGGCCCTCGCCCTCCTCCAACCATGCTCGGATCGTCTGGAGGACGAGGATGTCTGCCAGGCGCGTCATCACGGCTACACTGCCCGGTCGGAGTGACAGAGCCTCTGTACCCAACATCGTGAGCGTCGCATCCAGCCAGACAAGCGTCCCTTCGTGCTCAGCACGCCGGAGGAGGAGAACACGTGGCAAGAGGTCCAGGAGGGGATGCGCGATTGGTCCCGCAAATCGTATCCCTCCGCAAATGAGCAACGCCTCTGCTCCATCTCCACCGTAGCACAGCAGGGCAGCATTTTGCCCGACTCGTTGGGAAGGCAGTGTCATCAGCGGAACCGCCTCTGCTTCTGGGGGATTAACAAGCTGATGCTCATCGCCGTGAGGCAGAAGGACCAGATCGCCCGCTTCAAGGGGAATTCGCTCGGCGTCGATGTGAAGAAAGCCCCGCCCCGCGACGATGAAGTGAAAGCTTGGGCCATCCTTGGCAGAGAAGGCCAGTCCCCATGGCGCTCTGA
>Ga0137365_10001660_pt1 | contig 17424 bp, 19 predicted proteins | sample SagtaG_9_FD_104799 | JGI IMG/M metagenome (GOLD analysis project Ga0137365, IMG submission 104799) | Vadose zone soil microbial communities from Sagehorn Ranch, Mendocino, California, USA - Sage1_L_40_16 metaG | ecosystem: Environmental > Terrestrial > Soil > Vadose zone | place: USA...
TGAATTGTCGATCCTAGGACTGAGTCGTGCGCTGCCATTTGCCGCGTTCGCTTTTGTCATCGCATCGGCCGCGTCAATGGGCATCCCCGGGTTCAGCGGATTCGCCGCCGAAATCACAATACTCCTCGGCGCGTGGAAAACTTTCCCTGTGGCGGTGTGGATCACGGGCGCAGGCATGGTGCTCGTCGCCGCGTTCACACTGCGCGCGCTAAAGAAATCTTTCTTTGGCGAGAGTTTAGGTAGCGCGGCCGTCCCGGCCGCCGCTGCCGGTGTCTTGCCGGTAACAACTTCTTTAGAATCGCCGCGAGATACGATGATAAGCGCCCGAGACGGGCGCTCTAGCCTAGAGCCGATCACATTTGCAGAAAAATGCGGCGCCGGCCTGCTCATGTTCGCCACGCTCGCGATCGGCCTTTATCCCAAGCTGCTGCTCGATCGCATTCAACCCGCTGTCGAGGCGATGCGCTTTCTCAAAGGTTAAAAAGGTTAAATGGTACAAAGTTATAACAGGCGCACAGGGTCACCGATTCACCCGTTTAACCATGTAACATTTTAACGTTGTAACGATGTCCTATCTCGACCTTCTCAAACTCGCATCCTCCGAAGCGATCGTCACGGTGACCGCGCTTGTGGTTCTGGCGATCGGCCTAATCCGGTGGGGCGAGGCTGAAATGCCACTCCGGCTCGGGGCAAGCCGACGAACTTCTGCCCTTTGTTCCTTAGTCGCCGCGCTCGGACTCGCATTCGCTGTCGGTGCGGTCCTGACGTTACCGCAGCAGGCAGCGCTGTTCGGCGGGATGCTGGTCATCACGCCACTCACGTCGCTCTTCAAAATCATTTGTATCGCGCTCGCCTTTTTCACGGTCCTGTTGGCATCGGGCAATGATTCTTTGCGCAATCACGGTGAATATCTCGCCATCATTCTGCTCGCGACCGTTGGGCTCATGCTGCTCGTCGGCAGCGAAGAATTACTCATGATCTTCATCGGTCTCGAGCTGACCGGTCTCTCGCGTTACGTCATGACCGCGTTCGACAAAACCGACATCCGCTCCGCCGAAGCGGGCCTGAAATATTTCCTGTTCGGCAGCACGGCCAGCGCGTTCACACTTTTTGGAATCAGTTTCATCTACGGCATGTCCGGGACGACGAGTCTCGCCGCCATTGGCCAAAAATTGACCACCGCATCGGCGCAACCGCTGCTCGCTGTCGGCATCATCATGACCCTCATCGGGTTCGCGTTCAAAATCGCCGCCGCGCCGTTTCATCTTTGGGCGCCCGACGCTTACCAGGGCGCGCCCGTCCCAAGCGCCGCGTTCATCGCCTCGGGCTCGAAGGTCGCGTCGTTCGTTGTGCTCGGAAAAATCGTGCTCGTCGGCTTCGGACCGGTGCACGGGAGCGCGGCATGGCACGCGATGGTCGCCGGTTGGTCGCCGCTGCTCGCCGTGCTCGCCGCATTGTCCATCGTTATTGGCAATCTGGTCGCGCTCGCCCAAACCAACGTTCGCCGACTGCTTGCCTACTCGGCCGTCGCGCACGCCGGGTACACCTTGCTCGGACTCGTCGCCGGCGGCCGCGACGGATTTTCCGCGACGCTGTTCTACACCACCGTTTACGCCTTCACGCTCGTCGGCGCGTTCGGCGTCGTTGCGCTGGTCCGACGCGAAACCGGCGGGGACGATTTCCAGAAGTTCGCCGGGCTCTGGTCGAGCCGCCACTCCGGCCCCGGAGCGCCGTTGCTCGCCGGGTGCATGTCGATCTTCATGTTGTCACTCGCCGGCCTGCCGCCCTTCGCCGGATTTTTCGGCAAATTCTATCTCTTCAGCGCCGCCCTTCGGGCCGATGAAAACCACGGCCTGCTCTGGCTGGTCGCGCTCGCGCTCTTCGGCAGCTTCATCTCGCTCTATTATTATCTGATCGTTCTCAAAGTGATCTTTATCGATGAACCGTCATCTGACGAAACATCGAAACGTCAACCGGCAGGTATCGCGGTTGTGCCAACGATAGCAGTCACTGTGCTCGCCGGTGTCGTTCTTTTCCTCGGGATCGCGCCTGCAACCCTTGTCGCAAAGATCATTGCGTCGCTGCCGTAGCAGTGCGCGAAATGGCCACTAGCCATTCGTTAATCGACGCCGCTCAACGTCTGCGCACGGCCGTGAACGAACTTCGCTTCGCTCCGCCAGTTACACACGTTTACAATCCGCTCGATTATGCCTGGCCGGCGCACGAGGCTTATTTGCGGCGCTACGCAAACGGTCGCAAACGCATTTTGTTCCTCGGCATGAACCCCGGCCCATTCGGAATGGTGCAGACCGGCGTCCCGTTCGGCCAGATCGCAGCGGTCCGCGACTGGCTCGGCATCGAAGCAAAAATCGACAAGCCGCCAAACGAACATCCAAAGCGGCTGGTCACCGGGTTCGCGTGTCAACGGAGTGAGATCAGCGGAGAACGTTTATGGGGATTGTTCGCGAAACGATTTGGTTCAGCGGAAGACTTTTTTCGTGAACATCTGGTCGTGAATTATTGTCCGTTGGCATTTCTTGAGAGCAGCGGACGCAATCGCACGCCCGACAAATTACCACCCAGAGAGCGCAACGCGCTATTCGCGTTCTGCGACGAACACCTGCGCGACGCAGTCCGCGTTCTTGAACCCGAATGGCTTATCGGTATCGGCGAGTTCGCCGCTAAACGCGCCGCCGAAATATTCACCGGCGAATCGCCACGTCTCGGCCGCATTTTGCACCCGAGTCCGGCAAGTCCGGAATCGAACGTCGATTGGGCCGGTAAAGCCACCATGCAGTTGCGCAGGCTCGGTGTATTCTAAGCCGCTGCTGGCGAGCCCTCTGGCCTCCTTGGCTCGCCGGTTCGTCACATCGTAGCAGCGCGTCGGCGGAAGCTTTCGGCATAGGCGGCTAACCGGTTGGAGATCAATTACATCCGGGAAACATAGCGCACGTCCGGTCTTCTACTTTCTAATTCCTACTTCCTCCTTTTCTTCGACCGGTCGCTATTTCCCGGATATCGGCTATAGTCTGTAATGTCTAAACCATCTGGCGCTTCCTTCACGCGTCGCGCACCCGACAACATCACTGAAGAGCTCGTGGCCGTGCTTTCGTCCAAGGCCTCCTTCGAATTCAAGCCTTTGTTCGACATTCTCCTGCTTAATCTCCGGGAACGGAATGCAGCCAGTGGCGGCGAAGAGATGCTGCGTTTGCGTGCTTATGAGAAGCTCCAGGGCCTCGTTAACCAGGGGGCGGTAACGAGAACGGTCACTGGCATCACCAAAAAATATAAGGGAGTCGCGGCGCGACTGGCAGTCCTGAAGAACGAGATGAAGGTTTTGCGCGCCGAGTGGAGCCAGAAACTTCTGGCGAAAGCTGCGGCGCAGGGCTGATTCCTCTTCCGCGTTGAATGGAGCGCGGGGGGACGCCGCGACATAGATCGCAAAACCCGACGGGCGAGGGGTGAGCGTGGGGCACACGCGAAGCAATGGAGCCAGAAGCCTCGGGCCAAGGCCGCTGCGCGGAGCTGACCTCCTTGGCACGCTCGTTCCTTTTCGCGCAATTCAACACGCCGGAGAACGCGAAGAAATAGCTTCTTCGTCACGCAGAAATTGCGACCGTCGTTGACCGTCTTATGTGCAAGGCGTACGCTTGCTTCCGTGAAGCGAAAATTTCACGTGACACTGTTAGCGCACGAGGAAGGTGTATCAGTCAGTTGTCCTGAGTTGCCTGGATGTCATTCGCAAGGTGCTAACGTCGAAGAGGCGCTTGAAAACATCGAGGACGCAATTCGCGGCTACATCAATCTCTATGGCGAGCCAGAGACGCGTTGTGAAATTCGCGAGATGGAAGTCGTCACGGCTTAATTAATGCCGAAGCTTCCCGGCGTAAATCATCGGCGCGCAATCAAAGCGCTCGAGAAAGCCGGGTTCCATATCGATCGACAGGGAAAACACATTTTTATGTCGAAGGGCACGGTGCGCGTTGTCGTGCCGCGCAATAACCCAGTGGACGCTTATACCATGGCAGCAATTGTGCGCGACGCCGGCCTGACAATCGAACATTTCAAAGAGCTGCTCTGAAAATGGAAGTCGACAACATTTTTTGGATACGACAGGGTTTTTCCGCGGAGCGGTGTAGGGGCGGCTGTGTCAGCCGCAAGAAGTCGCCGTACGCGTAACAAAATTTCGGGTTCGCGCCTCAGGCAATCGCACGACAAGCTGAGCGCCATGCAAATCTCTCTCCGCGTTGTTGCCATTTTGAGCGTAACGACTCTCGGGCATTTGTCCTCTCACCCTGCAAATGCCGCCGAAATACCGACGATGAAAGCGGTCGTCGCGCATGAATATGGCGGACCCGAAGTCCTGAAATTTGAACAGGTGCCGCGGCCGGAGCCGAAGGAAAATGAAGCGCTCGTGCGCGTGATTGCGAGCGGCGTTAATCCAGCCGACCCGCTCACGCTCAGCGGTAAATATGCTCGGGAATTTGGAACGCATCTGCCGCTGGTCCCGGGCTACGACATCGCTGGGATCGTTGAGAAAACGGGAGTAAAAGTCACAAAGCTCAAAGTGGGCGACGCCGTTTATGGTTACCCAACTTTTGGTGGTGGCTGGGCAGAATACGTCGCCGTGAAGGAATGGGAAGTCGCAGCGAAGCCGAAGTCGCTCAGTTTTGTCGAGGCCGCGGCCGTGCCGATGGGCGCTTTGACCGCGTGGCAGGCGCTGGTCGACGTGGCCAAACTCCATGGCGGGCAAACCATTCTCATTCACGGTGGCTCAGGCGGCGTCGGTAGCTTCGCGGTGCAGATCGCCAGAGTCCGTGGAGCGCGGGTCATCGCGACCGCCTCGACCGCAAACCAGGATCTCCTGAAGCAACTCGGCGCCGACGTGACGATCGACTACACCAAGACCAGGTTTGAAGAGATTGCCAAAGATGTGGACGCCGTCCTCGATCCGGTGGGCAAAGAGACCCTCGCACGCTCTTACGGTGTGGTGAAGACGGGCGGCATTGTCATGTCGCTGGTCGCGCGACCCGACCGGGTCGAGCTCGAGAAACGTGGGATTCACGGAGCGGCCATCTCCGCTCATCCGGATGCCGAAGACCTCGCCGAGATCGCGCGCCTGATCGACGCAAGAAAAATCAAGCCGGTCGTGACGGAAGTTCTGCCGTTGAGTGAAGCGATCGCGGCGCAACAACAGGCTGCAACGCATCACACGCGCGGAAAAATTGTCCTTCGCATCGCGGACGAGCTGAAGAGTTGATTTCTTGATCGACGCAGTCATGTCGATCTTGAAAAACCAGCCCGACGTCGTCGATCTTGTGTTGCGGGTATTGTTGGCACGGTGTGAGTCGTTTTAAATGTTAATGACATTTAGACCGTTGGTTCGGTATATTTCGGTATGCCTGCGACTAAATATCGACCAATTCGCGATATTCGGCGGAACGGAACGGTTTCCAAGACCGTGATCAGGGAAGCTGTTCGAAAAATCGCAGAACTAAAGCGAACTGACCCGAAAAAGTATAAGGCGAAAATCCGATCTGGCTTGGGTAAAGACGTTTTCTTGGTCGTGAAACACGGCTAAAGCCAGGAATGCCAGCGTCGCCGAGCGCTAGTGTTTTTATCAACTGCCCGTTCGATAAAGAATACCAGCCGCTGCTCGATGCGATTGTGTTTTGCGTTTCTGCGTGCGGATTCGTTCCGCGATGTACATTGGAATTGACCGATGCAGGCGAAGTTCGAATTGAGAATATTTATCGGTTGATCGCGCAATGTAACCACAGCATTCACGACATTTCCCGAACAGAAGCAAAGGGACAACCATACAAGCTTCCGCGGTTCAACATGCCCTTGGAACTCGGGGTTTTCCTCGGTGCAAAGCGATTCGGCGCGCGCTCTTCACAAAAGCGCTGCTTGATCATGGATCGAGCGCCCTATCGCGATAAGCGATTCATCTCCGACATCGGAGGCCAGGATATCAAAGCGCACAACCGAAGTCCGGCTACGGCAACTCGACGTGTGCGCGATTGGTTGCAATCTGCACCCGGTAAAGCAGCGATTCCTGGCGGTGCAATGATTTGGAAAAAATATCGACAGTTTCGTCGGGAATTGCCGGTAATCGCAGAAGAAGCCGAGCTGGATCCCGCCCAGCTCACGTTCATTGATTATCTTTCAGCTCGTGATCAATTGGTTGAAGGAGCACCGCTAGATCACGCGAGCGCGTGGAAGTTGCAGGAATTGCTTCTGACTTCTGATCGCTAACATCTGACCTCTGTCCTCTTACGTCTGTCCTCCCCGGCTCGCCGGAGTCCCGCGACTGCCGGACGAAGGCGGCTGTCCTGGCGCTAGTCTAAAAACTCCGCGATCGACTGATATTTCTGGGTGAGCTCCCGGATGCGGTGCTCGTAGTGATGAAAGCGGCAGATCGAACGGTAGATCAGCCATGAGCCGAGCGCGACCAGACCCAAATTCAGGAGCAACAGCGGCACCAGCAGCGGCATGACCTTCTCCATGCTGTAATAGCGCGAAGTCGCAATGAGCACGCTCAGGACAGACAACGGCAAAGCGAAAACGGCGATCCCAGTGCGCATGGAAGAGAGCGCAGTTCGTTTCTCAGAGAGGAGCACCTGGATTTCGCCAAAGATGAGGTTGTCCAGCTTTGGTGGTTCGTCCGTTTCCATACTCATTCGCTTTCTAATCTAATCGCTCTGCTGTTCCGTTCCAGATAACGGATAACAATTAACGAATAACTGCGGGAACCGATCTCATACTTCGTCACTTCGTCGCGCTGGTCGCGAAGGGCGGCGCGGTCATTCGGTCGACGCAGCTCGTGTCGAGATCCCTGGCGCTTCCTTTGTCCATGAACTCCATGTTGATGCGATCGACACAGCCCTGGTCGCTCAATCCATCTGCGCCATGGCCGGCTTCTGGAATGATCACGTGCCGGCTGTTCGGCAAATACTTCGCGACCTCATCGCCTCGTTGCGGCGGTGTGACCGGATCCATGTTGCCGGAAAATATCAACACCGGAAGATTCGACGAGACGGGGTCGCGATAATCCGCCGGTATTTTTCCTTGCGGCCACAAACTACAGGCACGGGTTTGCTGAAAGACACGGTAATTTCCAAAAGGATTGCCTTCGTTCAGCTTGGCTGCTTCCTCCTGGTCAATAAACGGAACGTCTTCAGCACAGGTCACCGAGAGATACATTCCGTCCGCGATAAAATCCGGGATCGACGGCGCAATTGCTTCATGAAGAAACGGCCCGAAATCGCCTTGAGCGGCTTGATGAATGATAAACGGAATCCGTTGCGTCTTGTCCCGGGCGTACATCCAGTTCCGCACTTTCTCCGCAAAAATATCCCGTTGAATCTCCACCGTAACCGGCGCGCTCTTGTCGTCCGGTGAATACTGGACCCGCGCCGGTTCGCGTCCCAGTTGCGCCAGCACGTTCTGCCAGTCCTGGCTGATTTGCGGGAACGCCTGGTGACAAAGCGCGTCCTTCTCGCATTCCTGGAGCAACAATTCCATTGCCCGCGCCGCCGCCTGTGAATGGTAAAGCGGCATCTTCAAATACGTCGGCGCCACGCCCAAGATCGTTGCAGTGTGCACGTGGTCGGGATGTTGACGCAGGTAAACAAGCACCGCGCGCGTTCCGTAAGACGTTCCGAACAGATCAATCCGTTCGTAACCGAGCCAGCTGCGGACCTCATCGAGATCATCCATCGCGATCGAAGTCGTGTACTGGGTGAGATCAGCGCGCTGCTCCAGCGCTCGCCGCATGTTCTTCACGTAATCCACCGGAAACATCTCGATCAGATAATCCTGGGGCGTTTTCTTTGCTGGTTTCGCTGTCAGCGGATTCGATTGTCCTGTTCCCCGTTGATCGACCAGCACGATGTCGTGTTTGCGACGGTAATCTTTGCCGTCGGTCGCATAGAATCCCGCGGCGCCGGTTGAAGCCGCGCCTGGCCCACCGGCCAGATCAAAGAGCGGCTCGGTTTTGTTTTTCGGATCGAACGCCGGCAGGACGACCACGTTGAGATCGATCGTCCGCCCGCTGCGCGTTTCCCGATTTTCGAATACGGTGAGTTTCCCACAGAACAATTCCTCGCCGATACCTGGCAACCGGCACGGCTTCAGGTTCGGGAAATCTTGACGGTGTCGGCAACCGTCCAACGCAAAAAAGCAAAGCAACCCCGCCAGAACGACGAGACCAATGGAACAAGAATAACGCAGCAACGCCATCGGCCCGATGTTATTCGTCGTGCCCAACCCGAAACAAATCGAAACTATCTGACCTCTGATCGCTGACATCTGACTCCTGGCCTTTGATTGCTGGCAATTTCGGGGCTTGTGAAAGTGCGCGGGTAAAAGTAGAAATCACCGCATGGGTTTAATTATTCTTATTGTTGTAATTCTGTTGTTAGTCGGGGCTTTCCCGACAGGCGGTTATGGCTACGGCTACCGGTCGCACGGCATACTCGGAACCGTTCTCATAATCGTTTTAGTTCTGTATTTGCTCGGTCGCCTGTAAAGAAAGGCAAGAAAGGCAATCGTCGAGTATCCAGATTAACAAATCGCGGAAGACTGGCCGGCGACCGCCAGCGTCCTTCCGGCAATGCCGAGCATCGATCCGGCCGAGCCGAGCAGTCTTCCGGCGACCCGGAGCAGCGTCCCGGCGACGCCGAGCATCGTTCCGGCCAGGCCCAGCAGCCTTCCGGCGACCCGGAGCAGCGTCCCGGCGACGCCGAGCATCGTTCCGGCCAGGCCCAGCAGCCTCCCGGCGACGCCGAGCGGCGTTCCGGCCGACCCGAGACTCGATTCCGCGGATCCGAGCATCAATCCGGCGACGCCGAGGCGGCTTCCTACGAGAGGAAACCGCGTTTCCTGTGCTTCTGGCCTCTGACGTCTGAGCTCTGATCTCTGGCTTCGGCAACCGTCCAAGGCAAAAAAGCAGAGCAATCCTGCCAGAACGATGAGCCGACGGAAAAAGAACAACGCAGCCAACCCATCGGCCCCGATGTTATTCCCCGAGCGTAACCCGATCAACAGTCGACGTTCCGCTGCTTTGTCGTTTACTTCCGGCGTCGTCGCAAAAGCGGAATCAAGGCGGCTAGGATGGCGCCGGCGGTTTGAATGATCGTTAGTATTAGGTTTTGCCCGAATTCTGTGGTCATGCCAGCCGCGCCGTGTCAAATCGGAGCGGTTGATATCTGTCATTGGTTACCCGAATCGTCGCTTAATTGCCGTGGCAGCTCCGACGCCTTCAGTTCGTCATTGACCAAACATACGGCGGAGATAATCTGAACTCGCTGCTCGGTTTTCTCGAATGGGCGATTTTCTTGACGCCGCTTACAAAGTGCTGGGGCAGTGTCGCCGCCCGATGACGGCCGGCGATATTGTCTCTCGTGCGCTGGATAAGGGTCTTTTATCAACAAAAGGTAAAACGCCAGCCCAGACGATGAAGTCGAAGCTCGCGACAGATATTCTCTGGAATCGAGAAAGATCTTTGTTCATGCGCGCAGCCGCGGGGCGGTTCGCGCTTCGCGAATTCCGATCTGAATTGGGAGAACATGTTGCACCTCGATTCAAGCGAGCGCTTTTCGACGAAGAAATAGTCGTTTTCCACGCTCGGAACCTCAAAAACTATGTCAAACGCGTCGGTTTGACGCGCAACGGAGCTGATACGCGGCAATTGTTATCTGAATGCTTTCCAATGCAACGACGTGCCGCGGAAGAGAACACGTCCGTCATTCAACTTGTCTCAGTGTACATTGTAAGTTGGCGAGGCAAATATCTAACCTTCAAACGCACGAAGCGCCTGCCCGAGTCTCGCCTTCATGGTTTTTATTCCTTGGGATTTGGTGGCCACCTGAATCCAGATGATATCCCTTCATTATTTAATTTTGCTGATCCCGACCAGGCTTTGATGTTCATTTTGCGGGAGCTTAAGGAGGAGCTGATCTTAGAAGAAAAACCGCACATCCGTTTTCGAGGATTACTTTATGACCCGTCACGCGAAGTGAGTAAGCAGCACCTTGGATTGGTATACGATGTCAAGATGGCAACGAACGATTATCAAATTGGCGAACGCGGTTTCTTGATGGACGCCAAATTTGAATCAATTAATCAAATTCTTGACCGCGCCGACGAATTTGAGAATTGGTCGGTTTTGATAGCAAACGCTATTCACAACGGAGAAGTGTGACCCCCATTGTCCGATTTTTTTGATAAAGGTTTTTGGCAAAACATCGCGGCCGAGGCGGTCTTTGCTGTAGTCACAGTAGCTGTTCTTTGGCTCAAAAAGACCGCTGTTCGTTGGTACCCAAAGACTGGTCGCGTATGGAATCGAGCTTATCTGGCATTTCTTTTTGTCGGACTGGTGGCCTCAAACATTTTGTATGCTTTTAATGGACTACAGCACCTCTTGTGGTTCTTCATTGTCTCGACTGCCATATCATTTGCGCTGGTTTGGAGGGAGTTGGCGCAATTCTGGACCGTGGGTCTGGTCGGTGGCGATCGACACGTCGGAACCGGGTTAAACTATGACAAAGCTCTGCGCCTTTGCACAAATGGTCTGGATTTCCTAGGAGTCGGTGCCGCGAAACTCACCGGCTCACGGTATTTCGCGGCAGCGATGCAGCGCTGCCACCGACCGACTTCTCCAATTCGCTTTTTACTCGTAAATCCAAATCATGACGTGCTGCGCCGCGCCGCCGAGCAGAGGGGCGTTCCATCACATGAATATAACCAGAAAGTCGAAGACTCGCTTCGTACCTTGGCGCGATTGCAGCAAGAGAAGCATTATAACATTGAAGTACGGTTCTTTACAGATGTCGCAGAACCCTTGTTTAGATTGATGTTCATAAACGAGCAGCTCTGCCTTGTGAGTTACCACGTATTTGGCGAAGGTGACGGTTCTCAGCTACCGCAGATGTATGTGAAGCGCTTTGAGGATAAAAGAGACACCGATTCATTTTATCACCCATTTCGAACGTATTTCGACCGACTCTGGGAAAGTTCCCAGCCTTGGGATTATAAGTTTCCCGTCCAATGACCAAGAGCAAAGCACCTTTGCTGCGAGTTTCTCCGTTGGACTCTGCGGGCTGCAACGCAAAGTTGAGAGCGCGTGATTTGCTCACGCTACTGTCCGGCGATGCTTCCGCTATCGGTTTATTAGCGAGCGATAGCGTGCCTACATCGAAATCCCAGGATCTTCTCTTCACAGTAGATACAATTTTACCGGTTACACGAAAGCCGGAGAATTTTGGCCGAATTGGTGTCTTACATGCGTTAAATGATCTCCTTGCCGAGGGTGCGTCCCCCGAGGATATCTGCGTGTCTTACGGCTTTGACACAGCGGCGATCGAGGACGGTTGCGCAAATGGAATTGTTGCTGGAGCTGAGGCGGCGATCAAAGAAATTGGAGCCAACGTAAGCAAGGCGCACAGTTTCCTTAGCAGCGATATTTCTATTTCGGTCGCTGCAATTGGCAGGCGCAAAATCAACCGCAAAGTTGTGTCGGACGGAAAAAGCTATGCCATCCTGCTCACAAAACCTTTGGGTGCAGCAATGGGGTGTTTTCTCGGTGAAATTTCAGATGATTCCGCTTTGGTAGAGGCAAGCGAACAACTGATGTTGCAAGGTCACCAGGCTATCCTCGATATTTTGGGAAATCAGTGCTATCACGGGACCACGGATATAACCGGCTTCGGTCTAGTCGGGCATCTTGCCTGCCTGGCGGCTCGGGAGTCGCTGGAAATTGTGATCGAGGAAGCCGCTGTTCCTATTTTACCCGCGTTAAGTCGAAGCTCTAGCACTTCTAATCTTCGCAACTGCTCTGCGATTCGAAACCATGAAGACTTCCGAAATTATTGGGAAAGAAAAAACAAAGCGCAGGACTTAACGGACGTAATGATTTTCAGCGGTGAAACGTCAGGCCCTATTGCTTGCCTCGTAGAGAGTTCTGAAAAAGATCAGATTCTGAACAATCTTATTGAATTGGGTTTCCCCGCTGCTAGTTGGATCGCTTCCGTCGAACGAGCTCCAACAGGCAAAGTAATTATACAATGAATTCGAGTCAGCCCGAAAACAAAAGAGTTCCGATCGGCTGCGTCAACGGTCGATTCCAACCGCCTCACAAAGGGCATCGCGAGTATATACTAGCCGCTAAGGAATATTGCGATTTCCTCTGGGTCGGCATCACGCATTACGATCTGCTCCAAAAAAATGAATGTGAAATTGCACCTCACCGATCCGAAGCGAGCGCCAATCCGTTGACGTACTACGAGCGCGCGTTTCTCCTTTCCAAAATGCTTTTGGCCGAAGGAATCCCTGAAAGTTCGTTTGGATTTACACCTTTTCCGATCGATGAGCCGTCACACCTGTGGCAATTTCTACCGACCACAGTCACTTGTTTTACGACAATTTACGAACCTTGGAACAAGCATAAGATTAAGATTCTAGAGGACCTAGGTTACACTGTTCACGTACTCTGGGAGCGCAAATTGGAAGAAAAGGCCTTTTCGGGTCGAAAAATTCGAGATTCGATTAGGCAGGGTAACACCGACTGGGAAGCGGCAATCCCAGCCTCGATAGTACCCGATATCAAGAACGTACATATTGAGCAACACAAATAACTAACCGCGTAAAGAACGATTTCGCGACCCTAGCTCGGGCGGCTCAACCGGCAGAAAACTGCCCTAACGGGCCGCGCGATATTCTTAATTGCGATTTATTACTTATTTGCGTGAGCGCGTTTTGGCGTCAGAGTCAAGATAAGTTCTTTGGAACGCTTTCGAGCAGCGCGTCCTGCAGCGCCCTTTCGTTTTCCTCCAACGCCTCCCAAGGAACTCAATCGTCCCTTCACGGTTTGTTCCTTAATCCGGAAATATTTCTTTGACACATTTCGAACGATCCGACCCGATAGACCATTGGAGCACTTGTGAAGTGGAAATGTGACGATTGTTTTCGCTCGCCTCAGCGAAGCTAGCTTGAGGAGTTCATCAAGCGCTTTACGAGATTCCGTTTGCACGCTAAATCGTGACCAGGGCCGTTCGGCCGCAGGAGGGTAGCGGCCGGCCCCAGTGACGTCGCCACAGCTTCCACGCGCGATCGTCTCCAGGACATGATAGAAGCGGCTGTAATGAACTCCAGAATATGGCGGATCAATAAACGCCAGATCCCCTGGTTTCAGTCGCGCCGCAATTTTGTTCGCATCGTTGACTTGAGCGACACCTTTCCGTTGTGCTGAATCGGTCGCGATCGATTGAAATGCTTTTTCGGTGCATTTTATTACATCTCGAGACCAAGCCTCTAACAAATATTTCTTTGCTGTTCGTGTTGGTCTGAACGGCTGAGCAGTGTGTCCAGGTGACGCAGCACAACGACTAGCTGCATTTATTAGAGCCGCAAGCGCGATGCTCTTTGCTGGTTCTTTGCTTGGCAAAGTACTTCGCAGGGCGTCAAACCAAGTAGCCTGTTTCGGACTGAAATAGTATCCGCCGTACGCGCGGGTGATAGCGTTCGGCCGCTTTCCGCACCATGCCCGCAATCGCTTGATTTTTACAATAGTGATTTTCTTTGGGTTGGGCACACGGTATTTACTTATTTTCAATTTCGCACGTCGAACCCATGCGTTAAACGTAGGTTTGTAGTCGAAGGCGCGCTTGCGCCTGACAACGGCATTGATAAGAGCGGCGCTATAATCCTGAGTATCAATTGCGCAGATCGGAATATTCGAGTTGCGCGCGACGTGAAGCGATACCGCACCCGAACCGGCAAAAAGATCAACAAACCGCATCGCTGAATTGAGTTCGCGATCCAAGACGTCACTAAGTCCGTTGTTGAGCATAGATCTTTTCGAGCCCATGTATTTCATACAATTCAGCGAATCTTTCTGCGCAGCGATATCAGCTCGGACATTAGCCGTGTGCCCATCATCATTCTTTCGGCCATTTGGCATTGCCGGCGTTGCTCTTGTCTCTTTGATCGTACCTTGTGATCGAGCAAATTTCGTGCGCCGCGAAATGAGTGAAGGTCATCTTTAAGTTTGTTGTCGATTAGAGCTTTGGCCGACCTCGCAGCGGTCGCAGAGCCCAGAGTATTGATTTGACCAGCGAGATCTTGCGGCTCAATGGCGGCTTCCGGTATTGAAATCACATGCTTCCGTGAAGCAACGATCAATACCTTCTCAATTTCACCTTCAACTAATTCACAAAGATCTCGCAACGCATCTTTTCGTGAGCCTCCGTTAAATTTATCGACACATTCAGATATCTCTGTTTTTGCGTCGCCGTATCGCAATACGGGGTCGGGTGTAACCTGCAATGCCGGGTTTTTTGCTGTCAAAGCAATCTCGAACAAATCATCTTCATCGCGAGAAATAAGCAACCCAACGCCATAACGCCTTAAAACCGTATATAAGGCAGCAGTCGTAGACGCAGTGCCCTCAGCTACAACATACATCTCTGCGTACTTACGATTTGCCGCAAGCCATTGGGCAAAATCACGGAGGCGAGTATGAAAATCTAATTCGCCCTGCACTTCGTACAAAAGAACTTCGTCACTTTCTCTGGTGAACAATGTCGTTCGATATGGAGCATCCGGCCAGGCCGCCTCTTCGATCGTGACATTTCTTTTTTCGCGCATGAACTTTTGCGCGAGCCTTTGTGCACAGGGCTGCGCCTCTTCAGGCGTTACGTCAAATCGGAATCGTCGTTCACGGGAGGGCATCGTCGATAGCAGCCTTTAGACGTCTAAGACTCGCTTGTAGGTCGAGTGATTTTTTGATGAGTGGCTTGGATTCTTTGATCCGCTGTACTAGCGCGTCGACCTTTGCGGTTAAGTCACGTTGCTCGTAGGCCGCCTCAACTGTATCGCGATATGCTTGCTCAACCGAATACTTCGGATCGCGCACTAGGCGTTTGATCGCCCGTGCTGCTTCTTTTTGGTCGGCGCCGGCGCGCTCGGCGCGCGCAAGCCTGCTAAGATCACGAAAGGCGGTAACACTTCCCACAGTTCCAGCTGTGTATTTGTCCACCATCGCATCCACGAAATTTCTTTTCGTGAATTCGCTTCGAGTCTCGGGCACATAACGCTCCACTACGTTGTATGCTTTGTTAATTTCGATGAACAAATCCGCAGTGATCTTTTGTTCACCTTTTGGCTTCTCGGCCTCTTCCATTAGGAGATCGCGATAGTGCTTGGGTAGCTCCAAAAGTTCCAAGCAGCGTTTTAGTGTGGGAAGTCGCACGCCCGTTACGGCCGATAGGGCCTGAGGCGATATGTCCTGTCTTTGCTTGGCTAGAAGATCCCGAATCTCTCCAACCTTGTAAGCCATCGGCATCATGTCCCACTGAACGCGGACATTGTGGATGTTGAACATCATCAGCAAGTTTTCCAACTTGCTCGGTTTGGGATGAATGATGGATGGGATTAGCGGCATGTTCAGCCGCTTTGCACATCTCCAGCGTCGCTCGCCATCTAGAATGACATAGCCGCGGTCCTGATAAACGGTGATCGGAACTTGGATTCCGGTACGCGCAATTGATTCCAGAAGCTCGATCATTTCGTGCTCCCTAAAAATCATTCGCGGGTTGTCTGGATTTTTGCGAATCACATCTGGAGGAATTTCCAGAAGCGGTTCAGCAGCAGGTTTTGGTGCCCGAGGCATTATTTGGTCGATTTCCGAGTGGCGTGAACGCTTCAGCTACTATCCATTACGAGAAAAGCCGAGCAAAGTTCGCAATTCTCGAAATATGGGCGCTACCGCCCTCCTTCGTTGAGCGGACATGGAGGCACTGCTCATTTTAATTCGGTCAAAAGTCTCGCGAAGATAGTAGGAAGCACAAGAAATTAGAGAGTTGGAAGGAGAAAACGCAGCGCTCCTCGCATCATGGGCGGCTTGACATCGCCCGGGCCGGCGGGCGACAAGAGCCCCCGATGAAATCGCTCAAACGCCTTTTACGCTCCCTGGCGCTAGACGGGCCAGTTTGATTACCCGGTTTGACATATCGCTTCGCGACGGCCCGCGCCTTAACATAAAAGTATGAAATTCTTGAGACACCGATTCTCGGCGGCTCCGGAGGGAACGGCCGCGCTGTTCTTCATTGATTCGCTGCCGCCCGGCAGCTCACCCCTGCGGAGCTGCGTCCATCTCGCACCGCTTCCCGCTGGCTCGATTCAGATCTTTTCGATGCTCGGCTTCGCGGTTTATTCGACATCGCTCTGCTGAAAAGATTACAGGCAAATCTCACGCCATGTCTTTATCCAAACGTTTCTCCAAGGCTCCGGAAGGAACGGCGGCGTTGTTCTTCATCCAGATTTTTTCGACGCTCGGGTTCGCCGTTCTTTACTCGACGCTGGTCCTTTACGCGACGAAGCATCTCCAGCTCCCGGTGAAAGTGGCGACGACGTTGATGGGCGTTTTCGGCGCCTTCAACTACGGCCTGCACCTCTTCGGCGGTTACCTCGGCGGCCGCTTCCTCTCGAACCGCAACCTGTTCGTCGGGGGCATGGCGCTGCAGGTCATCGGTTGCGGGTGCATTGCCGTCGGCACGCTCGCGCTGTTCTACGTCGGTCTTGCCTTCTTCCTCACCGGCAGCGGCCTGAACGTCACTTGTATCAACATGATGCTGACGCAGCGCTTCACTTCGGACGACCCGCGTCGCGAAGGAGCCTTCCTCTGGAACTACGCCGGCATGAATGTCGGCTTCTTCGTCGGGTTCAGCGTCGCCGGTTATTTCCAGGACACCCAAAGCTACTCGAGCCTTTTCATCTTCGCGACGCTCGGCAACTTCGGCGCCATCGTCCTCGCCATGTTCAACTGGAAGACGCTGACCGACCGTAACACGCCGCTGCTCGACGCGACGCGAAAGCAGTTCCGCCTGCGCCAGCTCGCCGGTCTCGCCATTCTCATCGGCCTCGTCCCCGTCGTCTGGTTCATGCTCCAGCGGCCCGGCAGCACCGAAACGATACTCAAGGCGATCTGCGGCGCGGTCGCGGTCACGCTGATCTACCTCACGCTCCGCCACCGCGATCGACGCGAGCGGCGGAACATGACGGCTTACCTGATTCTGACGATCGGCTCGCTGATGTTCTGGTCGCTCTACCAAATGGCACCGAACGGCCTGATGCTGTTCGCGGTCAACAACGTCAACCTGATGATAGGTGCCGTGAAGATTCAGCCGCAGTGGATCCAAAACATCAACACCGTCTGCATCGTGCTCGGCGGACCGCTGCTCGCGTCGTTCTTTACCCGCATGCGCGCGCGCGGGTGGAGGATCGACATACCGCGGCGTCTTGCGACGCCGCTGCTCTTGATGGCTCTGCGCTTTTTCATTCTCCCGTTAGGCATCAAGCTGGCCGGCGTTGAAGGCAAGAGTCCGTTCGGGTGGCTGTTCATGAGTTATGCGCTGGATAGCA
>Ga0137365_10001667_pt1 | contig 17413 bp, 16 predicted proteins | sample SagtaG_9_FD_104799 | JGI IMG/M metagenome (GOLD analysis project Ga0137365, IMG submission 104799) | Vadose zone soil microbial communities from Sagehorn Ranch, Mendocino, California, USA - Sage1_L_40_16 metaG | ecosystem: Environmental > Terrestrial > Soil > Vadose zone | place: USA...
AACTAGCCATATTGAGGATATTACGATAACTGCACCTAGTAATATGCTTAGAACGAGTCCGAATTCATCTTCTTGATCTAGAATGGTAAAGAATGAAGGGTGTCTTAGTAAGAATATTGAGAGTCCTATCGCAAGGGGTGCTAATACTAAAGCAGATATAGAAACGCCCAAGAGAGTTTTTCTTATTCTAAGTATTTGTTCTATAAAACTTTCAATTGTACTTAAGACATTATTACGAGATACGGTGAAACTATCAGCCTCATCCTTGTCATTGTTACCACCACCGGTACTATTATTTTGAGCAATAGTAGTATAGTTGTCATCTTCTTCTTTCATGAAGCTGCAGGTACTATAATGTGTCGTTTATTTATATAATGATTAACGTTGTTAACTCAAGTTTATTAATTATATATTAAAAGTGTATTGATAATAATTGGAGAGAAAGATGTAGGATCTTCATGTAAATACAACGGTAGAATAAAAGAGATGCCAATCAATACCGATTCTCTAAAGACAAGAGAGTGATATTACCGTATGATTGTGATAGTGGTGACGGAACATAAAATGAATGTTGCTAATTCTGATATACCCAGCTGTAATTATAGCAAGAACTTTTACTTGCAATGAGAAGGTCAGAAAAGTAACATTTGTGGATAAGTATTACACCATCTGTCTTAATATAAAGGATATATTACGAGCTGAACTCGAGGCATGTTGGTTTGATTCTTTTCCAATGACATTTTTTAGACACGCAGTAACTTATATTGTATAGTATAAGCGAAAGACCGTAAACCTTCCTTCGTGCTTATTGCTGCTGATCCTTTGTATTTTTTATCGAATTAATAATCATATTACCAAGTTCTTCATCGGAAAGTGAATCAATATTTGAAATACCAACTTTAGATGCTGCCTGCATGAGTCTAGATCGTCTTTCGTTAATATTAGATTCTATTTCTTCATTGCTAGTTTTCAGATTCTCGGGTCGCTCTCTTATGCTTTCATACTTCGCTTTATCATATTCGTGTCGTGCCATACCAAGTGATCTAGCAAGCTCCGGAATTCTTTTTGATCCAAATAGTATTATCCCAATAAATATGACAATTAGAATAACATTTTCGTAGCCCATCTGGATTATGAGTGTTATACTTTGATTAAGTTATATATAGACATGAATTAACTATGTTAGTTGAGGATCTTATTTTTTTATATTCTAAGCTAAGCTAAGCCTAGGCTCAGATGTACAAAGCAAGTAGCTTCTTAGTACAAGTAGGCATAGTAGTTAAATTAACATTGTCAGTTCACATTGTTAATCCAAAGTAAAATACCTTAGATGTATATATTCATTCTAGACAATCTCTATTGATAACTAGAAAAAGAGGAGTCGTATTAGCCATAATTGTCATTCTCGCATTCACAGCTTGTATGACTCTATCCTCGTCAATTCAAGCTTATGGGCAGATAAGGCATACTCTTGGTCTGGGTCAATCACCGTCGCCCTCAGCGTCACCACTGTCTCCAAACAATAATACCAAGAAAGAAATTATTTTAAATTTTTATGATGATGATAAAAGCCAAGTTGTAAATGCTAAACCAATCTTAGATAAATATCGATTCAAGGTGACTTTTTTTATAGTCTGTAATTGGGCTGGTAAAGAAGATATACAACAACCTAGGATGACATGGCAGGATATAGGGGAATTACATAAAGAAGGTCATGATATAGAATCTCATAGCATGAATCATAAACGCCTAAATAAACTATCATACACCGAACTAAATTATGAAGTAGGTCAGTCAAAGCAATGTCTGGCAGATCATGGTGTTAATGCTACAGTTTTTTCACCGCCTCACAGTGCAGGATGGAATAATGCCACTGATGTAATCACAATTGCAAAGTACTATTATCTTTCTATAGGGGGTTTCACTACTGGATTAATGCATCTGCATTGTGATGGTGAGAAGAGAGGAACGATTCAGGCTGATTGTAGAACTTTCTATGAGAATGGCACAATAACACATACTAACAGATATGACATTAAGGAAATAACTCATAATGGAATGGACAATGCATTATCACATAACGATACCATGATTTTCCAGAAATTCGTTGAACTTGTTAATTCACAGACAGAATTCAACAACCAACCTGATGGAATTATGAGATCAATCCCTATAATAGGGTATCATGACATAGACAACAACAGACTACCTGACAGCACTGACGTCAGCTTATTTGCTGCCGAGATGAAGTATCTTTACGATAATGGATTCAAGGTATTGACTATGTCTGATCTGCGGTATAATCAGAGCGGCAAATATCTTTACGTAAATGATTCAAATAATGATAGTAATTATGTTGAGACTAATTTAACAACAACTAAAAGGTTATCTGGATTAACAGATACTTAAGACACATCACTGGCGAGAGTTGAGTAGAAAGAAATGGCTTATAATTAGTGTCGTAACAATAATTGTTGTTGCGATCCTCTCAATAATTTTAGCCTATTATTATTATTTTACAATTTTGCAACGATTACCTGAGGGAGTAGATGAATACGGTGTAAAAAAAATTTATTTTACAAAACCAGGTGGGGAAGCGTGGAGTATGAATAGAAACAATCCAAACAGCGACCCGCGTTTTCATATAGAGTCTATTAAGTTAATAAAAAACAGAGACGGTTCATTCAAGGTGACCTCAACAGAAGTAAGATTTGGAGTCTATACCTCGTCAGGATATCATCCAGATAAGATTTCAACATTAAATCAACAACAGTTAGCTTCAAAAGGATATATGCAATTAGCTAACGACTGGAAGAATGTAGAAATGACAGGATACTTTAAAATCAATAGTTTCACCGATTCGATACACAATGGTCCTCCTCATATAGAATTATTGGCTCGTGGTGGAATACACACCAATAGTATTCCTTGCGAAGGGACATCATATCATTCAAATTTATACGAAACTGGAAGAAGCAAGTTTGAAAAAGAGATAGAATTCACTGCGGGATATACAACCGAAGATCCAGAGAAACAATATGCAGAAACTCAGCTGCAAGGAAAATGGATCGGAATAAAGGCAATATTCTACAATAAAAATGATGGTACAGTAAATTTAGAACAATGGATTGATGATGGTTTTGATAGTACAAACACACCTAGAAATAATTGGCATAAAGTCTTTGTATTTACAGACACTGGAAATTGGAGAGCTGTTCAAAATGATTGTGGTGGCACTCCTAATACAATAATTACATGGGGTGGTCCTATTGCAATGTTTAGATGGGATAACATAGATGATATGGATTTCAAAAACTTCAGTGTAAGAGAGATTCAACCACCGCCATCATTATCTTCCTAACAGTCATTTTTTGATATGAGATAATAATCTACATCAAAGATCTAGGGTTCAATAAGATATGTGTTTCAAGTGTAACCAAACCATAAACCTAAAAAAGTATTCTGTAAATACTGTAATGTCATTGATGGTTCAATCCAGCACAACCCTCTCGTTCCATTGCCAATGATGAAGAACATTAGACCTCATCTACCCATAACCCAAATCGCTCTTTGTTATTCATTGTCGCATTCTCCAAGCTGTGTTGCAGCGGTATTCCAAGTGACGGAGCTTCGATATTTTGCCTGAGTGACTCTATTCGCGGATCCTAAGGTACATTTTTTGGATTGGGACTGACTCTATACAATCTCGCATGAATCTCTGTAGCATCATTACTTAAAATATGATTTGCCTACTAGCATACAATAACTTTCTCTATTTTGTGACTATAGATAGATTGGATACCAGTTTTCATAGCATGATTATCGATAAGAAAACAATAAGATGGATCGATTATTTGTTGAGATTAGTTGCTATTAATCATGTCAAGCGTTTTCTTAATGACGTCATTATACAACCTGCAATATTAAAAGTTCAACATTAACAAGCGTATTATTATTCTCTCCTCCAGATTTAGTATATCTATCAATCATTATGTGCATTAACTCTGGTCTAAGACTGCTATTTGTTGAACTCAGAAGAAATCAAATACACTACTGCACTAAGGTCACTTTAACCTTTTTTCCAATCCATTTCTTTGGCAGATAGATACGACCATTCTTGCCACTCTTTCCCACAAGCTTCTCTAATTTGACCATTTTCTTGTTTTTCTTCTGTTTTGCTTTTTGCATGATGGCTACTTAGTACCGCAAGACATACAAATAGTTACGGTGTTATGGTTTTAGTTTTTTATTATTGATGATTCAACATTACTAATTTTATATGATAGTCTAACCTGAATACAATAAGAATGATTCGCTATGACAGGTTTTATAGTGATTTAATTAAACACGACATTCTAATTCAGGCTTTTTTATTTCCTTATTATTGTCAAGGTGGTGCTTCATCTCGAGGGTGTCAATAAATTCTGCCTGTCCTTTAGCTGCTGCATTATTATCTGGAGCAGTATACAATTTGTGGCTACTGCTCTGCCACTTTTGTTGGAACTCTAGCTATTGCTTCTGCGCTGCGAAAGAAATTCATAGACAAATAAAAACACCTAATCATACAGGATTTATACAATGAACGAGTCTAATAGAGAAGAAAGGAAAGAAGAAAAAGAACGCCATGCTACATGGCTTGAGCTATTCTATGATTTAGTCTTCGTAGTAGTAGTTTCCCAGTTATCTCAAAATCTGAATCATGATATCTCTTTATCAGGTTTACTCAGCTTTATTGCGCTTTTTATACCAGTATGGTTAGCATGGATAGGTGCTACTTTTTTGCTACTAGGTTTGATACTGATGATTTAGGGCATAGAATATTAACCCTACTGCAAATGATGGCAGCTGCAGCTATGGCTGTAAATGTACCTTAGATTTATTTTAGTTATAGAGTATTTTCGTGTAGGACGGCATATATCTTCTGCTAGGCCATTAACAAAAAGATACTTAATTGGTTTCACTTCAGCAGCTGTAATCTGGACAATATCAGCGTTCGTACCATCAACATCATTACGATTTATTTTATGGGGAATAGGCTCGGCAATTGATTTCGGTACTCCATTATTGGTAGGAAAATTAGCTATTAAATCTGCGCCGCCGAATATTTCTCATTTACCAGAACGTATAGGACTTTTTGTTATAATAGTACTTGGCGAATCAATTTTAGGCGTAGTTATGGGCCTTGCTGGTCATGAATGGAATATATATTCAACATTATCAGTAGGTTTAGGACTAAGTATTCCGTTTAGTTTATGGTGGATATACTTTGATAATGTAGATGGCTCAGCAATTAGAGCAGCTCGTGAAAAAGGTAGAATAGGAATTTACATAGCTTGGTTGGACATACATTTCCCATTAGTAGTTGGACTTACCGCTATTGGAGTTGGTATAAAACATGTAGCATCAAGTAACCAACAAATTGCATTACCTTTTTCAGAGCTTTGGCTTATTTGTGGTTCGGTATCTACTTGCTTGTTTGTTCAAGCTATACTTCATCTAACTGCAGTCGGTGGCGATTCCGATTCAGAATACAAGACAAGAAGAACATGGGCCATTTATAGGATAATCTCCGGTATTGTTATACTTGTTATTCCTATTTTTGGCTTGAGGTTACTACCTGTAGTCTTAATGTTTATTTTGGCAGTCGTATGTGCTTTTCAAATAATTCTTGATCTAAGGCATCATCCTCAGCATAGAATTTTTAAATTATAGTGCAGTGTTTTTGACCCGCCTTTTTTTTGCGCCTGAAGAGAACAATGATCGTGCCCAACTGTTTAGTTGTTGCTGATCTGTACTCTTGGCAAGACCTGCAACTAATTTCTCTAGTATTCCTTGCATGTTGTTGAACCTTTCCTCTATCACTGTAAGTTTATCTTCCATCTGCTTCTCTGACTCTAGTATTTCCGAGTAGGCATCATATGATAATACCATCCTGCATTTAACACAGAACTTGCTGTCAGGCTTATTTGGCTCTGCACAGTTAGGACATTGTTTTGATCTTAGTGTATCTTTTTGATGGTTATCTTTTGGTGTTATTTCATATTCTTCTAACAGTGATTCACATGATTCGTTTCCAAAGTAATGAAGATATTTTTGTGGCATATTTGAATTAGTAGACCAACCTGCATGTTGCCGCAGAATATATTCTTTTAATATCTTAGATTTCTTAGTAAGGCTAGAGTGTCGTCTTACATAGGGATTCCAAGGTTTTTTCAATAACTCCTTTATTTTCCGCTTGTCCTCTGGTGTGACATCTGGCCTATCTAGTAATTTGGGAAAGAACTCCTTCTTGTAGTAGTCATAGATGGTGCTTAGAGAAGCTGTTTTCAAAGACCTTCCTAAACTTCTTCCACATCCCGATAATAATATTGCATCTGGATTTCCTGGCTGAGGGTGCTCATGGTCTAAATAATCTTTGACATATGGAATAGAATCAATCAATGGCAATTGCCTGCTACCTGTTTTACCATTAACTAAGACTTCTGCATACTGTATATTTCCTGCTGCAGACTTGAATACAATGTCTCTTATCCTTAACTTCAATAACTCATGTGGTCTGCAGCCAGTATCATATGCCACAGCATGGAAGCATTTGTTTCTCTTGTTACTACAATATTTCAGAAATAGGAGGTCATCTTCTATAGTCCATAAATCAGTAGGCTTGTATCCTGATTGCTCCACTCTCTTTAATTGTGGGATATTCTCCACAATCTTAGGTTTGGGCCTTTTATCTGATTCTGTATCAGGAGAGTATATCCATTTGAAAAACCTAAGTAAATATATTCTGTATAAGTTGTAAGTTCCAATCCATTTATGCAGAGGATCAGATGCTTCAGGTTTACGAAAGCTATCAAGAAAGGAGAATACATCATCTCTTGTTATATGCTTAAATGATTTATTATTATTGTATTTTGAAAATGTATACAATGTCTTGATACTGTCCTTTCTGTAATTATCAGATGGATTGATCTCTGTTTTCATCGCTTGAATATAATCTACTATAACCAAAGCATTTTCTTCTGATATGCTATGAAGGCCTCTGGAAAACTCGGAACGAAGTCCTATAGTAATATCGTTTATTTTTCTCTCGAGAGTTGGTGATAATGACGTTCTGTCATGAGCCTTCTGTCGGATGTCTTCTTTTGTTACAGGAATGGTATTACTATCGTCTGTTTTTTTCAATAATCGTCAGTTAAATATCAACGCTTTGCGTATATAAGTTAGTATTCTATAGTAACTTACCATATTGTAACCTACTAGCAAACAGGTAACTATTATGTTTATATGTAATTACCTCATTATAGTTACATGGTAAAACCTATGAACGTAACAATATCTCAGGACAATAATATTTATAATTCCAAAACCGACAAGATAATGTATTCTAATTTAGAAGATGCGGTACAATCTCCTCTTTCTGGTTCCAGTACTGTATGTTCTATCTGCAAAAGCAATCAAAAAACAATCACAGACACGGATTCTGGAGAGATCATTTGTAGTAATTGTGGGGTGGTTATTTCTGATAAAGCTGAACAAACTGGAGCTGAGTGGTTAAATTATGCATCATCATCGGATGGCTCAAATGATAGAAGCAGAATTGGTATGCCGACATCCTTAGCTCGACATGATATGGGGCTGTCGACTGTAATTGGAATGACAGACAAGGACGCCAGTGGACAGAAAATAGATGCCGCTATGCGTTCTACAATGGACAGATTAAGAATATCTAACTTAAGGACACAGACTCGTAGCTCAGCAGATAGAAGTCTCTTACAGGCTTTCAATCAGCTTGATAGATTAAAAGATAAACTTGGTCTTTCTGATCCAATAGTTGAGAAAGCAGCTTACATTTATAGAAAAGCTCAGGAAAAAATGCTAATACGTGGTAGGACAGTATCAGGGATTTTGAGTGCTGCAATATACATTGCATGTCGGGAATTTGGAACTCCAAGGACATTAAAAGATATATCCCAGGGTAGCAATGTCAAACTCAAAGAAGTTGCGCGAAGCTATCGACTGTTGTATTTTGAACTAGACCTTAAAATGCCCCTTCTGGATCCAATGAAGTGTATTGTTAAAGTAGCAAATAAAATTAAACTAAGCGAAAAAACAAAGCGACAAGCAGCAGGATTTATGAGTATAGCTACCAAAAAGGAATTATCTACCGGTAAGGATCCTATGGGCCTAGCAGCATCAGTATTGTATCTAGCAAGTCGTAAGAATGACGAGAAGGTGACTCAGGCAGATATTGCTAGCGCAGCAGGCGTAACAGAAGTTACTGTCAGAAACAGTGCAAAAGATTTGAGAAAGAGGGTTTTTTTCAATTAGCCTTTCTTATTTTTAGCATCTATTAATCACAGGTGTATTCAAGAAAAATAATGATATCCTACATAATCTAAATCTAATAGTGCAATTGGCAAGTCTGTTTCATTGTTCTGAAGATAAGAGTATCAAACAATCAAGAATTACAATAATAACAACAACAACAGATGTAAATGATAAGTCATTTATAGGATAGAGTCGAATTAGATGACTACCATGTGCTTCGATTACGAAATTGCAGAAAGAGCCAAGCGAAAGAATAAAGTTGGTTTAGGTGAGGAAGAAGACCTTGAAGAAGTCGAACCAGAACTGGAAAAAATACAAGAAGAGTCTATGGTAACTTCAATAAACTAGCATAGAACTTACTGCAAAAAAGCAGAACCCAAGCTCTAGACTTTTTTTTGCAATGCAATGATAGTTGATTTACTTACTGATGCTACTGTGGTGGATGAAGCTTAAGTTTGATCAGAAAAATCAAAAGAGAAACTGAGATTGGCTTCTAGTGCACATAATGGAGAATCTAACTAACCAGATCATGGTTAGAAAAGAAAAGGGAAACAAGAGAAACACAGTTTACAAAAAAATCAATAGTAACAAGAAATGACGTATTTTGACATGAACATAGACATACATCAACGGGTGTTTGGGCTAATGGACTGCTTTGGTTAGCAAATTCCTTATACCGTATATCATTATTATGGATATTTTTATTTATATGCGAAATGCAAATGCTAGCATTCAATAATGAATACGTAACTATGTTAAGCAAAAGTTAATCAGTATCTCATATATATTTTAGAGTAGGAGTTATAATCTATTAATGAAGAGTTTGATTAATAAAAAACCAATGGGAATTATATGTGTCTCAGCAATATTATCCATAGCTATTGTTTCAGGTATAGTACTCCTAGCAAGAACATCATTATCAAGACCAGGATTCACAGTAGGAGAGGTAGTAGCAGCTAGCTTGAGTAATAATACGTTGTCAGGCCAAGCAAATCTACCTTCATCATCTCCATCATCCACTTCATTGCCAGATGTCTTCAAGAAAGTTGAAAACTCTGTAGTACAAATAACAGCTACAAGATCCAATCCTAATGAGGTGATAATTATAAATGGTGTGCCTGAAACTGGAAGAAGTGATGCATTAGGTTCTGGATTTGTATATGACAATCAAGGTCATATAATTACTAACTATCATGTTATAGATGGAGCTACCAAGGCCGATGTAACCTTTACAGATGGAAATACATATTCTGCAAAAGTTATAGGAAAAGATCCATCTGCAGATCTAGCCGTACTGCAAATTACTGATAATTTTTCAGAAGAGAAGGTTGTGCCACTTCCAACTGCGAATTCTTCTAACGTTAGAACTGGAGAGCAAGTAATTGCTATTGGTAACCCATTTGGTCTTAGCGGTACTATAACTTCAGGCATAGTAAGCCAATTAGGAAGGCTGTTACCCAATCCGGATACTGGATTTTCAATACCAAATACAATTCAAACCGACGCTGCCATAAATCCAGGTAATTCTGGGGGACCTTTGCTCAGTGTAAAAGGCCAGGTAATAGGCATGAATACCGCTATATTCTCAAGAACAGGAGCATACTCGGGAATAGGATTTGCAATTCCTTCAAATACAATTGCCAAAGAAGTACCATTTCTAGTAAAAAATGGAACATATGTTCATCCTTGGCTAGGAATTTCTGGTGGTAAACTAAGTCCGGACATGGCAAAGGCAGCAGGTCTACCAACCAATTATAAAGGGGTAGTAGTAGGCTCGGTAATGGCTGGTAGTCCTGCAGAAAAATCTGGTCTACTAGGAGTGACTCAAGATGCTAATGGCGTAACACACCTTGGGGATATAATAACTGCGGTTGATGGACATCCTACGAAACAGATTGATGATATAATCAATTATATTGACACACAAAAGAATGTAGGTGATAATATCAAACTTACCATAAGTAGAGATGGAAAAATAATGGTCCTACCAGCAACTCTACAAGCGAGACCTTCTTCTTCCCAAAATCAACAAACACAGCCTGGGCTAGGACCTATACCAGAGATGCCACAGATTCCAGGATTCCCTCCGCTTCCACAGTTACCGCCATTACTTCCATAAATCTTGACCTTATTTTTTATTTAGAAGATAAATTGGCCAAGAAATTGGTATTATAAAGACTAGTAATAATAAGACTTTCCTTTTTTAATTTCATTATCTTCGAGTACTAATTCCTCGTATTCTATACCAATTAACATTCGAGTGGTGAAGCCTATGAAAGTCTCATGAAGTATAATTCCGAAGGCAGATTTCCTGCTGCTCATGCTTATGTTGCTTATGTTATGTTTTCTAAATTTCTTGTAACCTATCTGACATGGCTACCAGATGATCTGATAAATGAGCTATTGCATCATATTTGATTTGATCACGATTTTTTAACTTCATTCAATTCTTCTTCTGCCTCGCATTGTATATCCGCACCTTGTCTCTAACTGAGGCACATTCAATAATGTCAGATTTGAAGTTGGCTACCATCTGAGAACACGCAAAACGAAGAGCGAACCATATCGTTAAATTTCTTTGTTATTAAGTCAGTTCACTTATTTTACTTTACTACCAACACAGGACAATGTGCATAAGTGACAACACCTGATGCAACACTACCAAGTAACAACTTTTTAAAACCAGACATGCCTCTGGTTCCTACAACTATTAAGTCAATATTCTTGTCCTCAGCATATTCTACGATAGCAGCCACTACTGATTTCTCAGTTGCAACGATTCTTGTAGAAATACTGATAGCATCTGACTTATCTAATTTACCTCTAATCTTATCAAACCATCTTTTGGCTTCTTGTTCAACTTTTTCCTTAAGTTTTGGGGGTACTACGCCGAATATTCCTGAAGCGTGTCCGAATTTTACTTCCGGTGGTATGACATGTATTAGAATTAACTCAGAATTATGCATTGTAGCAATAGAAATAGCGAAATCTGCTGCATCCATAGATTTTTCTGAGCCATCTATTGCAACTAATATTTTGGAAAATATTTGCCTACTTTTATTATTGGTAGCAGTACTCGTAGGAATTGACATACACACTTGATGAGAGCTCCGATTATATTATATTATAAGTCATCTGCTTTACTACTACTACTATCATCTTAATTTTATATTCTTAGAACATAACAATCTAGGGATTTGCCCAAGCAGCTTCCTTTTAATTTTGTATCCTGATCTATAAGATTATCTGGGTTTTTCTGTTATAGGCTCGACTGATTATTCAAAAGTTATCGCCAAAATTTCGAGTCTGTTCATCAACCTGCGCTTGTGGGTTTGTCTTGTTGTCATACGCATGTTCCCACTTATGGGTTCTATGATCTTCCTTTTTCTCATGCTCTTCTCTTACATGGTGTAGTCTATCCTTCTCGTGAATAAATTCTTTACCACAAACATGACATTTTACAATTGGATGATGATGTATATGCCTTGCATGATCTATCAGATCCTCGTAATTTTTAAACTCCTGACCGCACTGATCACACACGTTCTTATTGTGATGAAATAGGTCCATTATTTATGATTAAATGTGACTTGTACTATTAAAGCAATTTGGAGATTAAAGCTATGTAGAAAAACATATCATTAGTCTATCACGTATTATTCCTAATCTTGACATAAGGTGTTTCCTTCAATGAAGAATCAATCATAGATGCTAGTATTGCGGATTTCGTAACAAAATATCTGCTAAAGCCTCAAACTATGTTAACAACAGACAGGCTGATTTCAGAGATAGCGAGATCTATCCTATGACTGCTATGAAGATGACGATAAACCTTCTTTTCTAATAATTGGTAATACTTTATCCAAAATTATATGCTCGTGGTCTGCTTCTTTATTGAGCGACATCATAAGTATAGGATAATCCTCGTTATCTAACAATAATGTAGCTCGCTTTATTTTATTATAGGCTGTGAACGAGTATTTCGGTTTACCAATTTTCAATTGGAAATTTTCTTCTCTCCTCGTATTCATTCTGATAACTGCTTCAATAGCAGATAACTCTGATTCAGCCTCTGTCATTAATGGAACTAACCCATCCCTATATTCAGATACGACTTTCTTACCAAATTTATTGGCAATTCCTGCAAATCTAATTGATTTATCAGCTAAAATTATTTGTTTGCATAAATATGGAAATCGTTTCACTTTGTTCATCATTTCAATTTATTGTAAGTAATTTATGATGGAAATCATATACATTGGTAAAACTTGTTTATGACTAATTTATACAGCTGCTGATAAATGAATAAAATTAAATCCTGCTCTTAGAGAAAAAAACTATAAACATTTTTACTGTACTGCAAGTAACATCGGATCATTATTCAACTGAGTATAGGATGCGTTAATATCGGTAACGACTATCTTTAAAGTTACCACTACTAATTCTGTTAACTTATCGGAGTTTGAGAGATAGGTGCTAACCATCGAAGTCTACCTACTTCTGAGTTCTATGCTCACATACTCTATAGCAAGTTTGAGGGATTATGCATCCAATTCATAATAGCCTATGTTTTACTTTTGAGTTGATAGTTATATTTACATCATAGGCCAAAGTAAAAGCTAAGTATCCATGCACAATATGCAACATAACTTACTTCGAAATCTTAAATCAAAAATTTAATGATATAAAAATTAACATGACATAAATTGAAAGAGTAAACAAAATATAAGTGGCTTGTTTTCCACATAGTGCGATAGTGCGACAACTTTCCCTATTGATGATGTCCTTGCTTCTTTCCTCAATACTAATGGGTCTACCGATTTTTGCAGAGGGGGGCAATAATACTGATCCAAGCCAGGGCAATAATACTGATCCAAGCCAGGGCAATAATACTGATCCAAGCCAGGGCAATAATACTGATCCAAGCCAGGGCAATAATACTGATCCAAGCCAGGAGTAACTCAGCGAAACACCTGGACACCGGCCGATAGTTATCTAAATACTTCATTCAAGAATCCAGCCATACAGCAGCAGATGCAGGTGCAACAGCCAGATGCTTTGAATGAGCCTGGTAAGTCATTACACAATCAAGTATTAAAGCCCAAGGGTTCGCTCGCAGACCTTACAGCCCTGGTACAATTATTTCCAATATTCGCGGCCTAGCCTTAGAAGGAAACGACAGTAATGATCATACCTAACAGCAGAAATAACACGAAGGTTTACGTACACGTAAATAGAGCCTTTTCCACCTAAAATCGATGGGAAAATGTTAGTTACGACGTTTCAAGAATTAGCAGCCTCCGTTAAATCAGAAGCCACAGCCTACCAGTACAAAGGTGCTTTACGTCGTTACCTGCAGTACAGACACCAAAACTCTCTCAACGAACTATTATCCCCTCAAACTAATACCAAAGTTATTGAATCAGATATTATTGCCTACCAAAATCAAATTCAAAATTATAGAGAGAAATAAAATGAGAGAAGGAAGAACGAACGTATTCAAATAAAATATTTGATGACCACTAGTATCAAGAGCAAATAAAGAGAGTGTGCATATAGACAGATTGTTGTTAATTTAGTAGTATCAATCTTTTCCAACTAAATAAAGAGAAGACGGGTTTGGCTAGTTCGCAACAATTCTAGCATCTACAGCTTGTGGAGCTACGCTAACTAGAGTGACCCCGCCTGTTATTAACGCACTTATGAGTGCAAGTATTTTTGATTTCATACCTGTTATAAACACTGGATATTATATATTGTCTAGTCAAACCATGTCTTGAAAAGTTCAGCTTCTTTATGAGAAACTTCTAGTTATTGTTAACACAAAGACAGATGCAACCTTGTTAAAGTTAGAATGAACGTAACGAGTTAAGCACTGCGTCTTCTATTCTTCCTTCAGCTGCATAGAATCTGCAACTTGGTATACATCTATTATCAGTACATCCACCTTCTGGATGTTGCTGCTTAAAGAGGTCTTCTGCTTTGGTTCTGGCTTTCCAATATGCAGCTAGTTGCTGATCACCAGTATTGTACCTTGTACTTGTATTTGGATCAGGTGCTACTTGATTGAATAGAGTAAGGTACTTCCAATAGGCGCATTCTTTATGTTCAAGGGGTTGATTCTTTATATCATGATAACGCTCATCGGGAGTTAGCCTCTTCCTACGATCATAATCAGACTGCAACTATAAATATAACAATGTGATCGGCCGCATTTAAGAACTCCAATGCTACAGCTATTGGAACAAATATAAGAAGGAGGTAAACTTCAGAGGATTTGGATAATTTTATTGTCGTTATTCCTAGCAATATACTAAGAAGTCTTCATTAATTCTTGGCTTATTTCAATTTTGTTATTAATGTCATAAACAATTGCGTTTCGTAGGAACGTCATATGCAATAACATACAAGAACTAAAAAAGAAGATTGCTGAGTCAGTATAAATTCCTACCCTATTTTCCATGGTGATTTTCTTATTGCTTATTTGGTCATCTGAACTGAGTCAATTATTTTCTGAACTATTCGTGCAGTTTTATGAATAAATCGGCTAATTGATATTATTACTTATTACTAAATAAACCCGTTTTATGAGATTTAACTAGAATCTCAATTTTACCTCATTGTGCCTGACTGATTAAACCTATGCTGGAGAAATTTTCCATTCTGGATAACAACTTTAATAAGAACTATCATAGCGATAATAAATGAATCAAAATTGGGACTAGCAAATCGTATAACAATTCTAGTTAAACAGAAGATAAATATTGCGCTGACTAAATACGAAAATCCAAAGGAAGCACTCGATTATTCTTATGTTAAACAAGTTGAATTACTAAACAGATTACGCCGAGGTATCGCTGAGGTGGCAACTGCCAAAAAGCGAATTGAGCTTCAAAAGACTAAACTATTGGACAATGCTCGTACTCTTGATGAACAAGCGCGGCGTGCGCTAGATGAAAATAGAGAAGATTTAGCAAAACTTGCATTAGAACGGAAGAATGCAAATATGTTGAGACTCCAATCCCTAGATAAACAGATAACAGAGATAAAGATAGAAAAGGAGAAGCTGGAACAGACAGAAAAGCGTTTATCATCCAAAGTCGAAGAATTCAAATCAAGGAAAGAAATTATAAAGGCACAATATTCTGCTGCAGAAGCTCAGGTTCGTATCAAAGAAAGTGTTACAGGTATTTCAGAAGAGATGGCTGACGTCGGTATCGCTATGAGTCAGGCAGAAGATAAGACTGAAAAAATGAAGGCAAAATCTCAAGCTCTAGATGAGATGATGGATTCTGGTGTACTTACAGATAGCAGCTCAAATAACATCGATATCATTGAAAGGGAATTAGAAAATCTCTCAATTAAAGGCTCGGTTGAAGAAGAATTAGCAAAGCTGAAGGCCGAACGCACTAAAAAGAAGAAAAGAACTACATCCGAGCACGAAGAAGAACTGAAAGAAGAGAGCACATCAGTAGAAGAAAAGCCAGAGATTGTTCAATGACTAAATGGTCAGCAAGGACAAAGACAAATTTAAAAAGTAAGAAATAACCAAGAGGAAGTAGCAGTACTGCTATTTAGTAAATTTATATTCTACTTCGGGAGTGCTGGTATACTATGAATTGTAAATTTTGTGCGATGACTGATATAGGAAATATTGGTGAGTTGATAACACACATAAAATCACAGCATCTCTCCATAGAAAAAGATGAAATAGCGACCAGGAAGAATATAGATAGATTGGTTGCAGAGGTAGCAAAATGTCGACAGGACCACCATTAATAAACATTTACTAGCTCACTCCTCACTATTAGCTAAAATCATGACTTGATAATCGCCTCAAGTGTTATCAGAGCAGTATACACTGTGCTTACGAACACCTTTTCCACTACAAATCTAAACACCGTGACTGAACACGCAACAGCACTAAATAATCTAGTCTATAAGCCTATAGTAAACGCCCATATAAAGAGCTGAAAGTATCAGAGGTTTAAATTAATTAAATTGATTAGTATTATTACTATTTATGCTCCTTTAACTCCCTGAGCAACTAGTACTGAATAACATCCAAGTCCACATTGTTCACAAATAGGTTTTAGTCCTTTACTGTCTGCGCTTCCTATGCAGCATGGTTGTTTTATCCTTCCCATATGATCTAATGAAATTATAGCCCAACTAGGACAATCAACTGGTGTGGTGCCAACTCCTCCCCAATTGCCTTTCATTAAAGTTAATTGTTTCTCACCATTTATAACAAAATCAGGATACTTTTTTCTCATTTCAATGAGTTTGTCAACCACTTGAGTTCGCTCATCTCCAAATGGCAACCACAGTGGATCACCTTTAACAAATGGGGTATGGAATTGGAATCCTATTTTGTTTATTCTACCTCTCCACTCTTTTACTAAATCGTCAACGGTACCATAATTTATGGAGTTTATAGTCATTGTAATCCAAATATCTTTCATTAAAGGTTTACCGTGACGATCTGGACCTGAATTGATATAGTTCAAGATATTTTGTTTGGTCTTTGCATAAGATCCTTCTCCTCTTATACTATCATGGATCTTCTCAGTACCATCCAAAGAAACCCAGTAAAAGTACAAATCTTCAAATCTTTTTAATGGGAATGTTCCGTTTGTAACAACACATACTCTTCTAGGCATTTCCTCACAGAAAAGCTCTATAATATCTGGACGCATGGTTGGTTCACCACCCACCAAAGTAACGACAAAAATCTGCTGTTTTTTGAAAGTCTTTTTAATTATTTCCCTCCATTGGTCCACACTCAGATCTTCTGGATCATTTTTTCTATTCAACCACCAATAACAGTGAGAACAATGTAAGTTGCAGATATTGTTGACATCTACAGAGCCATACATCGCAGGTTTGGCATGAAAAAGCTTGATGGAGAAGTATTTCTTAAATATGCTGATATAAAAGGGCATTTCATGTATGAGCTCAGATACTCCACGACCATAAATGAGATCTACCATACAAGCCATACATAGAAAGTCGTAATAAATAAGCATTCACACATCAGGTAATAGTTAGGAGTGTAAGATACGTCTCCAGGTCCATATTATTC
>Ga0137365_10001683_pt1 | contig 17337 bp, 10 predicted proteins | sample SagtaG_9_FD_104799 | JGI IMG/M metagenome (GOLD analysis project Ga0137365, IMG submission 104799) | Vadose zone soil microbial communities from Sagehorn Ranch, Mendocino, California, USA - Sage1_L_40_16 metaG | ecosystem: Environmental > Terrestrial > Soil > Vadose zone | place: USA...
CGGCCGAGCTTGCGGGCGGCGTGCGGGCGGGCGGCATGCGGGTTGGCGGCGCGGCCGATATCGCGGCTGGAGCCGCGGCAAAAACGCCGACTGGTCAATACAATGCGCCCTCGGGCAGCCATACCAGGTAACGTCCGGAACATGTCGATCGCATTCATACCGAGCCCTTCCCAGGGCGTGTGGCACCTGGGAGCAATCCCCATCCGTGCCTACGCGCTGTGCATCATCGTGGGCGTCATCGTCGCGGTCTGGGTGGCCGACCGCCGCTACAAGGCGATTGGCGGGCGCCCGGGGCTGATACTCGACGTGGCCACCTGGGCCGTGCCGTTCGGCCTGGTGGGTGCGCGGCTCTACCACGTGGTGACCGACCCGGAGCTCTACTTCGGTGCCGGGCGGGACTGGGTGGGGATCTTCAAGATCTGGGACGGCGGCATCGGCATACCAGGGGCGATCGCGCTCGGTGCGGTCGGGGCTTGGATCGCCTGCCACCGGGCAGGCGTGAAGCTCGGTCCCGTGGCCGGCGCCGCGGCGCCAGGGATCGCGTTCGCGCAGGCGATCGGCCGCTGGGGCAACTGGTTCAACCAGGAGCTCTACGGTCGGCCCTCCAGCCTGCCCTGGGCGCTGGAGATCTCGCCGCAACACCGCCTGGCCGGGTTCGAGAACATCGCCACCTACCAGCCGACATTCCTTTATGAGTCGATCTGGGACGTGGGCGTCGCGCTGCTGCTGATCTGGGCCGGTAAGCGGTTCCTCATGACCGGCGACCGCCTGTTCGCCCTGTACGTCGCGACTTACGGTGTCGGCAGGTTCATCACCGAATCACTACGGATCGACTTCGCGCACCATTTCCTTGGGCTGCGGATCAACCAGTGGATGGCGGTCATCATCTTCCTCGGCGGCGTCGCGTACCTGTACCGCACGCGGGGCAAGGTCGGGCCGGACGTCGTGGTCCAGCCGGTACCGGCCGGCGTTTCCGCGGGTCCGGACGAGCCAGGGGATGATACGGCGGGCGCGGATGCGCCCGGCCGCGTTTCCGCGGAAACGCGGCCTGCCACCGGAGAGGGTGCCGCGCCGCCCGGCGCGGACGATGATGAGGCGGGCAGCGGCGGCGATACCGTCGCGGTCCGCGCGAGCGGGGGACCCGACCGCGAGCCCGGCGAGGATGGCGGCGACAAGGACGCGGGCGCGGGCGAGCCAGCCGGGTCGTGACGGCGGGGAGCGGCCGATAACCGCCCATAGCCTTAACGGCTGCGTACCGTCACACCGTGGTCTGCAGTGCAGAACAGTGCGTCACCATTCGCTGACCTGCGCGGATGCACATTAGCGGCATCATACGGTGCGCCACTGAGTGTAGTAACTTGATCGCGGTGAGTTCCCGGCCCATTCGCTGGAACCCACCGCGATCACGAAATCCTGGGGGTGAGGGGATGTCAGGCCTCGCGGACAGCCTCGCCCTCGATCTCCAGCTTGACCGTCTTGCTCACGACGAACCCACCGGTCTCGAGCGCCATGTTGTAGGTCATGCCCCAGTCCTCGCGGTCGATCTCGCCGGTCATGGTGAAGCCGAGCGTCTGCTGGCCGCCCATTACCTCAGGCCTGGTCATGACGCCCTCGAGCTCGACCGACAGCTCGACCGGGTGCGTCTGGTCCTTGATGGTGAGCTCGCCGATGACACTGAACACCGGGCCGTCGTGCCCAGTCATCCGTGTGGTACGGAAACTCATCTCGGGGTACTTCTCGGCGTTGAGGAAGTTCTCGCTCTTCAGGTCGGCGTCGCGCATTTCCACGCCGGTGTCCACGCTCGCCGTCTTCATCACCGCTTGCGCGGACGACTCCAGCGGGTTCTCGGCGATGGTGATGCTGCCGGAGAACTCACCGAACCTGCCCCGCACCTTGCTGACCATCAGGTGCCGGGCGGAGAAGCCGATCCGGGTGTGGTACGGGTCAAGGACGAACGTGCCTGGCTCGGGAATCGTGACGCCTTCGAAGAGGCGAGTTCCTGCTTCGCTCATGGGTTATGCTCCTAGCGAGGTACTTGAACCTTCAATATTTGACCAAGCAAATACTATGGGTGGAGTATTCCCTGCGTCAACTACAACCGAGGATTGACCCGTGACTAGCGACGACCTGCGGCTCACCGCGATGGGCCTGCTTGCCGAGACGTTCGCCGGGCTGCATGCCAAGCTCGCGCCGACGTTGGCGGCGCATGGGATGTCGCCGATGGAGTTCGAGGTGCTGCTGCGGCTTTCGAGGTCGCCAGGCGCCCGCCTCCGCATGACGGATTTGGCCGACCAGGCAGTGCTATCCACTAGCGGCGTCACCCGCGTCGTCGACAGGCTCGAACGTTCCGGCGCGGTGGCACGTGAAGTGTGCGCGTCCGACCGCCGCGGGTCTTTCGCGGTCCTGACCAACGACGGTGCGCGGCGCCTCGCCGCGGTCGTACCCGCCCACCTTGCCGACATCGACCGCTGGTTCACCGGCGCGCTGACCCCCGCGCAGCTCGACGGCCTGCTCGACGCCCTGCGGATCGTCAGAGACCGGGTGCTACCGTGTGCGACGGCGGGATCGGGCGCCTGCGCTGGGGCCGACGCCGGGCAGGAGTTAACGGATCAAGTCCTGACGTTTCAGGATCACTCGATCTCGGGGATGAACCCCCCGGTGAGGTAATCTCAAACGGATAACACGAGCAGGGCCAGAGTCGTCCCGGCTGCACTTGACCAGGAATCCGCAGGCGAGGCGATTGGAGGTTTTATGGCTCGTGTCAGCACGCCTGGGGCTGCCGAACAGTTCCGGGGGGGCGCCTCCCCGGGCCGGCAGCGTGGACTGTACGACGGGCGATACGAGCACGACTCATGCGGTGTCGGCTTCGTCGCCGATCTGTCTGGCCGAATTGGCCACGACATCGTGGCCAAGGGCCTGTCAGTGCTGCGTAACCTCGAACACCGTGGCGCGAAGGGCAGCGAGCCTGACACCGGTGACGGCGCCGGCATCTTGACCCAGATCCCTGACGGGTTCTTCCGCGAAGTCGTGCCGTTCGCGCTGCCTGAGGCGGGCGCCTACGCCGCGGGGACCGCCTTCCTCAGCCCATCGGCACCCGCCCGCGCCGCCGCCATCGAGACCCTGGAGCGAATCGCGCGCGAGGAGGGCCTGAGCGTCCTTGGCTGGCGTGACGTACCTCACGACCCGTCCTGCTGCGGCCCGTCGGCCCGCGCCGTCATGCCGCACCTGGCCCAGCTGTTCGTGTCGGCGCACGCGGCGAGCACCGGGTCGGCGAGCACCGGGTCGGCAAGCACCGCGCCATTGACAAGCCTGGCCTTGGACCGCCGCGCGTTCTGCTTCCGCAAGCGCACCGAGCACGAGGCGGGCGTGTATTTCGCGAGCCTGTCCGCGCGCACGATCGCCTACAAGGGGATGCTGACCGCGCCGCAACTCGAGCCCTTCTATCCGGACCTGTCCGACCAGCGGTACGCCAGCGCACTCGCGCTCGTCCACTCGAGATTCTCCACCAACACGTTCCCGTCCTGGCCTCTTGCGCACCCGTACAGATACATCGCGCACAACGGCGAGATCAACACGATCAGGGGAAACCGCAACTGGATGCGGGCACGCGAGGCGATGCTCGCCACCGGCCTCATCCCCGGGAGCGGCATGGAACGGCTGTTCCCTGTCCTTGACAACGACGCGAGCGACTCCGCCAGCTTCGACGAGTGCCTGGAACTGCTCCACATGGGCGGCCGGTCGCTGCCGCATGCGGTGCTGATGATGATCCCCGAGCCGTGGGAGAACCACGCGGAGATGGATCCGGCGCGCAAGGCGTTCTACCAGTTCCACGCGACGCTGATGGAGCCGTGGGACGGTCCGGCGTGCGTGGCCTTCACCGACGGCACGGTGATCGGCGCGGTGCTCGACCGCAACGGCCTGCGGCCCGGCCGGTACTGGGTGACCGACGACGGGCTTGTGGTGCTCGCGAGCGAGGTCGGGGTGCTCGACATCGACCCCGCCAGCGTCATCCGCAAGGGCCGCCTGCAGCCCGGCCGGATCTTCCTCGCCGACACCAGCCGGGGCAGGATCATCGAGGACGAGGAGGTCAAAGCGGAGCTGTCCGCGCAGTATCCGTACGCTGACTGGCTGCACGCCGGCCTGCTTCACCTGGACGACCTTCCCGACCGGCCCTGCGGCCACGGCGCCGCCTTGACCAAGGCGCTGCAGGAGTCGCTGGTCACCCAGCAGCGCCAGCACGGGTACACCGAAGAGGAGCTGCGGATTATCCTCGCCCCAATGGCGCGGACCGGTGCCGAGCCGATCGGCTCGATGGGCACCGACACCCCGGTAGCGGTCCTGTCCGACAAGCCGCGCCTGGTGTTCGACTACTTCACCCAGCTGTTCGCGCAGGTGACGAACCCGCCCCTGGATGCCATCAGGGAGGAACTCGTCACCTCGCTGGGGTCCACCATCGGGCCCGAGGGCAACCTGTTCATGCCGGGCCCGCCCTCGTGCAGGCAGGTCGTGCTGCCCTACCCGGTGTTGGGCAGTGCCGAACTTGAAAAGATCATTCACATCAACGAGAGCGGCAACCTGCCCGGCTTCGCCGCGCATGTGGTGGACGGCCGCTACCAGGTGGCTGACGGTGGAACCGGTCTGGCCGCCCGGCTGGCCGAGATCTGCGCGGAAGTATCAGACGCGATCGCCCGCGGTGCACGGATAATCGTCCTTTCGGACCGCGTCGGGCCCGACCCTGACCGCGCGCCGATACCGTCTCTCCTGCTCACCGGTGCGGTGCATCACCACCTGATCAACGAGAAAACCCGCACGCAGGTCGGCCTGGTGGTGGCGGCCGGTGACGTCAGGGAATGCCATCATGTGGCACTGCTCATCGGCTACGGCGCCGCGGCGGTCAACCCGTACCTGGCGATCGAGACGACCAGGGACCTGGTGCGCAGGGGCGTCCTCGACGGACTCACCGCGTGGAAGGCCGAGGCTAACCTGATCAAGTCGCTCGGCAAGGGCGTGCTGAAGATCATGTCCAAGATGGGCGTGTCCACGGTCGCGTCCTATACCGGCGCCCAGATCTTCGAGGCGATCGGGCTGGGCGAGGAGGTCATCGAGCGCTGCTTCACGGGCACGACATCGCGACTCGGCGGCGCCGGCTTCGACGTCCTGGCCCGCGAGGTCGCGCAGCGCCACGCGCATGCGTTCCCGTCCCGGGGAGCGACACCCCCGCACCGCCGTTTGGAAATTGGCGGCGAGTACCAATGGCGGCGCGAGGGCGAACCGCATCTGTTCGGCCCGGAGACCGTGTTCCGGCTGCAGCACGCCACCCGCAGCCGGCGGTACGAGATCTTCAAGGAGTACACGAGCCTGGTCGATGACCAGTCACGGCGCCTGATGACGCTGCGCGGGCTGCTGCGGATCCGCGGCATTGACGTTGATGGCACCGCCGCCGCCCCGGCGCGCGAGCCGGTGCCCATCGAGGAAGTCGAGCCGGTCAGCGAGATCGTCAAGCGCTTCGCCACCGGCGCCATGTCCTACGGGTCGATCTCGGCCGAGGCGCACGAAACTCTCGCGATCGCGATGAACCGTCTGGGCGGAAGGTCCAACACCGGCGAGGGCGGCGAGGACGCGGACCGGTTCGTGCCCGACCCGAACGGTGACCTACGACGCTCCGCGGTCAAGCAGGTGGCGAGCGGCAGGTTCGGCGTGACCAGCGAATATCTGGTCAACGCGAGCGATCTGCAGATCAAGATCGCGCAGGGGGCCAAGCCCGGCGAGGGCGGTCAGCTTCCCGGCCACAAGGTGTACCCGTGGATCGCCAGGACCAGGTACTCCACCCCGGGTGTGGGGCTGATCTCGCCACCGCCCCACCACGACATCTACTCGATCGAGGACCTGGCCCAGCTCATCCACGACCTGAAGAACGCCAACCCGGCGGCGCGGGTGCACGTCAAGCTCGTGGCCGAGGTCGGCGTCGGCACGGTCGCGGCGGGAGTGAGCAAGGCGCACGCCGATGTCGTGCTGATCTCCGGGCACGATGGCGGCACCGGGGCGGCCCCGCAGACCAGCATCAAGCACGCCGGCGCGCCGTGGGAGCTGGGGCTGGCCGAAACCCAGCAGACGCTGCTGCGCAACGGTTTGCGCGACCGCATCGTCGTGCAGGTCGATGGTCAGATGAAAACCGGCCGTGACGTGGTCATCGCGGCACTGCTCGGTGCCGAGGAGTTCGGTTTCGCGACCGCGCCGCTCGTGGTCTCGGGCTGCGTGATGATGCGGGTCTGTCACCTGGACACCTGCCCGGTGGGGATGGCCACGCAAAATCCCGAGCTGCGCAAGCGGTTCACGGGTAAGCCGGAGTTCGTGGTGAACTTCTTCGAGTTCATCGCCGCGGAGGTCCGCGAATACCTGGCGGCGCTCGGTTTCCGCACGCTCGCCGACGCGGTCGGGCAGGCGGAGTTGCTCGATATCGCTGCCGCCGTGGCGCACTGGAAGGCGTCCGATCTCGATCTCACGCCTGTGCTGCACGTCCCCGCGCTGCCTGCCAGCGCCGGAGTCGGGGGAAGCGGGGCCAGGCACCGGGTGACCGGCCAGGATCATGGCCTCGAGAAGGCGCTGGACAACATGCTGATCCAGCTCGCGGAGGGCGCCATCGCCGACGCGACACCTGTCCGGCTCGAGCTGCCCGTGCGTAACGTGAACCGCACCGTCGGCACCATGCTCGGCTACGAGGTGACCCGCCGCTGGGGCGGGGCGGGCCTGCCTGACGGCACGATCGACATCCGGCTGACCGGCAGCGCGGGCCAGTCGTTCGGTGCCTTCGTCCCGCGCGGAATCACGCTCCGGCTGGCCGGTGACGCCAACGACTATCTGGGCAAGGGCCTGTCGGGTGGCCGGATCGTGGCCGCACCGGATCCGGCGGCGCCGTTCGCCGCGGCGGAGAACATCATCGCCGGGAACGTGGTCTTGTACGGTGCCACTGCGGGCGAGGTGTTCCTGTGCGGTGTGGTCGGCGAGCGGTTCTGCGTCCGCAACTCGGGAGCGACCGCCGTGGCGGAGGGCGTCGGCGACCACGGCTGCGAGTACATGACCGGCGGGCGCGTGGTGGTGCTCGGCCCGGTCGGGCGCAACTTTGCCGCCGGCATGTCCGGCGGGATCGCCTACCTGCTGGACCTGGACCCGCGGCGGGTGAACACGGGAATGGTCGACCTGGACCCGCTTGATGACAGCGACCGCGCGTTCCTGCGCGACATCGTCCAGCGTCACTTCGCGGAGACGGGCTCGGCGGTGGCGCGCGCGCTGCTGGCCGACTGGGACGTGTCGGCGGAGCGGTTCGGCAAGGTAATGCCCAAGGACTACAAGCGGGTGCTGAGCGCGGCGCGCCGGGCCGAGCGTGAGGGCCGCGACGTGAACGAGGCGGTCATGGCCGAGGCCATGGCGGCCGCGCATGGCTGAGTGCACGGCTAACCGGAGACAGTGATTTCATGGCGGACCCGAAGGGTTTCCTCACCACGCCGCGCCAGACGCCGGTGCGGCGGCCGGTCGACGTGCGCATCAAAGACTGGCGCGAGGTGTATGCGCGCTTCGACCGCGGCAAGCTCGAGGGCCAGGCCGGCCGCTGCATGGACTGCGGCATTCCCTTCTGCCACACCGGCTGCCCGCTCGGGAACCTGATCCCTGAGTGGAACGACCTGGTCTGGCGGCACGACTGGCACGAGGCCGCCGAGCGGCTGCACGCGACCAACAACTTTCCCGAGTTCACCGGCCGGCTGTGCCCCGCGCCGTGCGAGACGGCGTGTGTGCTCGGCATCAACGCCGATCCAGTGACGATCAAGCAGGTGGAGGTCGAGATCGTGGACCGGGCCTGGGGCGAGGGCTGGGTGCAGCCAAGCCCGCCGGTGATCTCGACGGGAAAGTCGGTCGCGGTCATCGGCTCGGGGCCGGCGGGCTTGGCCGCCGCGCAGCAGCTGACCCGGACCGGGCACGAGGTGACCGTGTACGAGCGGGCCGACCGGCCCGGCGGGTTGCTGCGCTATGGCATCCCCGAGTTCAAGATGGAAAAGCGCCACCTGGACCGGCGGCTCGCGCAGATGCGCGCCGAAGGCACGCTGTTCCGCTGCGGCGTGACCGCCGGGGTGGACATCACCGCTGATCAGCTTCGCGCGTCCCACGATGCGATCGTGCTCGCGGGCGGTTCCACCGTCTCGCGGGAGCTGCCGGTGCCCGGCCGGGAGCTGGCCGGTATTCACCAGGCCATGGAGTACTTGCCGCTCGCCAACCGGGTGACGCAGGGAGATCTGGCCGAGTCCCCGATCACCGCGCGCGGCAAGAACGTCGTGATCATCGGCGGTGGTGACACGGGCGCGGACTGCCTCGGTACCACGCTGCGGCAGGGTGCTGCGTCGGTCACCCAGCTGGAAATCATGCCACGGCCGCCGGGGACGCGGCCGGGCCACCAGCCGTGGCCGACGTACCCGATGATCTACCGGGTGTCGAGCGCGCACGAAGAGGGCGGTGACCGCGTCTACTCGGTGTCGACGCAGGAGTTCGTCGGTGCCGCCGACCCAGGCGACCCCGGCCCCGCAAGCGGCCCGGCAAGCGGTCCCGTCGGCCCGGCTCAGGTGCGCGCGCTGCGGCTTATCGAGGTCGAGCTGTCCGGCGGCAGATTCGAGCCGGTGGCGGGGACCGAGCGCGAGATCGCCTGCGAACTCGTCCTGCTCGCGATGGGATTCACCGGGCCGGAGCGCGGCCCGCTGCTCACCGGGCTTGGCGTCGAGTTCGACCAGCGTGGGAACGTGGCCAGGGACGAGGCATACGCGACCTCGGTGCCCGGCGTGTTCACCGCCGGCGACATGGGCCGCGGCCAGTCATTGATCGTGTGGGCGATCGCCGAGGGGCGAAGTGCCGCCGCGGCGGTTGACAGGTACCTGAGCGGCGACACGGCGCTGCCCGAGGCGATCCTGCCCACCGCCCGGCCGCTTTTGTGACGCGCGCCTGAGACGGTCCGGCGGGGGCTTACGGCCCCGGCGGCGGAGTGAAGATCGCGCGGGTTGCCTGGTGCCGGGAGCGGGATTCGAACCCGCACGCCCTTGCGGGCAGACGCTTTTGAGGCGTCCGTGTCTGCCATTCCACCATCCCGGCGCTGGTCTGGTGCCACCACCGATAACCGAGTCGTGTCATCCATGGGAGGGGCGGCAGCCAATCTACCCGGTCCGGGTACGCTCATGCAGGTGAGCGAGACCCAGCGCCGCGTCGTGATCGCGGAGGATGAGGCACTGATCCGCCTCGATCTCAAGGAGATGCTTGAGGAAGAGGGTTATGTCGTCGCAGGCGAAGCGGGGGACGGCGGGACGGCGGTGGAACTGGCTGGCCAGCTTCGCCCCGACCTGGTGATCCTGGATATCAAGATGCCGGTTCTTGACGGCATCTCCGCCGCCGAGCAGATCGCGGCCATGCGGATCACCCCCGTCGTCATCCTTACCGCGTTCTCACAGCGCGACCTCGTGGAGCGAGCACGTGACGCGGGCGCGATGGCATACCTGGTGAAACCGTTCACCAAGGCTGACCTCGTACCTGCGATCGAGATGGCCGTCAGCCGGTTCACCGAGATCCGCGCCCTGGAGTCGGAGGTCGACAGCCTGCAGCAGCGGCTCGAGGCGCGCAAGCTGCTCGACCGCGCCAAGGGGCTGCTGCAGACGCGGTACGGGCTGACCGAGCCGGAGGCATTTCGCTGGATCCAGAAGACGTCAATGGACCGGCGCATGACGATGCGCAAGGTCGCTGAGGCCGTGCTTGAAGGCGAGACGGGGCCCGGCGGCGACCCAGCCGCGCCGGGCAGTCCGGCGGGCAAGCCGGGCAGCCCGGCGCCGCGGTCAGGCCAGGACGCCAGCTCAACGAGCTGACGAGCAGAGCACTGACGAGCAGACCGCTGACCATCAGAGCGCTGGCCATCAGAGCGCTGACCAGCCAGAAAGCGCCTTGTGCTGGGAGCCCGGGGGACCTTTGGTGCCGTACCGGCCTTCCCCGGGCCGGCACGTTGTCTACTCGGCCGCCCCGGGCTCTCCCCTCAACGGTAGCGATGCGCTGGCGTGCGGCGCAAAGGGCGGGTTACCCGTACGACGTGATGCCGTAAACGCCCGGCTACCTGCTGTTGGTCATGATTGCTGCCCGTACAGGCGGCCTTGCGCCCGGTCGTGAGCCGCCCGTCGCGGCGGTGACGCACGTACCCGCCGCCGGGCCGCTCGTCGAGCAATCTCCGCAGCTCAGGGTTCATGTATGGCCTGTTTCGTTGGATTTAGTTAGATTTTTTGTCACGAGGGGGTGACGTCGCCGATCACGAAGGTAAGGATGTAGTGGCGGGATCCGACGGCTTTCCCATCGTGTGAACCCAAGGGAGTGATCATGCGTATTGCTTTAACGCGCCCGACTCTGCGGCTTGGTGTGGCCGCTGTCCTCCTTGTGGCCCTGGCGGGCTTGCTCGGCGTGACCCGTGCGCAGGCTTCCCCGGCGGCATCCCCGAACGCGAACTGCAAGGGGCAGCCGACGATCACGAAGGACAACTTCGGCACGGCGAATTCCGCGCCGTACGGCGGCGACCAGACCGTGTGGCGCTACACACTGACCAACTGCCACGGGATGCAGGTCAAGATCATCACCTACGGCGCCCTCGTCCAGTCGATCACGGCTCCCGACAAGAAGGGCCACATGGCCGACGTCGTGCTCGGCTTCAGCTCGCTGGCCGACTACGTGAACCTGGACAGCCCGCCGCCGTCGTCACCGAATTTCGGCGGTCCCTACTTCGGCGAGACCATCGGCCGCTACGGCAACCGAATCGCCAAGGGCACGTTCCCGCTGAACAACAACGGCAATACCCTGCATGGCGGATTCGTCGGCTGGGGTAACCGCATCTGGCAGAACCCGACCACCGCCAGCGGCAACGGCAGCGTGTCGCTGACCATGACGCTGGTCGCCCCCAACGGTGACGAAGGCGCCACGTTCGAGCCGACCTGCGCGGCGACCAACCCCCCGTGCACCGGCTTCCCAGCCCAGGTCACCACGGCGATCACCTACAGCCTCGACAACAACGGCCGCCTGGGGATTCACTACAAGGCGCATAACGACGACCCGACGTTGTCGACCGTGCTCAACTTGACCAACCACAGCTACTTCAACCTCGCCGGTGAGGCATCGGGTCCGGCGTATGCGCAGAAGATCCTGATCAACGCAAACGCCATCACACCGACCGACGCACTCCTGATTCCGACCGGCCAGATCGCGCCGGTGGCGGGAACCCCGTTCGATTTCCGGACGTTCCACGCACTCGGTGAGCGGATCGGCGATGCGAGCGCGCCCTTGGGTGACCAGCTGGTCCTCGCGCACGGCTACGACCACAACTGGGTGCTCAACAGCACCGGCCCGAAGTTCAACGGGCTCGGGCTCGCGGCCAAGGCGCTGGACACGGCAAGCGGGCGTGAGCTCACCGTGTGGACCAGCGAACCGGGCGTCCAGTTCTACTCGGGGAACTTCCTCGACGGGCACCTGGTCGGCATCAGCGGCCACACCTACCGGCAGAGCGCGGGTTACACCTTCGAGACCCAGCACTTCCCCGACTCTCCGAACGAGCCGAGTTTCCCTTCCACCGTCCTGAAGGCGGGTGCCACGTACAACTCGGACACCATCTTCGCGTTCAGCAGCTGACCAGGAGGTAACCGTTACGCGCCCCGCCGCCCGGCCCAGGGCGGCGGGGCGCGGCACGTTCGGGGCGGCGGGGCCCCGCCCAGGGCGGCGGGGCGCGGCCCGCACCAGGGCCGCGGGGCCCGCGCCCGGCCGGTGCCTGCGCATGGTTGTCGCACCTGGCGTCTAGGATTTCTTCGTGGCGACAAAGGCGGGCACGACGACGGCGGAAACCAGGGCTGGCACTGCTGGCACGGCCAGCGCCCACGCGGGCGGGGCCCACGCGGGCGGGGCGGAGTCCGGGCGCCTGCTCCTGCTCGACGGGCACTCCCTGGCGTACCGGGCGTTTTTCGCGCTACCGGCCGAGAACTTCTCCACCACCACCGGTCAGCCAACGAACGCTGTCTACGGGTTCACCGCGATGCTGATCAACGTGCTCAGGGACGAGCAGCCCACCCATGTCGCGGTGGCGTTCGACCGCAGCGAGCCGACCTTCCGGCACGAGCAGTATGTCGAGTACAAGGCGAACCGCCGCGAAACGCCCGCCGATTTCCGCAGCCAGCTCAGCCTCATCCACGAGGTGCTCGACGCACTCGGCATCCGCCAGCTTTCTGTGCCCGGTTACGAAGCCGACGATGTCATCGCCACGCTCGCCACCCAGGCCGCCGCGCAAGGCATGGACGTGCTCATCGTGACCGGCGACCGCGACGTCCTGCAGCTCGTGAGTGACCGCGTAACCGTCCTGATGACCCGGCGTGGCATCAGCGACATGACCAGGTTCACCCCCGGCGCCGTTAAGGAAAAATACGGCCTCACGCCCGAGCAGTACCCGGACTTTGCCGCGGTCCGTGGCGATCCGAGCGACAACCTGCCCAGCGTCCCCGGCGTCGGTGAGAAGACGGCCATCAAGTGGGTCATTCAGTACGGTTCGCTCGCCGCTCTTGTTGATCACGTCGGCGAGATCAAGGGCCGGGCGGGCGACAACCTCCGCGAGCACCTCGGCGCGGTCATGCGCAACCGCCAGCTCACCGAGCTTGCCCGCGATGTGCCGCTCGACGCGCAGCCAGCGGACCTGCGCCCGGGCGCGTGGGACCGCGAGGCGATCCACCAGCTGTTCGACACCCTCCAATTCCAAGTGCTGCGTGACCGGCTCTACACGACGCTGACGTCGGCTGAGCCCGAGGCCGAAGGAGGGTTCGATGTCGAGCTGGCCATGCCGGGACCGGGCGAGCTGGCCAGCTGGCTGGCCGAGCACGCCAGCGGCGGTGCTAGCCCGGCCAGCGGTCAACCAGACGGCCAGGATGCCCCGCCGGGCGTGGCGCTGAGCGGCCGCTGGGGCCGCGGCACGGGGACATTCACCGCAGTGGCGATCGCGAGCCTGCAGGGGCCGGCGGCCTACCTCGATCCGGTGCAGCTCACCGCGGCGGACGAGCAGGCGCTCGCGAGCTGGCTCGCCGACCCGGCCAAGCCGAAGGTGCTGCACGACGCCAAGGGCCCGATGCTCGCGCTGGCTGCTCATGGCTTGCGGATCGAGGGACTGGCCAGCGACACCGCGCTGGCCGCCTACCTCGCGCTGCCCGGGCAGCGGTCCTTCGACCTCGCCGACCTCGCGCTGCGGTACCTGCACCGTGAGCTGCGCACGGACGCCGACGGCTCCGGTGACTTCGCCCAGCTGACCCTGGACGGCACGGGTGAAGCCGAGGCGGCGCGCGACCTGGCGGTGCAGGCGCGCGCCACGGCCGAGCTGGCTGCCGCACTCGACAGCGATCTGGAGCGGCGCGGCGCGACGCGGCTCCTGCACGAGGTGGAGCTGCCGCTCGTCGGCGTGCTGGCCGACATGGAACGCACCGGCATCGCCGCTGACACCGATCACTTCGCCGGCATGTCGGCGAACCTGGGCGGCCAGGTGAAGGCGGCCGAGCAGGCCGCGTTCGCGGTCGTCGGGCACGAGTTCAACCTTGGCTCGCCCAAACAGCTGCAGCAGGTGCTGTTCACCGAGCTGGGGCTGCCCAAGACCAAGCGGATCAAGACCGGCTACACCACGGACTCCGAAGCGCTGACCAGCCTGCTGGCGCAGACCGAGCACCCGGTCCTCGAGCACCTGCTCAGGCACAGGGACGTGGCGCGGCTGAAGAGCATCGTCGACTCGCTGATCCCGATGGCCGACGAGCACGGGCGCATCCACACCACGTTCAACCAGATGATCGCCGCCACGGGCCGGCTTTCCTCCACCGACCCGAACCTGCAGAACATCCCCATCCGCACCGAGGAGGGGCGCAGGATACGGGAGGGATTTATTGTCGGCACCGACGGCACCGTCGATTATGACTGCCTGCTCACGGCCGACTACAGCCAGATCGAGCTGCGGATCATGGCGCACATGTCCGGCGACGAGGCGCTGACCGAGGCGTTCGGGTCCGGCCACGACTTCCACGCGGCGACCGCGTCACGGGTCTTCGGCGTGCCGCCCGAGGAGGTCAGCGGGGAGCTCCGCGCCAAGATCAAGGCGATGAACTACGGGCTCGCCTACGGCCTGTCCGCGTACGGCCTCTCCCAGCAGCTGCGGATCACGCCGGACGAGGCGCGCGGGCTGATGACGGAGTACTTCGAGCGGTTCGGGGGAGTCAGGGACTACCTGCGTGCCGTGGTTGAGCGCGCGCGCCGCGACGGTTATACCGAGACGATCCTCGGCCGCCGCCGTTACCTTCCTGATCTTCTGTCCGACAACAGGCAGCGCAGGGAGATGGCCGAGCGGATGGCGCTGAACGCGCCCATCCAGGGATCCGCGGCCGACATCATCAAGGTGGCCATGCTCGCGACCGACCGCGCGCTGCGGACGCGCGGCCTGCGGTCGCGTATGCTGCTATCAGTACATGACGAGCTGGTGTTCGAAGTGGCACCAGGCGAGCTTGACGCGCTGCGTGAGCTGGTGACCTCGGCCATGTGCGGCGCCTGCGAACTGAGGGTGCCGCTGCAGGTCTCTGTGGGCACCGGGCGCACGTGGGCGGAGGCGGCACATTAGGACTGCTGGCTGCATTGTTCCGCTTCCGTGATCCAGCTTCGATTGACCGGCCCGGCATGCTCTCATATCCTGATCGCTGCGCTCTGGCCTAGAGCAGCTATCAAATGCTGTGGCCAAATCCTGGCGCCCAAAGAAGAATCCATGTCCGTATCCGGAGCCAACCACCACATGACGAGTAGCACCGAGGCAACCTCAACGCCCAAGGTAGCGGTCAACGACATCGGGTCCGAGGAAGCCTTCCTCGCAGCGATCGACGAGACCATCAAGTATTTCAATGACGGCGACATCGTTGAAGGAACGGTCGTCAAGGTCGATCGAGACGAGGTCTTGCTCGACATCGGTTACAAGACCGAAGGGGTCATCCCGTCCCGCGAGCTGTCGATTAAGCACGACGTCGACCCGCATGACGTGGTCAAGACCGGCGAGCACATCGAGGCCCTTGTCCTGCAGAAGGAAGACAAGGAAGGTCGCTTGATCCTGTCCAAGAAGCGCGCGCAGTACGAGCGCGCGTGGGGCACGATCGAGAAGATCAAGGAGGAGGACGGCGTCGTCACCGGCACGGTGATCGAGGTCGTGAAGGGCGGCCTGATCTTGGACATCGGGCTGCGCGGCTTCCTGCCTGCCTCGCTCGTCGAGATGCGCCGCGTCCGTGACCTGCAGCCATACGTCGGTAGAGAGCTCGAGGCGAAGATCATCGAGCTGGATAAGAACCGCAACAACGTGGTCCTTTCCCGGCGTGCGTGGCTGGAGCAGACGCAGTCCGAGGTGCGCCAGACCTTCCTCAACACCCTGCAGAAGGGCCAGATCCGCAAGGGCGTGGTGTCGTCGATCGTCAACTTCGGCGCATTCGTCGACCTTGGCGGGGTGGACGGTCTTGTGCACGTCTCCGAGCTGTCCTGGAAGCACATCGATCACCCAAGCGAGGTGGTCGAGGTGGGCCAGGAGGTCACGGTCGAGGTCCTTGACGTGGACATGGACCGCGAACGCGTGTCGCTGTCCCTCAAGTCCACACAGGAAGACCCGTGGCAGCAGTTCGCCCGGACCCACCAGATCGGCCAGGTCGTGCCCGGCCGGGTCACCAAGCTGGTGCCGTTCGGCGCGTTTGTCCGTGTCGAGGAGGGCATCGAGGGCCTGGTGCACATCTCCGAGCTTGCCGACCGGCACGTCGAGATTCCCGAGCAGGTCGTCCAGGTCGGTGACGAGATCTTCGTCAAGATCATCGACATCGATCTCGACCGGCGCCGCATCAGCCTGTCGCTCAAGCAGGCCAACGAGGGCACCATCGCCGAAGCGGTCGGAGACGACTTCGACCCGACCTTGTACGGCATGCCCGCGACCTACGACGAGCAGGGCAACTACGTCTATCCCGAGGGCTTCGACTCCGAGACGGGCGAGTGGCTCGAGGGATTCGACACCCAGCGCGAGGAGTGGGAGCGGCAGTACGGCGAGGCCCGCTCGCGTTACGAGGCGCACCGGCGGCAGGTCGAGGAGGCACGCAAGGCCAACGCCGAGGCGACGGCCGGGGCCGGGGCCGGGGCTGGTCCCGAGGCTGGCGCCGGTTCCGGCGCTGGAGCCACGGCCGGTGGCGGCGCCGAGCCGCAGGAGACCGGCGGCGCCGAGGCCGAGGCAAGCAGCGGCGCCCTCGCGTCCGACGAGGCGCTCGCCGCGCTGCGGGAGAAGCTGTCAGGCGGGCAGAGCTAGTTCCCATGATCGCGGTGGGTTTTCAGCCCTACATGCGGGAAACCCACCGCGATCATGCGTGAGGCGGCCGCTGTGCTGCGGGTCGGGCTCACGGGCGGAATCGGCAGCGGCAAAAGCGAGGTCGCGCGGCGACTCGCCTCCCACGGAGCCGTCGTGATCGACGCGGACGCCGTCGCGCGGGAGGTGGTCGAGCCGGGGACTCCCGGACTGGCCGAGATCGCCGCCGCGTTCGGGCCAGCGGTCCTGCGCCCCGACGGCCGCCTGGACCGGGAGGCCATGGCCCGGCTCGTCTTCTCCGACGGCGAACTGCGCGAGAAGCTGAACGCCATCGTGCACCCACGGGTCGGCGAGCGGATGGCGGCGCTGGAACAGGCGGCGCCGGTCGGCTCCGTGCTCGTGCTCGATGTGCCGCTGCTCGCGGAGAACGGCCTGGCCGGCGGATTCGATGTGGTCGTCGTGGTGGATTCGTCGCCGCACGCCCAGGTGGACCGCCTGGTCCGGCTGCGCGGGATGACCAGGCAGCAGGCAGAAGCCCGGATCGCCGCCCAGGCGAGCCGCCAGCAGCGGCTGGCGATCGCCGACGTAGTGATCGACAACTCTGGATCGCGGGCCGAGCTTGACCGCCAGGTCGGCGACCTATGGGCCGAACTTCGCCGCCGCGCCAGGCATGCCTAAGCGGCGGCCGACTATTCCGAACGGCTGCCGCGTGGCGCGCCGAGTTCACTAAAGATCCGTCAGCTCCGGCGATAAGGCCGGTTTTTCGTGCCCCAATCCTCGGAGCTGGCGGATCATGAGGCAGGTCACTCGTGGGTGGAGCCGCGGGCCCCGCGCACGGCGATGATTGCTACTCCGGCGGCGAATACCAGGGCAGCGCAGATCGCCGCGCCGGCGTCGTGTGGTGGCCGGGCGGGCTCCGCCGGCGGTCAGCTCCTCCGGGGTGCCGTGGAAGACGA
>Ga0137365_10001684_pt1 | contig 17320 bp, 17 predicted proteins | sample SagtaG_9_FD_104799 | JGI IMG/M metagenome (GOLD analysis project Ga0137365, IMG submission 104799) | Vadose zone soil microbial communities from Sagehorn Ranch, Mendocino, California, USA - Sage1_L_40_16 metaG | ecosystem: Environmental > Terrestrial > Soil > Vadose zone | place: USA...
AGGCGGGTTCCTGTGTTCAGGGAGCCAGGGCCAGCGATTCAACTCCTTGCTTCGGTTCTGCTTGTCTTTGTGCTCGCCTTTGGAGCAGATCTATTACTGCAGTGGGTAGTAGGGTTATTTGTAGTCGGTATTGTTGAACAGGATACTTTTTTTTATAGTGCCGTGAGGCAGCAGGATGCCTTTGCGCAAACTATCCTTGCAGTTATCAAGCTAGTTTCCTTTCTTGCACTGGGAGTCGGTTTCGTGGCGATGCTGGTGCTTTGCTTCACTCCATTCTATGGAAGATCTCGCTCACCACAAGCGTTTGAGTCTGGAGCCAAACCGTTGCTAAAGGCTACCCTGCTCTCGCTAAGAGGTATAGCGACAGTGACCTTCATATTTCTCGTAGTAACCGCCATCTATGAATTGTTTCTACGGATAGTTGGGAACCAACCACCTTTTTTTCTCCTTGCAGCACTTGTCACAGCGTCGATGTACGTCTTCATCCTGGCTTATTGCCTCTTTGATTATGCAAAAGAACTCAGAGGAATGTATCGGGAGCAGTAGCAAAAGGAGGAACATGCACCATGGCGGGAGAAGTCAAAGATGAACATGAAACCAGAGGCGTGAATACCAGTATGGGCTATCTTCAGCGCACCCTCCGGGCCACCTTGACCATCTGGCTGAGCCTGACAGTGGTGATTATAGCGATATTTGGGCTTTCTGAGAGCCTCAGAGTAGCTGGAGTGGACAGAGACGAGAATGTACTGATCACGTTCCTCGTTGGGCTTGGCTTGATCCTGCTTGCTCTGTGGCTCTTACCTCGATCGTTTCTTACTTTGAAAGAAGAGAGTCAGGATGGTGTCAGGCAAAGATATATCCAGCATGTTCTGTTCGCTCTTTCAGTAATATGGGCGACCGTGGCGGTGATAATAATAGTGGCAATTGGTCTGTACGCTATCCTGGGTATGGCTGGAGTCGAGAGAGACAAGAACGTGCTGATCGCATTCATCGTTGCGCTTGGATTGAGCTTGCGTGCTCTGTGGCTCTTGCCTCGATCGGTTCTTACTTTGAAATAGCCCTGTAGGCTCGAATAGGAAATTCAGGTTACTAATACAGCTAATAATTCCAATTACTTGCAAAGTAGAGTACACTATATTGGTGGGATTCTGTTGTATCTAGCTACTGTAGTATCGAGTTGACCAATCGGGTTCGCAGGCAGAAAGACGTGTTAACGTAATATAATCTGAGGAGGCTACCACGAAAGTTAACACTCTTGACAAGAATGTGCTTATCAATCGCCTGAAAAGGGAGTGGAGTTGAGATGCCTACTTTTATCAATAATACGCCTATCTTTCGTCGTCTTTTTGTTGCCTTTGCCCTAGCAACCATTGTCCCGGCTATCATCATTCTGCTCCTTGGCGGCTACTACCTTTCCACTCTTACAGCACGTGGTGAGGCTGTGACAACCAGTTTCCAGGCACAGAGCATTGCATATGAACAGCAAATCAATCTGCAACGAATGAATGCCCTTCTCCAGGCGCGCCAGGCTCAGGTTTTTGCCAGCCTGAGTGGTAACATCAAAGACCCCTCCATGAGTGCCTCTGGTCAGTCGTTCAGTAGCGATATCGCTGCTGGTGAGATAAACTTTTCGCAGACACTGGTTACCTATCAAGCAAATTTTGAATTGGCGACTTCTCCTAATATGCAAGGTCTCGCAAATATCTTGACCAGTGAAGACCCTAATACATCACTGATTAAAGATCAGCAAGATACTCTCGATAAGGTAAGCAAGCAACAGTGGCCAGCCTATCGACAATTGCAAGACCAGGAGTTAGACCTGCTGAAGAATAACACAACCTACTCATCTGAGTTTTATAGCAAAAGCCATACGCTTCTCTCTGAGGCCAACTCTAAATTCCTTGACCTGGAGAATAGCTGGCAACACATCTTGAACATTGCAGAGAAAATGGGCACGATTGCCACGACTATTGATCAGTCGCAAGCCCAGCCTATCATAGTCTTTACGCTTCTCGCTTTAGTTTGTACGATAGTGGTGGTTGTCACGATTGGCTACATTGTTAACATAACTATAACACGACCTCTGCGTCAGCTCGCTCTGCTCACCCGCCGCATCGCAAAGGGTGATACCAATGCGCGTGCGAAGCTCGTTGGCCGCGATGAAATTTACATGGTGGCCGACTCGATGAATAAAATGCTGGATAACATTGTACGTCTGATTCAAGAGACACAATCACAACGTGACTTACTTCAGGCGCAGGTAGAAAAACTTGTTAGCGAGGTGAGTGGCGTCGGTGAAGGTGACTTACGCATCCAGGCCGAGGTGACAGCTGACGCCCTTGGCGTACTGGCCGACTCCTTCAACTATATGGTTGAGGAGTTGAGCAGCCTGATTGTCAACGTGAAAATGGTCACGCATGAGGTAGAAAACTCCACCCTGCAAACCTTTGATCGCATGACTCAACTGGTGAAAAACGCTGATAATCAGATTCACCAGATCAGCCAGTCCGTTATCGAAATCGAGTACATAGCTGACTCCAGTCGTCAGGTGGCTGAACGCGCCAAGGTGCTATCCGATGTTGCGAGCGAAGCACGCCAGATGGCCCAAACCGGACGCGGCGTTGTGCAACAGACAGTTGAAGGTATAGGACGTATCAACGAAAACGTGCAGGTGACCTCGAACAAAGTACAACTGCTCGGTGAACGCTCACGCGAAATTAACAATATTGTCGAAGTTATCTCCAACATTGCCTATCAGACCAATCGCCTGGCTCTGGACGCTGCTATCCAAGCTGCCCTGGCTGGTGAGAATGGCAAAGGCTTCGGTGCTGTTGCCGCCGATATCCGACGCCTCGCCGAGCGTACCAAGGATCAGGTGAGCATGATCGCACGTATTGTGCGTAGTGTCCGTGAAGATATTGATGCTGCCGCTTCCTCTATGCAAGAAACCGAACAGGAGACCTCTGCTGGTTCAGAATTGGCTCAGCAGGCAGGTAGAACGTTGGAGACTATCTATCGTGTTGTTGAGCAACAGGCCCAGGAAATTGAGTACATCAATACCCTGGCGGTGCAACAGGTACAGTCCTCGGGCGAAGTGGTGCAAATCATGCATGGTGTCTCTGACGCCTCGCACCACAGTAATGTCAGTACACGCGAAACATCACACAACATGGAACGCTTGGCACGTCTGGCCGAGCAATTGCTTGCCTCGGTGGAAGCATTTAAGCTGCGTGAAGACACCAATGCCTATATACCTTCCTCTAGTGTCACCATCGTCCCCGAAACGCCGGATGAGTCAATGTCGGTCAGTGGCGTATTCCGTACTGTAACGGGCGCGGCCCAACCCGTTGGCGTACGAAATTATGACGCCCTGCCGCCAGCCAGTGTACCAACGCCTCCATCGCTTAGAGCCTTTCCGGTCCCGCCTTATCAGCCGAACGGTAACAGCAACAGGAAAAGATAGTTGTCATACATAATCTTTTGATTATGCTTAGCATTGAGAATGCCTATTGCAATTTATAGACTTTCCTGGGTTGCCCCTGTTAGACTTGTATTAGCTACTTACTTTGCAGCACCTCTAATAAACAAGTGGTGGCAAAAAGCATTCTGTAGATATAAAACATAACACAGGAGACAACCCATGATTGCACAAAGAATAACTACCCATACATTGGCAGAGCCAAGCAGTGGAGCAGCCGTGAGCGAGGCTATGCGCTTACTTACAGTTCCTGCTATGATGCGACGTTGGGTATGCGAAACATGTGGTGCAATACATACTGTTACTGCTCCTACAACCTGCGACAGTTGTGGTGCAATCGACTCTCTTGTTCGGCAGCCAGAAGTGCGGCTTGAGATAAATAGCCGCTGGTAATAAGTGAAGCACAGATAAAGCCCAAGCAGTTCCTGGGCTTTATTTGTGATGCGCATATATGAAAGTTAACAAAATACTTACGGTTGTGGTAGAGGCGGCATTCATGACGCCAGTCCGCCTACAAAGCGGACTGGCGTCGTGATGGAGTTTAACAAATTCTTCGAGGGACGAATACGAGAGATGTAGCGGCGGCATTTATGACGCCAGTCCGCCTACGAAGCCAAATCGTAAGCGGACTGGCGTCATAAATGCCGCCGCTACCACAACAGAGCCATAGCTGGATTCATTTGTTAACTTTCATGTATGGGCCTGGCGTAGCGCCTCGTATAGAATAATCCCCGCTGCCATAGCTGCATTCAAAGACTCTACATTATTTGCTAAGGGTATCGTAATTGTCTGTGTAGCCAATGTTCGTGCCTGTGGCGAAGGCCCCTGGGCCTCGTTTCCAATGATTAACGCAAACGGTTGTGTCAGGTCTTGCTCATAATATAGGTGAGGACTACCTGCCTCGGCCAGTAAGACTCGTGGTGTACCGGCGCAATGATCGCTCACTTGCGCGGCAATAGCCGACCAGGAAAGGGAGGTTTCAAGCGGCAGTGCGATATGTACACCCGCTGCTGCCCGTACCACTTTGGGGTTATAGCAATCGACGCAATTCTCCGTGAGCAACACCTCATGGACATCAGCCGCCAGTGCCGTGCGTAGGATCGTTCCCATATTCCCCGGGTCGGCTATGCTATCCAGAATGAGCAGAATGGGACGCGGCCTGAGTACACGACGGGCCTGCACCGTCTGCGTTTGAAATGCTACTAACGGTAGGACACTCACCACTCCTTGTGATGTTTGCACATCTCCCAATGCCTCAATCACTCGTTCGCTCACCTCGATCAATTGCTCAGCAGCCAGCCCAGGTGTGTGTAGCAGTTGGTCGAGCAAGGCTCTGCCCGTTCCTGTGCGCTGAAGCAGTTGCGGTTGGTAATAGACCTCCTGGGGCAGGATCGTTGCCTGAAGCAAGGCTTCGAGTAGATGGGGGCCTTCCATCAAGAAGAGACCACTTTTCTTGCGGCCTCGGGGTGTATGTAAATCACGTAGCTTACCGATACGTGGATTATGTGGACTAGTAATGAGCATATTTGAACCATGTATGGATACTAGGCCCCCACAAGGGGGCAATCCATTTCAAAGAAGACGTGTTGCCAGTCAAACCAAGCCGCTTCACGCGTGTCATCCTGAGCGTAGCGAAGGATCTCTCTGCGGCGAGAGATCCTTCGCTACGCTCAGGATGACAGCTGTGCTTATTGAATGGCTGCCAGTGCAGTTTTCACCAATGTACTAAAGGCTGCTTCATCTCGCACGGCCATATCGGCGAGGATCTTGCGATCCACTTGAATGTTGGCGACGTGGATGGCATGCATCAACTGGCTATAGGTTACACCATGCATACGGGCAGCTGCATTGATGCGCGTAATCCACAAGCGACGCATATCGCGCTTGCGGGTACGGCGGTCGCGATACATATATGCCAACGAGCGCATGACCGATTCATGCGCGGGACGGAACAAGCGTCTGCGTGTTCCACGATGGCCTTCTGCCATCTGCAATATTTTCTTATGTCTCTTGTGCGCGGGAACGCCACGTTTTACTCTCGGCATCGTCTTTTCTCCATTCGATATCTGCGTCAGTCGAGGGGATGCGGACTATCTCTACAGTTTCCAATGCCCCTCTGTTTCTTAAGAACTAACTCACCTTAAAAAGCATACGGGAGGAGGCGTTTCAGGCGACGTGTATCGGCGGTCGCCAGTTGAAAATCCTTATCCATCGAACGGACAGCCTGAGGAGACTTGTTGCGGCGCAGGTGGTTCAAGGCTACCTTGCGGCGCATAAACTTGCCCGTGCCGGTAATCTTGACTCGTTTGGCCATAGCTTTGTGTGTTTTCAGTTTCTGCTTCATAGCTCTTTCTTTCCATGTTGTTGATGGGGCCAAGATAAATGAATTACTGCTCATCGGTTCCATTGGCTAGCAATTTGTCCCAGGTAGAACCAGGAGAGGCAGTGTGGGGGGATGATTCTTACCCATCAATCTTCAATGTCAATCCCACCGCGGCTCCATGAAAGGCGCAGAGAAGCCTTTTTCAAGAGCACGGGACGATTATAGCACATTGTGTCGGCTTGAGCAATAGCTGGGCAGGAGCAGGAGATACCCGCCTCCCCATGACGCCCGCAAGGGTCGTCACTACTATACTACGTCTTTTGCACGTTCTTCGCGTATAGTAGGGATGGCCCTTGCGGCCATCACATAGGCATCAACCTAAGCAGAGAGATGGCGGAGAAAACGAGAACGAAAGCGGGAGCGCGTAGGGGCGGGAGCGGTAAGGATGTGGAGGCAAGCATGCCGGGCCACGGCCTCTCTCCCCGACAGAAACTTTGTTCTACATTGGTAAAAAGCTCAAGTCCGGTAAAGAGAGAAACACAGGCGTTGATTGCGATGCGAAAAGGGCAAGCAATTTGCCAGTTGTGCCTTGACTCGACTGAGCGTTTTGGGGCAAAGATCGCGATTGGCCTTCTTGAGAATCTCGGTGAGCCACAAGCACCCAAGACGTAGCAGCCCTTTGTCGCGTCGATCTTGGCGATCGAGCACGTCTCTCTGCCCGTGATGGATACAGCTCCCCCCTAAATGGGCAATCCACCAGATTGAAAGAAAGAGAGCAAATAACCATCTCTTGAGATGCTCTCTGTTGGGAAATCGACTGCACTCAATCAGGAAGAAGCGACTTTTTGTATCTTCAAACGTGGCCTCAACTCTCAGACGCAATGCATACTCATTCACTCGTCCATGGGAGGCTTTGCGGTCAGAAATCACAAACCAGGGTTCTTTGTATCCGGGTTCCCAGCACGCGCTCAACTGGGTTTCAAACGGATGCTCTTTCCACAGTAAAACCCTTCCATACCACGCACTTCCTTCTTTTTGGATCACATGCTTGCCTTGTTCCCAATCGCGATAAAAATGGCGAAATTTCCGTCGAAACCCCTCCTCATTTTTGATCCGCAGCACGTCATGCCACTTCATCCTTTGGCAAATCTTGATCACATTCAAACAACGCCAGTCCGCGATCTGCAAGTAACGTGCAATCCGCGCTCGTAAGAGAGCCAGAGACCTGCTCAAAGAGCCGATTCACAATCTCGCATTGTCCGCGCATCCCAACTCTCTTGTTGTGGCATCACACCCCATGCAATCGGTAAAATCCTGGATTGGACCAAAATACCCAGAGACACAATCGTCGCTTCCTTCGTCTAAGGCGTCATATCCAGAACCAGCATCACTGGCTTCTTCTGCCAGAAAGCTAAGACGTTCTCCAGAAAGTGATCCCAACACGCTTTCACCTCAAGACGATCATTGGCAATGAAGCGTTGCAAACGTCTCTCCTGACTCACGGTTTTTGTCTCACTGCTCAGATTCTTCCGTGCTGCTTCTGCTACCAGGCCCAATTCCAACGTTGGTGCTACCAGGGGCAAGATAGCAATATTGCTGGAAGCTTCATGTTTCTCTTGTCCCTGGTCTTTCGCCGAAGAGGAGTGGCCCTTATCCAGCCTTCTCGATCACCAGACGTTCCGTCATATCGAGACGAATGGTACCGTAGGGGTTGACGTTGCTATAGATCAAAGGCGTGAGCGCTCGTAGATCTTCTTTCGTCATTTTGTTCATCCAGGCGGGATCAGTCAAAAGCTGTTGGAGCAGCAGGGTTTGAATGTATTATCTCGTGATTCTATTGGTCATATTTTCTGCTGCTCGTCAGTACCCCGGCGGTCGTTGGAACCCGCCTGTCACCTCTGACACAATCTCGGCAATTGCCAGCAGCCGCTCATCCTCCCAGCGCCTTCCCATCACCTGCACACCAAAGGGTAGTCCATTGTGATCTTGTGCTAGCGGGATCACCACCGTAGGACAACCACTCACCGGGGAGAGGTAGTAGGGAATGTCGAGGAGCTTTCCCTGGTCGTCAGGCACCACCACTCCGTCCACCATTGGGATCGTGTCGGTGTGGCGCTCGGCAGTGATAGGACCAGCAGGACAGACCAGCGCGTCCCACTTGGTGAAGAACTCCTCCCAGGCAGCCATGAAGCCATCCCGCTGATGCAGTGCAAGAAGGTAATCGTCCAGCGAACCGGATGGCTTGCCTTCAGTCTGGGGATCAAAGGCGCTCGCAAGGAGGGAAAACAAGTGCCAGCCGAGTTGTGTCTGTGCTACAAAATCTACCTCCGGCAAGCACTGCTCCATCCGGACGCCCGACTGCCCCAACTCCTGTGCCAACTTTTCGATGCGAGTACGAATATCTTGCGCGATTGGCATACCGGGAAAGGTGGATGCCCAGGCGATACGTAACTCGCGCAGTGCTGGTCGCGATATCTGGTGCCAGGGCACCGGTGGCACATGCGGATCGCGACCATCAGGTCCAGAGATGATCTGGAGCGCCAAGCGCAAATCCTCGACACTCCGCGCCATTGGCCCAGTGACCGACATGATGCGGAACTTGCGTATGGGGTCAATAAAAAAAGCCCCGGTCAGAGGAACGCGGTGTTCTGTGGGCCGCATGCCATAAATGCCACAGTAATGAGCCGGATTTTGGATGGAGCCCAGCGTATCAAGGCCAATGTCCAGCGCGCTCAGTCCTGCCGCCAAGGCAGCAGCTGGTCCAGCACTCGAACCTCCCGATGTGCGCGCCAGGTCCCAGGGGTTATTCGTCTGGCCAAACACGCTATCCTCCCAAATGGCCGGACCGTGGGTCTTACCCAGGATGATAGCTCCAGCAGCCTGTAGCCGGGCGGGCACGGTGCTGTCTTCGGATGGAACGTGGGTAGCTAATGACGGATAGCCGCCCCAAGTGGACCGCAGACCTGCCGTGGCATGGGCGTCTTCCAGCGTGATGGGCACACCGTGGAGCACTCCCCACAATTCGCCCCGCGCGAGGGCGGTATCGGCTGCCTCTGCTCGGCGCCGAGCACCCCCCTCATCGAGCGTGACAAGAGCATTGAGTGTTGGGTTGTGCCGAGTGATTTGCGCGAGATAGGCCTCCAGCACTTCGACCGCCGAAACCCGGCGTTGGCGAATCACAGTTGCCAATTCGTGGGCGGTCATGAAGGTTACGTCGTTCATAGCTCACCTCTTGTATATGGATATATGGACAAACACCGTTCTCGATGCCGACTATCGATACGCTTACAGTTACAGCAGGAGACAGTCTCTTACTCGTGCGAAACCCTTCCAGATCATTTTACCATAACAAATGAAGGTCGATTCTGAATCAAAGTCATTCCTCGAAGCCTTTTTACAACAGTCTCACACCATCTAAGCCGTTTTGTTAACCCCGCGTGCAAGTGTTTTGGAAAACACGCTCAAAACGGCTTATCTTGGCATGTTCATATGCCAAATGTGTGCCAAATTCACGCTCAAGCAAAAAACATGCATAGCGGGGTTGTTCATTCCTGATGCTCGCACGCTATTGCTTGCATGGATAAGGCTTTTGTTGTACAATTGTTCTAGTATCCTTGTCTGGCCGGAAGGAGCTTGTGATGGCAGCCTTTACCCTCACACAATCGGAAGAGGATCCCAGCATCTTTTTGGTGGTGGGACCAGATGGCCGGCCTGTGTCAACCATCAACGAGTTTCTCCTGCATTTGTCCCATTGTGGACGATCAGCCTACACGCTTCGCTCCTACGCACGCGGCCTCGCTCACTTCTTCGGCTGGCTCCACACGACAGGCCGACATGTGGACGATGTGACACCCCAGGCGGTCGAAGCGTACATTGCCTTCTTTAGCACAGAGACCAAGGGGGGCGCCTGCCCTGTTGACCCACACAAAGCGGGCCAGATTAATCTCCGCACCCGAAAATCTGCCCCATCCGTGCATCGGCAACCTCGAACCATCAATCATCAATTGAGTGTCCTGGCCTCGTTCTTTGCGTATTGCATCCAGCGGGATATCGAACATGGCTCGGGACGCTGGATGCATCGAGCCAATCCCGTTCCAACAAGTCCATCAGACAATACGAATGCCCATGGGATGCCTGGCCGCGACGCACCCCGGCGCGGGAAGCCTGCTGAACTGCGTCGACGGGTCCCACGGCGTATCCCCAGGCAGGTTGATCCACCCTTGGCACAGCAGCTGATCGACACGGCCATCTCCTGGCGGGATAAAGCCATCCTGACCCTGTTGTATCGCACGGGACAACGGATCGGCGATTGGAGTTCGTTCGCAGGCCGTCATGGCATTCTCGGCATGACGCTTGCCGACATTGACGAACAAGCTGGGACCATCACTGTGCTGTTGAAGGGGGCTCGTGACGAGCATCGGGTTCCGGTCACCGATGACTTCTGGCCGTTCTACCATCAGTATCTCAGGCGGGAGCGTCAGGCTGACCCTTCGGTCTCAGCACTCTGGGTAGGGCTGCGCAGAGGGAAAGGGATGCCGCTCACCTACGCCTCTTTTGAGTCGTCGCTGCGCTACCTTGGCCGCAAACTGGGAGCCAACGTCAATGCCCATATGTTCCGTCATACGCTCGCGCAAACTCTTGTGGACCAGGGACGTCTCAAAGTGGCCCAAGATCTGCTAGGCCATCGGCATCTTGAGACCACGGCAGAGGTGTACGCATCAACCGATCAGCGAGCTCTGGTCGAGGCTCTGGGCGCGGCGAAGGCGCAGTTTGATACTGAGGTGGTACAGAGAAGTCCTCGCCTCCGCCCTGGAAGGCCCGCTCTGGAGACAGAGCACTACGTGTTCGCCTATGATGACATGACACTTCATGAACTCGATCAAGCAGCAGCAGGCCACCCAGATACCCCATGAGGGGAGGTATGACCATGGCAACCACATCTAGTACCACGCTCACTCATCGAAAGACGGGCTTGCGCGACCTGCCCTATGACCAGCAGGTGTTGCTCGACCAGCTCACTGTCGCGATGGAGGGCATGCGCTTCCACCCGTATGCTCGCCAGCAAATTACGCGCACGTTTGATCCCCTGTGTCGCGCCCTGGAAACCTGCCACGGTCTGACGCTTCAAGAACGCTGGCAGGACTTTGAGCACCGCATCTGGCCACAGTGGGTAGCGGGCCAGGATCGGCCTGCTGGAAAATGGTGGACTGGCGCGGTGCGTGTTGCCGTCGCCGCTCGGCTTGTTCGACCTGGATGGGATTTCCTCTGTACGACCTACACCGCCACCTGGATGGAGTCGCTTGCTCCTGCTGATCCGTGGGCCGTGCAAATCCACCGGTTGAAAGAGGCACTTGACGCACTGACCTGGGCACGGCCAGAGATGCGAGCTGCCGCACTCAATGCGGGACTACGTCTCTTGCTGGCCCACGGCTACGAGCAGCTTGAGCAAATCACTGAACACGATCTGCTCAGCATCCCTTCTGCCGCAGAACTGGGCAGTGACACCCTCGACGCCGCCCTCTGTGCGCTCGGGATCTTTCCACGGACGCCAAGGCGAGCGCCCACGCGCCATTTGCGCACAGAGCGCCTTTCCATGGAGGAGCTGGTCGAACGATCAGCTATTCCCGAGCCCTTTCGCCAGGTCACCAGCTTGTACCTGAACACCTATGCCCTGCGCATCAGTTCTGTCTACGCCACACTGCGGGGCAAGCTGTACTCTCTGACGCATTTCTGGCGTTTCGTGTCCCAGACCTTCCCTGAAGTACGCACCTGTGCTGAGATCTTGCCCGCTCACGCGCGCGCTTTCATTCCCTACGCGATTGAACGGGGACGCTCGCTCACGCGAGGGAGACCAGAGGATCGTGATGATCGTGCGACGGCTTGCAACTGGCTCGTTGACCTACGTGTCTTCTTCGCTGATATCTGCACCTGGGCGACTGAACCCGACTCACCCTTCGCTCTCTACGCCCCGCGTACCATCCCCTTAACGCGGCATGACCTGGTCGGTGTGGGGTTCGAACAGGCCCGCAAACGCAGCCAGGCTCGTATGACGGCCACGATCCTGGATCTGGAGCGGGAAATGCCCAAGATTCGTGCCTACGCTCTCCAACACTGGATAGAGACCGAAGATGCTCGCAAACAGGCACCTGACAACCTCAGAAGGCAAACTGCCGCATTGCATGCATTTTGGGATTGGGTCTTACTGGAACTGCTTGTCCAGAGTGGCTTGCGGGTGGAAGAAGCCTGTGAACTGACCACCCTGGATATTCTCAAGCGACGGATGCCTGACGGACGGATCTACTATATGTTGCATGTCAAGCCTTCCAAATATGATCGCGCACGCGTCATCCCCATTGGAGATGGTCTGGGTCGGGTGATCGCCGAGATCATCCGACAGGTGAAACAGTTCTATGGCAGCACCACCGTTCCCTTCTGCGATCAGTGGGATTACCATGAGCAGATCCCCCTTCCTCGTGCTCCCTATCTGCTTCAAGGAGCTGGACATCCCAGTTGCATCACTGCCGCGACCATTCGCACGCGTTTACATCTTCTCTCGACGAAGGCTGGAGCGCAGACAGCACAAGGGTTGCCGTTAGTGCTGCACCCACATGATTGTCGCCGGGTCTTTGCCTCCGAGCACTTGAACAACAATACGCCCGTGCATGTGATTCAGGCACTGCTTGGACATACGACCCTCGATACCGTGATGGTCTACGCCAAGTTGTATCCGACACATTTAGTCGATGAGTATCGGAAAGCACTTCATGGGGTCTATCGTGCGGTTCATGGAGAGGACAGTTTTCGGAATCCAACAGCTGAGGAATGGGCGGCGTTTGCAGCTTCATGCAGCCTCCGAGACATGGGAACCCATGTCTGTGCCTTGCCGACGGGAGAATATTGTCCGAAGGGATTGGTCTGTTTGGGGTGCGTGCATGCCCAGCCGAAAAAGAGTGCTGCACCCATCTTTCGCCGGATGTTAGCCAGTCATGAACGGGCTTTGGCCGCGGCGAGCAAGCGTGGAGAGCCCGCAGGCCAAATTGCGGCACGAGAGATGGAGGTGGCTCGTCTGCGCCAGGCCCTGCGTCGAGCAGAGGAGTTGACCATGGATGTGGCAGCAGCTATTGAAGAGATGGCAGAGGGTACAGTGGCTGAGTGAAAGGCTTTCTTGCTTATGCCACAAGAATCACGAGATAACATGTAGACTAAACTGACCTGGAGGAGATGAAGCGAGAGCATCGTCAGTTCCTGGCCCTCACGTCTATTGGTGTTGAATTCTCCATGCCGTCCGTACAGGATAAAATTGGTCGCGCTATTCCAATTTTCCACCACATTTAATCCCTCATGGATCTCTCGCCTCAGTGCCTCTGAACTGAGGTACTCGCAGAGAAAGATGGTCTTATATGCACGACCTAATTCGAGAAGGGCTTTATACGTGGGATGCTGCACGCCATTGCGAGTAAAGCGACGCAGAATGGTTTCGGTCTCTGCCGTTCCGAGCCGGAGACCTGTGGCGACCTTGATCATTTCGTCATATTGTTGCCGGATGAGATCCCAGTTGATCGAACGCCGGAGGATCAGCTGGAGGTTGGGGTACTTTTCCGCATCGCCTGCCTCCACCAGCGAGAGTTTTTGCCGATGGATGCCCTTGAGGCGGGGAAGGAGCCGAAAACCCAGGAGCGAGCACATCGCAAAGGCGACTTCGGACTTTATGTAGACACTTTTTGAAGTACATGCTACATGGTAGCACGACATGTCAGTTGAGTCAATCATAATCCTCCTGTGATCCTGAGAGGAAATGCGTGTTGCATAACTCACAACGTTACGAGTTATGCAACATTTTTTGCTCCAGGGCTGTTGCCACTTCTTCAAGATGAGCCAGTGTAAGCTTCTCAGTGATCCCAAGATAGCTGATGAAGAGCCTTTTCTGGTGCTTCCGGTAGGCATACCAATACCCCTTTCCCCGTTTTTTCTGATCCTTACGTGCTGTAAAGAGCCCCTGTTTGCCTGTAAAATGGAAGGACCCCAGTGTCTCCAGCCAAGCAAACCATTCTGGGGTGTCACGCTCCAGATGTTCCATTGACTTGGTAGTTCCCTCGGTCGCGTCCAGCAGAATATAGCGATCTTCTGTAGCTCTCACGTATTCAATGCGCGTGTAGAGGCGTTCGCCTGGCATGATTTTCCTCCTTGTTGCATAACTCGGGAGCCTCTGAGTTATGCAACGGTATCTTCCCTTTTCCTCATGCATTTTCAATCGGTTGCCTCCGATCCATCAAACGGCTCACCCAGATCGGCGAGCAGTTGCTCAATCCGCCGAATGGTGCATTGGTGCCGTTCTATCTCCCGTTGCCAGCCATGCGAAGCTGCATCTTCTACGAGTTCCAGCTCACGCGTTCTCCGGTGGCGAAGACGGGGAGCATACTCTGGGGTCGTCACAAACTTGGCACAAGAGAGATACAGGTCGCACTCGCACGGCCCTTCTTGAGGGAGGCGCAAGCAGTGACCAAGTTCTAACTCCGTCTTGAGGAAATTGGTTTTGAGCCAATCCACAGCGTCAGGGGAGAGCGACCCTGCTCGTAATGTTTCGGCGCATGGTCCAGCAATGGTTGCCCCTGGGCCGAGAACAGACTGATAATCTTTTAAAACCTCCTGGTCACTGATGTACGCGTAGACCATTGACATTCCCACACTGGAATGACCCAGGACTGACATAATGGTCCGTAGCTTCGCCCCTTTTTCTGCCAGCTGAGTGCCGACCGTATGGCGAAAGCGATGAGGAGAGATCAGTCGTTTTCCATCAGCCGTCGTTAACCCAACAGTTTGACAGGCTTTGGTGAGCGGGGCATCAAACAAGTAGTTGCCTGACAGGAGTTTCCCATGATGCATGAAGAGGTAGTGGGTGACGGTACCCGTATGACTATCACGAAAGCCCCGCTCTCCTTTGCGTAAGGCTTGCACCGCTCGAATGGCTTCCGCAGCCTCCTCATTCAGGGGTACCATGCGCTCTCGCTTCGTTTTGCCCGCTGGAATGCGCAGCCGTGCTGTTCCATCTGGGTACTGGTCCAAACAGTCTACGGCCAGTCGGCGAATCTCATCCCGCCGTGCGCCACTCCAGCGTGCAACGAGCAGCGCTGTTCGTTGATATGGACACTCCAGGGCTCGTACCGCTTCCATGAGACGCGTCAGTTCGGCCGCTGGGATGTAGCGAGGCACACGCTCGGGCATTTTCGGCAGATCGCCCGGTCCCAACAGTGGTCGGCCAGGCACATCTTCCCATCCCCACGCAGCGGTTTCACGGAAGAAGACCGAAAGACAGGAAAGACGACGCAGTTTGCTCCAGGCCGCCAGGGGCTGACCAGTTCGTGGCATGGGCATGGTCTCCAGTGCTTCGGCAAAAGCCTGCACCTGCTCACGCGTCACTTCGGCAAAGGTTTCCACCTGGGGATACGTTTGCGTCAGCCAGTTCACAAAATGCCGTAATGTCAGGTCGAACTTCTCGACCGTGTTGGGTCGATCGGTGAGACGGCGGGCTGCGAGGTATCTGTTCACCACCGCTTCCATCCGTGGCTTGAGCACAGGACGTGCTGCATACAGAGGCATGATCCGGTGCGGCTCCACCGAGGTGTATCCGCTGTGGTAGAGCACCACGTGCGTCAGGTGCAGGTGCGTCTGGTAGGCTTTGCGTTGCGTGTGATACTGCGCCATTGATCCGTAGAACTGCAGAAGATCAGAGAGGGTACTCAAATGGCGCACCGCCTCGATCAATTGCATGACGCTTGCTCCTACCTGTTGATTAAGAACCGTGTAGGGCATGTGCAGGAAGACCCGGCAGAGAACCCATTTGAGCGACTGGGTAGCGTGCTCCCGGCTGTATCCCAATGCGACGGCCTTTTCAACCAGGACTGGTATACCCAAATCGAGCTCGTAGTAGGAGAGGAGTCCCCAGACATCCAGCCGGACGAGAATCAGCCACTCCCAATCGAGCTGAACCGAGCCACGCAGCGCCAGGTAGTACATGTAAGCACGTCCCAGGTACGAAGAGCGATGGAGCAGGCGAGGAGTATGAGTACCATCCGAGGACACGCGCCCGACACGCTCTGCAAGGGGTGCCTCAAACCACGCGTGCAGGTCTGGGTAGGTGCGCACAAAGTGCGCACGCATCCGCAGGTAGTGAGGAACAGCCGAACTGTCATCGAGATACGCCCTGATGAAGGCGGTGTACTCTTCCACGCTGGCATGCTGATAGGAGGGACGCGTCGTCTCGTGGAACAACAGAGGTGTCGTCATCGCTGCTCCTCCTCACCCAACGCACGGCGGTATTCGGCCACGACGGTCGCATCAGTCACACGTGTGTAGATCCGGGTCGATTCTGGTGAGGCATGTCCCAGGCGCTTTTGGAGCGTCAGTTCTCGCATTCCACCTTCCCAGAGCTTGGTAGCGTGGGTATGGCGAAGCGCATGTGGTGTGATCCACGGCTCACGAATGCCAAGCCGCTCACAGTGTCGCTCGAAGAGTTTCACCAATGCGTGATAGCCCAGGGGTTCGTTTCGTCTTTTTCCTTTTCCGCCGACAAGAAACACGTACGGACTCTCAACCTCCTGCGGGCGCTCAGACATCACGTAATCGCTTACTGCTTGCAACGTTTCCGGCTGGTGCAGATCCACAACCCGTTCAGTACGGGATTTCGTCCGCACTCCCTTTGGGTGATCGGCGCGATAGCGGATGGTGATACGACGTCGAGCGTAAGAGATATCTTCGAGTCGAAGGTTCAATACCTCACCTGGCCGCAGCCCGCCATGGAGCATGAGAAGAAGCATGGCCTTATCCCGCTTGAGACGCAGGGATGCAACGAGCGCGGTTACCTGTTCATCTGCCATGGGACGAGGGACGCGCTGAACGGTTTTGACATGGACCATTCGACGAACCGGTCGTTGCCTGGAGGCTCTGCCCATGAAAGGGCGATGGCGGTCAGAGACGCGTGCGTAGGCAGGATCGTCCACTCTCAAGATGGGATTTTCGAGGTCGCGAAACTGACCAGCAACGATCAAGTACTCGTAGAAGGAGGAAACAGCGGCAAAGATGCGATTGATGGTCGCTGGCGATAATCTTGTCGTGGAGCTTCCCTGATCAGTCGTACAGAGCACAAGAGCCAGTCTCTGAGCCTGCCGTTTACTGGGAGCCGTCACCAGGTACTCCAGAAACATGAGTGAGCGAGCTGGAGTAAACTCCTGGTAAGAGAGCTGCTGAAGCGCCAGCCAGGTCATGAAGTGGAGGAGGTCGTAGGCATAGGCGGAAAGCGTGTTTGGAGAGTAGCCACGTGCGCGAAGATGGCGTAAAAAGCCAGAGACGACGGCAATGGGCTGATCATGATCATCGATGAGTTCGACGAACGGCTCGTTGCTCTCATTGAGCTGGATATGGTGTACTCGCATGATCCACTTGCTCCTTGTAATTGAGAACATATGTTCTCGTTAAGCGTACCATATGTTCTGACTTGGGACAAGTGTCTACATAACCTTATG
>Ga0137365_10001688_pt1 | contig 17315 bp, 16 predicted proteins | sample SagtaG_9_FD_104799 | JGI IMG/M metagenome (GOLD analysis project Ga0137365, IMG submission 104799) | Vadose zone soil microbial communities from Sagehorn Ranch, Mendocino, California, USA - Sage1_L_40_16 metaG | ecosystem: Environmental > Terrestrial > Soil > Vadose zone | place: USA...
GAGACCATCAACAAGTTTTTGAAAGTTATCTGTGTAACTACCGGAGCGCAAGTCAAGCGTTTGGATATCTTTGATGAGCGATTCAAATTCGCCTGTCCATTTGGCAGGCCGATAAATGACAGGAAAGATGATTTTGCCAAGTTCCAGCGCCTTATTGACTTCTTCGCGCACATAGCGGGATTCCATCGCATCAGGGGATAAGACTAAGATGAAGGCTTTGCATTCACGGATGCCATCCATGATCTCGTCGTGCCACTTTTGCCCCGCTTGAATGGTGGATCGGTCAAACCACACAAAAGCGACGTGCTCATTTAAGTCTGATGCTAAGCGCGTGACGAATTCCTGGTCGCGGCGAGAGTAAGAGATGAAGATGTCTTTAGGCACAGCTGCTCCGAGTCTGCAATTTCATTATACACTTTGGACTCGAGTGATTCTTATCCTCCATGAAAGAACTTATCCATCACAGGTGCAATATTTTCGGGAATATCCTCGCCCCACGCGCCGCCGTCAATGACATCGCCAGTTTGATTACCTTCCGAATCTAATTTGAAATAGACTGGGATGGCATCAAATTGAAAATCTTGAACTTTGCCATCCTTCCATCCCCATTCGTCTACATCGAGTTTGATGATATACGTCCCACTATATGCCTGCAGCATCAATTTATTGTTTGCTTTGATCGCTTTATCAATTGCCCGGCAGGGCGGACACCAGGTCGCGTCAAATTCAACGATGGGCATTTGACCAAGTGCTATTGCTTTTTGCGCTTCATCTGCAAGCATCGTTGGTAAATCGCCGTCTTTAGGATGCAAGCGGACAATGGTGAAGCCGATGGGCGCGACAATAGACTCTGGCGTCGCTATTGATTTAGGTGGGAACAGGAAATTGCAAGCCAACAAAGTGATTGTTATGAAAACGAGCATGAGCTTTCTGTTCATTGACCTCTCCCTTCGCTGGAATGTCTATTTGATCGCATCTGTACCTGGAACGCGGACCGAGATGATCTTTCCCTCCACCGGTGGTTTGCATTGATTGGCATTACATACCATGTATGTGATTTTCAGTTCGTCATCTACCCAAGCATTACCAGGTGGAAGTTGCACAGGCAGACTCAATGTCACTGCGCCGAGAGGATAAACGAACAAGTCTTTCGGTTCGAAATCTGGTTCCTCCACTTTTGTGCTTTCAGTCAATTCACCAATTGCCTTCATTCGACTCTCTGGAGTCAGTTCAAGTAGAGTAGGTCGCCCCAAGCCATTCACACCAGTGATCGGAATATCCTTGCTGTACAAGTGATATCCAGCCGGTGGCATAAATATTGCAGATAAGAAGTAATTCCCAGAGGAACTGCGATCCAAATGAATAGATACATCAACATAGTTTTCAGTAAAAGAAGCAAGTGAAATAGGTTGCCATGGGGCAGGTGTGCAAGAAACACTGGCTGCCGAAAGCAATATTGCCAATATCAAAACATTGAGGAAGATGCGCAACTTCATATCTATCTTTAGAAAAAGAATGACTTCCTTCATTATAAGACAAGACCTCCAAGGAATTTATCCCTCGGAGGTCTCGCTCAATCTCTAATTACCAATTACCATTCGCTGCCCACTTAACCTATGCGGTTTCGAGATAACGTTCAATCTCATAATCTGTCACGCGGATGCGGTACTCGTCCCACTCTTCCCATTTGGCGCGGTTGAAGGCTTCATAAGCTACGGGACCGAGCGCATCCACCAGTACTTTGTCTTTGGCAAGCTCATTGAGCGCCTCAGCCAACGAGCCAGGCAATTCACCCACACCCAGTTTCTTGCGTTCCTTAGCGTCGAGATGATACAGGTTGACGTTGTTCAATGGCTTTGCTGGAGTCAGGTTGTTATCAATCCCATCCAGCGCGGCAGCGAGCATCCCCGCGAACGCGAGATAAGGATTCGACGACGGATCAGGGAAGCGCAATTCCGCACGCATGGCTTTGTTTCGTCCTTCGGTGTAGCGTGGGATGCGAATCAATGCGGAGCGGTTAATTTGCGCCCAACCGATGTAAACAGGTGCTTCATAACCCGGCACGAGTCGCTTGTATGAATTGACCGTAGGCGCGACTAGAGCGGCAAGTCCGCGCGCGTGTTTGAGTTGGCCTGCGATGAATGAATAAGCCACACTTGAGATGTGATACTCATCGTTCGCGTCGAAGAACAAGTTTTCGCCTTTATCATCGAAGAGACTCTGGTGACAATGCATGCCCGAGCCATTAATACCGAAGACTGGCTTGGGCATGAAAGAAGCGGTGAGTCCATGTTGGGCAGCAATCGCTTTGATTGTGTATTTCAACGTCAGCACATTGTCCGCCGCTTTCACAGCATTCGCAAAACGGAAATCAATTTCATGCTGACCCAGAGCCACCTCATGATGCCCAACCTCTACACTAAGCCCCATTGAACGCAACGCATCCATCAACTGTGTACGTACGCGCACGGCTTCGTCGAAAGCCGAGAAATCAAAGTATCCACCCACATCGTGCGGCACAGGATGAACCCCGTGACCATCCGTTCCCTTGAATAAGAAGAATTCGGGCTCGGGTCCGATGTTATATGTCCAACCACGTTCAGCTATCTTCGCCACCAGACGCTTCAACACACCGCGCGGGTCACCTTCGAAAGGCTTGCCATCCGGCGTGAAGATATCGCAGAAAATGCGCGCACGCCGTCGTTCCACAGAACTCCAAGGAAGAACTGCATACGTATCAGGGTCGAGTCGCAGGTGCATATCGCTCTCCTGAATGCGCGCAAAACCTTCAACTGAAGAGCCATCAAACCACATACCGTCTTCAAGCGCGTCATCCAATCCGCTTACAGGCATATCCACACTTTTCACCGTGCCAGTCACATCCGTGAACTGCAATGAGATGAATTTGACTTCATCTTCCTTTACCTGTTTGATCAAATCTTTTGCATCCATTTTCTCTCCTTTGATATTGATTTTCCAACTGCACAACGCAGATAGTGGACTCCTTCGTCGTTGCGAGGACGGTAACCCGAAGCAATCTCAGCTTTCAGATGTTTTGCTTTGGTCGCTGTCTACTTTCAGTTCCTTCGGCAAGATAGCGACGGCTGTGATCATTCAATCTCTTGTGGAAGCAATTGCTCCGTCTCTTTCTTAGCCGGTGCTTTGCGCGCACTATTGATAAATACGACTGACCCGATAATAATGGCAGCCGCAATGAGGATGCGTCCATTCAAAGGCTCATTTGCAAACAGATTTCCCAGAAACACGGCCACGACCGGGTTGACATAAGCATATGTGGACATCAACGAAACAGGCGCGTTATGCAACAGCCACCCGTAGGATACAAATCCGATCAGCGACCCGAACGTGATGAGATACGCGAGCCCCAGCCAGGAGCGCATCGAAACAAGCCCAAAGCTGAATCCGTTTAACTCACCTCTGACTAGGCTGACGATGAACAGCGCCACTGCACCTGTGAGCATTTGCATGCCCGTCGAAAGCAACGTGGACTTGGGCATATCCGCGTTTTTGGCGTAGATCGATCCCATAGACCAGAAGAATGGTGCAAGGAGCAATAAAATTGTTCCAAATGTGTCGAAGCTCTCTTTTGCACCTGTAATTTCGGAAGGACCAATCAGCAGAAATACACCTCCAAACCCAACGACCAAGCCAAGAATAGCTTGCCATGTTGGTTTTGTGCCACCTGCCCGCAGAGATTCAAACAACGTAAGCCAGAACGGTGAGGTTGCGATCATAAGCGCCGCGATCCCTGAAGGGACACTTTGTTCAGCCCAGGCGACCAGTCCGTTACCACCAAGTAATAGTGCTGCGCCAACAATCGCGGTGGCTTTCCAGTTGTTAAAAGTTGGAGCAGGGTCGCCTGCTGCACGTCGCCAAATATATAAAATCGCGCCAGAAATTAAAAAGCGTAGGGCTGCATGAAAGAATGGTGGAATGGTCTCTACCGAGAAACGAATCGCAAGATACGTTGAACCCCAAACGATATACAGTGCCAGTAAAGCAATCCAAATTTTGGTTTTCATTCAAGTCCTTTTTCATAATTCGTTGGTTGAGTAGCCCCGTGTTCGTCGGGGCGTATCGAAACCAACAGGTATTAGAAGCAATTTCTGTTGCAGGTGGTCTCGATACGTGGCGCTAAAGGCGCCACTACTCGACCACCGATACATTCACAAACTCTCTTGCCAACAGCGCTTTCTTTCTCAACGTGCCATATCGATAATTTCCAAACTCGCCAATCTTACGGATCACACGATGACAGGGGATCAAGACTGCAATTGGATTATGTCCAACCGCGGTTCCGACAGCTCGCATGGCGCTGGGTTTGCCAATTTGTGAAGCGATTCCTCCATAAGTAGTTACTGCACCAACTGGGACTTGCAGTAACGCTTCCCACACCTTCAACTGAAAGTTGGTGCCGCGCAGGTAGAGATTCAATGGCTTGCCTCGGTTTTTGTAATGCAAGTCAAAGATTGGCTCGATCAATGTTACCGTGGACTTATAATCCTCGATCATTTTTGCCTCTTCCCACTCTGCAACGAGATTGTCAATAGCGTTACCTTCGCTCGTTTCTACAAAGCTGAGATGACAGATGCCGCGCTCTGTGGTCGCGATGAGACACTTGCCAAAAGGTGTAGGGTGGATTCCATAGTGAATAGTTACGCCCGCGCCGCGCGACTTGTATTCGCCCGGCGTCACAGCTTCAGTGGTGACAAAAAGATCGTGTAAGCGGCCCAGACTTGAAAGTCCGACTTGATGGGTGGTATCCAGTAGATTCTCAGATTGATTGAGCAAATCCTTCGCGCCTTCCTTCGTCAAAAATTGTAGAAAGCGCTTGGGACTAACTCCTGCCCAGCGAGTGAACAGCCTCTGAAAATGATACTCGCTCAACCCGATATTCGAAGCGACCTCTTCAAGCCCTGGCTGATCCTTATAATGATTTTCAAGATACAGGATTGCCTGCTCGATGCGCAGGTAATCTTCAGAAAGTTGTTTGAGATTTGTTCGAGTGTCCATAGTCTCTCCTTTTGATTGTATTCTATGAACATCTCTCATTCGTGCCGACCCGATTCTTGCTCTCTTTCGTCATTGCCTTAAACAAAAAAGCATGCCCAGGCATGCGCTAAGCAATACTAATATTACTAAATCAATACCGGCGATTGTACACGTGGGATAGGGCTTAGTCAAGTCCAAAATGGTGATTGCAAATTCAGTCAATTTTAGATAAATCACTATTATATTTATAAATCATCATTATTAACTGAGATTCCTATGCAGACCAAACACTCTATATAAATTCAATCTCCTTAAACAAAAAGGTCTGACGTAAATCTATCAGACCTTTTATTATCGATTCCCCGCCGATGCCGTGTGCTGCAAAGTTTTGAACCTGCTTTCGCAGGTGGGTCCCGACCCAGAAACGCCGCCTTGGCTCAGGCCTATCGCGTTATTTCTATTGGAGTTAGAGACCCTAAAAGTAAGTGTTGGCTCAAAACGGAAGGCGCAACATCACGTACACAGCAGGGACGGGATTCTTATACCATAAAGGCGGGTGCAATGGTAGAGAAAAATTAATACTTAAGTACTGCTCTATATTAGAATGTTATAAAATTTTTTTCAACAAAAATTTTGAGATTGCTTTTGTATTCGTTTTATGCTAATCTTGTTCTGGAAAGAACCCAGCTTTACACAAGGAGAAATTTATGGCAATGGTTCCGGGTATCGATGTTTCCTACTGGGATTCAGGGATCGACTGGCCCAAAGTACGCGCGACTGGACAACGCTTTGTCTTTGCAAAAGCAACAGAAGGGGACTCTTATGCCGATCCGACATTCGATGATAATTGGCGCGGCGCAAAATCGGCTGGACTCTTGCGAGGGGCCTATCACTTCTTCCGCAGTAACGTTGACCCAAAGAAGCAGGCAACTAAGTTCATTGATTATGTCAGATCTATGAACGATAACGGTGAACTCCCTCCAGTTCTTGATCTTGAAACACCTGATGGTCAGACCAAGGAAAAAATAATCTCACGCGCCAAAACTTGGCTAGATCTTGTCGAAGCAGCTTTTGGCAAAAAACCAATCATTTATTCCGGTCAGTTTTTTTTGCAGGATTCCTTCTCCGAGCTGGGTGGTGGACCTCCTGCGTGGGCAAAGGATTATCCACTCTGGCTCGCACAATATCCGAATAATCATGTGGAAGGCTCACAGCCTGTTCTACCACGCGGTTGGTTCAAATGGACATTTTGGCAATATAGTGAAAAAGGAATAGTCAATGGCATCAATGCCAAAGTAGATTTGAATTTATTTAATGGCACCTTGGAAGAATTATATAAATTCTCAGGTGCGCAGTTTGTCACTGAGACACCACAGACGCCTCAAAAACATACAGTCGTGGCTGGGGATTCGTTTGAATCAATTGCAAACAAATTCGGTGTGACCCTTCGTGAACTGGTCAATGCGAATCCGCAGTTGCTCAAGACCGGCGATCAATTAATGGTACCGGTCGCAGTGTCGATTCCCTCGGAAGGTGGAAGCACCTCCGGGTCTTCGACGAGCGGAGGCGGATCTACACCCCGAACATATACGGTGAAGGCAGGTGATTCACTCACGGCTATCGCAGTCAAATTTGGAACGACGGTAGCCGCGATTGCCTCAGCCAATAATATTACGAACATCAACAACATCAGCGTAGGACAGGTGCTCGTCATCCCATAGTTTGTAAAAGTGAAAGGTCATGGTTCGAAGTTCATGAGTGGATTGTTGTACAATAAAAATCTAAAAGCCTATCACAGATCTACCCATGAAGTATGGCTGATTTCTTCCTTTCCTCCCGAGATTTTGAACCTGCCTATTTGCATTTGCATCGCACAGGTGAACTAAAGCAAAGAGCACACGAAGCGATTGAAACTCTTGCGTCCTGCCGCGTATGTCCGCGCAACTGCGGCGAGGATCGGCTAGCTGATAAGACTGGGGTCTGCAAAACGGGTCGCTTTGCGCGTGTAAGCAGTTACTTCCCACACACCGGCGAGGAAGATTGTCTACGTGGCTGGCGTGGGAGTGGCACAATTTTCTTCTCCTTGTGCAACCTTCGTTGCCAATTCTGCCAAAATTATGACATCAGCTACATGGGTCAAGGTGAAGAGACACGACCTGAACGGCTAGCGGAAATGATGCTGGAGCTTCAGGTGGCAGGTTGTCACAACATCAATTTAGTCACTCCAGAGCATGTTGTACCCCAAATCCTTGAAGCGCTGGTCATTGCAGTTGAGAGCGGCTTGCGACTTCCTATCGTCTATAACACGTCATCCTATGACTCTCTGGAGAGTCTCCACCAAATGGATGGTGTTGTGGATATTTACATGCCTGATTTCAAAATCTGGGATTCGCGCGTAGCGCTCAAGTATCTTCTTGCGAAGAATTATCCAGAAGTGGCGCGGCGCGCGATCAAAGAGATGCACCGACAAGTAGGCGAATTGAAAATTGATGAGAATGGTCTGGCCAAGCGCGGCGTTTTGGTACGTCACCTAGTCATGCCAAGTGGAATTGCTGGGACGCGCGATATTACGAGATTTTTAGCCCGTGAGGTTTCGCCCCACACCTATATCAATATCATGGAACAATATCATCCTGCTGGCAAAGTGTCGGCTGAGAAATTTCCAGAGCTCAACCGCCGCAGCACGCCAAAAGAATATTCCGATGCCATGATTGCTGCACAGAAAGCCGGGTTATATCGTTTCGATGAAAGATAAATACTTATCTAGATAAAAAACGAGCCCGAAAGATTTCCTGAATCTTTCGGGCTTATTGGTTAAGGATATACCCTTTTGATTGTCCGCGGGAAGGGGATCGCTTCGCGGATATGTTCTATGCCGCACAGCCATGCAGTGACTCTTTCTACGCCCATGCCGAATCCTGAATGCGGAACAGATCCATACTTACGCAATTCCAAATACCATTTGAAAGCTTCCTCGGGCAATCCTTCCTTATGGATGCGTGCCAACAACATGTCATGATCTGACATACGCTCTGAGCCGCCGCAGATTTCGCCGTATCCTTCGGGCGCTAGCAGATCTACGCTTTTGCAGACTTCCGGGCGACCAGGCCAGGGTTCCATGTAAAACGCCTTGACCGCGCTAGGATAGCCGTACACGAACACAGGCTTGTCGTATAGTTTTGTGATCTCAGTTTCATGCGGCGCGCCAAAGTCTATGCCCCATTCGAATTTGAGCAGTTCTTTCTTTTCAGGATCAGTCTCTTTTTCATAGATGTCAATCAGGTATTTGGTGGCATCATCATATGACATACGCGGGAATGGTTCTTTGATGTTTTCTAATTTTGAAACGTCGCGCCCAAGGAATTTCAATTCGGCAGCGCAATCGCGGAGTACAGTCTGAACGATGTGTGTGATTAATGCCTCTTCGACTTCCATTAAACCATCTAAATCACAGAACGCGATTTCAGGCTCGAGCATCCAGAACTCGGTGAGGTGACGACGCGTCTTTGATTTCTCCGCGCGGAAAGTGGGACCAAAGCAATACACTTTTCCAAATGAAAAGATGTTAGCTTCGTTATAAAGTTGACCTGTCTGGGCAAGATAGGCAAAGCCTTCGTCGAAGTAAGGTGTCTCGAAGAGAGTAGTAGTTCCTTCAGCTGCGGCAGGAGTGAGGATGGGCGTATCGAGATTAAAGAAGCCGTGACTATCTAAATACTCGCGCACTGCAGCCATAACCTTCACGCGCACTTTCAAGATAGCCCACTGGCTGGGAAAACGGATCCACAAGTGACGGTGATCGAGCGCAAAGTCTACGCCATGATCTTTTAGCGACATCGGATAATCCAACGCCGCCTCTTGCAGGACTTCGATCTGTTTCACGCCGAGTTCATATCCACCAGGGATGCCCGGTGCGCGCTTATCTTCTCGCACAGGTCCTGTGATGATGATTGCAGATTCCTGTGGCAGTCGCATGACTCGATCAAATACCTCTGGTTCAAGATCACCTTTGAATGCAACACACTGTACAAAACCTGAGCCGTCGCGGATGAGCAAGAAGACGAGTTTGCCCTTATCCGTGCGGTTGTAGACCCAACCCTTAACGGTCACTTCCTGTCCGACGTATTTTGAGATTTGCGAAACGCTGATTTGTTCAGCCATGAGATGATTCCTCTACTCTATGAAATATTCTGTAAAACATCAACAATTACAGTTTTTCCCACTCCTCGCGTGTGAGATTTGCCTGACGAAGAATACGTGCCAATAAATCTTTGCTAATGTCGCTTTGATGTGGATTTGGAAGGATAAGTCGTAATTCTCCCTTAACCAAAAATTCGTGCCTGCCTCCTGCGTAAGGCCCTTCAAAACCTGCTTCTTTAAGTGCCTTTATTAGATCTTTGCGTTTGATAGGTTTGAATAGAGGCACAATTATGCCTCTTCTGGCACTAGTTGAATACCTGCTACTACAGGAAGTTTATGTCCCATTCGCAAGCCTAGCACAAGCCAATCCTCCAATCCGCTTTGGAGCTCTTCGCGGCAGGTTTCAAGATCAGCTGCCTGCGCCCATACACCTTGGAAACCTTCAATTTCGCCGTAATATTGACCATCTGCGAGGATTTCATACTTTGCTAGTTTCATGGCATTGTGAATGTAAGAGATTAACATGCTGCACCTCTGCGCAGATTATACATCCTTATTTTCTTTGCTCTTCCAAGGTTTTCACCAACAACTCCTTCGCCACTGTCGGATCAGCCTTCCCTTTTGTGGCGCGGGCGACTTGTCCCATCAGCCATTGTAAGATGGACTCTTTGCCAGCAAGATATTGTTGAACTTCCTTCGGATTGTCATTCAGAATCTTTGTAATGGTTTCCCGAATAAATCCTTCATCAGAGACCTGGGCAAGATTCTTTGTTTTTACAATCTCTTCGGGATTGCCACCATTTTTGAACATTTCGCCAAGCACAACTTTTCCAGAATTTCCACTGATAGATTTCTCTGTCACCATATCAATCAATTTCGCAAGATCTTCAGCAGGAACAGGAATGTTGGTCACATCAATACTAAGATCGTTCATATAATGCATAAACTCACCTGCAATCCATGAACTGACTGTTTTTGCAGAACTCTTAGATTTTGAGACAACAGCTTCGAAGTAATCAGCCAGAGCCTTTTCGGAAGTCAGCAGGCGCGCTTCTTGTGGTTTTAATTCGTATTGCTCAATGAATCGGCGTGTTTTTGCTTCGGGCAGTTCGGGCAGGGAGGCGCGAATTGAATCGATCCAGTTTTTCTCTAAAACAAGTGGCGGCAGATCAGGTTCGGGGAAGTAACGATAATCGTGCGCGCTTTCCTTGCTGCGCTGTGAGTAGGTTTTTCCTGTCGCTTCGTTGAAACCCAGTGTTTTCTGTTCAACTGTTCCGCCACTCGAATAAATTTCGGCCTGGCGCCAGATCTCGTATTCCGTTCCCAATGTCAGCGCGCGGAATGAGTTGAGATTCTTGATTTCAGTTCTTGTGTTAAATTGGTCGCTGCCTTCTTCACGCACCGAGACATTCGCCTCAAAGCGGATCACGCCTTTTTCCATATCACCCGAATTCACTTCGAGATAACGAAGAATGGCATGTAGTTTGGTTGCGTAAGCTTTGACTTCTTCAGGCGAACGAAGATCGGGCTCGGTGACAATTTCCAATAATGGGACACCGCTGCGATTATAGTCAATGAACGAATGACTGTCTGCGTGGGAAAGTTTGCCCGTATCCTCTTCCATATGGACGCGGCGAATCCTCACATCCTTTAGGCCGGCTTCCGTTTCGATTTGAATTTTCCCATCTGTAGCAAGTGGCTGATCATATTGCGAAATCTGATATCCCTTTGGCAGGTCCGGATAGAAATAATTCTTTCGGGCGAAAATACTTTCTGTATGGATTTCGCAACCGAGCGCAAGTCCTACACGGATTGCCAGCTCAACCGCTTTCTTATTCAGCACGGGAAGCGCACCAGGCTGACCCGTGCAAACAGGGCAGATATATCTGTTCGGCTTTGCTGTGATCGAATCAACAACTTCACATCCACAAAACATCTTTGATTTCGTGAGTAGCTCGGCGTGGACTTCGAGTCCGATGACAGGTTCGTATTTCATATTAATGTTATTCCTCGCGCTGAGCGGAATAGCGAATGCAAGTCGAGGCATGCAGACGAAGCGCGGGTGATCAAGATAGGTCTCATTATTTTGAAACTCGCCCTTCGTCTGCACTGCGCTCCACTCAGGACGAAAACAACTCAATCATTCCAACAAGGCGGATGTTTGGCGTGCCAATCGGTTTGGCTTTGATACATGTGACCAATGCGCAATAGCATTTCTTCCGATAAGTGCGGACCCATGATCTGCATGCCAATAGGAAGCCCGTTCGAGATGCCGCACGGAACGGACAATGCAGGGATGCCAGCCAAATTCACCGCGACAACGAATACATCCGACAAATACATATCGAGCGGATTCGTGATCTTCTCGCCAATGCGGAATGCGGTAGTCGGTGCGACGGGTGTGATGAGTGCGTCGCAGGTCTCAAAAGCTTTTTGAAAATCCTGACGGATCAACGTACGAACCTTCTGTGCTTTTAAATAGTAGGCATCATAATATCCAGCAGAAAGTGCAAACGTCCCAAGCATGATGCGGCGCTTGGTTTCTGCGCCAAACCCAATTTCACGCGTCTTCAAATAGACATCCATCAGGCTTTCGACGTTTCGTTCTGACAAACCAAAGCGAACACCATCATACTTCGCAAGATTAGAACTTGCTTCTGCAAACAAAATCAAATAGTAAACGGGAATTGCATATTGGGTGTTTGGTAATGACACTTCCACTGCTTCCGCGCCAAGGCTTTCGATTTGTTTGATTGCTGCTCGAAGCGACGAATCGACTTCTGAGTCTAGCCCTTCGACAAAATATTCTTTTGGAATACCGATGCGAAATCCGCGCAGGTTTTCGGTTTTCAACAACGTTTCGGAATAACGCTGGACAGGTTCTGCGCGTGAGGTGCTGTCCTTTGGATCGTGTCCTGCAATCGTCTCGAGCACCAGCGCGACATCATATACGCTATGTGCCATTGGACCGATCGTGTCAAATGATGAGACCAGTGGAATCAAGCCGTAGCGAGAAACGCGTCCGTAGGTGGTTTTGAGTCCAGTAACTCCACAAAATGATGCGGGCATGCGGACCGACCCGCCTGTATCTTCGCCGAGGGAGAAGGGGGCAAGTCCCGCTGCGACCGCGGCCGCGGATCCGCCGCTTGAGCCTCCAGGGACATGATCAAAGTTCCATGGGTTGCGCGTCGTGAAAAATCCAGAGTTCTCTGTGGATGAACCCATCCCGAACTCGTCCATGTTGTTCTTTCCAAGCAGAACTGACTTTGTTGATCTTAACTTTTTGATGGCAGTCGAATCGTAAAACGGTTTGTAGTTCTCAAGGATTTTGGAGGAGCAGGTTGTATTGACGCCGCGCGTCGAAATCGAATCTTTTGCAGAGTAGGGAATACCTGTAAGCGGAGCCAAGCCTTCGCCCGTCTGAATGCGCTGATCTGCAGTCCGCGCTTGTTCGAGAGCGAATTCTTCCGAAACAGTCACATAAGATTTGATCTGTGGGTCAAGTCGCTGAATACGTTCGAGATAGGCGCGCGTGAGCTCTTCCGAAGAAATGTTGCGACTGGAAAGTAGCTCGTGTGCTTGCTGGATACTTAACTCGTGTAGTTCCATAGTTATTGTTCAATATGAACGCGCGGGATGACCACGTAATCATCCTTTGATTGCGGCGCGTTGGAAATAAATTCGTTCGTCGGAGTCGATGGTTCGATCTCATCTTCCCGCGGGATGTTTTTATTTGCAGAAGACAAATATGCAGGCGGGATGTTTTCCGTATCCACCTCATTCAAGACGCTGACGTAATCAAGAATATCCTTGAACTGGGAGACGAACATCTTAGTTTCTTCCTTGGATAAATCCAGCCGCGCAAGAGACGCGATTTCTTTCACCAGCTTTTCATCAACTTTTACTTCTTCTTTTTGGCTCATAAGATTTCCTTAAGGTATCAAGCGATTTGGACCTCGATGGAGGAAAACAACCTCGCGGATGCTTTTTTGATTGAGCATGACAGCTAACAACCTTGCGAGACCAAATCCGAAACCGCCATGAGATGGGCAGCCATACTTGAAGAAATCAAGATAGAACTGAATGGATTCGAGACTGACGCCTTTTTCAGTCGCCTGTTTGACCAAAACGTCATAACGGTGTTCACGTTGTGCCCCTGTTGTGATCTCCATCCATTTCCAAAGTAAGTCGAAACTTTTCGTTTCCTTTGGATTATTTTCCTTTCTCATATGATAGAAGGGACGAACTTCTATCGGATAATCGGTAATAAACATAAACTCATGACCATATTGTTCTTTGGCATATTCACACAAAAGCCGTTCACCCTGCGGGTCAATATCGCCCTTCTTTGTTTCTGCAGGTGGCAAGTATCCTTTATCTTTGAGAATCTTTTGCGCCTCATCCATGGTGACTTTTGGGAAAGGCAAACTTGGTACTACAACCTCAACGCCAAATGTTTCGGCGATCTCTTTGCCATGTTTTTCTTTGACGGTTTGGAGCACATAACAAAGCCACGCCTCCTCAAATTCCATAATGTCATGATGAGATTCAATCCAGGCCATTTCCATGTCCACGCTTGTAAATTCGGTGGAATGTCTGGGCGTGAAGGACGGGTCTGCCCGAAAGGCGGGACCGATTTCAAACACTCGATCCATGCCTGCTGCCATTGCCATTTGTTTATAGAATTGTGGAGACTGCGCTAGTGAGGCAGTCTGCCCAAAATACTCCAACGTGAAAAGTTCAGCGCCTCCTTCGCTTGGGCTGCCCATGATCTTGGGCGTATGAATTTCCACGAATCCCTTTGATATCCAAAATTCACGCATTGCCATTTCCACTGTGGTCTGGATACGGAATATCAACTGATTTTCAGGCTGGCGTAAATCGAGAAAACGCCAGTCCAATCGTTTATCCACATCCGTTTCAGTCCTGCCGAAAAGATCAATCGGCAGTGTTGCATCCGCCATTGAATCGACAGAAAGAGTCTGCAATTGGACTTCCAACTGACCCAGTTTCACATTCGGGTTGCTTACTACAAGCCCAGTCACCTGAATAGCTGATTCGCGTGTTAGCCCTGCGATCAATCCATTCAAGTTACTGTTTGCTTCAGAACGTTCTGCAACGACTTGAATGAGGCCCGTGTGATCACGCAGGATGATAAATTGAACCGCTTTTTGATTTCTGACAGTCTGAACAAACCCTCGTAGACTGATACATTCGCCAACTTTCTCGCTGGCATCTCGAACGAGAGTTCTTTCCATGATTGCTATTCTCTTATTTGAATATGTAACTCTTTTAATTGCTTGGGTTCCACTTCAGATGGCGCATCCGCCATCACGTCGCGTCCCGTTTGATTCTTGGGGAACGCGATCACTTCACGGATATTCGGCTCGTCCGCCAGTAGCATCACCAAACGGTCAATACCAGGCGCTACACCGCCATGTGGCGGTGCGCCATATTCAAATGCTTCGAGCATGTGACCGAACTTCTGCTCGATCTGGTCGCCACTTAAACCCAACAACTGGAAAACCTTGAGTTGAATGTCGCTGCGATGAATACGAATTGAACCCGACGCCATCTCATATCCATTACAAACCATATCGTACGCATCCGAAAGAATGTCACCAGGGTTGGTCTCGAACTTCGGCAGATCATCCAACTGCGGCATCGTGAACGGATGATGCTCTGCATCCCACTTCTGTTCCTCTTCGTTCCAGGCGAACATTGGGAAGTCCACCACCCAGGCAAACGCCATGATGTTTGGGTCAGCAAGATTTAAGCGATCACGGAAGATCACGCGCAGACCACCGAGCACTTTATTGACGACCGCGCGTTGGTCCGCGGCGAACAGGAGGAGATCGCCCTCCTTCGCGCCAACTTTTGATTTGACGGCTTCCGCTTCTTCAGGGTCAACAAATTTCGCGGCGGTTCCCTTCAAGCCTTCGCCTGTTACCGCTAACGTGGCAAGTCCCTTCGCCCCAAGCGCCTTTGCAGACTCGGTCAACGCGTCCACTTCTTTGCGTGAGTATTCCGCACAACCAGGCGCGACAATGCATTTGATCACGCCGCCCGTTTCGATGGCGGACTGGAACACGCGAAAGTCACTCTTCGCAAAGACCTCACTGACATCAACGAGTTCCATACCAAAACGAAGGTCAGGCTTATCAGTTCCATATTTTTCAACGACTTCATGGTGAGAAAATTTGGGCCACGGCGAAGAGAGCAACTTCTTTTGTGGCGTCACAGTGGGGATCATTTCCGTATAAAGTTGTTCAACTAACGTCAGCACATCATCTCGCTGAACAAAGGACATTTCCAAGTCAAGCTGCGTGAACTCCGGCTGACGATCACCGCGCAAGTCCTCATCCCGGAAACAACGCGCAATCTGGAAGTAACGGTCCATGCCCGCGACCATTAGCAACTGCTTCAGTTGTTGTGGCGATTGCGGTAGCGCATAAAACTGTCCAGGATAAATACGGGAAGGGACAAGATAGTCACGCGCGCCCTCAGGGGTTGCTTTGAAGAGAATGGGAGTCTCAATTTCGATAAAGTTTTGTTTATCGAGAAAATCGCGCATGAACTTGACAACTTTATGGCGCAAAACCAAATTGCGAGCCATACGTTCACGGCGCAAATCGAGATAGCGATATTTGAGGCGTGTGTTCTCATCTGGCAAGTCGTTTTCGCCGCTGATCATGAAAGGTAAAGTCTTTGCTCGGTTCAAGACCTCGATGGATTCAGCTATGACTTCCACTTCACCAGTTTGCATTTTGGGATTCGCCATCCCCGCAGGTCGCCTCTGGACAGTTCCTGTAACTTGGAGGACCCATTCCATGCGAACGTTGGCAACATGCTCAAGAGTCTCTTTGGAGAGATTCGGATTAACCGTTACTTGAATAATTCCATAGCGGTCGCGCAAATCCAGAAAGATAACCCCACCATGGTCACGTCGACGATGGACCCAGCCCGCCAGGGTCACTTTTTGGTTGGTGTGGACTGCTCTCAGTTCGCCACAGCTATGAGTTTTGTACATTGCGTGCCTCCAAGAATTTCATGTCATTGCGAGGAGCCTATAAGGCGACGAAGCAATCTCCTCTTAAACAGTATGCATTCATCGACAGAGTTGACTTATTAAACGGGAGATTGCTTCGGGCTAACGCCCTCGCAATGACATTTGCTACTGACAAAATAAATCGCCCTTCGCTATTGCGTTGGGCGATTAGTTTCCTTTCAGAACTTGCTTTTTAACCAGCAAAGCTTCGCCCAACGATACAGGGATTATCGTCATTATTGTTAGTATTGTTAGCGAAGCGAAGCTCGTATTGCATATTGGCGGCATTATAGCACAATTCGGTGCAGTATCTATCAATTTTGAAAGCCAAATTATTTTACCTGAGCTTGAAATGCATTTTGAAAAGTTGTATCCTATAGCTATCTCTCAAACTTGTAGAACATAAAGGAGCTTTCTTATGAAGTTGCGCAACTTATTCATTGTCAATGCAGTCGTCGCGCTTGTCTTTGCCGCTGGATTACTGCTGGCTCCTAAGACGATACTCAACCTTTTTGGCTTGGGTGTGGGTGCTACAGTTAAATATAACGCGAGTATAAACCTGGTGGCGCAGTTGCTAGGCGCGGCCCTGGTCGTTCCCGGCTTGCTTAGCTGGTTTGCAAGTGGTATGCAGGAAATAGGCGCGCGGAGGTCAGTTGCGGTCTCGCTCCTTGTCTTCAGTGTCATTGGCTTCGGCGTTTCTTTCTTTGTCGGGATGCTTCCGAAAGTGATGTCAGTCACCGGCTGGTCCATTGTTGTGTTATTTCTACTCTTTGCTGTTGGTTTCGCTTACTTCCTTTTTATGCGGCCATCTGAAATATAGAAAATAATATCTACTCTCAAAACGCCTAAGCTTTGCGCGGGCGTTTTCCTTTTAACTTCGTTACAGGTAGTCTATGCATCTCGCTTGGGTAACTTTTGCCGATATTCGGCGTCATGCATGTGGCAATCAGGCAAGCGAGCAACCTCTTAAGATGATCTGTTGTACCGAAATTGAGCAGCGTCACGTGTAGGTTTGCCCAAAATTACTTACAGGCCTGGTTGTTGTATTCTATTTGGAGACGATTTTTATCATGGATTTCATTGCGGATAATCAATCTGGCACTGAACAAATCCCACA
>Ga0137365_10001692_pt1 | contig 17288 bp, 9 predicted proteins | sample SagtaG_9_FD_104799 | JGI IMG/M metagenome (GOLD analysis project Ga0137365, IMG submission 104799) | Vadose zone soil microbial communities from Sagehorn Ranch, Mendocino, California, USA - Sage1_L_40_16 metaG | ecosystem: Environmental > Terrestrial > Soil > Vadose zone | place: USA: California...
GCTTGTGGCATGGATTCAGGATATCCTGGAAGACGAAGAGGAGGAGGTTACTGGTTTCCAACGCCAGGCATATGGAAGGTTCTTGCTGGATCTAGAGCAAGATACCCTCGACGATGAAGCCTATCTGCGTATCTGCCGTGAGACCGGTCGCACTTCTGACCTGATCGATCGCCTCTTGACGTTGGGACGAATTGACGAAGCCGCCAGAGAAACAGAGCGCGTTGACGATTCTTTCCTCCCTCAACTGGCTGACCTCTTCATTCGGCATGGACAAGATGCCGTGGCTGAGCGCCTGGTAAAGGCACGCATCAAAGAGCAGCCAGATGTACGTCTCCTGGAATGGCTCCTGAAATACTACCAGGCCAGAGGCAACCAGGTCGCCGAATTGGAGATCGTCGAGCGGTTGCTCCACATCCAATCCTATCTCGGACGCTACCAGCAACTCCGCGACCTCGCCAGGCGGCTGAAGCGTTGGGAAACGCTTCGACCAGAAGTGCTTGCATTCCTGGAGCAAAGCAGGAATACGCGACTCCTCATTCAGATCGCGCTGGATGAAGGCAATATTGATGAAGCCTTGCAACGGCTGAAAGGAATCGCCAAGAAAGACATATATGGCTCCACCTACGAGGATGGCTACGGATATTATGGATCTGGCACCATCGCTCTTGAGGTTGCCAGGGCTGCCGAAGAGACACGACCTCGTGAAGCCATCGAAATATACCGGCAGTATGCTGAACGACTGATTGCCATGCGAGGCCGTCAGAACTACCAGCAGGCCTGCAAGTACCTCGCAAAAATGCGTGTATTGTACGAAAAGCTCGCTGAAAATAAGGAATGGTCGAATTACATCACAACGCTGCGTGAGCAGAACCGAAACCTGCGTGCTTTGAAAGAAGAACTGACGAACGCGGGATTGTGAGGAATGAACGGAGCGTTCACTCGTTATTACGGGGAATGACCAGAACGGAAGAGTAATGAGGCAGATGAGGAAGAAAAAGCGACAACAGAAGGCACAGAGCCGCCTGGCAAATGCTCGACACAGGCAGCAAGAACGCGTAGCTCGCAATATACGTCTAGCAGAACGCGCGGAAAAACGCTGGCAACAGACACAACGTCTCCTGGCACAACTCGGAGCGACCCTTCAGCAGACAGAAGAGGAAAGAAAGGGGACCAGCCATGTGGTGTACCTGGTGACATATAAGGGGCAAACCCTGATGCTGCGAAGTCAGTCCGGTATCCAACGCTGGATCAAGCGTATTCGCCATCCTGTGCAGGAAGAGATGAGTTGGGCTGAACGCCATGTTCAGTGGATGATCGAAAACAACTGTGATGATTTTGGCAACCCCTGGCCCGAATAGAAGCGCGTTGTATCCGTTCTAATCCCCCAACGCTTTAATAAGCGCCTCTCTAACATCCGCATAGAAGAGAATGCTGATCTTCATCGCCATCTCATCCGATAACTCGTTGAGCTGCCTTCGCGCAGAGATCGGGATCAAAAGGGTGCTGGCTCCCTTTTCAATCGCAAGTTCAGCTACATTGATCGCATTATAAACAGGATCAAGACCGCCACCAAGATTTAAACCACCTACTGTGATCAATCCACCCTTCAGACTCTTATTGAGCAATGCACTACAGAATGCCAGTAGCACTGGTAATCCTAAATGCGAACCAGTCCTGGCTGTATCGAATGCACGCAATTGAACAATGAACTCATGATGACGAGGATCTCGGTCTCCTACAAGCTCTTTGGCTCGTGTCAACAAATTTTGTTCTCCGTACTTGACGCTCTCTCTGAAAGGTCCAGGTACCGGAACATTGATGATTTTGATCCCTGCGCCAGGTCCAGTATTGACATCAATACGATAAAGCCCTGCATTTTCATCTGGTCCGCCTGGACTAATTGCCCAGACTTGCCCCGGTGGCAAAGGATCTGTCCCAATCCAATTATCACTTTGTAATTCAGGGGTAACAACGAATAATTCGACCCCATCATTGCCAATCTGGTAACTAAAGTGCGTATTCCTGAACTCGGCACTGCCAATACGCTTCTGCTGCTCCTTTACGCGCCTTCGGCATTCCATCGCTAGACGAACTGCCCACTCCAGATCTTCATCGCTGATGAGCTGTTCCCGATCCGGGTAGAGCAATTTCAGTAAGCCATTGATGGTTCGATTTACGGCAGTGGTATCCCGACCACTGAGCGCTCCCCCATAGTTCACCCGGCCCTGAATAGCAGTGAGGCGACTATCGTTTCGTAGTTGCGCCCAACATTCAGAAAGAAAATCGCTTACCAGACCGAAATGATCAGTGAAAAGTGAGGTATCCAGTTTAGGAACATCCCATCCTGGTAAGTACGCATGGAGCCTATCCATAAAGGCTGTATCATTGCGCATTTCCGGTGGCATTGGGCTAAGCAGATGTCCAATCCGTTGCTGATGTTCAATATCGACATCGAAGTTTCCAACCATTACAATGCTGCCACTAGCGCGAATACTCTCACGACCTCTACTAAACTCACCTGACTCCATGTATCCCTTCATAATATTGACGCCGTCTCTCTGGTCGAACGATACGCCAGATATCTCGTCAAAGCAGATAACATCGTACTGGCAGACTAATCCTCGTTGACCATTGCTGTTATTGACGAACATACGGGCAACTGTTGCCTTACCACCAGATATGAGGTGAGAATAAGGTGACACCTGTTGAAAGAGATGGGATTTCCCTGTGCCGCGAGGACCAAGCTCTACCATATTGTAGTTGCGCTCGACAAAGGGAATCATACGCAACATAAGGACGTCTTGCGCCCGGGCCGGTAAACGTTCTGGCTCAAAGCCAACGCTGCGCAGAAGCAACTGTTTCCAATCATAGGTCGTAAAGTGCTTGCGACCCTCAGCCAGGTCTTCAAGTACATTTCGTTTGGAGAGCTGTATGGGACGCAATGAAACGATGCCGAATGGACGGCCTGCTTTCTCCTGTGCAATAGCTGCGTCGTATTCAAGCTGTATCTCAGCGTAGAAGCCACCTGTTAGCATCCGTTCGTTTGAGGCAACCATCGCACTTTCAACACGCACATCGTTCAGGCGTAGACTCGGTAAGGTCGCCAGATACGAATCTGTCGCTGTATCTAAACGCACCGTTACCAGATCGATAAGCTTGACCGAGCCCTGTTCTCTCGCCCGTGACTTGAAAAGTTCTTCTTCGCCTGGACGAACCGTCCGCTCGCGCAGTTGCCGCTCGACTACTGCCAGACCCTCTGCAATTTCTTCTTCGTTGATACTGGCACAATATCTTCCTAACAGAAATTCCCCTACATATGTTGGAACTGGATATTGACCTCTGAAGCGTAATGCTAGATCCTTGCGCACAATATAACCATCGAACGCTTTTGCTGCTAAGCGATCAAGTGTATCAAGTTCCACAATATTAGCCTCCTATGGTAACCAGGGTTTGTTTGCGGACCGTCCCATCGCTGGTAAGGACAACGATGAAAGCCGCTTCCCCCATCCTATCTTCATCCTCTATAAGTACTGACATGGTGCCATCCATGTTAGGAGACTTTGGAGCAGAAATAAGCGATGTTTTTGGATCGCCAGCTTTGCTACGAATATCTACCTTTAAATCCTCTAATGGCCCAACAATATTCATTGTACATCGCAAACCTCGCCAGGTCACGTTTTCAATGCTGATAGGCTGAACCACCTTGCGTTTAGCTACCGTGATCATTGGAACAATACATTCCTGTGGACTCAGCCCCCCATGCTCATATTCTTTTCCTGCTTCATAACAACGGATGTTTGGTGCAAGTGCGATAGATACATCGCTATTCCAATACCAGGGTACCGTCTGCTGTTCGGTATGCGCTGATTCTTTTAGCTGCGCACAGCGTCCCTTACGCAGATACGTTAGATGCTCAGGTAGATCGGCCTTTGGTAGGCCGTCTGGAAAGAGCAACCAGCCATGATCGGTAACAACAATAACTTGCTTCCATCCCCAATCAAGGAGAGCTTCAATACGCCGCTTTAGCGCGTCAACCTCACCGTTAAGACGATACGCAAGTTTCCAACCATCATTGTGACCATTGCTATCTATGGCTCCCATTTCGGTCCAGGCTTTGCTAGAAGGATCACCTAGCTCGTCGTTTTTCAGTACCTGGTAGCCGTTCTGTTCGAGTAATTTACGAAATGCTTCAATGGTCACTTTCGTCCCGCTCTTCGTGATTATGAGTTCCAGGCCCGAACTTGTTTTGCCTGCAAGCTGACTGGCAACGGGGGATACGGCTGGTTTTGCAGTGGGTGTAATAGTTGGCAAAGCGGCAAGGCGTGACTCTGCATTACATTTGAATTCTTGCGTTTCAAGCGCCTTCACGAGACGTTGACCTACGTCATAACGCAGCCCATCACAGAAAAGTATGCAGGTACCGTCGGCTGGTTCCGCAAACTGTTCGACTGGATACGTCTTTGTTGGAGAATCCGCACTTACAGCTTTCTGTATGCACTCTGCCCCTTTTTCCAACCAGGGACGATAGAGAACTGCAATGATACCATTCACTGCTTTACTCTCTTCGGTACTGACGCGCTCAATTGAGGCGAGAGCGTCAATGACTGCCGCATCTGCCTTCCATCCCCATCCGGTATAGGCCGTGGCGATCTCCTTTACGGTGTTACCCGTGAGGGCGCGTTCCGTTTCTTTCGCCAATGTTACCAGATACTGAAGAGCCATCGCCAGCGGTGACCGACCCAGGCTGGCCCAGACCCAGTTACGACGCTTTGCATGAATTTCATCCAGGCTATTGATCTCTGCGCGCACTTCATCGGGCAGCTTCCTACGAAGTGCGGTAAAGCGCTCGCGCAGTTCCAAATCGGCTGCTTCGTTATCCTGCGGCCATGATTCTGATATTGTAAAGAGGGATGGTTGCTGAGGGCCTGCGTTTCGCAGCAGTTCTGGAATATATGGATATGCATGAGGTGCCTCTTTAAAGCGATTCCATACAGGTTCCCATGCACCATGATGTTCTCCAAAGAGCCTCATTGCCGCCACACTATCATTCTCTTCTGGATTAATGTCGTATTTTCTTTTGCAGAGATCGCAGAAGGATGCCCATTCTTCTCCGGTGCAGCGCTTTTTATATCCCGCCGCGTCGTTGAGCCAGAGCAGGAGATTACGAACCTCATCTGGATGCAAGAGTGCATCGAAGAAGGCTGCGCGTAGCGGTGCCTCTTTCTTCAGGCGTATCAGTGGCTCGTCTATGAGTTTTAGGAGCGCCCGTTGGAGTGCTGCCCTGGTTGCAGCATCGCCGCTCACTTCAATACCCAGACCATTATGAGCAGATTGCAGGAACGCGGCAATCGTCCAATCGCGTCCATTTTTATGTGTCCAGAGCACTCCCCGATACTGGAGTTCAACGAGCGGCATCAATATTGTAGGAGGATCTTCAATCGCTCGTATATCTTGCCTGCTTACTCCTGGCATATAAATAATGGGGATGGCATTCTCTGGAAGACGGTCTTCTGGCAGGGTGCGAGCAATCATACAGCGTAGCCAGTAAGCGGGGCCAGTCCGTTCCTGTGGGTTATATGGTCCAAGCGTCAAGAGAGGAAGGCGATCTCGCAATAAGGGTAACAGGGATTCCCAGTGACGATCTTTGTCGGGCCAGAGTATGGCAACTGGTGGTGTCTGATCGGCAGTATTGTAGTCGCCAGCTTGCCGTATTTTTCTGGTCAATGCATCAAGGAACGTATCCTGATTACTCATGCTTCAGTCCTTCTAGCTCTATTCCCTTTTATATCCACTCAACAGTCTCTGGCTGTGCTTCATATTTTTCAGCAAGGCTATGATGACGGTCGTTGAGCCTTTCAGTGCCATCGGGATTGGTGCCGCGATCTTTATTCCAATTGATAGTAAAGCGATTGCGTAATACACCTGCCTCGACGAATGGGCGAATATTTATTCTTACACCATCATTTAAATCAGGTTGCCAGCCAATAGGTTGCTCGTGCAGTTGCTTCCAGCGCACATAGATATCATATGGTTTTTCGCCTTCGTGAATCTCTTTCAATTTCTTTTGCAATTTAGTGGCAGCGATATAGCGTCCTTCCGCACCTGCAATACCCGCTTCTAGCTCGGCCTTTTGTGTTGTAATCCATGAGCCAAGATAGGTGTAGATCAGCTTCTCCAGGCCAGCGGAATCGAGGCTGTGATAGTTGACGAGTGCGGAGAAGCCATCATTCAATCCATCCCATATATGCCAGATGAAAGGGCGATTGTGGAAGAGTTTGTAGTGTTGTGCAAAAAAGCCGTCGCGTAACCAGAGCGCAAGACTTTTGCCTACAAAACCTGCTTCAGCCAGTAAATGTTCCTGTCGCTCCAAAGACCATGCTTCACCATAGGCCACAGCAAGTAATGCGCGTAACCGCTCGACCGCCGTATCTTTCCCCGCTACAGATGGCAGGCAAATAATGCTGTCTTTCTCAGTATAAGCATCGAGTATATCTGCCTTCTGTTGCGGCCATCTATAGCCAAGCAAACGAGCAATTGCAACTTGTAGAGGTTGTATCATGCCTATTGGATTGCCATCAAAGAGCCATTGTGTCGGGTCATCTGAGTATGGTCTGGGTAGAAGGCCAGCTTCATCTGCAACTTTTTGCCAATGCTCTAGATCAAATGGAACTTTTACAAGAGTTCCACATGTGACATAAAGTTTTTGGTCAATACGACGTACTGCATCGTGAAAATCTAGCGATGAGCAATAAGCCCATATGGCTGGGAGATGTTTAGGATCTTTTGGAATAATTGCAGCTACACCATTACGAAATAGTTCGCCTGAGTATAGTGTAGCAGGTAGCTTATCCATTAAACTGATTACAACGCCAGCTTTTCCCCACGCGGGTTTTCCTTGAACTCTCGCACTGGGATTATTTTTATGGATACTACCATTGTCTGGCCAGCATATTATCTGTTCACGACCAAGATACGGATCTGATGTAGGAACAGCATTCTGAATTTTTTCCCATGTCGAGCTAAGTTCTGGAATTTCCCAAAAATAACGTCTGTATCTACCCCAATCACCGACGTGAAGACCAAGATAAGCAACAGCATATTTTTCTAATAAAGTACTTTCCTTGATCTCACCAAGCGATATTCGAGCGTCTGGATTCTGGAGCTGAGTCTTCTGCTCAGTAAAAAGTAGGGGAGCTTCGATGAGCATAAAGGCTTTCTCGTGAGAGGTTTTGAACGAAAATACATTGATATAAGTTATTACTTCCTTCCACGAAGGCAACTGATTTGTAAGTATTATAAGAACAACCTTGACGTTCTCACCTGTAATAGTTTCAAATGCACCATTTCCCAAGCTACTAAAATGATTCCATACTTGTTCGTGAAGCACATGATCACGCATTTTTTTGTAGGATGTCAAGAAAAACCAGTTTTGAGGAGTAACAATTGAGTATGAGCAACCAGGGGCAGTGAATGCTCGACATCGCTCAAGAAATGCTGTAGCAAGTTCTGCTCTCGTATCTGGATGATGTACACTACAAAAATTCTTTAATACTTCATTCTGCTTACCACTCGTTAAATATGGCACGTTAGTGGCAACAAGTGTATAATTACGCACCAACAATTTAGCTGCCTTCGCCACACCTTCGGCCGCCGCTCCAAACACAGCAGCAGTAGGATCGTCCTTTTTACGCTCACTCTCCAGCACACGCTTCAGATGGGGTTCCACTTCATCATAATCCGAGTAGAACAAGCGAAACTCTACAGGAACATCATTGGGATTGATCAAGCTACCCAGATCAGGAGCATCGCGAAAAAGGTTATAATGGTGCACAAGCGTCCGACAAAGTTTTTCATCATCACCTGCAAGGCGCGTCCATGTATCTAGCTGCCCTGTTACCGCAATACCAGAACAGGCGATATTTGGTATGGGAAGTTGCCTGTATCCTCCAGCTTTCCAGGCCGCAAAAGCCAGTGCAAAAGCCGCGATCTGAGTACAGCGTTCGTCCAGCTCCAGCCCAAAGAGGTTAAACTCCAAAACCGCATTGGCGGCAGCGGCTTCTGAAAGTCCTTCCTCCTCCATACGCATCTGGCGCAACATCTCGAAGGCCGCGACCAGGAAATGGCCGGAGCCACAACAAGGGTCCATCACCGTTACATCAGCCGTGTGTTCAGGCCAGCCGGGAAAGGTACCAGCGGCAGGTATGCCATCCTCGGTGAAACGGAGATAGGTGAAATCTTGCAGGAGAGGGCTATTTGGATGACGTGTTGCCCACCAGGCACCGAGTGAATTTTCGAGCAGGAACTGGACCATATAATGCTCGGTGAAAAGCTGAGTGACGGGAGAAAGATCAGCTCCGCCAATTTTTTTCCCGCTATGATTTACCTCTTTTTTCCTCTTTGTCTGCCAGAATTGATACACCCAACCAAGGGTATCGTCGGCAACGAAGAGCACGGAAGGGAGGTCCATAATAATACGCTCAAGCTCGTGTTGTCCTTCGGGAGAAAACTGCACCTGTGCCACATAATCGTCAGCGCGAAAAATACCGGGCAGCATCGCACTTGCATAACGTACAGCGAGTTGCCAGGCATCCGTGTCCTCTTCCTCGGCAGCCAGTTCGCTGCATTCTTCTAACGAGACGGCCACACCATCCAGGTGCATAAGCAGACCGTTCTCTGCCAGGAAGCGTGCAAAGAGTCTTCTGTGCCACTGCTCATAAGCAATCTCTTCAACCAGTAACTGGAAGCCTACCTCTTGCTGTTGAGCGTCACTACCGCCGCCCAGTTGACGCATTTTTACGCGTAGAGCATTGCGTAGCCTTCTCTGCTCATCACTTATGGACTTAAATGCAGTGTCTTGCGGCACCGCAAGCGCGATCAAAGCTGCCTTCGCGGCCTCTTCCGCCACATCACGGGCTTTGATGATTGCGCGTTCTAATATGTTGCGTAGATCACTTGATAATGGCGACATTGCTATTTCTCTACTCGCAGGCTATTTAAACAACGACCGGGTTGCCAGCATCGATATGCTTCATCATAGCGGTACGAAGCTGTGTAAGGTACGCATCAACTTGATCTGCTGAAGTTAACGTAGCTGGCGGTGGAGATACGCGTACCGCTTCAGGTGTACGGAGTTTCATCGTTGCTTCACGTACTTTAACCACGCGTGCCTGCGAAGCCGAGATCTTGTCCTCCCATGACGAAATCGGGTTTGCATCAAGGGTTGCTAACAACTCTTCATCTGTCCCAATCTTGAGTTCGGATATAGGGCCAAGGCCATATTGGGACAGGATCTGCTGGCGCTCTTCCTCACTCAGGAGCGGCCATTCGGTCCAGGCGTCAAGCGTTTGCACCTGCAGGTTTTGTTCAACAATCCGGCGTTGCTGAAAATCCATGATTGCCCGACGTAAAGCAGTCCGCAAATCATTCATCAGCGGCAATACCGGATCAGGATTGAATAGCAGGTGCCGCCCATTACGAATAGCCTCTACTTGCGGCTCAACTTGTAGCGCAATGGGCAGACTGCGAGCATGAGCGAGAAAACGTTGTAACTTGTTCCAATCTGGAAGACGTTGCGCTATTTGCTCGTGCCTGTCCTTCCAGACTTTAAAATTAGCGTATAATTCATCGCGTTGCTCATACACAGCAACAATCTGCTCGTTTCCACTTAGCGCTTGCAGGCGTTCAATGATAGCGATAGACGGCGTTTCAGGAAGAGGTGCATCACCACCTGCCGCCGCAGCCGATTCACGCAACATACTCAATACTCTTGGAATAGACGCAACTTCCTCACCCTGTTTCACTGGAAAACCCAGTTTAGTAAGCAAGACACGAATGCCGATACGGTGAGCAGCGGTGACGGTAATTCCTTCTTTATAAAATTCGATCACGCCGATAAGTTGTGTCGTTATATCCTTAACACCCACAGGCACGCTACTTTTCTTTGCACTTAGAAATCCTCCGGCAACGAGGCAGAGGAGGGCGCCATCTACAGCATCCTGAGGCCAGCCATAACTCCCTCCCATAAAATGTTTGCGGATATCACTCCCCTTCTTACCGAGCGTGTCAACGTAGTTGCGAATCTCCTTACAGACCGCTTGATCTTCCACATTGCCGTTATGGGCTACAGCCATAAGTGCATTTGCATTGCCTTCACGGACCTGTTTGACAACTGTACCCCAGGCAGGATGATCGCCGAGACTGAAATTGGGAAAGAGCCGTATCAATGCATCATTGATGGCAGCCTTCACCGAAGCCTGCAAAGTACCCAGGTCAACATCATTGCCGCCACCTTGATAGACACGTGCGTTTTGCACAATACTCTCAATCAATGTATCACGTTTATTTTGCGCCATCTGGATTCTGGACTGCATCGACAGCTTTGCCTCCTGTCCCTCTACCGTGTTTGCAGCCACGCGCGTTGTTACCGTTTCACTTGCAGCATCATAACTGGCAAGCGCATCTTTGAATGCATCTGTATCCTGTTTAGGGAGGAACACAAACACAATGGGACTCTTTACGCCCATCCTCTGAGCATCTTCGCGTACAGTTTTTTCAGTGACTGACCAGCCATCTCGCACCCATAAAGGAACCATGCCAGTATCTCCAGCAGGGTAATCCAGTCCAAAGTGTAGATCGAGTTTGCGTGGAATCTTGCTCTGTCCTTGCAATAATGGAATCCCCTTGAGCGTAGCTTTCACAACCCGTTGGAACTCAGTTGTGCGTTCACCAGTGAGACGAATATCATCAGCCAGAGCGCGTTCATAGCGTCGATGATACTCCGCTTCCCATTCTTTCCCTTCACGTGTCTGTATACGGTATTCATCGCCTACTTGCATCAATATTCTGTCATCGACAAGTTTTTGCAGGAGGCCCGGAATACGTTGACGGAGTGGAGCGCTACCAGTCATCAAATCCTCGACAAGGAGATCTGCCAGTGTATCTATGTCAGAGCGTATGCCCGTATCTCTCAGTGTTTCGACTGGTAACTTTCCGATAAGAAAAATCATGGCACACAGGCGTGCAGACAATTCGCCTCCAGGAGTGTTATCATCGAGTTGCGTAATCTGCGTGTCCACATCACGAAGTAACATACTACTCTGCAGCATATTGACCTTGAGTTGCTTATAGATGACGTCACCCGCAACGACCGTACCTAAGGGCTTATACGCGATATCTTTAATTGCTTCATGGGTGATGCGCAACTGCGTACGCAACTGACCCGTGGTACCACTACTATCAACATTGCGCAGAAAGAGTTCCCAAAAACGGCTCCTGACGGGTAAGAGAGGATAGTCTGGCACGAGATTTTTACTATCATCACTGCGCGGACCAATGCGGGTTGCAGCCAGATGGCGATCAATTTCACCACTTGCAGCGGTAAGTACAGCTTGTAGAGGATCTATCTCCGAAGACTTTTTCGATAGAACCACTTTCCGTACGACTTGCTCAACGTCTGCATCGCTGAGCATCACCTGATTTGTAAAGCGACCTTGCAGTTTTTGTAGCTGCGGGGTTCCTGTGACGGAAGCCTGACCAGTAGCAACGAAGAGCAGGCGTGTCCCAAAGTGTGAACAACACGTCTCCACGACGGTCTGTACCTCAAATGTACGATTAGAGTCTTGACCGATAAATTGCTGTAGCTCATCGCAGACAATAAGGGTATATGGCAACTTTCCCGGTGTATTTGACTGTAATCTGAGTACATCTTCCATTGTACGCAACATTTCGTCATTGCTAATTTCTGTCTGTGCAGGAGGATATTGAGTTCTAAAGATGCTGCGTGCATCTATTTGATCTCTAGCATAGTCAGGACAGACGGCAAGGAGACTTTCAGCAAGTACACGAGATGCATACATGCCATTGAGTTCCCTAAAGAAGTCAGGTTTCGTGCGTTCAACGATAGCCTTAACGTCTTCATAGTAGCCTTCTTGCTTGAGCCAGATAGCGAGGCGTGCAGGAGCATATTGTTCAGGGAGGCCGCCGCTCCGAAATAAAATGCCCAGGAGGGCCAGGCGCACATTCCCTCCGGCACCGGCACCGAGAGTTCCTGCCGCAGACCACAAACCGCCATCCCGTTTTCCAATCGTTGTCAATTCTCGCAGGAAATCTTTGATGTCATCAGGCAATTTTGCCAGATCCCGTGCTCGTACGCCATCGGAGGGAAAGACAGTATCTCGCCAGAGGTATTCAAGCACGCGCACAAAGTGAGATTTACCACTGCCATAGAAGCCGCTCACCCAGACGGCAGGTTGTTTTTCCTGGTGAAGGTGAGTGAGATACGTAGAAAGAATAATCTCTAAGCCACGTTTATATTCGCCTTCGCAGACGAAATTAGTGAGTTCGTAGCGCAAGACATCCCACTGTGCATCCGTTTGTGGATCGATAACTTCTGCCACGCCATCATTAGGGATAGTATATTGGGTAGGATCTTTAGCAAAGACTTCACGATTAGTTGTCATGAGTTACTTCCCTTCCATCCCGGTTATAGGTACCGCCAGATAATTCCAGCCATCACGAGCATCCAGTAAACGATAGATTGAGCCGTGATGTTGCCCAGGAAAGAAAACAAGTAACCTGCCTCGGATCGATGGAGCAATAGCCTTAAAGATGGCGGAGGCAAAGATTAATCCGAAGAGTGATCCCAGGCCGAGTATGGCCACCACTGTATCGGCATTGACATCGGAATGTGTGAGTTCATCGATAATCTGATGCGATAAATCCTGCATGAAGTCATTCAGAGCTGGATTCATATCTTCTGGCTGCTCGAAATACTCTTCGCGGTACTCATGCTGCGCCATCCATTCAGCAAACGTATCTGTCATATTGAACAGTTTCCATGTATGCTGAGCATTGCGCGTTGCCTCTGCAAATTCATCCACACGAAAGCGTAAACGACGTTCCTGTGCTGGATCGTAGAGGGCAAACCAGACCTTTTGTGGCCCTGCCAGGTTTCGATCCCAGGGAAGTTGAACATAGCGTTTATATGCTTGAATTAACCCTTCGATCTCGCTCACGGCCTGTCATCCTTTCCGTACTTCCTCAACAAAAATCTGAAACTAACGTCCGTAATTTCTCCGGTATGGCGGTATTCGATCCAACCTCGTTGTGAGGCGGAGAATGCCTGTGCATGTAGAATATGTACAGGCGTATCTAATAATCGGCACCAGAGGGTATGAAAGAGAGCCTCTCCACGTTCACCAGAAAGATAGCCTAAGAGCAATGCATATGCGACTGATGCTGGACGGCTCTCTGATTTTACTCTGACTTTATGTAATTTGCCGCTCAACAGTCCTGCTTGTTGCCAGGAAGAGATGATATTTCGTCCAATACTGGCAAGAGTCGTAGGATTATAGTAGTCAGGGAAACTTGCGCTCACGGCCTCCATAATTATTGTTGGAGTAACAGTCTCACCAATAGGAATAGCAAGAATCATTTCGGCAGTTGACTTGATAAGAGAGTCCCGTGCAATGGCACAAAGGAGCGCAATCTGTGCTTGAGCCTGTATGTCATCATCCCAGAGATCTCTGAGAGCGCGAAAAAGCAGTATTTTATTATCTAAAATATAGAGTGTTCGAAGTCTGAGGAAAGAATCCTGGCGTGTAACCGCAGTCTTTTTATGCAAAACATTCTCTTCAATGATAGCCAGCCGATAATCAGCCAGGTTAGCTGACGTATCGAGAGCAGCAAGCAGCAAGCGAAGTTCTGCCAGCATCATAGTGCGAGCGGTATGTACACCTACGGGACTATTCTTGGTAAATCCATATTCATTTATTGACACAGGAACCTGTAGTGACATTCATTTTCCTACTGATAACGGCGACTATAGGGAAACTTCTTTGCTTGCTTGTCTCTACTTTATTGTAAATACTGCTATAGAATGAAATGTATCGATATAGCGGTTATGAAAGTGACCGATGTTATGTGTGTATCAGTACTTCGCCAGTATCATATCGAGCACTGCTCCAATCCACCATATCAGCTAGCGCTTGCCGAAACTCGTCCAGAGCTTGTTCGCGTGCTTTTTCATCTGGTATCGCTGTACTCCTCCATATAAGCAAGATCTCGACTCTTCCAGGATGCGTCTGGCTCCTTAAGATGTAACGTGCAACCGTGCCAGGAAAAATATGTTCTCCAGACTGTTTGATCTCATCTAATGTTTGCTTGAACCTTTCTTGCCGATCAGCCCATAAGTTGACAAAGATCGAGATTGTCAGTAGCATGTTGTCATCAGGTGACGTGCGCCACATAGGAGTATTTTTACGTGGGCGTCCAGTAATTTTTGGCTTAAACCTGTTGACCTCTTCCAAAGGGATCATGATGACGTGAGCCGCCCGTACAGCTGGAAGGCGTCCCTCCTCAATATAGGCATAAACCCTTTTGTCTGAGACGCCCAGAAGCTTTGCAGCATCTTTGATGGAAACGTACTCAGGGATATTTGGGAGATCAAGGCTTTCACGCATAGATGTAGAATACTTGTCATAAACCTTTTTTTGATAGAGGTAATAAGTAACCATTTTTAATTTGTTGAAAGTCTTACTCGTATAGCATAAATATCGACACAAATTGATGAGTCTGGAATAGTCTCACATCAGAACTCTCTGGTGAATTTCCCGATCTTGTTTCCTGGATCTTCGGTAAACCAGACATTGCCGTCCGGCCCGGTGGTGATGCCTGCAGGCCCGCTGTTCGGTATCGGAAGAGAATACTCGCTGATCTTGATCTGCCCTTGCGGGGTAATACGCCCAATCTTGCTGCTGCTCTCGCACGAAGTCCTGCTTGAGTTGGGAACACACTCAGTAAACCAGAGATTACCGTCCGGTCCGGTGACGATACCTGTAGGCACGCTGTTCGGTGTTGGAACAGCGTACTCGGTGATATGGCAGCCGTCCGGCGTGATCCATCCAATTGTATTGTGCCAAAAGTCAGTGAACCAGACATTGCCATCCGGCCCAGCAGTGAGGTTGTGGTTGTTATCAGTACTAGAAACAGGTGGTGTCGAGTATGCACACTCGGCGATGTGACCGTCTGGTGTGATCTGTCCAATCTGGTTGCCGCGCTGCTCATCAAACCAGAGATTGCCATCCGGCCCCTGAGTGATCGAGGCAGCCCCACTGTTGAGGGTCGGAATCGGGAACTCGCCAGTGACCTCCCCAGAGGTGTTCATGCGCCCGATTTTGTTGGTTTGGAATTCGGTAAACCAGAGATTGCCATCCTTCCCGGCAGCAAGCCCGACAGGATTGCTCCCTGGTGGCAGTGGGAACTCTCTGATGTGGCCTTGTGGCGTTACTCTCGCAATTTTGTCGCTTCCGTTTTCAAGCACCCAGAGATTGCGGTCCGGCCTCAGGACGATAACAGAGGGATTGCTCCCTGGGGTCAGTGAGAGGGGCTCTCTGATGTGGCCTTGCGGGGTAATCCACCCGATTTTAGCAGCGTTGTCCTCAGTAAACCAGAGGTTGCCATCTGGTCCCAGAGTGATGGAGTCGGCCTGGGCATCCGATGTTGGAATGGGATACTCGTTGATCATCCCAATGAGGTGCCCTTGCCTCGGCGTCCCTGTTGCTGTCTTGGTGAGGGTGGGTTGCTGATTCTGTCCAGTCGTCGTAGAGCCGCTACGATGTGATAACCAAATCCCTCCCATCGTGCCTAGAAGAATCACCACGAGTGCCACAATGCTCCCACCCACAAGCCATTGGCGCTGAGGAGGTTGTCCTGTGCTCTGCTTCTCGATTAGCGGAAGTGCCATGGGCGACGCGGCCTGGGGCGAGGAAACAGCCAGCTTGTGGACATTCTTATTCTGGGCATCATTCTCCAGAGATTCCCTTCCACTGCTTCGCGGCATCCTCTGCTCAGTGATATAGGCCCGGATGAAACTGAGCGCGTAAAGAGCGGAGGCGCGTGCAGCGTAGTCGTGATAGACATCGTTTTTGTCTTGATCGGCGTAGTCGCAGACGCCCTTGACAACCAGCCAGGAGATCAGAGGATGACGACTCATCACCAAGCCAAAGGCTGCACCCTCCATGTCAATAGCAACCGTAGCACGCACGGGTGCTCGTACATCCTCGAAGGGATGGTCGCCCCGCACGGCGCTGCCAGAGGCCATCGCCTTGATATGACAAGTGATCTCGCGCTGCTGAGGGAAAGATAGAGGGCGTTGCAGGCCTGCGACAAGCGGCTTCCACTCATCGAACAAACCAAGAAATTGCTGAATAGTCGCGTCGAGATGATAGGTCATAGCGTCGTGTTCGTGGACGCTCCGACCATACTCGTCGAGCGTGAACTTTCCGTTGTCAAAGGTAAAGGTGCGTTCGGCTACGACCAGGTCGCCGAGTTGCACGCGCTGTGCATCGCCAGCGCAGATACCGGTCATGATGGCAATACGCGGCTGATACTCCTCTAGAACGTGTGGGAGATGCAGTGCTATCTCCGTCGGCCCATAGCGTGGCAACCAGGAGACGTGCAGATTCAGGGGCTCGTCTTTGTCGTTTTTGATCGTGGCCGATTGATAATCATACTTGTATTGAGCACTGATGTGCTTTTGGAAAGCAACCGTGCATTGCTCCTGTACGACCTCAAGAAATGCCCTGGCTTCTTCTGGCATGGCGCAGACGACGCAAACATCAAACTGTTGAATTTCATCGGCCATTTATTTTGCCTCTTCTCAATCAAGCAACTTCTTTCACTGCGTCTTCGGCACCATGCTCGCAGTTCTGCAATCCTGAAATAATGATAATTCTAGCAGGATTCCGTAGGAAAGGAAAGGGCAAAACAACCATTTATCGAAGGGATGGAACAACTGAGTTACTTTCCCATGCTGCAAGATGAAACAGGATCTGGCGAGACCCTGAGACATAGCATGAGCAGAATTATCGAATAATACATCAATTAGCCTCGTATGAGGATCAGGCAATTCTCTCTCATCCTCATACGAAAGCTCATTTATCTATTCTCCCCAACTATAATCGGCTGGGATTGGCTCCTTTTTGGCTCACTTTGCTACCCATGCATCGTACTCTTCATCCGGTAGCTTGATCCTGCTAGCAATGAACCTGCTCCTCTGCGACGATGCTCAACCATCTCAGTTGATCCTCTGCACCTATACCGAAAAAGCAGCGCGTGAGATGCAAGATCTCTTAATGAAAGTTGCCAGAGATGTCGAATATCAACAGGATCTTGCATCTCTACGCATTGGTACCATTCATAGCATTTGTAAACAACTGATCACTGAAAATAACCATTATCTTCCTATTGAGAATGATTTTATCACACTGGATGAGTTCACACGGCAACTA
>Ga0137365_10001694_pt1 | contig 17283 bp, 26 predicted proteins | sample SagtaG_9_FD_104799 | JGI IMG/M metagenome (GOLD analysis project Ga0137365, IMG submission 104799) | Vadose zone soil microbial communities from Sagehorn Ranch, Mendocino, California, USA - Sage1_L_40_16 metaG | ecosystem: Environmental > Terrestrial > Soil > Vadose zone | place: USA...
GTTGGCGTGTTCGCGTCTGTGGAATCCCTAGCCGGCACCCCCGGTTGTGGGCCCGGTTCCGCAGGCGTGTGCTGGGTGCGGAGCCGGTTCTACGATGGCGTCCGGATCTGCGTACGTATCGGGCCCAGCTTATGTAGCCCGGCACCATCGTTGCGAACCTGGGGGTTACGGGGCGTCGCAGTCCGATCGCCGTCAATTCGAGCGCGGTACGACGCGCGCCGTCGAAGCGGCGCCCGGTACAAGTGGTCCAGCTTCCATGATCGAACCGAGCGCCTCTGCGGACACAGCGGCGGACACACAGCCTGACACTCGCACCCACTAGCGGGCATCGGACAACATATGACGGTTCGCTGACCTGCACGAACGGTACAGCAGCTCGGGCGCTGAATGGGCCACCCACCGTGCGTATGCTCACGTGATGGCCGGCGAAACGGGAATGACCACGCTGCGCCGTCTGGCTAGCCGCGACTTCGGTGGTTACCTCGCCCGCCGGCTGCCCCATGAACTCGACGCGGTGGTGGACGGTGTCGTGGGGGCCTACCGCGTGGCGTCGACGGCGACCCGGCAGGCGATCCTCTCCGAGATGACACTCCGTAGCCGCTGAGACCCGCCGCACCGGTACGCCCAGAGCGTACCGGCCTACGTCCGGGCGATCGGGAACCCATGATGGGATCGAGTGCCCGGGTATCGGCGGCCGGGCTCGACAACCGGGCTCGACAACGAGGTACTGGCATGGCGGTGATCACACAGGTGCGCGGTCCGGCGGACTGGCGTGGCGACCAGGTCGCGGGCAGTGACGGATGGAGGCTCCCGCTAAGCGACGCCCACCAGGCCGAACTGCTCGCCGCACTCGCCGCCGTGGAGGCGGCGGGCGTGGCGCTCAGTGGCATCTCGCGCAAGGGTTTCCCGCTGCCGACGCTTGGCCTCGAGCTTGACCGGCTGGCCGGCGAGCTGATGGACGGCCGAGGCTTCGCCCTCGTCCAGGGCGTGCCGGTCGCCGGGCTCAGCGAGCACGAGTGCGAGACCGTCGCGCTGGGGATCGCCAGCTACATCGGCAGCATCGTTCCGCAGGGGCCGCACAAGGCGCCCCTGCTTCACGTACGCGACGAGGGCATCGACCCGTCCCGCCCGACGAGCCGCAGCTACCAGCACAACCAGCGCCTCGATTACCACGCCGACCCGACCGACGTCGTGGCTCTGTTGTGCATCCGACCGGCCAAGTCCGGTGGACTCAGCTCGATCGTCAGCTCGATCGCGGTGCACAACGAACTCGTGCGTACGCGCCCCGACCTGGCGCAGGTGCTCTACCAGCCCTGGTGGCACGACCGGCGCCGCGGGGACGGGCCGGACAGCTTCTTCCAAAGGCCGGTCTACACCGTCAATGCCGAGGGAAAGATGTTCGCCTACTACGGGCCGGACTACATGCGCTCGGCCCAGCGCGGCGCCCACGTGCCACCGCTGACCCCGGAACAGCTGGAAGCGATGGAGGCCCTCGACCGGCTCAACAACGATCCCCGCTTCGTGCTCACGATGGACCTGCGCGCCGGCGACATGCAGTTTCTCAACAACGACGTCATCATGCACAGCCGCACCGCGTACGAGGACCACCCCGAGCCGCAGCGTCGCCGCGACCTCATCCGGCTGTGGCTGAACATCGAGCGCAGCCGGCGCGGCACCAGTTAATGAAGATCCGCCGAATCAGCATGCGGACCACACGCCGCCGGCGTTCGTTGTCCACGCCTGTTGGGTGGCGGGTTCGGCGCGGTTGGCGCCGTTGACCGGCACCGGGGTCGGTGCAAACAGGCGTCGCCGGACCATCGACGGTGGGTTGCCATTTGCGCGCCTGGATGGTGCTGCTCTACCTGCACGACCGGCACGGCGCCCTGACGAACCTGGCCGCGGCGCTCGCCCGAGGGCGCCCCTGGTGAGCAGCCCTTGCTTCCACTCGATCTCGGACGTGTCGCTGAAAATGCAGCTCCTCGGAGACCGTCACGGCACGCTTCACTGCCGCAGGTCCACGACACGCTCCTATCCGCGGGATTGGTTCAGCTGGTCAGGAAGCCGGCGAGGATGGGATTGGCCTTGGCCGGGCAGTCCTCGTGCGCGTTGTGCCCGCAGCCGGGCAGGATCTGGGCGGTCGCCCCGGGGATGCGGCGGGCCAGCGCGTTGGCCTACCAGGGCTTGTCCCACCGGTCCTTGCCGCCCCAGATGATGAGCGTGGGGGAACGCACGCTGCCCATGAGCCGCTGGGTGAGCGAGAAGTCGAGGTTGCGCTGCGATGTCCATAGCGCCCGCCGGTTTTCCCGACGACTGACCGGAGCCCAGTCCTCGTCGACGACCTCGGTTGTGACGCGAGCGGGGTGGGCGAACGCCTTGCGCAGCATGCGGGCCAGATCCTGTTTACGCATCAGTTTGCCCTCCAGCTCGCCGACGACGGGGAACTCCAGCGGACGCCAGTCCCAGCTTGGCGACATGTCCAACCCGGTGGAGTCGATCAGTACGAGTCTGTCGACCCGCTCCGGGTGGCGTTCGGCGAAGTGCAGTGACCAGCCGCCGCCCCACGAGTGGCCGACGATCGACGCTCTGGACAGACAGTGTCGAGGAATGAGCCGAGCGCACCGGCCATGGCGTCCAGGTCGTAGCGGAAGCGGTGCTGCTTGAGCGTGGTGTAGCCCTGACCGGGCAGATCCACCGCGTACACCGTGCGTTATGTCACGAGGGCCGGGACGTTCTCGCGGTACGAATAGATCCATTGCGCGCCACCGGGAACCAGCACCACCGGCGAACCCGCACCGGTCTTGGTGTAGTGAAACCGGGCCACCGGTGTGTCCACATAGCGGGACTGGACCCGCGTCAGGTACGGCGACCGGAAGTCCCGCTCCTCCGACGGCCACCAAACGAACGCGATGGCCAGAGCCGCAACGACCAGCAGCACCATCAGCGTTGCCACGCCCGCCGACACGCGGCGGATCCACCTGCGCCGTGCGCCGCCACCACGACCCGCGCTCACATGCTCCTCCTTTCCGACGCGCAGGCGTTCTCGTCAACGCCGGACGGACGGGCCCGGATGTCGGGGCATCGGCTCAGTAGCCGCCACCTCCGCCGTCCCCGGCGCCGCCGCCGTACAGGACGAAGAACACGATGGCGATCGCCACGATCACCGCGAGCGCGACAATGATCCAGACCCTGCCACGCGGTCCCGTGATCGGATTCGGCATGTCAATCAACCTCTTTCTGCTGGACCCCTACCCGGGTCGACATGAGGAACCGGGTTCGCCACCTAGTGCAGGCGTGCGGTGAGGATGGGCGCGCCCGGCATGACGAGTTCCACCCGTTGGATGGCGCGTATCGGGAGATCGATGGTCACGCCGTAGGAGCCCTGGCCGTCGGCGACCGTGCATCGTCCAGCCGGGACGGTGCGGTTGTCGGTGGTGACCAGGTAGATGTCGTATACCCCGGACTGCGGCGCAGCGGTCAGCGTGACAAAGATCCATGACGGCGATCCCTGGTAGGCGAAGAGGTGGCCGGCCTGCGGCTCGGCCGCGGTGGTCACGGCGGCGGCCGTGAGGTAGCTGCCGTGGGCCACGGACAGGGTGTGGCGGTACCGCGCCGCGAGGTCGCGATCGTCGCGGCCCTGCCACCAGGTCAATCCCGCTGACAGGGCCGCTACCAGAAGCAGGGCCGCCGCGCGGAGGACGAGCGTCGGTAGCGGCCGCCGGGGACGTACGGGACGTGGCTGCAGCGCGGCGAGGACGGTGCTTTCGAAGCCGGGCGACGGCTCGTGTTCGGGGGCGAGGAGGACCAGTTCGTCCACCAGCTTCGCGGTCTCCTCCAGCACGTGCCGACACGCGGCGCAGCCGGCGAGATGCGCGAGTACGCGGGCCCGCTCGTCTCCCGATGCGACGCCGGCGGCCAACTCGGGGATGAGGTCGCGAACCTCGGCGCACTGCGGCGTCTCAGGCATCAGCCACCCCCAGTCGCTGTCGTAGTGCGCGGAGCGATCTGCGTATCCGCGTCTTCACGGTGCCGACGGGTGTGCCGTCGAGGGCAGCGATCTCCTTGGCGGTCAGGCCGTAGAACACCATCAGCACCAGCGGTCTGCTCTGCTCTCGGGGCAACCCGCGTAGGGCGCTTCGCAACTGCTCGCTGGTGTCCACATCGGAGGCCTGCGGATCAGGCGCCTCGCCCCGTCCGTCGAGTACGCCCAGCAGCACGTCCGGGTCTGTCGCAGCTTCGCGATGGTAGCGAACGGCGTCGATGGCGGTGTTGCGGGTGATGGTCAGCAGCCAGGTCGCAACCCGACCGCGACGGGCGTCGTAGGCCGCGGCGTGCCGCCACGCCTTGACGAAGCTCTCCTGCGCCACGTCCTCGGCCGTGGCCGGACTGCCGACGATCGTCAGCGCCAGGCCGTACACCCGTGCCTGGTAACGCCGCACGAACGCGGCCGCCGCCTGGGCGTCACCGGCGGCCATGCCCGCGAGCAGCGATTCGTCGGAAAGCGGGGCCACATCCAGTAGTACGTGCGCGGGCCGCGCCGGGATTCCTCCCGGCATGGCAAATCCCATCGACGGTCGCTGCCGTATTACCGGCGAACACGACGAAGACGTCGAGGAGGATTCGATGCATTGGCACATCAGGTACTTCGTTCTTGCTGTGGTCGCGGTGCTGGGTGTCGCGGCATGTGGCTCGGCCGGCACCAGCGCCCGCGATGACAAGCCCACGCTGAGGATCACCTCACCGACCGACGGCGCCACGGTTCAGGTGCCGTTCACGCTGACCTACGACTCGAGCGTGCAACTCGGCCCGACCGACTCCGGACGCGACCACGTGCACGTCTTCACCGACGGCAAGACCGACCAGTACACCGTGGTACCCACCACCAGCTTCCAGGTCAAAGACCTCACACCCGGCCGGCACACCGTGGGGGTCACGCTGCAACACGCGGACCACTCACCGGCCGGCGCCCACGCCGAGGTCACGGTCACCGTGACCGGCTCCGGGCCGGCCGCCAGCAGCACACCCAGCGCCGCTACTACCAGCCGCGGTAATGGTTACTGAGCAACCCGACCAGAGCTCACCCGGCAACCGGGCGAGCGCCGCGCCGGTCGAGCGCTACAACCGCCGTACCCGCTGGCTGCACGCCGGCGTCTACCTGACCGTCCTCGTCCTGCTCGCCACCGGCTGGTGGCTGCTACTCGGACGAGAGGGCCACCCGAGCCCGCTGGCCCGCCTCACCCGCATGCCCGACACCACCCTGCACACCCGGGTCGGTTGGATGCTCGCCGGGCTGGCCGCGGCGGGAACGCTGGTCGGGGTCCGCGGCGCGCGGACGTTCGTCGTCGAGTCGATCCGGTTCCGCCGCGACGACCTCACCTGGTTCGCCCGCTGGCCCCAGGCCGTGCGGTCCGGCCGGTTCGGCTGGCACGACGGCCACTTCGATCCCGGCCAGCGGCTGGCTAACATCGCCCTCACCGCCGGCCTGATCGCGGTCATCGGCAGTGGCGCCGGGATGGCGCTGCTGCACGGCGGCCCCGCCTTCGTCTGGCTGGTACGCGTCCACCGCTGGTCAACGTACCTACTGACTCCGCTGCTGCTCGGGCACATCGTCATCGCTTCCGGCGTGCTCCCCGGATACCGCGGCACCTGGCGGTCCATGCACCTGGGCGGGCGGCTCGACCCGGCGGTCGCCCGCCGGATCTGGCCCGCCTGGTTCGAACAACGACGTTGACGGGCTTCCGTCAGAGGGTCTTGGCGATGTCGCGGGCGCAGGCGTCGGCTGCACCGCGCGTGGCGTCCCAGTCGCCGGTCAGGGTGGGGTGGAACCGGATCTCGCTGATGTCGGTCAGACCGGTCCATCGCAGCCAGTCGGTGAAGTACGTCGACTGGAAGTCGGTGCCGAACTCCGGACCGAGCGGCGGCCCCCACACCGCGCTGGTGTAGATGACGGCGACCTTCTTGCCCCGGTCGGCCAGCAGGTGGCTGTACCCGGTTACGGGGTCGACACCGAAAATCCAGCCGGGCTGACTGACCACGTCGATGAACTGCTTGAGTACGTACGGCACCGACGCGTTCCACATCGGCACGCTGAACAGCAGCCGCTCGGCGGAATCGAACCGGTCGAAGGTCCGCCGAGCCGCCGCCCACGCCTCGCCTTCGGCACCCTGCGGCTGCCCGCCACCGAACACGGTCATCTTGGCCTTCGCACCGACGGCGAAGTCCGGCACCGAGCCGTCCCACAGGTCCCAGTGCTCGACCTCGTCGTCGGGATGGGACTCCCGGTACGCCTCGGTGAACACCTGCGCGATCCGTAGCGACTCTGACGCCTCGCCCCGTGGGGAGGCCGAGATGTGCAGCAGCTTGGCCATCGTCACACTCCTCCATCCGACCGGACCGCGGTCCGGATCTGCTCGTTCTCGCAAACATACGGACCGGGGTCCGGTTCCGTCAATCCCCTAGACGGACTACAGTCCGGTGTATGGAGGAGACGGTCGCCGGCATCCGGGAACTGCCGCTGCTATCGGGCGGGGTGCCCCGCGAGCGGGCCGACGCGGCCCGCAACCGGCGCAAGGTGCTGGCCGCCGCCGAGCAACTCTTCGCGGCACGCGGGGTCGCCGCCGTCAGCATGGACGACGTGGCCGCCGCCGCCGGTGTCGGCAAGGGCACGCTCTACCGCCGGTTCGGGGACAAGTCCGGGCTGGCGGCGGCTCTGCTCGACGAGCGCGAGGCTGAGTTGCAGGCGGCGCTGCTGTCCGGTCCGCCGCCACTCGGGCCGGGAGCGTCACCCGCCGATCGGCTCGCCGCCTTCACCGCCGCATACCTGACCTTCGTCGACACCCACCTCGATCTGGTGGCCATGTCACAGACAGCCAGCCCGGAGGCGCGGTTTCGCCCCGGCTCCCACAGCCTATGGCGACAGCACTGCCGCATCCTGCTCACCGCCGCCAGTGCGCCCGACCCCGACATGCGCGCCGACACGTTGCTCGCCGCACTCACCGCCGAGCAGATCCGCCATTGGCGGCGCACCGAGGGCCGCCCGCTCACGGCTTTGGCCGACGCGCTCGTCACGATCAGCCGCCAACTCGCAAAGCCGGACGCATCGTGATCGTTAACAACGAGGTCGCGCTACACGCCGTATGTGCACAGTGCGGATGTTCCGCCGAGGCCTGGTCAGCGGATCGGTTCGTATCGCTTCAAGGTGATGCTGTCGAGTGCGGCGGCCGGCCCTCCCTGCAACGACGACAACCTTTGCTGGAGTGTCACGGGAAGTCGTGGCACCAGTCGCATCAGCTGAGGGGTCAACCACACCTGCAGGGGTGTCCGCGGGATGAGGGTCTTCATCGTCGTTGGACCGATGGCGCGGCTACGCCGGACGAACTCCTGCATCTGATTCTCGTAGTTGCGCAAGCCCGTCGTGTGATCCCCGCCAGCTTCTCTGAGCTCGCCTGCGAGGACGTACGCGCCCACGAACGCGACGCTCGTCCCACCGCCGACGGCGGGACCCGGCGAGTAGCCCGCATCGCCGACCAGGGTTACCCTTCCGCTCGACCAGGTGTCCATGATGATCTGGCTGATCGAGTCGAAGTAGAGGTCGGTCACGTGCTCCAGTTCGTCGAGCAGGCGGGGCACCTCCCATCCGTCGCCGGCGAATTCCTCGCGTAGCAGTCGCTTCTGCTGCTCGATGTCCCGATAGTCATAGGCGAGCTCCTCGATGCGCCGGAACAGGAATCCTGCCCTGGCTTCGCCGGTCTGCCGCACCGGATACATGGCGGCTAATTTGCCCGGCGCGACGTAGGTGATCATCCGGCCCTCGAGCCCGAGGTAGTTCGGCACGGTAAAGAACGCGAGATAGCCGCCGATGTAACGCCGAAACCGTGACTCGTCACCGAAGGTCAACCGCCGGACGGTGGAGTGCAGCCCGTCGGCGCCCACGACCAGGCCGAAGCGGCGCGGGGCGCCGCGCTCGAACGTGACCTTGACGCCATCGCTGTCCTCGTCGAGAGTGCGAATCGAGTCGCCGAACACGTATTCGACGTGGTCCCGGCTCGCCTCGTACAGGATCGACGCCAGCTCCCCACGCATGATCTCGACGTGCCGATCGGAGATCCCTGCGACCAATCGGCTGAGATCCACCTCTACGGGGGACTTGCCGGGACGCTCGAATGAGAGCCGCTCCGTCTGGGTTCGGGCGGCCAGTACCTCAGGCAGGACTCCCATCCAGTCCGCCACGTCGACCGCCGGACCGAACAGATCCACTGCGTGACCACCCAGTCCCTTGCGCAGGAACGGCGTCCGCTCAACCACGGTGGGATTGAAGCCGTGCCGGTGCAGCCAGTACGCCAGCGTCGGCCCGGCGACGCTCGCGCCGGAGACGAGGACGTCGATGTTCGTCAAGGTCATCGGAGGCTCCCGGGTGCGGGCGCGGCTGACAACAGGCGTTTCTTATCGGTTTCGCCCAGGTCGGGCGACACGCGTTTGCCGCCCTGGGCCCGACAGTGATGGTATGGCCGACCGAGGGCGAACGGGAGCATGGTGAGCAGCTTGGCCCGGCCGGAACGTGCCGGCGCTACCGCGGACGGCTCATCCCGGACGGCTGCCTGCAGTATCCCGAATCTCCTCGCCATGTGCGGCTCCGCTGGCCCGCGCGCAGTGCGCGCAGCAGAAGAACTGCCCGTCTACCGCGGCTCCGTGACCCACGATCTTGCACCCGCAGTGCTCGCACACCGGTGCGAGCTGATGAATGGCGCATTCGAACGAGTCAAACACGTGTACCGCGCCGCCAACGACGTGTACCTCGAACGACATCGCGTAGTCGTTGCCGCATACCTCACATACCGCCATGATCGCCCCCCAAAGCCCGTACCGATACTTGCTTGAGCCTGCGCCGCTCGGAGGTGGACGGCAACCGGACCGCATATCCGGTTCCACGATGGCAGGCCGTTGATCAGCGGCGGGCCGTGGCGAAGTGGAACCCGCCCGGCGACATGACCAGTTGCCAGACAGGTCCTGCGTACCCAGAAGTCAACCGCGCTTGAGCGTCGCCCACGCCAGGCGGACCGCCGCTGCTCTGGTGTCATCGACGGTGCCGTACCGGTCCACGAAGACGCAGGCCTGCAGGTAGTGGTCGCCGTCGAGTGCGTAGGCGCAGACCGAATCACCGGAGAAGGGGTCCGCGCGGTCCGACTGGGGCCAGATGACCGAGTACGCGGGTACGCCGAGGTTCTCGTCGCGGAGCATGAGGCCTGCCCGAAGGTACCACGTCGCCTGCCCGCCCCGGCCTCACGGGACACCAGGCCATGGTGCGTTGATCTACGATGTGAACAGCTTCAGTGAGCAACGCCCACCATCCATGTCCGGCTGTTGCGACAAGCAAGGTCCCAGGACGCTGTAGCAGAGGTTCGTCGAAGGTGTGCCAGCAGCTCAACATCCACGCAGCCGCAGGCCACGGAGCCGTGATGGTTGCCTGGGGGTCAAGTTCCATCCGCCGGTGTCCGGAGCTACGGCGACAGTCCTTCGCGTTCCAACCACAACTTCCACGCGGCGACTACATCAGCCGCCAGCGTGAGTGCGTCGTACTGCTGCCCGGCCGAGGTAACCGACCACGAATGAAGCGCAGGCAGTGGTGGCGACTCTGACCCCGGGTTCGCCTTGTCGTTTCCCACACTTGCCGCGGCCACCACGGTTCCTGGTCTAGCAAACATGTGCCCGCCTGCGATGGCGGACAGCCGATCATAGGCTCGACAGAGACGCTCGTATTGCTCGCGCCATCCGGTTGAGATCGTCACGCTCTGATGTTGCTGTACAGCAGCGTGGTACAGCAACCAACCCTGCCGAACCGACCCGCACGCGACCGACAGGAGCCTCGTGAAGTCGCCGACGGCAACCGCACTGCCTGTAGTCGAAAGGTTCGGGGCGCGCGCCGCGATACGAGTCAAGTACGTTCGAGGCGTGACCGAGCGACCGGCTGAGCCGACGCGCTGGACCATCCACGGCGAACGCGTTGTTGACGACACTCGCCGCGCACGGTGGAGCATCGCCGAGGTAGAGCTACCCGACGGGGTCCGCTTTGAGCAGTACGTCCTCCGCCTACCCAAGGCCGCGATCGTCGTCGTGCTCGATGACGAGGACCGGGTCCTCATGATGTGGCGGCACCGGTTCATCATCGACCGCGTGGTGTGGGAGCTGCCCGGCGGCTACGTCGACGAGACCGAGGACCCCGCCGTCAGCGCCGCCCGCGAAGTCGAGGAAGAGACCGGCTGGCGACCACGCAGCATCGAGCCGCTGTTGTCGTTCCAGCCAATGGTCGGCACCGCCGACGCCGAGAACATGGTCTTCCTGGCCCGAGGCGCCGACTACGTCGGCACGCCCCAGGACACCAACGAGGCCGAGCGTATCGGCTGGATCCCGCTCGACGAGGTGTTGGACCGCATTGCCCAAGGCGAGATCGTCGGCGCCGCCTCGGTCGTCGGGGTGCTGGACGTGCTTGCGCGACGGCAGCGCGGTGAGCTGAGAGCCTAGGCTCGCCGCCCGATCGTGGCCGTCACGTGGCCGTTGAACTGCCGCACAACAGGAGTTCGAGCGTGCCGGGCCAGCTTCTCCTGCAACACCCGCAAGTATTCGACCGCGCGTGCCGACTGCATCTGCGCCATCAGCGTCAACGCCTGAGAGCCCGACGCGCAGGCCCGTTCGCAGTCGCCCTGCTGCGCGTGGGCCGTGGCGAGTAGGAGCAGGTTGAACGTCCGGCCGCGGACGTACCGGCTGTCCATCCGCAGCGACTGCACCGCGAAGTGCTCAGCCTGCTTGGCCTGGCCCAACTCACGGAAGCAGTGGCCGAACTTCGCCGACATGTAGGCGGTATCGAAGTAGGAGATCCACTGCGGATCACGACTGCGGTCCGCTCGATCAAGCGCCTGCTCGGCATGGGACAAAGACACCGCACACGCCCGGCCGTCCCCGCCTCGGGCGTGCGCGTGGGCTTCCATCACAGCCGCCTCAGCAACGAGCACCCGGACACCGGCCTGTCGAGCCGTCCGACCGGCGGCCCGAGCGAGGTCGACGGCGGTCGTTGCGTCCCCGAGGTACGTCGCCTGGTGGCTCATCGCAGCCAGAATCTCGGCACCAAGCGGGTGATCGCCGGCTGCGCGAGCGAGGTCGAGTGCGTGGATCAGGTACCGCTGTGCGACCGAGTGCTCGCCGCTGTCATAGGCCATCCAGCCAGCGAGCTGAGTCGTCTCGGCCGCCGCACTCAGCAGCGCGCGACCGGTCGTCTCATCGAAGCGGCCATCATGCAGCAACGGCGCGATGTCTCCGGAGAGATAGCGCGCCACGGTGGCCCGCGTCCGGCGCCGCCGTACTGATTGTCCAGTTGGCGCAGCGTGCCGGTCATCTCGCGGATCATGTCAACGTCGGGTTGACCGATGGCCCGTCGCCCGGCCTTGGCCGCCGGTACGTCGCCATCCGACGTGAACCACTGCAACGCCGGCAGGGTGTAGCCGGCCGCGCTGAACGCGCCGTATCGCAGGACATCGCGACGTTCCACGTCACCCCGCCAGAACTCAACCGCGCGCCCGACGGTGCCTTGCCACGAACCCACGGCCGGCCTGGACGGCGAGTGAGCCATCGGAGTCAACGACGACGGCCGGCACGGAGCCAGGCCGAGAGCCAGCCGCGCCTCGTCGGGCATCCCCAGGCCGTCCGCGACCCGTTCGAGCACGTCGATCGCTATCACCTTCCGGCCGGCGATGATGCGACTGACATAGCCCTGGCCGAGGCCGACCGCTATGCCGAGCTGAGTCTGGCTCGCTCCGGTGTGTCGCCGAAGCAGGCGGAACAGTGCTCCGACGTCTCGCGCCCGCAACGTCGCCACGACATCGTGACGGCCCCAGAACTCGTCCGGAATCCGGAGCGGATCGAGCGCGCGGTGCGGCACGAGATCGAGCGTAGGTGGCACAGCGCCTGACGGTCGAGCACGTCATGTCACGGTGACATGCGCGCAGAAGATGGGCCGGAAGCGCAAACCCCGGAACGGTCAGATACGTGGGAGGGACAGGGCCTCGCTCAGATGACTGGCACCGGGGCGGGTGCCGTGGAAGACCCCGCTCGCCTCGGTGCCGTTCCACACCGAGGAGACCGCGATGGCGCTGCCGTACGACCCCGCCGACCCGCCCGTGGATCCGCCGGACGGATGCCTGAACAGACTGATGTGGCAGCTCGCGCGGAGGCTGCACGCCGACCACCAGCCCGGTCCCGACGGGTACTGCCTGATCTGCCGGCCGTACCAGTTCTATCCATGCGTGGGACGGCAGCTCGCCGACATCGGACTCGAAGCGGCGTACCGGCAGCCCGACGGCGCGCCGTGGCGGATGGTCGCCAACCGTGCCAGGACATGGACATGAGCACCCTCCTGCCCACCGACCGCGATCTCCACTACTCCGACGGGTCGCACCGCTGGATGTGTCCCCACCCGAACGCCGACGAGGACGCCTGGGCCGATCGCGTCCGGGCACACACCGAACTCCACCGGAATGGGTATGACCAGGGAAGGCCCCGGATCAGGCGGATACCTACGTCCGACTAGGTGTTGCGTGCACGGCCAGGCCGGCGATCGGCAGCCGGGATCCGGGCGGGTAGTACTCGCAGGACTCGAAGAACCCCTCTATCGGGGACCGTTTCGCGTCCACCGTCCGGCCGAGGGCGTCGGAAGCCTCCCGCGACCCGGCCAGCGCGCAGGCCACGTTCGGGTTCAAGATACGCACGACGTATACGCCCGCGGCGACGAGTAGGGCGCTACCGACCACTATGAGCGTTGCCGGGGCGACCCGGCGGAGCATGCAACGACGGTACCCATCACTGCGTGGTCAGTTCCACGCAGCAGGCGCCGGACCGCGGTGCCAGGCGGGCGTGCACCGCGGTGACGTCGAGGCCGTTCACCAGGCCGGTGAGGAAGGCATGGTTGAGCCCGCACACCAGGGCGGTCTGCCGGGTGGCGAGAATGTGGAACGGGCAGTTGCGCAGCACCACCCGGTCAGCGCCGGCGCTGTCGGGTTCGAACCCCAGGTCGGCGAGCACGTCGCGCAGATCGTCGCCGCGCAGCCGCATGCCGAGGATCTGTCCGCGCTGCTGAGCATGGTGGCGGGCGGCGTCGTCGGCGTGGGCCGGGTCGTCCGCGACGGCGTCGGCGAGGATCTCGGCGATCAACTCGTAGCGCCGCTCGGGAATGGTGATGACCAGGCCGTCGTCGGCGACCTGGTACACCTTCGGCGCGCGGCCCCGGCCGCGCGGCTGGTCGGGTGGCGCCGCGTAGCGGGCGCGCAGCAGGCCGGCGTCGACCAGCTTGTCCAGGTGGAAGGCGGCCAGCCCACGTGACATTCGGGTGGCGTCGGCCGCCTCTTCCCGGCTGACCGGATGGTCCTGGCGGCGCGCGTAGTCATACAGCGCCCGGCGTGATGGGTCGACCAGCGCGGTTGCCGCGGTCCAACGGTCCTGCACCCAACGATATTAGCGATAGCGTCCGTTGGTGAAAATATCGGAGGGTGGGTGGCGTGCAACCCATGGAGCAGGCGAAACGACGGGGCACCGCGCTGCTGGCCGCCGCATTCGGCGTCGGGGATAGCTGACATGGCGGTCACCCCGCTGCGCGTGGTCCACCAGCAGCCGCGCCGAAATCTGGCCGCCGCGGAGCAGGCGGCGGCGGCGTTCCTGGTCGCCCTCGGCGTCGACCTGGACTCGGCCAGCCTGGCCGACACCCCGGCCCGGATGGCCCGCGCCTACGCCGAGCTGCTCACGCCCCGCGAATTCAAACTGACCACCTTCGACAACGACGAGGGCTACGACGAACTCATCCTGGCCCGCGCCATCCCCATCCGGTCGGTCTGCGAACACCACCTCCTACCGTTCGTCGGTGTCGCCCACGTGGGCTACCTGCCCGGCGAGCGCATTCTCGGGCTGTCCAAACTCGCCCGTGTGGTCGAACTGTTCGCCCACGGCACCCAGGTCCAGGAACGGCTGACCAAACAGATCGCCGACTGGCTCTCCACCCACCTGCAACCCAGAGGCGTGGGTGTGGTCGTCGAGGCCGAACACCTGTGCATGACGCTGCGCGGCGTGCGGGCCGTCGGCGCCACCACCGTCACCTCCACCCTGAAGGGCACCCTCCGCGACGATCCGCGCTCGCGCGCCGAGTTCTTCACCCTCACCGGCCTCGGTGCCCGCCCGTGACCGACACACCTCAGCACGACCTGTCCATGAGATGGAGAAGACCGTGAGCGATCAACGCCCGTTCGTGATCGTCGGAGCCGGGCTGGCCGGCGCCAAGGCCGCGCAGACCCTACGCGAGGAGGGCTTCACCGGCCCGGTCGTCCTGCTCGGCGAGGAACCCGAACACCCCTACGAACGGCCGCCGCTGTCCAAAGGCCTACTGCTCGGCACCGCGAAACGCGACACCGTCTACGTGCACGACTCCGGCTGGTACGACAACCACGACGTCGATCTACGCACCGGCGTGCGGGCCGCTGCCATCGACCGGTCCGCGCGCGAGGTGGAACTCGCCGACGGCCAGCGCATCGGTTACGGCAAGCTGCTGCTGGCCACGGGGTCGCGGGCCCGCACCCTACCGGTTCCCGGCGCGTACCTCGACGGCGTCCGGAAGCTGCGCACGCTGGACGACAGCGACGCCATCGCGGACGCCCTCGTCGAGGGCGCGCGGATCGTCATCATCGGCGCCGGCTGGATCGGCCTGGAAATCGCCGCCGCCGCCCGGCAGCATGGCGCCACCGTCACCGTGGTCGAGACCGCACCCCTCCCGCTGCAGCGCGCTGTCGGCGACGAGATCGGCCGCATCTTCGCCAACCTGCACCGCGAGCACGGTGTCACGTTCCACCTCGGTGCCCTGACCGTCGAGATCGGAGGCAACGGCCACGTCTCGTCGGTGCGGCTGGCCGACGGCACGGATCTGCCCGCCGACACGGTGATCGTCGGTGTCGGCGCGCAACCCAACACCGAACTCGCCGAACAGGCCGGGCTGCCCGTCGACAACGGCATCGTCGTCGACCAGGGCCTGCGCACCGCCGATCCCGACATCTATGCCGCCGGCGACGTCGCCAACGCCCACCACCCGCTGGTCGGTGCCCGCTTGCGCGTCGAGCACTGGGCAAACGCCCTGCACGGCGGCCCGGCCGCCGCCCGGTCGATGCTCGGCCAGCCCGTCAGCTACGACCGGCTGCCGTACTTCTACACCGACCAGTACGACCTGGGCATGGAGTACGCCGGGTGGGTCGAGCCCGGTGGCTATGACCGGGTCGTCTTCCGCGGCGATCCCACGATCCGGTCGGATGCGAGTCCGGAGTTCATCGCCTTCTGGGTGAAGGACGGTCGGGTCTTGGCCGGAATGAACGTCAACGTGTGGGATGTGCAGGACCAGATCCAGGCCTTGGTGCGGGCCGGTCACGCCGGCAAGGTCGTCGACCCGGCGAGGTTGGCCGATCCGCGGATGCCGCTCAGCGACCTCCTCGTCTAGCTGGCGGACGTTGCGGGGGGAGCGCGCGCAGGCGACGATTCGTGGAGTTGCGGGCGTCAGTCCATTGTGGAGAGCGGCGGTCGTCACGCTATGCGGTGCCTTCGAGGCCCGGTGCCGCGGTCGGGAGCCCGATCGAGCGGGCGACGTCGAGCATGCGCTTGTCGTAGGTGATGAGCACGTTGAGGGCCGGGCCGATGATCTGCGCGCTGGCGAGGTGGATGGCATCGAGCGTCCTGACTCCGCCGGGTAGCGCGGCGGCCGCGTCGCGTACCTCTTCGGTGACCAGGATCTCGGTGAAGGTGCGCACCAGGTCGCTCATGGCATCCGGGTAGTCGCCGACACGGTCCAGGGTCCGGACGGTTTCGACGAATCCGATTGTGCTCGTGCCCATCGGCATGGCGGGTCTTCCGGCGAGGAAGTCACGTAGTTGGGTGGCGTATGGGCGTCCCGTGACCAGTGTGATGAGGGCCGAGGCGTCGAGGTAGATCAACGGTCGTCCTCGGCTCGTTCGTCGAGGAGAATGTCCAGCGGCGACGCGTCCGCGGGCAAGGCGTACTGCGGAACGCGGTCGAGGTCGCTGGTGGTGGTGGCCTTGAGCTTGATGAGTCCCTTGGTCACCAGTGGTGTATAGCGGCCAAGCGTGCCGGAACCGGGCAGCAGTACGGCGATGACCTTGCCGTGCCGGGTGACTTCCAGCGTCTCCCCCTGCTCGACGCGGGCGAACATGCTGCTGGGGTTGTAGGAGAATTCGCGGACCGAGACACTGCTCATCTGGTCACCCCCAGTTGTACCTACAATGGTCTCATTGTACCTACATGATCGCCTCGAACGTCAACGAACTGTAGGAGGCCAACCGCACCGCGCTGGAGACGACTGCCGCACACTGGTGAAGACTCGACCGTAGCCGAACAGGTTCGCGGCAGGGCAGGCGTGGCGACAGCGTTGATCGATCTCGACCGGGACTGGTTGGTGGCAGAAGACCAGCCGCGGCGGCGTCCGGCGCGCCGCCACCGGGTTCTGGTCCTCGGCGTCCTGCTGGCCCTGCTGTTGGCGGGCTCGGTGGGAGCGCCCCCGCCACGACTGCGCGCGGTCATGACCGTTCAAGGCTCGGTCGGGATGTCCTTCCTCATCGCCGACCAGACCCTCTACCTTGCCGTGCGCGAAGACCCCGGCGGCTGGCGGCTGACCGCCTACCGACTGCCCGGTGGCAGCATTCGCTGGAGTACGGCCCTCGACGAGCCCGCCCACGGCATCGTTGCGATGCCCGAGGCACAGGTCGTGTTGTTCGCCGCCGTCGACCCGCCGACTGGCGTCGGACACGTCCAGGCGGTCAGCGCGGCCACCGGCCAGCGGTTGTGGCGCCGCAGCGACGTGACGCGAGTGCTTCGACTGGACTCGGCCAGCCTCCTGCTGACCTCATCCGGCGCCACCGGCCTGCCGCAGGTGCAGTCGATCGACGCGCGGTCCGGGCGGCTGCTCTGGTCGCGCACCGTGGCGATCGGCGGGGCACAGGCGTTCGTGCCGCCCGACGGCAGTGGCGGCCACTTGGACCGGATCGTGCTGATGGCACCCGACGGCATTACCGATGTCATCGCCGCGCACAGCGGCCGCGTCTTGATCACCGGTCGCCTGGACGTCCCGCCCGCGGCGCAACAGTTGGCGACCCTGCCCGGCCGCGCGCTGAGTGCCCTCGGGTATCAGATCGTCCTGTGGTCCTACCAACGCGATGGCGTTCCGACAATCGTTGCCTACGATCTGGACACGCTCACCGA
>Ga0137365_10001703_pt1 | contig 17250 bp, 16 predicted proteins | sample SagtaG_9_FD_104799 | JGI IMG/M metagenome (GOLD analysis project Ga0137365, IMG submission 104799) | Vadose zone soil microbial communities from Sagehorn Ranch, Mendocino, California, USA - Sage1_L_40_16 metaG | ecosystem: Environmental > Terrestrial > Soil > Vadose zone | place: USA...
CGGCAGTCGGACGTGTCGTTCCGGATGCTGCACCGCGAGTGCGGGACGCCGATCAAGAACAAGCGCTGGTGCCCCCAGCACGATCGCGAGGTCTCGAACGACGAGATCGTCAAGGGGTGGGAAGTGGCCAAGGGGCAGTTCGTCTTCGTCGAGGATGCCGACCTGGAAGCCCTTCAGACCGCGGACGACTCGCGGACGATCGCGATCACGCGCTTCGTCGAGCTCGACCAGGTCGATCCGATCTACTTCGACCGCACGTACTTTCTGGCACCGGCCGACGCAGCCGCTCAGCGCCGGCCCTATGTGCTGCTGCTCGAGGCGATGAAAGAGACGAATACGGCCGCCGTCGGCAAGTTCGTGCGCCAGGGAGGAGAGCACTTCTGCCTGATTCGTCCGAAGGGAAACGCGCTGGCCCTCGAGACGCTCTTCCTCGCCGAGGATGTTCGCTCACAGGCCGAGATCGAAGAGGCCGTCGAGGAGATCGACGTCAAGGAAGCCGAGCTCGAGCTGGCCCGCCAGGTGATCGGTAGCCTCGCAGCGGACTTCGACCCCGGAGAGCTGGTGAGCGATTACCGGCGCGATCTGAAGGCGCTGCTCGACGCGAAGCTCGCGGGCGAAGAGATCGCGGTCCCGGAGCCCGCCGAGGAGAAGGCGCCGGTCATCGATCTGATGGAGGCGCTCCGCGCGAGCGTCGCCGAGGCGCAGGGAAAGAAGCCGGCCAAGGCTGCCTCCAAGAAGACGAAAGCCGCCTCGTCGGGCGGCTCCCGTCGCAAAGTCGCCGCGCGCAAGTAGCGCGCCGGCGAAAACGCCTTAATGGTGCTGCGGCATCGCGCCTAGCGCCTGGAGCTGAGCCTGAAACAGCGTCTTGTCGATCTTGCCCTGGTAGATCGGGATCGACTCCTGCATGCAGACCTTGATCACCTCTTGGCGATCGATCCCAAGCTCTTTCGACAGCTCCTCGGGCGTCAGGTGATTCGGCATCGTGCCTCCTTACCGTCCAACAAAAAACCCGTCTCGTGCTCTCGCACGGACGGGCTCAGTGAACCGCTCCGATTGTCTTGCCGGCAGGAATCAAAGGTCCTGCCCTCCCAAGTCGTCCATCAAGTCGAAGAATAGTTTGTCGACGTGACGGACGCAAAGGCGATCCCGGGCTTCGAGGAGCGCTTCGCCGAAATGAAGGCCTGCCGGCTGCGTTATTTCATTGGCGGGCCGGCCGACGGCGACCCCGTCGTGCTCGTCCACGGCTTGGGCGGCTGCGCCGCTAACTGGGTCGACGTGGCGCCGCTACTCGCCGCGACGCGGCGCGTGCTCGTGCCCGAGCTGCCTGGTCACGGGCTCTCGACGCCGCTCCCGGCGGTGCCGAATCTGGCGGTCTTCGCGGATCGGGTCGCCGCCGTCGGCGAGCGCGAGCAGCTGCTTCCCGCCGCTTTCGTTGGCCACTCGCTCGGCGGCGTCGTGGCGCTGCGACTGGCGTTGCGGCGCCCGGAAGCAGTGAGCGCGCTCGTGCTGGCGGCCGGCGCCGGAATCTCGTCGACGACGCGCCGCGCCAAATACGGGCTCCGCATCCTCGGGATCATCGGGCCGCGCCGGCTGGTCGCCCCCTGGGCGGACTCCGTCGCCGGCAGTCCCGTCCTACGCTATGCCGTCTTCGGGCGCTGGGGCGCCGCTGACCCGTTGGCGCTCTCGCCTGAAGCCGTCGACGGTTTCCTCGAGGGCACGCGGCTGACGAGCGACTCGGTCAGCGCCGCCCGAGCCGTGGTGGCCGACGACGTCCGCCAAGAACTCGGCGCCCTGCGCTGTCCAACCCTTGTCCTGTGGGGAGCCCGCGACAATCAACTGCTGCTGGTCGACGCTTTCGAATTCGCCCGCCGCCTAAACGCGCCGCTACGAGTGATCGCGGACTGCGGCCATCTCCTAATCGGTGAGCGCCCGGACATTTGCGCCGAGGCGATCGAAACCTTCCTGGGATAACCTGTTTTTGGGTTCGGGGTGTGGCGCAGCCTGGTAGCGCGCTCCGTTCGGGTCGGAGAGGTCCCCAGTTCAAATCTGGGCACCCCGATAGGCATGGGGGAAACCATGTTTCCCCCATGAGCCCCCTTCTTCTTGGTGCCGGAAACGCTGACGGAGAGTGCGGCTCCCGCCGGGCAGAGCCCGGCTCCGCCGGCGGACCGCTGCTCTCCCAGAACGAGAGTCTGCGGGCTACTTCCGCAGCCAAGCTGTTAGGCGGGAGAGCAGGGAAGGTCTCCGGTCCTTGCGGAGCGCGGCCTCGCGGCGTGCTTGCTGCTTGACCCACGCCCGATGGCGTTGGCCTCGCGTCGCGTACCGCGGTTTCCAGTAGACAGGTCCTCGTCGCGCCATCGCCGGCTACTCGACTGCCCGGAGCCAGGGACGTGTCAGCACGACGCCGATCATGCCTGCCGAGACGAGGGCGCCGGCGGCGATCATCGGCCCCGGAGGCGCGATACCGGCGAGCCCGCCCCAGATCGCAAGGCCGATCGGCATCAAGCCGAAGCTGCCGAAGAAATCGAGGCTGATCACGCGGCCCAGCAGCCGCGCCGGTACGAGCTCCTGCAGCATCGTCTCCCAGACCGCGACCCCGAACCCGATGCAGACGCCACGCACCAGGGCGAGCCCGCCGGCGAGCGGGTACCACGGTGCGAGCGCCATGCCCGCGATCGCCAGACTGTTGATCAGCCAGAGCCAGTACGAGAGGACGCCCCGCCGCCTCCGCGGCTGCAGGTGGCCGAACAGAAGCGTCCCGCAGACGGTGCCGACTCCGACCATGGCCGAGAGCGCCGCGTAGGAGCCAACCCCGCGGTTGAAGTGGTCCGCGACGAGCTTTGGCAGCAGCACCTGCTGCGGAGCGAGCTGGAGCATCAGGATGACGGCGAAGAGGGTGATCGTCACCCAGAGCCACGGTATCCGGCCGACATAGCTCGCGCCCTCGCGGATCTCGGTCAGGGTCCCGACGCTCGGCTCCACCTCGATCGCCCGCGGCCGTGCCAGCAGCATCAGCGCGCCGGAGACGAGGAACGAGAGAGCATCGATCGCGAACACCCAGGCCGACCCCGCCCCGTGGTAGAGGAATCCCGCGAGCGCGGGCCCAACCACGAAGCCTCCCCAGCGCGCGACTCCCATCAGCGAGTTTGCCGAGGCAAGGTGCGTACGGTCGACGACGAGTGGAATGATCCCGCCCACCGCCGGGTAGAAGAGCCCGTCGCCGAGGCCCATCAGTCCGGACAGGACGACAAGCGACCCCAACCCGAGGTGGCCGGTCGCGTCGAGACCCGCGAGCGTGCCGACCGCTAGAAAACGCCAGACGTCCGAAAGGACCATCATCCGGCGCCGCTCGTAACGATCGGCGAGCGCGCCCCCGATCAGCAAGGTCGTCAGGAGGCCCGCGCCCTGAATCGAGAGTACGAGGCCGATCTTGCCGGCACCCGCGATCGTGAAGGTCTTCCAGCCGAGCGCGGTCAAGAACGCCGCGTCACCCACCAGAGAGACCGCCTGGCCCGTGAACAAGAGCCGGAAATCGCGGTGCCTCAGCGCCTGGAATGCGCGCGCGCGATCAGAGGCCTGTGAAATCCCCTCCACGCCTCAAAGCTATCCTCTTGCGCCGGTGCATCCCGGCCTCGAATGGCTCCAGCGGCTCCCGGAAGGCCGCGCCTGGCTCGAGCGTCTGCCCCGGCTGCTGGCTGAGTGCCGTGAGCGGTGGTCGCTCGACCTCGAGGAGCCGTTCGAGTACGCCAACGCCTCGCGTGCTGTCCCGGCCGGCGACGCCGTTCTCAAGATCCAGTTCCCCGATCGCGAGAGCGAGCAGGAGGCGGAAGCGTTGCGGGTCTGGGACGGCGACGGTGCGGTCCGATTGCTGGCGTACGACGGTGAGCGGCCCGAAGCCGTTGTCGGGCGAGCGGGGGTTCGGAGTCGTAGCGATCGTTCGCGGCGGCGAGCTAGGCCATGATGCGCGAGCCGTCCGAAGGCGGCTCGACCGGCTGACGACCGAGCTCGGGCTCGACCGGGAGCGGGCACGAGGCTGGGCGCTGGCGCAGACACTGGCGTGGGCCTGGACGAACGACGTGCCCCATCCGCACCATGTCGAGGTCGCGCGCCGGCTGCTACAAGCAGAGTGATGCCTCTGCGCGCGGTTCTCTTCGACGTCGACTTCACGATTGCCAAGCCCGGGCCGGATCTCGGCCCTGACGGCTACCGGAGGCTCGGCGCTCGCTTCGGGCTCGAGCTCGATCCCGAGCGCTACGGCGAGGCGCGCACCCGGGCCGTCGAGACGCTCGAGCGCCATCCTGAGCTCGATCACGACGAGGAGGTCTGGGTTCTCTTCACTGAGCAGATCGTCCGCGGCATGGGCGGCAACTCGGATCGCGCCTACGAGTGCGCGGTCGAGATGACACGCGCCTGGGAGCACGCGCACAACTTCCAGATCTTCGAAGACGTCCTCCCGGCGCTCGCCGTACTGCGTGCGCACGGGCTCAAGGTCGGTCTGGTCTCGAACACGGGACGCAACCTCGACGACTTTGTCGCCCACCACGGTCTCGATGTCGATGCGGCGGTCAGCTCGGGCGCCCACGGCAAGACGAAGCCGCATCCGACGATCTTCCAGGCAGCGCTCGAGCGGCTCGAGGTCGAGCCGGCTGACGCGGTGATGGTCGGCGATTCGATCGAAGACGACGTCGAAGGCGCGAACGCCGTGGGCATGCGCGGCATCCTGCTCGACCGCGAGAACCGTTATCCCGACGTCAAAGAGAAGCTGACCGACCTCCGCGAGCTCCCGGCAGCTCTCGGTCTCCTCGCTTGAGTCGTCGCCGGATTTGCCCGCAAACCGGCGCCTCTCCTACACTCAACGGGCGGTGACGGAGGGCTCAAAGATCCAGGAAGAGCGGCGGCGACAGATCCTGCAAGCGGCGGTGCGAGCCTTCGCCCGGAAGGGCTACCACGCCTGCCGCGTCAGCGACATCGCCAAAGAGGCGGGTGTCGCCTACGGGCTCGTCTACCACTACTACCGATCGAAGGAAACTCTGCTCGAGGCGATCTTCCAGGAGACGTGGGGCGCGATGCTCGCGACGATCCGTTCGGTCCAGGAGCTCGACGAGCCGGCCCGGGAGCAGGTGCGGAAGGTGAGCGAGATCGTACTGCGGACCTGGAAACGCGATCCGGAGCTGGTTCGCGTGCTCGTCAGAGAGGTGACGCGCAGCTCCCAGGTCCAGCAGGAGACCGACGAGATCGATCTCGCCTACCAGGCGCTCCAAAGAATCGTCGAGCGAGGCCAGCAAACCGGTGAGTTTCGAGACGACGTCGACGCACGGCTGACCGCGACGATCTGGTACGGCGCGCTGGAGGAGATCCTCACGGGCTGGGCCTTCGGCCAGCTACCGGACAGCGAAGAAGACGTGACACGCGCGGAGCGGGCGGTCGTCGAGATCGTGGCGGGCGGGCTGGCTGCAGACAGGGCGGCTACTCCCGCCTGATGGCAACCCAGACGGCTTCGTACGAGCTGGCCACGCTTCAGCCGGTTCAGCGCCGCCTGCTGTGGACGCTCGGGCTCGGCGCTTTCGGGCTCGCCTTCTCGGTCACGACGATCTCGGTCGCGCTGCCGCCGCTCCTGCACATGTTCACGACGTCCGGCTCGTTGATCGGCCTCGTGATCGGGGCCGAAGGTTTCTTTGCGCTGACGCTCTCGCCGATCATCGGCCCGTGGAGCGACGGCTTCCACACTCCGCTCGGGCGCCGGCGCCCCTTCATGCTCGTGGCGCTCGGTCCAATGGCGTTCTGCCTGCTGCTGATCCCCTTCATGCCGAATCTCTGGACGACGGCGATGCTGGTGCTGGCGTTCTACTTCGCCTACTACCTGTACGAGCCGCCGTACCGGGGCCTCTACCCCGACGTGCTGCCGCCTGCTGCCTACGGCCGCGCGCAGGGTGTGCAGCACGTGCTGCGCGGGATCGCCCTCGGGATCGCGCTTGTCGGGGGAAACTTCCTGTACAAGGTCTGGCACCCGGCCCCGTTTCTGACCGCCGCCTTCGTCACCACGGCCGCCTGCGGCGCGACGATCCTGCTGGTGCGCGAGGACGGCGGGCACGGCCGCGTCTTCGAGGGCTTCTGGGCCTACATCAAGCGGAGCTGGAACATCTTCTGGCAAGAGGGCGACGTCCGGCGGTTCCTGATCGCCAACTCCGCCTGGGAGGGCACATTCGCTGCCGCCCGGAGCTTCGTCATCCTCTATGTGATCGACGGACTGCACGAGTCGACCACGGTGTCCGGGGAGATTCTCGCTGCGGTCGCCGTCGGTTATGTGATCGCCGCTCTGCTGGCCGGGCGGCTCGGCGATCGCTTCGGCCTCGCACGGGTGATCTTCTTCGCCTCGTGGATCTACGGAGGCGGGCTGCTCGTGGGCGGGTTCGCCGAGCAATGGCACGTCTGGTACTTCGGGTTGATCGTCCCCGTGGCCATCGCCGGCGGAACGGTGATGACGCTTGCCTGGGGTCTCCTCTACAAGATCGTCCCGGCCGAGCACCGCGGTGCGGCTTCGGGACTCGCCACGACGACGAAGGGGATCGGCCTGCTCATCGGGGCTCCTGTCGCGGGCCTCGCAATCGACTTTTCCCGTCCGTACCTCAACGCGACGAATGGCTACCAGATCCTCTGGCCGGTTTGCGCGCTGCCGATCCTCGGCGCGATCCCGTTGCTCGTCCGGTTGATCCAGGCCGAGGCCGAGGCCGATGTCTCCGGCCCGCCGGCCGGTGCGCCGGTCTAGGAGGGTTTCAAACCCTCCTAACCAGGCGGCGTGTGCGCGAAGGGCAGCGCGAAGTACGCCGAGCGGTCGATCTCGACGAGGAAGACGATGCCGCTCCGCATCGGGAACGGCTCGCCCGTGTATTTGACTGAGAGCCGGTCGATCACCTCGAGCGCCTCGTCGCCTTCGAGCTTTTCGACTACGCGGCCGCGCAACCAGGCGCTCAGGTAGGGGTTCTCGAAGTCCGTCAGCGACAGCGCCACGCGCGGGTCGCGCTCGAGGTTCCGCGCCTTCCGCGAGCCTTCTTGAGTGAAGAAGGCAACCCGCTCGCCCTCGAGCCGGATCCAGATCGGCACCGAGTGGGGCGAACCGTCCGGCAGCGCGGTCGCGAGATGCGCGAAGTTCGGTGCCTCCAGCAGCCCGCGGACGTCGTCGCCGAGCTCTGCCACTAGGCGCCGGTGGCGATCGGGCGCTCCCGCTGAACCGGAGCGAGCGCAGGCGCCCAGGAACAGAGTGGTGAGACCTCGCCGTCGCGCCCGTTCAGCGCTCTGAAACCGAGCGCGTGCTCTGCCTGCATCAGCTTGTGAATCTGCGTTGTGCCCTCGTAGATGATGGGTGCGCGGGCATTGCGGAAGTAGCGCTCGATCCCGTACTCGGCCGAGTAGCCGTAGGCGCCGTGCACCTGGATGGCCAGATGCGCGGCCCGGAACGCCGACTCCGTCGCGTGCCACTTCGCGAGTGAGGTCTCCCGTGTGTCGCGCCTGCGCTCGTTCTTCATCCACGCCGCCTGCATGACGAGCAGCTTCGAGGTCTCGTAGCCGAGCACCATCTCGGCGATCATGTCCTGGACGAACTGATACTTGCCGATCGGCTGCCCGAACGTCTGCCGCTCGCGTGCGTACTCGGCCGACCGTTCCAGGCAGGCACGTATGACCCCACAGGCGCCCGCGGCAACCGTAAAGCGGCCCTGATCGAGCCCGTACATCGCGATCTCGAAGCCCAGCCCCTCCTCGCCGATCAGGTTCTCGGCCGGCACCTCGACGTTCTCGAAGAAAAGCTCGCCTGTGGAGCCGGCCCAGATGCCGAGCTTGTGCTCCGTGTCGGCTGCTGTGAAGCCCGGCATGCCTTGCTCGAGCACGAAAGCCGAGATGCCTTTGTGCTTCCCGGCCGGGTCGGTCTTGGCGAAGACGAGTGCGTGGTCGGCAACGGTCGCGTAAGAGATCCAGTTCTTGGAGCCGTTGAGGATGTACGCGTCGCCCTTGCGGCGGGCGGTTGTCCTCATGGCTGCGACGTCCGAACCGGCGGCGGGCTCAGTCAACCCGAAGCAGGCGATCTTCTCGCCACGCGCCTGAGGAACCAGCCAACGCTGCTTCTGCTCCTCGCTCGCGTAGCGCAGCAGTGCCAGCGAGTTCAGTCCGACGTGGACGGAGATCAGCGTCCTGAAAGCGGCCTCGCCCCGCTCGATCTCCTCGCAGCAGAGCGCCTCCGCGACGAAGTCCAGCCCGGCGCCGCCGTACTCCTCGGGAATCACGATCCCGAGCAGGCCGAGCTCGGCCATCCCCTCGATCACCGACCTGTCGAGGTGGTGCGCGATGTCGTTCTCGATCGCGTCGGGAAGCACGCGCTCGTCCACGAACGTCCTTACCGTGTCCTGGATGAGCCGTTGCTCGTCGGTCAGGTCGAAGTCCACGCGGCAAGTCTATGGACGCGTCAGCCGTCTCGGTCCGGTCTTGCTCCCGCTGGCGCTCGTCGGCGGCGTGGCGCTCGACAACGGAGGCTTCGACGCGACCGCGTGGGGTTGGAGCACGCTCCTGCCGCTCGTCATCGTCGGAGCGGCCCTCGTCCTCGGCCGGCCCGGACGTCCCAACGGCTTGGCGCTCGCCTTTCTCGGCCTGTTCGCCGCCCTCACGACCTGGACGTGGCTTTCGATCGGTTGGTCCAACGACGTGACCGCCTCGGTGCTCGACGCCGAGCGCCTCCTCGTCTATCTCTCTGGCGCCGCCGCCTTCCTTCTGCTCGAACAGGGCCAGGTGAAGCGGTTCCTGGCCGGCCTCATCGCCGCAATCTCCCTCGTGGGCGTCTGGGCGCTCTACCTGCGGGCCTTCGGCGGGCCTGGCTCGTACGACGTCGCCTCCGTCTCGGCCGATGCGACCAGACGGCTGGCCGCACCGCTTGGGTATTCGAACGCGCTCGGCCTGTTGGCGGCGATCGGCATCGTCCTGGCGTTGGGTCTCGCCACGCGATTGCGGCGGCCGTTCGCCGCCGCCCCGGTGCTCGTGCTAGTCCCGACGCTGTACTTCACCTATAGCCGCGGTGCATGGTTGGCGCTTGGCGCCGGAGGGGCCTCAGCATTCGCGCTCGCGATGCCGCGACTGCCGAGGCGCGTCATCTTTGCGGTTGCGATCGTGGTTCTTTGTGGCGCCGTGTTCGCGCTCGTGCGGGTCGGCGGCCCAAGCGGGGCGGTTCGAGAGTTCTCGCATGCGGGGCCTTCCGTCAAGGCCGATCGGAGCCGGCGGCTCTTCAGCCTCTCGGGCAGCAGTCGCGCCCAGTACTGGCACGTCGCCTGGAGGGACTACCGGCAGCATCCGTGGCTCGGCTCCAGTGCCGGCAGCTTCCAGCGCTACTGGCTGCAGTCGCGGCCTGCGGACCTCCCGGTTCTCGACGCGCACAGCCTCTACCTCGAAACTCTTGCCGAGCTGGGCCCCATTGGGCTCGGGCTCCTTGCGGCGCTGCTCGCACTGCCGGTGGCCGCTGCGGCGATCGCGCGCAGGCACCCACTCGCGGCACCGGCTTTCGGAGGCTACGTCGCGTACCTCGTGCATGCTGCGCAGGACTGGGACTGGGAGCTGCCGGCGGTCACGCTCGCCGCCCTTGGATGTGCGGCTGCGTTGCTCATTCTCGCGGGCCGCGAGCCGAGGTCCCCCCTCAGCCGCCAGACACGTGCGGCGGCGCTCGTCGCGACGGTTTTGCTCGCGCTGATCGCGCTTGGGGCTCTCGCCGGGAACGAGACTCTCGCAGCGGCGAACGCGTCGCTCGATGCCGACAATTCGGCGCACGCGGCGCGCGACGCACGCTGGGCCAAGCAGCTCGTGCCGTGGTCACCCGACCCCTGGCGACTCCACGGAGAAGCGTTGCTTGCGCAGGGGAACCTCGACGCGGCCAAGCGCGATTTCCTGACGGCGCTTCAAAAAGACCCTTCCGACTGGGATTCGTGGGTCGATCTGACCCTGGTCGCGCAAGGAGCGGAGCGGAAGCGGGCGGTCGAGCACGCCCAGCGCCTGAACCCGCTGGAGCAGGTTTTACCGGAAGGGGGTTGAGAAGTTTGCGAGAATGGTCGATGGCAACGACGAACTCTGGTACCGCATTGGACTCACCAGGAGGGTCTAACACATGAGATCGATCTGGACTCATCGCCGCCTACGTTTCGTTCTTGCTGGTGCGGCGACGCTCGTAACCGCCGCCGCACTCGCGTCGGCAGGGCTTGCCGGCCTGCGCGCCCTCGAGCTCGGCCCGGCAGCCGCGAGCCAGTATCCCGGCAAGAAGGTGACGGTGTGTCACCGGACGCACTCGAAGAAGCATCCGTGGGTGAAGATCCGGATCTCACGGCACGCCCTGAAGGCGCATCTGCGCCACGGCGACTTCGTCGTCGACGCAAACAATCCGTGCCCGCCGCCGAACTCGGCGAGCGCCAAGAAGAAGCACGACAAGCATCAAGGCAAGGGCAAGCACAGTGAGAGCAGCGCCGCCACAGGCAAGCACGACGGCAACAACGAAAGCAACAAAGGCCACGGCAAAAAGTGAGCCAAGGCGCGAGCGTCTGACGTTTACGAAGAGCCCCGGATGCCCGGGGCTCTTCGCTTTTGTAGGGTCGACCGCGTGAGCGGCCTTGCGGGGACCTACGCGCGGATCGCCGAGCTGCCGTTCGTGATCGAGGGCTACGGACTCGAGCGGCTCGAGGCCCCAGTAACACGCGATCTCATGCGCGTCACGACGCTCGTCCGCTTGACCGGAGGCGGCGAGGAGGGCCTCGGCGAGGACGTCACCTGGTATGCCGAGGAGCACGACCGCGAGCAGGCGGCCGGCGCAAGCCGCCCCCTGGTCGGTTCGTGGACGCTCGAGTCGTTCTCCGGCGCGCTCGCGATCGAAGAGCCCCACAAGCGCTGGGCCTACGAGAGCGCGGCACTCGACGTCGCGCTGCGCCAGGCGGGCCGGTCTCTGGGCGATTCCCTCGGCCGGACGCCGCGGCCGGTGACGTTCGTCGTCTCGCCCGGTCTCGGCGACCCGCCCTCGGCCGAGCCGCTGCGGCGTCGCCTGGAGCTCCATCCGGAGCTGCGTTTCAAGCTCGACGCCGCGAGTGCCTGGACGGACGAGCTCGTTTACGAGCTCGCCGCGACCGGAACGGTCGACATCGTCGACTACAAGGCTTACTACGCGGATCCGAACTCGGCTCCGCCGGATCTAGCGCTCTATCGCCGCGTTGCCGAGGGCTTTCCCGATGTCTGGCTCGAGGACCCGGCCTTGACCGACGAGACCGACGAGGTCCTGCGGCCACACCGCGACCGGATCACCTGGGACGCTCCGATCCACTCCGTCGCCGACGTCGAAAACCTCGCCTTCGTGCCCCGGACCTTGAACGCCAAGCCTTCGCGCTTCGGCTTCGTCCGCGAGCTGCTCGACTTCTACGACTATTGCGCCGATCGCGGAATCGGCCTGTACGGAGGCGGCATGTTCGAGCTCGGCGCCGGCCGCGGGCAGATCCAGCACCTCGCCTCGCTCTTCTACCCGGATGCGCCGAACGACGTGGCTCCGGGCGGGTACAACGAGCGCGAGCCGCGGCCCGGCCTGCCGCCGACTCCGCTGCCGGCGCCCCGCAACGAGCCCGGTTTTCGCTGATTTAGAAGACTTTCTGTCTATATTGACTCGCGAGTCAATCGTGAGCGTGACCGAGACCACGAGCGGTATCTCATTCGGCTTGAGCGACGAGCAGCGCGCGCTCCGCGACCTTGCTCGCGAGTTCGCCGCGAAGGAGATCCGACCGGTCGCTGCGCACTACGACGAGCGCTCGCAGCATCCCGGCGACGTGATCGCGAAGGCGCACGAGGTCGGGTTGATGAATCCGCACATCCCGGAGGAGTACGGCGGCCCCGGCTTGCCGGCTTTCGAGCAGATCCTAGTCGGCGAGGAGCTCGCCTGGGGCTGCTCCGGGATCGCGACCTCGATCGTGGCGAACATCCTCGGCTCGCTACCGGTGCTGCTCGCGGGCAACGAAGCACAGAAGGGCGAATGGCTGCCGCCGCTGGTCGAGGAGCCCCTGCTCTGCTCGTTCGCGCTCACCGAGCCCGGTGCCGGCTCGGACGTCTCGGCGATTCAGACGACTGCGGTGCGTCGCGGGGACGACTACGTCGTCAACGGATCGAAGATGTTCATCACCAACGCAGGTCAGGCGGCATGGTTCGTCGTCTTCGCCTCGACCAACCCCGAGGCGGGCCATCGGGGTCTCTCGGCGTTCGTCGTTCCGGCCGACTCCAAAGGCGTCGTCGTCGAGCAGCACCTCGACAAACTGGGTCAGCGCGCGACCGACACTTCCGCGCTTGCTTTCCAGGAGGTGCGCGTTCCGGCGTCTAGCCGCCTTGGGGAGGAGGGAGAGGGCTTCAAGATCGCGATGCGGACGCTCGATCGGACGCGTCCGGGCACAGCGGCCGGTGCCGTCGGCGTTGCTCGCGCCGCATTCGAGCATGCGGTCGACTATGCGAAGAGCCGCATCCAGTTCGGCCAACCGATCGCGATCAACCAGGGGGTCAACTTCCTCGTCGCGGACATGGCCGCTGAGATCGAGGCGGCGCGTCTGCTGACCTGGCAGGCCGCATGGCTCATCGACCAGGGCGAGCGGGCGACCTTGCAGTCGTCCTACGCGAAGCGCGTCTCCGCGGACACGGCGATGAAGGTCACGACCGACGCCGTACAGATCTTCGGCGGGTACGGCTACATGAAGGAGTACCCCGTCGAGAAGCTGATGCGCGACGCAAAGCTCTTCCAGATCTACGAAGGCACCTCGCAGATCCAGCGGCTGGTTATTGCACGCGAGGTCTTTTTGCCGAGGAGCGGCTAGAGCTCGCGACCTCGATTGATCGCGGGAGCGGATTTAGCGGTCTCGCCGCCATGTCGGCGAGACCTCTTCTGGTCGGCGTCGCGAGCGACGCCTTAGTGCCGAGGAGCGGCTAGAGCTCGGGATCTCGATTCATCGCGGTCGCGGGTTTAGCGGTCTCGCCGCCATGTCGGCGAGACCTCTTCTGGTCGGCGTCGCGAGCGACGCCTTGGGAGCGTGGAGCGTAATGTGCGACCGCGGTCTCAAGGCGGGCCCGCGACCTAAAATCGCCGTCCGGCGCCGCTAGACTTCCCGCCTTCGTGGTCTCAGACTCACGGGCTGTTTCTGGGCGCGGCCGGCGCAGGCGGAGGACCTCGACGCGCGTGCGCGTCCAGCGCGGCGCGCTTGCGTTTTTTCTTCTGGCGGTCACGGGGTCCGTGCTCGGCCTGGTTTTCGCGGGCTCGCCGGAGCGGATTGCCGCCGGCGTTCGCATCGACGGCGTCGACGTCGGAGGGATGAAAACCGGCGATGCCGAGCGCCTCCTGGGACGGCGTGCGCAAGCGGTGGACCGAATTCCGGTCGTCTTCGTCGCCGGCAACCGGCGCTGGCGCGTCACCCCGGAGCAACTCGGCGTCCGTGCAGACTGGCACGCTGCCGTCGAGCTTGCGCAGCGGCAAGGTGACGGTTTCGGCCCGTTCAGAGGCTTCCGGCGACTCGACGTGCGGGTCTTCGGCGCCGAGGTTGCGCCGCCGACGCGCGTCTACGAGGCCGCCCTGGCGTTCGAGGTCGGTCGCTTCGCGCGGGCGATCTACCGTCCGCACCGCGATCCCCAGCTTCGCCTGCACGGGCTGGAGCCCGCGGTGGTCAGCGGCAGCGCGGGGAGGATTCTCGATCGAGCGGCCGCCTCTCGCGTCGTCGTCACGGCGCTGGCGAGCCTCTCGCGGCAACCCGTTGCTCTTCCCGTTCGTAGCGACCCCCCGACGATCTCTACCTCGCGGCTCGAAGCTGCGGCCGCCCGCCTTCGCGTCGCCCTCTCGGCGCCCGTTCGGATGCGGTGGCAGGCGACCAGCTGGACGATCGCTCCCTGGCAGCTGCGGTCGATGCTTGCGCTTCCCGGTCAGCGCTCCAAGGTGCTGCGCATCGGCGGCCCTGGGGCAGACCGATACTTCGGCGACCTCGGTCGAGCGCTCAACAGGCCGGCCCGAAACGCCGGTTTTGCAATCTCGCCCGGCGATGACGTCGGAATCGTCCCCTCGCGCTGGGGCCGCACGCTCGACCTGCAGAGGACGGAGGCAAATCTGTTGGCGGCGGCGCTCTCACGTGAGGCCCGCACCGCTCGCGTCGTTGTCGAGACTGCGAAGCCGGGGCGAACGACGCAAGCCGCGCGCGCTCTGGGGATTCGCGGTCTCGTCGGGAATTACGAGACGATTTATGGTGGCGACGCAAACCGGATTCACAACGTCCAGCTCGTCGCGCAGCTGCTCGACGGCCGACTGATCGCTCCCGGCACGACGTTCTCCTTCAACCAGGCAACAGGCGCGCGCACCGCAGCGAAGGGCTTCCGCGAGGCTCCGGTGATCATCAACGGGGAGCTCCAGACCGGCCTCGGCGGAGGCGTCTGCCAGGTCTCCACGACGGTCTTCAACGCTGCATACGAGGCTGGGCTGAAGATCACCTCGCGCACCAATCACGCGCTCTATATCAGCCACTATCCGCTTGGCCGCGACGCGACGGTGGACTATCCGGATGTCGACCTCCGCTTCGTGAACGACACGAGTCACTGGCTGCTGCTGCGCACGTTCGTCGGCTCGTATTCGCTCAAGGTCGGCCTCTACGGCACGCCCCAACACCGCCGCCTCGTCACGCAGACGCGCCCGCTCGTCGAGACGGGGCCGGCGCCGGTCGAGCACCAGCCCGATCCGAAACTCACCAAGGGCCAGACCGCTGTCGTCGACTTCGGCGAGCCGTCGCGTTCGACCAGCGTCCGAAGGCTCGTCTACCAGCGCGGCAAGCTGCTCTACGACGACACCTGGTATTCCTCGTACCGCTCCCAGCCGAAGATCGTCCTCGTCGGGACGAAGCCGAAGCCCGAGCCGAAGAAGAAAAAGAAGCCGCCGGTGACCACGACCACGACGACCACCACCACGCCGACTGCGACGACCCCTACGAGTCCGTAGCCGCCGACTCGGCCTTCGCAATCTCCTCCACCAGCCACTTCGGCACGCGGGTCGGCCGCAACGTCCGCGCGTCGGCGCACGCATGGCCTGTCGTGCCCTCGGCGATCGGCTCGCCGTCGCGCTCCACGCGATAGTCGAATCTGAAGCGGGCGCCGCGAACCTCCCCGCAGCGCGCGTGGATGACGAGCCGCTCGTCGAAGCGGGCGGGGGTGCGGTAGGTGACGCTCGCTTCGAGAGTAAGCGCCTCGATTCCCTCGGCCTGCAGCTCCGGGTAGCCGCCGCGAAAGCGTGCGAGGTACTCGATCCGCGCGACCTCGAACCAGACCAGGTAGACGGCATGGTGGGCGATGCCCTGCGCGTCCGTTTCGGCAAAGCGAACCTTCACCTCGGTGGAGAAGCCGAAGTCCACGGCGGAACTCTTTACTATCGCGGACGCGTTTGCGCTCGTTCGTCTGATCCGGGCGCGCTCGAGCGGGCGGGTCGTCGAGGCCGTCGTCACGCAGAACATCGACCCGCTGCACGAGCGCGCCGGCACTCGCAACCTGAGCGCGTCAACCAGGGCCGATGCCGTACGACCAGTCGGCAGATCGAAAGCTCGAGGGAAATGCGGGAGCCGTCCTCGGTGCCGTCGCCGAAGACTTGATTGCCTAGGCGGCAGCTCGTCGCAAGGGCCGTTCCTCGAGCAGGCGGCTGCACTGGCTGCAGTGCACGCGCGCGATCTCGTAAGGAATGCCTTCCCGCTGGCGCAACAGGTAGCTGGTCACCTTTGTGTGCCGGTGTGGGGCCCGGAACGGAATTGGCTTGCGCATCTCACTCAAGGTAACTCTGCCCTCGGAAAGTAGGACGCCCGAAAGGGTGAAGAAGTTGTGACAAAGAGGAGACCGCCGCCGCCGGACCAGAGCGCCCGACGGGGGCGCTCGCCGAGTGGTTAGCCTCCGTGTCGAGCGGTAACACTGGCCGGAAACGACGAAAGGAACCCAATGGCTTCACGAAAGCAGGGCGGACTGCTCGGAATCAGCGGGGAGGAGCTGATGGGCCGCATCACCGAGCTCCCAGGGGCAAAGAGCATGATCGACGGGGTGAGCACGCTACGCGAGCGTGTCGACGAGCTGCAGAAGCGGATGCGCGGGCTGGACGAGTTGTCGCGTCGTGTCGAGGCGCTCGAGCGGCGCGTCGACGAGCTTTCCGGGGGGAAGACGAAGTCCTCAGCGAAGCGCGCCCCCTCGACCCGGTCGCGCGGAGCGAAGAAGAGCGGCTCGAGCGGCTCGAGCTCTGCGAAGGCTTAGTGAACTAGTTCACATGTCCTGCGGCACTCGCAGCCGCAGCGCGCGAGGAACGATCTCGAACCTGGCCGGGGTCGTCCCCGGCTGTTCGCCGTCGAGCTCGATCGGGAGCGGCTCCGGTGCTTCGATCTCGACCGTCGCCCCGCGGAGAAGCTCGGCTTTCGGGTGCGGCAGGTGCTTGCCGCGGTAGGTCTTCGGCAACGTCAGCAACAGATCCCGCTTCGTCAGGCTCCCGATCAGGAGCACGTCAAAGAGCCCGTCGTCGGGCTCGGCATCGGGCAAGATCATCATTCCGCCCCCGAAGTAGCGGCCGTTGGCGACGACGACGTCGTGCATCCGCGCGCGTCGCTTTTCGGCGCCGACGGCGACCGTGAGCTCGGAGGTTCGCCACTGGGCGAAGACCGCGAAGGTCGCCCAGAAGTACGAGACCTTGCCTCCGAGCGCCTTGCTCGTCTCGTTTGCGCGTTTGGCGATCGCCCCGCTCATTCCGGCGCTGGCGATGTTCGCGAAGTACCACTCGGCAGGTTCGCCCTGCCAGGACCGGAACCGTGCGCGGCCGACGTCGATCTCGCGCGTCCGGCCGTCCCGGGCGGTGCGCAGCGCGTCATCGAGCCTGTGCGCGATCCCGTAGGTGCGGACGAAGTCCCGGCCCGTTCCCCTCGGGATCACGGCGAGCTCAGGACCCTCGCGGCGGGCGATTCCGTTCACGACCTCGTTGACCGTGCCGTCGCCGCCGACCACGACCAGCAACTCCCCGCCCTCATCGACTGCCCGCCGGGCGAGCTCTTTGAGCTGGCCCGGCCGCTCCGAGAGGAGCGCCTCCCCGGTCAGGCCTGCGGCGGCGGCGCGGTTCGCGATCTCCGGCCAGCGACGGCCGGTGGCGCCGTTGTCGGACGCCGGGTTGACGAGGAAGACCGTGCGGCGGGCACTCTCATTCATGGTTTCAAGAAAGGCCTCATC